>Ga0265593_1000191_pt1 | contig 39775 bp, 39 predicted proteins | sample saktaG_8_FD_190136 | JGI IMG/M metagenome (GOLD analysis project Ga0265593, IMG submission 190136) | Saline water microbial communities from Sakinaw Lake, British Columbia, Canada - sak_2011_5_24_36m | ecosystem: Environmental > Aquatic > Non-marine Saline and Alkaline > Saline ... | reverse complement strand
ACAGCGTAAGCAGGACGGTAATTAGTATTGTTTGCGTTTAAGCAAGTGTGAGCCGTGTAACGGAATTGCTCAGTCCGACGATGCAACCTAAACCTTCTTGATCCAGTCGAAGCCATGTCGCCCCCATCAAGGAATAACCGAAGTTATTTTAGCATTATACCTAAAGCACTGTAAATGAACTACTAATTTATTTTATTGAAATGTTATTATAAATCCATATTCGCGCTCTTTCATCCGTATTGAATCCTCTTTGGGAGTGATTACATGAAACGGTTGCATAGAATTTGGTTGCAGATAGGTTTGCAACGTCATCGTCACATCAAGATCAATATTAAATGATGTCAGTATATTTTTCATTCCATGTGCAATACTTCCTATTGGATCCAACCAAAAATAGCTTAGATTGCCCAGCGTCTTGGAACCAAATACCAAACCATCATGTTGATCTAATTTTCCCTGAAGTACAATCATCCCTTCTCCTAAAATCGAACCTAGCAAAGGGGTAATGATAAGATCTTGGATCGAAGGGACCTCAGAAAAAGCTTCATATCCGTATTCCCAGAAAAAGGTGGACATTAGGGCTGAAAAAGCTGCTGATTCGTAGATTGACATACCGTCATTACGTGCCATTGTATAATAAAATGCCCCCGACACCGGATGACCGATGTAGTTGATTATCAAATCATCATCGTCCCAAACCGGTCCATCAAAGACATTGTCATACCAACGCTGTGAAAGTGATTTTTCCTGAAGTTTATCGGCATCCCAATGTGAAATATCTTCGGGTAAAAGAGTCAAAACACCAATAGATGAAAGCATAAGCAATTGTAAATAGGCTGAGTCCTCAATAAGTTTTTTATAGGGATACGGCAGCACTTCATTGACATTGATATACTGTGGAAGGTAATCTTTTCCCTCATCGGCATTGATCGGATGAAACTGTTCTTCTAAACTCTCTGTTATTTGATATTGCCAGAAGGAGTCTCTCAACCCATCCTCAGAGAGCAAGGGAGCCGGCTTCAAAGAGGGACTTTTTTTCAACTCATCATAAAGAGAGTTGTCTGCAGAAGCAATTATGGCGATTGAAAGTAAAAGAACAGTCAAATACCCCATTTATTCGTTAATGAGTGATTTGATCGTTCGGGTAATCTCACAGCATTTGGCAATTTTTTGGGTGTTGTTGAGCGTATCGTCCAAAAGAACGTTGACAATGGCAGAACCTACGATAACGCCGTCTGCCCCCTGCACTTTTTCACGTGCGGTTTGCTCGTTCACTCCAAATCCTACATATATGGGTGTCTGAGTATGGCGCTTAATCATTGCGAGTACAGGAGCCAAATCTTCACTCTTGCCACTACCAGTGATTCCTGCATAGGCAACAAGATAGATAAATTTACGTGCTTGCGCGGTAATCATAGCAATACGCTCTTCACCGTCTGTCGGAGCAACAAAAGTGATATTTGCAAGCCCGCGACTTTCAAACAGCTCATGATACGTTTTTGCTTCCTCGTACGGGACATCTGGGATAATAAGACCGTTCACACCAAGAGTTTTGGCTCGATCAAGAAGTTTTTCCATACCATATTGATAAAACGGATTGAAATAGCCCATCCATAAGGTATCAATTTTAGGGGCAATCACTTCTGAAATATTTAAAATATCCGCAAATCTAAAGCCCGAGTCCAAAGCACGTTGATTTGCCGCTTCAATAACAGGACCATCCGCTACAGGATCAGAAAAAGGAACCCCGAGTTCTAGGGTATCAACACCATTTTCAGCCAGTGCCAATGCCAAATCAATGGTAAAATTTTTATCAGGATAACCTGCTGTAATGTACGCTACGAGTTGCTTCACGCCTTCTCCATATCGGGTAAAATTAAAAGGGAAAAATGGATTTTGGAAAGTTCATTATCCATTTTGAAATCTTCTTGCCATTGCAAAAACATATCCGAAACGCTGATCAGCCAAGAGATCGTCTCTTCATTTGCACAAACTTCTTGATCTCTTAATTGCTCAAGAGCATCTTCAACAAAAGTAGAAAGACGAATCATCGGTTCAATTTTCAAATAGCTTGTCGCTGATTTAATATTGTGAAAAATACGAAATAGCTCTTGAACACTGCGTTCATAACGATCCATATTCCCCAAATCGATAATTAATGGCTCCATAATCTCAATCATCATGGCATAGTGATCTAAAAATTCATCGATAATTTCAAAATCGAAATTGTTCTCCAAATCTGTCCGTATACCCATGATATATTCTCCTATTTGAGGCAATTATACCGCGTTTTCAATAAATAGCATCTCCTCTTTTATTTGACAAAATGACATATTTTAGATGCCACTGCAATTTTAGGGTAAACTTCTACTCATGAAAAAACTATCCATTAGCGCCATTTTGAAGCGTAAAAATACTTTGCCCGTTGTGATGATTACCGCATATGATGCCCTCTTTGCACGACTTTTCGAAGAGAGTGCTGATATCTTACTCGTCGGCGATAGCTTGAATATGAGTTTTGCAGGAAATCCAGATACCCTGAGTACAACTATGGATCAAATGATTTATCACACGAATGCAGTATGTAAAGGGGCTCAAAATACTTTTATTATTTGCGATATGCCTTTTGGTACCTATACCGACGAACCTGCTGCCCTCTCAAATGCCATTCGCGTTTATCGTGAAACCCCTGCTGATGCCGTCAAAATCGAAGGGGGCGCCAATAAAGCTCACCTTGTTAAATATCTTGTAGATAACGGTATTGCTGTATGCGGCCACATAGGGCTATTGCCTCAAAGCGTTCGAGCTGAAGGCGGATACAAAGTCAAAGGAAAAACTGAGGAGGACGCCCTCTCTCTTATCTCAGATGCACAAGCTATCGAAAAAGCGGGAGCATTTATCATCGTTATCGAAGGGGTCAAAGCAGATGCTGCAACACGTGTCGCCCAAAGTGTTACTATCCCTGTCATCGGTATCGGTGCAGGTAACGGGGTTGATGGTCAGGTCTTAGTCTTCTCCGATATGCTAGGGCTTTATGAGCCGTTTGTACCAAAATTTGTCAAACAATATATGGATGGTGCGAAAGCAGTTAAAGAATCTGTAGCCAAATATTCAGAAGAAGTTCAAAACCGCTCTTTTCCTAATGAAAATCATGTTTATTAAAAGATTTTTATAGTGGAACGTATCATAGAGATAGAGAAATTTACCGCCGAAGAAGTCACGGAAACTTCTTTACGTCCTAGCAGTTGGGATGGCTACATCGGACAAGAACAGATCAAAAAAAATCTGGGTGTTTTTATCGAGGCAAGCTCTAAACGCCGTGAAGCCCTCGATCATGTCCTCTTCTATGGTCCTCCCGGTTTGGGAAAAACAACTCTCGCCCTCATCATTGCCAACGAAATGGGAAGTAATATAAAAGTCACCGCCGCACCCATGATCGAAAAAAGCGGTGATCTCGCTGCCATCCTCACCAATCTTGAAGAGGGAGACATCCTTTTTATTGACGAAATTCACCGCCTCTCACCTGCGGTCGAAGAGATTCTTTACCCCTCGATGGAAGATTTTCGTCTCGACATCATCATAGGTTCTGGTCCTGCAGCACAAACGGTTAAAATCGACCTTCCCCGTTTTACTCTCATCGGTGCAACTACCCGTGCGGGGATGCTCTCCAATCCCCTGCGAGATCGTTTCGGAATGAATTTTCGGATGCAGTTTTATACCCCCGAGGAGCTTTGTACGATTGTCACACAAGCGTCTCAAAAACTGGGAAAAAATATTGATATAGAAGCAGCCCACGAAATTGCCAAGCGCTCCCGAGGGACACCGCGTATTGCTTTACGTCTGCTCAAACGGGTTCGTGACTTTGCAGATGTTGCCAATGAATCCTCCATTTTACACTCACGCTCTCAATACGCACTTGACCAACTGGGAATCAATGCCCATGGATTTGATGAGATGGACATACGTCTTCTAACATTATTAATGGGAGCGAAAGGTCGTGCTATGGGGCTTAGTACGATTGCCGCAGCACTCAGTGAAGATGAGGGGACAATCGAAGATGTTTTAGAGCCGTATCTTTTAGCCAATGGCTATTTAGAGAGAACAGCACGCGGACGAGTTGCTACACCTAAAACGTATGATTTACTCAAATTTGGGAATCCTCCGAATCATCTGTTTTAATTAACATCGTTAACATTACGTTATTAGAGAATTTACTTATTAGTTCTATGATATGACAATCAAAACTTAAAGGATCTACGGATGAAAAAGATTTTAGCTCTCGCACTCGCTCTAGGAGCCACAGCATTATTGGCTTGTCCAATGCAAGGTGGTCAAAGTGGTATGATGAATAGTGGACAAATGGGTGGAGGTATGATGCAAAAGTGTCAATGCGACACCTCAAAACTTCCAAAGCCTTTTGAAGCATTGGGTCTAAGTGATGCACAAAAAGCGGATGTTCAAAAACTTCGTGAAGAAGGAAAAGCATTTCATAACCAGCAGCATGCAAAGATGATGGCAGTTCTTACTCCCGATCAACTCAAAAAGTTTGAAGCCAATGCTCCTAAAATGTGCCCAAAAGGGGATATGAAAATGCCTATGTCCGATAAAATGGATCACAAAATGCCTGCAAACGACATGGGCTGTAAAGACTGTGATAAAAAATAAAGTATGACAAAAATCCTCCTTATTGAAGACGACCTCGAAATTGCTGATTTACTGACGCAGTACTTAAGTCGTTATCAGATGGAGGTGATTAGTTATGTGCATCCCAAGTCTGCCTTAAATTCTCTCTCCATTGAATCGTATGATCTTGTCCTTCTTGACCTTACTTTACCGGATATGGATGGATTAGAGGTCTGTAAAATTCTTCGTGAACGCAGCACTATCCCCATCATTATCTCCTCAGCTCGCAGTGATCTTGGAGACAAAGTCATCGCACTTGAATTGGGTGCCGATGATTATCTCCCCAAACCTTATGAACCTCGTGAATTGGTCGCACGTATTCAAAGTCTTCTTCGTCGTGTTAGCAGTAAAACACTTCAAACCTCTAATGAAACCTTTCGAGTTGAGGAAAATGGTATTCTCAAAGAAGGTGCACTTCTCCCGCTCACACGTGCCGAGCTTGAACTCCTAAGTCTTCTATTGAAACATCGCGGTCAAATCATTTCACGCGATTTTATTGCCAACAATGTTGAAGCAATTCAATGGGAAAGTTCAGAACGAAGTATTGATGTCCTCATCAGCCGTATTCGTCAAAAAATAGAACCTAATCCTAAACACCCCACCTTCATCCGTTCGGTACGCGGTATGGGTTACCAATTTAGCAAATGATTTCACGCTATCACTCCGTTTTTTTCAAACTACATGCGTTCTTTTTTTTAGCACTTATTATTTTAACACTTCTTTTTACCTCTGCCTTAAGTGAACAAGAGCACCAACGATTTCGCCTTTTAACCCATCGCTCCATGGAATTATCACAAACGCTGGAAATGCTCAAAAATCATACGTGTGCGCATCAAACGCATGAACTTGGTCGCGCCGGCTTTCAAGAAACATCTCATCTTAATCCACAAGCGAAACTATTAGAACTCCCTCAGCCAATGGAAGAAAAACTTCAATCTAATCAGCTTCATGTTCAAATCTACCAAGATAAAGATGGATTTACCTATGCACTGATGCGTAACCACTGCACGATGTTTTATCGCGACACGGCTGAAGGAGTGACCTACTATTTCGTTTGGATTTTATTTTTTACCCTTTTTGGCGGTTTAGTAAGTATGTACTTTTTACTGTGGAGTAACCTTCGACCGCTCAAACATTTATATCAACAAATACAACGCTATGATGCAGGTGTAGAAATTTTAGATTCCCCAAGCAGCGGTAAAGATGAAATAGCCCTCATTTCCAATGCTCTGCACGATGCACTCCTACGGCAAAATGCCCTTAAAAAGTCCCGTGAACTTTTCTTGCGTAATATGATGCATGAGCTTAAGACTCCTATTACTAAGGGAAAACTCATTGTTGAACTTGAAATCCCAAGCCCAAACATCACGCTACTTGGAAAGCTCTTTTCACGTATGGAGCATCTTATTTATCAAATGGCACAAATAGAAAAAATGCACGCTTTTGCATTAAACCCTAAAAATGTAAACCTAAAAACACTTCTTATTACGGCAATGGATAATTTATTATTAGACAATGAAAATATTCGACTTGATGGAGGGGATCAGTTACTCGATGCAGATCCTATACTCCTCACAAGTGCCCTACAAAACCTGATCGATAATGCCTACCGTCATGCATCTACATTTCCCATAAACATTACGTACAGTAGTGAAAATATTTGTATCACCAATAGCGGAGAACCGCTTAAACGTCCTGTCGAAGAAGCACTACAAGCCTTTGTCACTGAAAGAGGAGATGGGGGATTAGGATTGGGACTTTATATTGCCCAATCGGTGTGTGAGTTGCATAATTTTCATCTAAACTATACGTATGAGGCTGGAAATCACACTTTTTGTATTGAATTTTGACCCCTAAGGACAATCCAAATAAGTGCTGAAATAAGCGCCATTGCTAGACTAAGTGCCATGCCAAGCGTCATCCATTGACCTACTAAATAGCCGATCTGTGCATCGGGAGCACGATAAAACTCCACAAAAGCACGACCAAGTCCATACGCTACACCATAAAGTAAAATCAGTTCTCCCTCAAATGCTTTATGTTGTCGGTACGCATAAATAACAACAAAAACAACAAATCCTTCGATAAATGCTTCATAAAGCTGTGAAGGGTGACGGAGAACATCATAAACATAAATCCCCCATGAAACATCTGTTGCACGTCCGACAAGCTCTTGATTAAGGAAATTACCGATACGCCCAAACACATATCCAAGCGGAACCGATACCGCCACTAAATCCATTAACAAGCCAAATGCAATACCGTTTTTCCGATAATATAAATACGATCCAATCAAAAAACCTACAATGGCTCCATGAAAACTCATCCCCCGAATACCGACAAACTGTCCGTCAATAAACGGATTAAAAATTTGCCACGGCTGAGTGAGATAGTACATCGTATGCGTATCATAAAAAAGGACATAGCCTAATCGTGCACCTAAAATCACACCTATTTCAGCATAGATAAAATAGTCATCCAATTGCTCATTAGTGATGGCAATATTGTCTTTTTTAACAATCCATTTGGCAATAACCAATGCACTAAGAAGCGCAAGAACATACATCAATCCGTACCAATGGACGGGGATGGAAAAGATATTAAACGCTACGGGGTTAAAGTGCTCGTAGATATGATTCCAAAATTCCATTATTGACCCTTCAGCACTTGGGCAATCAACTCAATCGGATTTTTAAAGACAACATCCACATCGGCTTCATTCATTGAATTGTTAATCTGCATTCGGCATGCACTACACTCTGCACTGACTATTTGAGCACCGCTGTTACGGATCATGGCAGCTTTTGGACGTCCTGCGGCTTGAGCAAAATGAAACTTTTCAGTTTGCATTGTTACACCGCCGAATCCACAGCACGCATTAGGATCACTCATCTCTTTAATAGCGTAATTTTGAGCGATTAATGCTCTTGGTTCTTGATGGATACCTTGCATTTTACGCGCATGACATGGGTCATGGTAAGTGACAGATAGATCACTTCGCCCTTTGGATGCCAAAAGCTGTTTTAGCTCTGTTTTTTGCTCCAACCACTCAGTCGCCATAAAGATTTTACTTTTAAGTTTTTGTGCACGCTCCAACCACTCAGGCTGATCGTGAAAAAAGTGTTCGTAATCAACTTTGATCATCGCACTGCACGTTGCTTCAGGGATGATAATCGCTTCGACATCATCAATAAAGCTCTCGAAGTAAACAATATTCTTTTTGGCATTATGATCAACAGTTGCAAAATCACCTGTAAAATAGGCAGGTGCTCCGCAACATAGCTGCTTTTTCGGAATAAACGCATCAACGTTAAGTGCTTCAAGAATCTCTAAAAGCCCACGGCCTATCTCGGTATAGTTATAATTCGCAAGACACCCGATAAAAATTGCAACACGACGCTTACCACCATTGGAGATATTTTCGGGATAAGAGTTCATAAACGAAGTTTTTCCCATCGATGGTAAAAGACGATCTTTTTTGATGATGGGAAGATTAAAACGGGGCTGCATCGAGTTTAGTTCTGCTTTGATCTTAAATCCGCACGTTTGAAATACGTAGCCAAGTTTAAACAGAATATCCATCGTTGTGCGGTGGCGTAAAAGAAAGAAAAATGCCCGCTTAAACCATGCAATCCCATATTTATCGGCAATATCCGCACGTACTTGTTCGATGATCATATCTGTAGGAAGCGCTTTTGGACAGACATCGACACAGTTAGTACATAAAAAACAGCTCTCAAAGATTGCTTTGGCATTCAAATCAAGTTCCAACTGTCCTCGCTGATACGCACCTAATAAATCAATAAATCCACGAGGAGAGGTGACTTCATCGGCATTGACATTGTGAATCGTACAGACAGGGATACACTTTCCGCATTTGATACACGCATCCGATGTTTCGGTAAAATTAAAAAGTTCACGCATCCTTATACCGTCTTACTAAACGCTTTGTCACTGCTGGCATGACGCTTCATATACGCATCAAATGGCATTGCGATATTTCGAATGAGCAAGGTTCCTGTCGGTGAACACTCAATCGAGGTTGGAGTCATCGTAAGAAGTTCATCGGCTTCAAAAGGTTTCAATGCCTCAAGTGCATCGGCAAAATACTCAGAAAACTTGACCTTATACAATGTCTCAAAACGTTTAATATCCAGTTTAAAATTACTCATCAATTCCATGATGACGTATTGACGGATTTGATCATCTGCATTAAGTGCCACACCGCGCTCATAAGGGAGCTTACCTGCATCGATTGCCTCTTCATATAATTCCATCTCTTTGAAATTTTGAGCGTAATAATCCGTTCCCTCACCGATACTGGTTAAACCAACACCGATCAAATCAGCACCGCCCTTGGTTGTGTAGCCTTGAAAATTACGGTGCAATTCCCCTTTGTCAATGGCTTTAAACAGCTCATCGGCAGGTTTCGCAAAGTGGTCCATTCCGATCAGGCGATACCCTTTAGCGGTCATATAATCAATCGTATAGCGCATGATGGCGAGTTTTTCCGCAGGATGAGGCAACGTCGTCTCATCGATTTTCCGCATCGTTTTTTTGAGCCATGGAACATGGGCATAGTTAAATACGGCAAAACGATCCGGATCAAGAGAAATCGCTAAATCAAGGGTCTTTTTAAATGTCTCTAAACTTTGGTACGGCAATCCATAAATGAGATCGACATTGACACTGACCATGTTGTATTTACGCGCTAACTCCATAGCCGCTTTGGTAATATCATAAGGCTGTACCCGATGTACCGCGATTTGAACTTTTTCGTCAAAATCTTGAATCCCAAAACTCACACGGTTAAATCCGGCATCACTCATCACTTTCATCTGCGCATCATCGATGTGTCGAGGGTCGATCTCACAACTGATCTCAGCACCGTTTGCAAAGTTTTTAAAGGTACTTTTAATCGCTGCAATAATCTCTTCAAGCTGCTTGGCATCAAAAAATGTTGGTGTTCCCCCTCCAAAATGGAGCTGAATAACGCTTCTATTCACATCAATATGGGTGCTTAATATTTGAAGTTCTCGCTTTAGATAGTCAATATAGCGCTCTTTTTTCTCTTCTTTGGAGGTGAAAACGACGTTACAGCCACAAAAGTAACAGGCATTTTTACAAAAAGGGAGATGAAAATAAAGCGACAAGGGGCGCGTAGGATCTTGTGAATGGAGCTTATCAAGATACTCATTGTAACCAAAGGTATCATTAAATTCCAGCGCAGTTGGATAGCTCGTATAGCGAGGTCCCGGCTTGGAGTATCGAGTAAATTTATCAAAATCAAGCATTATAAGCATCCATTCAAGGGTTTAGTGTCGCGATTATACTCTTTTGGATTGAAACTCCCCTAAAATAGCAATATTACCAAAAAAGTAAAAATCTCCATTTTGACGTAAATAATTAACAATTTTCCATCAATATCAAATGATTTTTAGATTTAATTCAAAAAAATGTGATAAAATAGTCAAAAAAATATCAAGAAGCAATCAATGTCTACTACAAAAGTTCTTATTATTGAAGATGATGATGTAACCGCTCTTAATCTCAAGATGTCCCTTGAAAAATTTGGTTATGAAGTTCTTTCATTGGCCAATGAAGAGGTCAGTGCTCAAAATAAAATAAAAATCTACAATCCCGATATTGTTCTCATCGATATAGGGCTCAAACGGCACGATGGAGGGATTGAAGTTGCCAATTTTATTCGTGAAAAAATGCCTCGTCCATTTATTTTTTTAACCGCCCATTCGGATAGTGAAATCCTGACAAAAGCAAAACAAACCGAACCCTTTGGCTACATTGTAAAACCGTTTGACCCTCTTAACTTACACACGACCATACAAATGGCTTTGTACCGTTTTGAGGAGGAGAAAAAACGTATGGTCAATGTCGATGTCCTTAAAATGGACAAGGAGCACCTCGAAAAGCTTCTGTATGCAAAAAAACTTTCCACTCAACCCATTGTTGAGTTCGGGGATGGCTACCGCCATGACATCTCCTTGGGAGAAACGTTTTACAAAGATCAGAAAATCAAACTGACCAAAAAAGAAAATGCCTTTATCCATCTTTTAATTGCACAATTAGGAAGCGTTGTCGATTTTTCTCAAGCAACCGATTACGTTTGGGGTGAAGAGGGAGCCAGTGACAACAGTGTTCGTACTCTTGTTTGGCGTTTACGCAACAAGCTTCCTACCGATGTTATCAAAAATGCGTCGGGAATCGGTTACTATCTCGAAGAGTAAAGTTTTTCATATCCGTATTCAAGCAAGCGATATGCTTCATCAAAATCAAACGATTCTTGATCGCTCGCCGCGTGCTCTTCCAAAGCTCCTGCACGTTGAGAGAATTCTTCAAATCTAAAGTTGGCACTTGACCCCTTCATCATGTGAGCAATGCGGGCGATCTCTTCAAAATCTCGTTTTTCAATATTTGCTTTTAATTCGATCAGCAGTTTTGACATATTTTTATGAAAAAGCTCCAGTAATTGAACAATCTGTTCGTGAGAAAGCATTAATACTTTTTCAAGACGTTTCATCTCTTCTGAAACGGCTTCCTCTTGTTTAACCTCACAACTGGAAACTCCGCTTTTTTCTAAATACCTTTTTAATAAAGCATCTATTTCACAACGGCTAAAGGGCTTACCGACAAAAGCATTGTATCCCCATTGCAATGCTTTTTCTCGCGAACCCTTAAGGACATTTGCACTCAGTTCAACAATCGGGGTTGAGGGAAGTTGATGCTGTTGCTCATATTGACGTATTTTAGCAACCGCTTCATGTCCATACATAATGGGCATTTGTTCATCCATAAAGATCAAATCATATCGATTATGACAGGCACTCTCAAACGCCTCTTGACCGTTTGGAACTACCGTTACTTTGAGTCCATAACACTCTAAAATAACTCGAATCAGTTCTTGATTGGCTTCATTATCTTCCGCAACTAAAACATTTCCAACAAACGTTACGATACTGCTTGGTAGTTCTTTGACCGCACAAAACTCTTCGGGAGGAAATTCTACTGCGAGAGTCACCACAAAAAGAGTCCCCCATCCAGATTTAGATTCCAATGTAATTTCTCCACCCATCTGATGAGCAAGCTGTTTACAAATAGAAAGCCCCAATCCGCTTCCGCCTCCACCGAATCTCATCCCCTCGGCTGCTTGATAGAATGGATTAAAAATACGTTCCTGATCTACGGCAGCAATCCCCACTCCATAATCACGCACACACATTACCAGCGTAGAATCCGCATGATTCACATCAACACTCACATCAATGGAACTCGTTGCTGGACTAAACTTAATCGCATTGCTCAAAAGATTTCCAAGTATTTGTTGAATACGAAAAGAGTCTGCACGAATACAATGCGGAATTTGTGGATTGATGGAATACGCAATTGAGATGGATTTAACATTTGCACTGGGGATAAAAAGCTCCAGAGTATTACTGATTTCATCATGGATGTTAAAAGGGTGAGGATCGATTGCAAATTCCCCGCTGCGCAGTTTGCTAAAATCAAGAATATCATTGATAATGTGGAGCAGATTTTCACCGCTTTGGGCAATAATATCGAGATATTTTTCTATACGCTCTCCTAAATTTTCCCCTTGCAACAAACTTACAAATCCTAAAATAGCGTTTAGAGGTGTACGTATTTCATGGGATATATTGGAAAGAAAATACTCTTTGGCTTTATTCGCTTCAATCGCTTCTTGCTCTTTTTGGTAAATCGTGTCAGTATAAATGGTCAAAACACCCGCAAAATTCATATCAAAAAGATAGCTGATAGCTTCAAATAAATTTTGGGTATTGATCTCTAACGTATAGGTCGCATTGAGTACGGAGCGTTTAAAATAGCTGCATATAGTAAAAAGCTCATCTGCACGAATCTCTTGATTTTTAAGATAAGCGATAAACTCTTTCATAACCGGACATTGTCCAAGCTCCATATTTCCCGCGACAACCCCCATAAAGTAATCAAAAACAGCGCTTGCATAATAGGCTTGAAACCACGTAGAATCGATAGAATGTTTTTCTAGGATCAAGGCACATTGAGGTTGTGAAATCCACTCATTTAAGATACTCTCTTTGGCATCAATGAGAACATCTTTTGCCTGATAAAGGTGGATAAAATTTGGTAAATCCATGAAACTCTGCCTCAATATTATTGAATTACGATTACGGTGCGACCCAAAAAAACACCCCTGTAGAAACGATCGCTAACTGCCCTAGTAAAATGGCAAGTGTACCAAGAATATTCCCTATTTGGCAACTGGTGCACTGTTTGTACAGTTGTGATTCATATTGGGCATAGAAAAAATACCCGATCATCAAAAGCAATGCCCCTGCAATAAGATATTTGTCCAAAACATAGATCCACTCATTTGCTTGTACAGAACCAAAAAATGGTACTACAAATGTCAAGAGTATCGTCAAAATAAGATATTTTGCACCCCGCTTAAAATAATCGCGATAAAAGATTATCGGACATGAACCACCATCTTTGACCAATCCAAATTCAAGATGGTCGTGGATACGCTGTTTCATATCTCTATCAACACGATCGACAAAAGTACTTCCAAAACAATAATCCAAATGTTGTTGAAAAATTCGAGCATCCTCACCCTCTAAATCACGGTAACATGAAATGCCCTTCTCATCTTCATACATTGCCGTTATTTTATTATAGCGATCCACATCGACACTGATGCCCGGATAATAGATACTGCGCTCTGTGTACGTTTGCATATCAGAGTGCTTGAGAAAGCGGGGGTTGATGTAGGGTGTGTACTGATCCCCTTCTTTAATAACAATAATACTTTGCTGAATACCGATCAAAATAGCACTAAGGGCATCCAAATCGTTTGCCACCATCGTATCACGCATATCGGTGATCCATTGAGTGAGTTCATCATTAAAGAAACGGACATTTGCGGATATAAGACGAACAGTAGGGTCGGGGTATGAAATGAGATCTTGAACCATTAGGGGATACTTTGTGAGGAAGTTAGAGAACCCAAAGCGGGCTCTTCTAAAAAGTGTTAGTGACTTTTACTCACAACTACAATCATCTTAAGATTGATAATAACGAAACGGATAAACTGCCAAATTTTGCACGTACGCATAGCACGAGCAAATTTGCCTGGGATCATTGCGTTATTGAATTTATCGTTTTTTGCAAAATTAAATTCTTCAGGTTTTACTGCCATTTTTTTTCCTTATTGGTTTTATTGTTAGAAATCTTTATTCTGGAATTACTTTCCAGAACGGTTTGAGTTTCGCTTTATAGATAAACAAGAAGTGAAGAATATGTTTGATCCAATGACCTGCCAACCCGATCTCACCAAAGGTATAATCTGTATCGCGACCTGTTCCAGGATATTTTTCAAAGTCAGGAACAACAGGGAAAACAGTCATTGCGGCAGCTTGACCATCAAGCCAGCCTTTACCTGCGGATGCAACACATGCCGCACCCATTTCTGCCATAGATGCTTCATGTAAATGAGCGCCTTCACCATGTTTAATCAAATCACAAACACTGTGAGCTACTGCTTTACCGATAATACCACTTGGCATACCTGTACGCGGAGGAGTTGGGTTAATCACTGTACCGTTTGGTGATTTTGCAGGTTTTGAGATGATATGCGGAGGTGCAAATGCGATTCCAGCTGCAAAAAGATTTTTATAGGTAGGATTTTGATAAGTACGAGGCCAGTCAGATGCTTTCCACTCTTCGTATGGTTTAGGAGTATAATTTGCATCAACTTTCATAAAGCCGTTTGGAGCAAATACCGTATCGGTAATGTCATCCCCTGCTTTGTTGTATGCTTTTAGACCAACACCTGCAAATGGTGGGATCAACATTGAGAAATCAAACGTCTCTTCACCCATAGTACCATCGAGAAGTTCGTAAGTGACTTTCCCTTTTTCAACTTTGTTAACGTGTGCACCTGTGATGTAGTTGACACCGCGCTCTGCAAATAAAGATTCAGTAAAAATACGTGAACTTACAACGTAACCGCCCACTTTCATGTGCAATCCGCCCATTCCGAAGTCACCCATAAAGGACTCATTAGAGATCCACTGGATGTCTGCCATGTCACGAAGACCCGCTTTTCGGATCTCATGCTCGACATTGAAGATGTATTCGAATGCCGCACCTTGACACGTACACATACCGTGACCTGTACCGATGAGAATTTTTTGACGCTCACCTTTACGCATCTTATCCATAATTTTTACCAGTTCATGAGACGCGTGCTCTGCGTGATCTGCTGTACAAACGGAAACAGTGTGCTCGCCAAGTTGTGAACCTTCACCCAACCCTGGAGTTGCACCAAAGTTTAGTTTTGGTCCTGTTGCATTGATGAGATAATCGTAGGTGACCTCTTCGCTTTTACCTGCTTTGCCTTGACCTGTGCACTCAATCGTTACAAAAGGTTTATCGCCTGAAGCATTTCCCTCAGGATTAAGACTTACTGCTTTGGCTTGCTTGTATGTAATGCCTGCTTTTTTGTAAACAGGATCAAGATCAAAAGTGACCTCTTCTTTGGTCATTCCACCAACACCAACCCAAATATTAGAAGGAATCCAGTTCCATTTTGCATTTGGAGTAACCACGACTACTTCATGATCACTACCAAGCCAATCCGCCGCGAATGTTGCCGCTGTGTGTCCAGCGACTCCGCCGCCTAAAACAACTAATCTTGCCATACTTTCTCCCTACTAACTCAAATTCCATAAAAGACGATTATAATCCTATTACGTCACAATGCTATCACATCCTTAATTTAATCCTTATAATTTAGACTAAAAATTTAATTATAGCAATGAGTGTTACTTTTTTTCACAGTCTACTTGATACAATTTATACTCATTTGCAGACAACAAATATTAACATACATACTATAAATAAATATTATTAAATATACTAATCCAATATTATAGTTTCATATAATCCTGTAATTAACTTTATATTATTTTTATCTAGGAATTGTTATCATTATTCACTTATTAAAAGGGTTATTATGGCTATAAAAAATGTTTTAATTCTGGGTGGAGGGATTGCCGGTCTTGAAGCAGCCATCTATTACCGAAAAGAAGGGTTTGAAGTAGAACTCATCAGTGATCGCACTTACATCTTTATCTATCCTATAGCTATTTGGATTCCGATTGGAACCAACTCGTTCGAAGATGTTGCATTTCCTCTCGAAAAACTTGCCAAACGTCATAACTTTACATTGACCATCGACCGCGTTCTCTCTCTCAACGCGCATACTAAATCTATCACTCTTGAATCTTCGGGAGAACGCCATGTCGATCATCTCGTGATTGCTACGGGTGCAAGTAAAATGAAACACATGGGATTAGAGCATACCCTCTCCATCTGCGGTGCACCACAGCAATCACTTCTGCTCAAAGACAGAATCGATGCACTCATCCAAAAAGGATCGGGAAAAATTGCTTTTGGTTTTGGTGGTAATCCCAATGATCCAAGTGCCGTTCGTGGCGGTCCTGGATTTGAACTTTTTTTCAATCTGCATCATAAACTCAAAACATTGGGAATCAGAGACAACTATGAAATGACTTTTTTTGCCCCCATGCCCACCCCCGGTGCACGAATGGGCGAGCAAGCACTTAAACTCATGGCGATGCTGTTCAAGAAAAATAATTTTGGCGAACGCTATGGAAAAAAGATTACACGGTTTGAAGCCAATCAAATAGTGTTTGAAGACAAAAATACATTGGAAAGTGATTTAACGATGTTTATACCCGCAGGGGAAGGTCATACCTTTATCAAAGAGAGTGATTTACCGCTTAACGGTGCCGGATTTATTCAGATCAACGATTTTTGCGAAATCATAGGAGTTCCAAATTGGTACGCTATTGGAGATGCGAGCGCACTTGAAGGTCCTGACTGGAAAGCCAAACAAGGACACATTGCCGAAGTCATGGCACGCAACGCTGCCCACAACAGCGCGATAACCTTTGGTCTCAAATCGGGGGAGAAAAAAGGGTACATAAGCCATCTCACTATTTTGTGCGTGATGGATATGGGTAATGGTGCCGGATTTGTTTACCGTGACGATAAAAAAGCACTCCTCATCCCTATGCCCATCGTCGGTCATTGGCTTAAAATCGGTTGGGGATGGTATTACAAAATGTCAAAAATGAGATATTTTCCCCGAATTGCTGGGATGTAAAAGAAATATCAATAAACGTGAATCTCAATTAAGTTTAATGGTGCTAAACTAAGTCATAAAAAAGTGCAGGATGTATCTAAATGCTATCGCTAAAATATTATTTTACCGTGATAATGTTATGTACTTCAACGGTAGGATTCTCCATAGAACCTATCACCCCTATCCCTTTACGTATCCCTTATGATTCAGCAAAAGCACGATTAGGACAGCATCTCTTTTTTGATCCGATTCTCTCTCGTGACCGCAGCGTTGCCTGCGTTTCGTGTCATGATTTTGCTCATGGCGGAACGGACTCTCGCAGTGTTTCTTCAGGTGTTGGAGGAGCGCAAGGGTCAATGCAATCGCCTACTGTTTTGAATGCTGTTTTTAATATCGCACAATTTTGGAATGGTCGTGCAGCAACGCTGGAAGATCAGGCGATGGGACCCATCCATAATCCCGTGGAGATGGCAATGAGTTCTGATGAAGTCACCTCACGCCTCATGCACAACCCTTTTTATCGCCAAGAATTTGCCCGTATTCATGGTCGTTCAACCATCACCATCACGGACGTTGCCGAGGTCATCGCAGAATACGAAAAAACGCTCATTACCCCCAACAGCCCATTTGATCGCTATTTACGTCATAAAGCCCCTTTATCCGCCGCCGCTGTGAGAGGGTATGAATTTTTCAAACGCGCAGGGTGTGCGAGTTGTCATAACGGGGTGCTGGTGGGAGGAAACTCATTTCAAAAATTTGGGGTCATTACCCCCTACCCGCGAAAATCCAATACCGATGACCGCTACGCTCTCACGGGTAAGGAGCGAGATAAAAATGTCTTTAAAGTTCCGACATTGCGTAATATTGCACAAACAGCTCCCTACTTTCATGATGGAAGCGCACAAACTCTCTCTGAAGCGATCGGTATCATGTCCCGTCATAATGTGGGGATAAAACCGACACAACAAGAAGAGGGGGATTTAATTGCTTTCTTAGAAAGTCTAACCGCTCCTCTACCTGCAACGGCGAAAAAACCATGAACATCCGATTAAAAATTTCCTTTGTTGTTCTGCTGGGAGCTGTATTACTGGGAGGGATAGGATCGTTTTACGTATGGTTCAACAGCTTTATCGATAAACGTCAACATATCGGGTTAAGTATCATGACCATCGAAGCGCTTGAACGACAACTTGATGCACAAGTTTTACACAGCGCTTTTGTCCTTTATGGCAATCAAGACTCCATCATACACTCCATCAAAACCCTTCAAACTACCACTAAAGCATTAAGCGATAACCCCGATTTTACAGCAGACTATCCTAATAGTGCACGTGACTTGGAGCGCTATAAAACTATTGTTTCCATAAAAATAGATTCCATTTATCGTTTCCAAAGTGCGAATGCTGCTATCAAAAATGCTACCTCTTCTATCCCGTCGCTTAAAGCTGAGGCGTTACGACTTTTTTCGACTCAAAAAAGTAATGAAGAGGTATTTTTACTAGCTTTGACCCAAATCGGAGGCGGTGTTTTCATAGCAAAAGGGGGATTGGATGCTGCGCTTATCTCGACTTTATCCCAACAAGCTCAAATGTTACCGTGTGATACCTTTTCTACGAAAGGAAAACGGCATCTTTGCGATACGGTTCAAAGCAATCTCCGAGTCATTGGGGAATATTTCCCCGACTATGTCCAAGGAATCGACCGGCTAACGACTTCAGGAAGCTATGAAGCTCTTGCGACACTGCGTACCTCTTTTGCTCACGAGAATGAAACGCTTAAGGTTCGAATACAAGGATATGCATTAGGTTTAGGTATTTTCTATCTCCTTTTGCTTGGTCTTATCATCACGATGCTTTTACGTTCCGAAAAAGAATCCCGCACCGATAGACTCACATCACTGGGCAATCGCAAAAAATATGAAGAAGCAATACGTTCAGGAGATTTTGGAAGTTTGGTTCTTATCAATATTGACCGATTTAAAAATTACAACGATTTTTACGGTGTTGATGTCGGCGATACTCTTTTATGCAGTGTTTCAGCTCATTTTTCCTCTATTGTTTCTCCCCATTCGAATGCCATCTCACTTTTCCGTCTCGGCGGAGATGAATTTGGTTTATTGTTCAAACCCTCCATCCTTTCACAATCCAATCGTATTGTCCAAGATATTCTCCACTATTTCGAAACCAATCCGCTTTGTATCGATGATTTGGAAATTTTTATCAGTGTAACGGTCGCATCTTCGGAACATGCCCCTTTTCTTGAAACAGCCGATATGGCAATGAAAAAGCTGAAGAACTCTAAAAACAATGCGTTTATCACCTATGATCCGGCAATGAATTTACGCGAAATGATTGAAACCAATTTAATCAAACTCGAAACACTCAAAGATGCTCTTTCCAATAATCGCATTCTTCCTCATTTCCAGCCCATAGTCTCCCTCAGTGGTTCAAGCTTGCCCAAATACGAAAGCCTCGCGCGTGTCCTCTCTCCCGATGGAAGTATTGAGTCCATATTCTCCTACATCACTCTTTTGGATGATGCTCGCCTCTCGGGTGTTTTATTGCGTCAAATGATTGAAAAAACGTTTAGTATTATGGAAGATCATATCGGTGAATTTTCCATCAATCTCTCCAGCAGTGATCTCGATGATGTCTCGACTGTTAATTGGATTCTTCAACGCCTTGAGGCTTCGCCACACTGTGCTTCACGCCTTATTTTTGAAATTTTGGAGAACCATATTATCGATGATTACGCCCCGATTGAGCGATTTATTCATCAGGTTCGTCCGTATGGATGCAAGATCGCGATCGATGATTTCGGAAGCGGTTATTCCAATTTTGCACGATTGCTCAATCTCTCGATCGATTACCTCAAAATCGATGCTTCTTTGATCCGCCCGCTCGCTACCGATCCAAACGCGCATGCCGTGGTTGCCACCATTGTTGCTTTTGCACGCACTGCAAACATGCAAACCATCGCCGAATTTGTCAGTGACAAGGAAATTTACGATGCAGTCGTTGCCTTGGGTGTCGATTATTCTCAAGGATACTATACCGGCAAGCCAGAGGCGTTATCATGATTGTAAAATCAGACGACACCTCTCTTTTACGACATTAAATACTTATAATTTTATTGACAATCTCATAAACATTATTCGAAATATTCGGATGATTTTTAATCCGTTCTAACTCAATCCCCATTTTGGCTTTTTGCAACGGGGAAAGTTTCCCATAACTTTTAAAGGCTCCTGCAAGTCCCGAAGCGATTTGAGGATTAAAGGCGTCTATTTCAATCACTTTGTCCGCAACAAACGCATATCCTTCTCCTGAAAGATGATGAAACGCAACGGCATTGCGCGAAAAACTTCCGATGAGGGAACGTACCAGATTTGGGACTTTCATGTCGTAAGCAGCGTCGTTTTGTAAGGCAATAACACGTTCTAGTGTCCCCTCTCGTCGTGACGACGAAAGTAGAGAAAAATATTTGTTCATGATCAAGGTTTGATGAGAATGTTTTTGATAAAAATCATTCAACGCCTCACCTGCCAAATCAGGAGCGTAATTTTCGAGTAAATCCAATGCGGCTAAACGGCTCGTCATATTGACCGATTCTTTATAATGCGTTTTGCACATTTGAGAGATGGATTCATCTTCAAGACTCATGAGAAGTCCTAGATAACGATTTTTAAGCGCACGTGTCGCCATGCTTTGTGCATCTATCTCACCATTATGTGGTTCATACAACTCTTCCATCAGAGTGATAAGGCTCTCTTTGTAGTGCGATGCCAAATGTTTTTTAAGTGTTTCAAGTGCCGTATGGATAGCATCAACGTCCAAAATCTCTTGACGCTGCATCATCGTACTGATGCTAGGTAAGCCTAGTAGTTGTGCTTTAAACATCGGTTCCAACGACGCATCCGACAAAATCACGCCGTACGCTTTTACAAATCGTGGATCGATGGGTTCACCTTTCATCATTTTTTCGATGGTCTCCATACCGAAAACCTGAGATGCTTCGTAGCGATTGAATCCATCATTATCATGCGCCATCAAAAAGGGATATTCCAACTCCTCACACTCTATTTTGACCGGAGTGCTAAAGTGACGATTCAGAGAGAGTTTTGGAGCTTCATGGACCTCATCAAAAATAATGCTGGTGCTTGCTTGATCAATCCAAATAATCTCTTCATGAATCATCATTGCATTGCCGCTTTTAAGCGGTATATCTCCACCTGTACTGTCTAACAATCCAAGAGCCAACGGAAACGCATACGGCAGTTGTTCACGCCCTTGCGTGTCTTTAGGGATGCTTTGGGTGATGTTCAGGGTCATGGTTTTCGTGGACGCATCATATACGCTTGAAATTTTCAAGGTCGGTGTACGCTCTTGAGAGTACCATCGTTTGAATTGGGTCAGATCTAGAGGGCTTTGGGTTTGCATCGCCCATAAAAACTCCTCTGTTCCTACGGCTTGACCATCAAAGTGTTCAAAATAGATGTCCATAGCCAGACGGAACTTCTCGCTTCCCAACAACGTGTACAACATCCGAATTACTTCGGCACCTTTTTCATAAATCGTGGCGGTGTAAAAGTTGTTGATTTCGATGAAGTGATCTGGCTTTATCGGATGGGCAGTGGGACCCGCATCTTCGACAAACTGCCGTTCACGAAGCGATTGAACATCGTCAATACGACCTATGAGCTGCGAGTTCATATCGGCACTGAAACACTGATCTCTAAAGACCGTCAGACCCTCTTTGAGCGTCAACTCAAACCAGTTTCGGCACGTAATACGGTTTCCCGTCCAGTTGTGAAAATACTCATGGGCGATAACGCTCTCGATTCCCATAAAATCACTGTCCGTGGCACTGTTCTCATCGGCTAAAACATAGTGGGAGTTAAAGATATTAAGCCCTTTGTTTTCCATCGCCCCCATGTTGAAACTGTCCACGGCAACGATGTTGTAAACGCTTAAATCGTACTCACGTCCATAGGCTTCTTCATCCCATGTCATCGCTTTTTTCAAACTTCGCATGGCGTGATGGCATTTATCTTCATTTCCTCGGTCACAATAGATCGCCAAATCGACTTTTTTACCGCTCATCGTGATAAAGGTATCGTGAATGCTCCCTAAATCACCCGCGACAAGGGCAAAAAGATAGGAAGGTTTAGGGATAGGATCTTCCCAAATCGCGAGATGTTTTCCATTTTCAAGCGTTGCGCTCCCTACAAGGTTTCCATTCCCCAATAATATCGGACATACGGCTTTATTGGCAATGATCTTGGTGGTAAAGCGAGTCATAACATCGGGTCGGTCGATAAAGTAGGTGATACGACGGAACCCCTCAGGCTCGTTTTGAGTACACCAAATACCGCCTGAACGGTACAATCCCTCCAATGCAGTGTTATCGTCAGGATAGAGGCGGGTAATAATGCGGATACGTGCTGCATCGGCATCGAGCGGGAGGAGTATGTAGTTTTCTTCTTTGACGTACATCTCTTCACTAAAAAGCTCATCATTCACCCACAAAAGCTCAATGTCCATCATCTCACCATCAAGACGAAGCTCTTTGGCATCAGGATTTTGGCGTTTGATTTCCATGACATTATCGACACGGGTGGAACCGTTGTCAATAATAAATTCTAAAAGACACGATGTAATCGTGTAATCGCTGGGTTGATAATCGTTAAAATAAATAGGTTCAGGCAGTTTCATCATTTCTCTTTTGGCTTTTTGAAATCATAACGCAAAGAGGATGAATTGAGTGCCTAAAATTTGTTACATTATTCCATTCAACATCAAATAGCGATACATGGGCTGTAGCATATAAATATCAAACGCCCACCATACCCATCGTGGCTGTGCCGGATCAAGCGGGAACGATGGGGCAAGACCGTCATAGTTAAACTCTGCCATGATTATCTCACCGTAGGAGACTTTGAGAGGACAGACCGTATATCCGTCAAATTTCAATGTCGGCTCTTTTTTCTCCATAACAGAAATCAGATTGCCCACGACAATAGGTCCTTGATGGCGCGCGCTTCCCCCTGTTTTACCGATTGGGATACCACATGTGTCTCCGATTCCAAAGACATTTTTATAACGGCGGTGCTGAAGCGTTTCACGATCGACTTCGAGCCATCCTTTGGCTGTCCCTTTTTGCCATCCGAGCATTGAATTAGCTACTGCATCCACTGCAGCCATTGGTGGAGTGATGTGGATAAAATCGTATTCCATCGTAACATCTTCTTCTTTTTCAATCATGTCGTATTCATTGAGGTCTTTATCAAATTCCCCCTGAACTTCATATTTGTGATGGAAGGTTGCAATTTTTTTCTCAGCATCAATGGCGATGAGTTCATGACCGAATTTGTTGGTAATATTGCCGTAGCCCTCTTGTACTTTATGAAGTGCCGCATCGATCTCTGGAAGACCAAAAAGTTTCTCTCCCGCAGTGGCAAAGGTAAAGTCCGCCGTCAATTTATCACGTTTGAGGAAATCATCACTGAGATAAAGGATTTTTTGAGGACCGCCGCCGCATTTTAGCGGGGTTGAGGGTTGGGTACAAATAACGCGCGGTTTAGACGTTTTTGCCGCTTCATGCAATGCTTTAAACCATTCGTTTGTAATCGTTCCGCCCTCGGCTGTTCCTGCCGCCAGATCACTAAGATAGACGCTGGAAATACCATTTTTACCAATCATATCCGAGGTCAAACCTTCAATTTGCTCATAATGGTATTGCACGCCTGTGGCAACAATGAGGTAATCATAGTCAACGACCGTACCGCCTTTCGTTGTCAGCTTATTATTATCAGGATCAAACGTTGCGGCTTCGTCTTTGATCCATGTTACATCTTCTCCGATGTACCCTTTGTTGTCAAAAATAATGTCTTCAGGAGCATATTCACCTGCCGCTACAAAGATCTGTCCCGGTTGATAGACGTGTTTTTCATTCGGAGCAATAATCGTAATATCAGGTTTTGACAAAGCACGGCGAAGACGAGAAAGAACCATCAGCGCACCTGAGCCCCCTCCTACAATGACGATTTTACCCACAGCATTCGAAGAAGCCGATAAAGTCGTTGGAGCCGCAGCTCCTGCCAATACTGATGCAGCTACAGGAGAGAGTGCCATCATTTTCAAAGCATCACGTCGTGAAAGACCTTCGTGTGCTCTTAACTTTTTCATTAAATCCTGATGATCCATAATCAACTCCTTATTAGCTTAACGCTTAGCGTTTATAAACTTATTATCACCGCGATTAGATTAAACTCTCTTAAAAGTGAATACATTTTCATTTTTTTGCACTAAATTTTTACCACACTGGTTTCCCAACCATCATATTGACCGCCGCATTGATGCGTCAGATCGATGAGATGCAATGTCAACGCATCAATATCGTAGTAAAACGGTTTATCCTGACGATAAAAGCTTATCCCGAGCATCGGGGTGTTTTCATTGGCATCCATCAATTCTTTGACTTTAAAAGACTCTGATTCAAGACGCTCAATACAAGAACTGCGTTGTTCATCCGTCTCAAAATACGCTTTATGTTCAATGGCACGGGGGAGGTGAAGTGAGTCGCCTTGGGCTTTTAGATTATCGCATACTTTGTGATTTTGGATAATTTGCCACTCGATGGGTGTTGGAAAAAGTAGCTTATGGTATATCTCCCATTCGCTGTCCATTCTTGAACCAAACTCATAACTGTAATTTGGGAACTCTTTCATCGCCGCTTGAACCATATCCCGCCATTCAAAGTCGTGTTTGAGATAATAAATAAAAGTCATCTCACCATTGGAAACGATTTTACCGACATAACTTCCGATACGGTATCGCAGTGATTCCATCTCGATTTTGTCTTCGATAAAACTCAACTGCGCTTCTTCATCTTCAGAAATAAGCCCTTTATCACTTGGTGATTTCATCGCGATTTTAATAAATCCCATAAAAGATTTATCGTCACTGGGAAGCTCTACCGAAATACCTGCGTTCACCAAAACCGACGCGATGTTGCCATCGATTGTCTTCATATACAATTCCCAATATTCTTGCATGTTCTACTCCATTTCCAACGTCATTAAATACATATCTTCACCGTCGATCACGCGCACATCCAAACTTTCACATGCTGGACACTTGTAAAAAATCTCTTCCAAGGTTGTCTGTACTCCACACTCTTTGCATTCGATCACCAAAGGCTGTACGTTCAACACGAAATCAGCACCGTCACACACGGTTTTCTCTTTGAACGTGTTGAACGCCATTTCCAGCAGATGCGGTTCCACTCCGCTCATCTTGCCGATTTTAACAACGATTTTAGTTACCAATTCGGCTTCATTTTCACGTGCTATATCTTCACACTGTGTTAATAGTGCTTGTACGATGCTGTACTCATGCATAATAGACTCCTTTTCTCGTCATACCCAAAGTGTACAAGAACCTCTTTGAGGTCCTCGGGCTTGACCCGGGGATCCATCCCAAAAAAAAAGCTGGATTCCCGCCTTCGCGGGAATGACGGCTAATTAACATATTCTCGGCAATAATTCCCCATTCGGGGTCTCTAAAAATCGTGACGTCCCCCACGGGCTTTTCAATATCACTTTTTGTGGATACTTTTGGGTTACTGCTCCCACCACCGAAGCCATAGCACACACCTCAAAACCCTTAAGTATCTCTAAGGCTTTTACGGCAAAGTCTTTGTGGAGAGCCAATACAAACGTCCCCTCATTCGCCAATGCCGTCGCTTCAAACCCCAGCATCTCACAAATCCCTTGTACCTCATCGCTCACCGGGATCTTCTCTTCCTCTACTTCGATACAGACGCTCGACTGCTTCGCCCACTCGTTGAGCACTGCCGCAACCCCGCCTCGCGTCGCATCGCGCATTGCCGTAATCTTAATCCCTGCATCCATAAGCGCTTTGACCTGCGGGTACAATGAGTTACAATCTGAGCGTAACGCAGAGCTCATCTCCATCCCCTCGCGTGCAGCGAAAATCGTCGCTCCGTGACACCCGATGTCGCGATTGATGAGGATAACGTCCTCTTGCGTGATGTTGTTCGAGCTGATCCCCGATTGGACAATCTCACCGAGTCCTGTAGTGTTTATGAAAATCTTGTCTACACTTCCACGCGGCACCACTTTCGTATCGCCACTTACCACGACTGCGCCGTTGATGGCAAGCTCTTGTCTCATACTCTCGACGATCCGCTCCAGTAATTCGACCTCAAACCCCTCTTCGATGATAACACTGCACGTCAAATACTTCGGTTGTGCCCCCATCATGGCAAGATCATTACACGTCCCACATACCGCAAGCTTCCCGATGTCCGCCCCCGCAAAAAACAGCGGACTCACCGTAAAGCTATCGGTACTCATCGCCAAATTCCCGATCACCGCCGCATCTTCACTGCGCTCTAAAATCTCGTTTTTAAAGGCTTTGTAAAAGACCTTTTTAATCAGTTCGTTGTTCTCTTCGCCACCGTTGCCTTGGGCGAGGGTTATGGTTTTAGTCATTCTTTTACCTACTTTTTCATAATCTTTATATACAACTCTTCCACCTTCGTTCTCGCCCAAGGTGTCTTTCTAAGAAACTTTAGACATGAGTTTATAGTCGGATTGATCAAAAAGCATCTAACATTTATGCGATTACTTAACTCTTCAAATCCATAACGTTCAACCAAACTCTCTAAAATCTCCTGAAGTTTAATACCATTTAAGGGATTGTTTTTGTTTTTTTCCTCTTCACTCATTTTTTTCCTTTGGTAAGCTTGTTGTTTTATTTATTCTATTTATTATTCAACACTTCCCAATGACCGCGAGTTCCACCTGCTGTGTCTATAATCATCATATATATTTAACCCAAAAGATGCTTGTTATTTCATACCAAATTCCCATACTTATAATACGCCGAACACGCCCCCTCGGAGCTGACCATACAACTACCCACAGGAGTCGTCGGTTTGCACGCTGTACCGAAGATACTGCACTGCGGGGGTGAAGCTTTTCCTTTTAGGATGTCGCCACAGATGCAGAGTTTGTGATCGTTAATCTCCTCTTTGGGGAGGATGGTATCGTAAATCTTCTCAGCATTGTAGCGATCATACTCAGGACGCAGCCCCATCCCGCTTTGGGAGATGTCGCCCAGACCGCGCCAGCGAAAGTCCACCTTGTGGAAATATTTATCATTCAACGCTTGAGCTTTGAGATTACCCTCTCGCGTTACGGCACGGTTGTACTCCACTTCGAGTTCACATCGATTTTCGATAAATTGTTTGACGATCATGCTGATCGACTGCATCACATCCACCGGCTCGAATCCGCTAACGACGACGGGTTTTCCCCAATCACGCGGGAACTCTTCGTAGATTTTGCTTCCGCTGATAACGCTGACATGAGAAGGCCCTAAAAACGCATCGATGATACACGCTTCATCGCTGATCAGGGCGCGCATCGGTTCGGGTACGGTGACGTGGTTGACGTGCAAGAGGATATTTTTGACATCTTGGCGTATCATCGTGTCCAAAAGAGCGGCGGTCATCGGGGTCGTCGTCTCAAATCCGATGGCAAAGAAAATGACCGTTTTATCGGGGTTCTCTTGTGCGATTTTGAGACAATCCAGCGGTGAATAGACGAAACGGACATCCGCACCTTTGCTACGCGCATCTTGCAAGCTTCCATTGCTTCCGGGAACTTTGATCATATCGCCCAGTGTCACCAAGATGACGTTAGGTTGCTGACTCAACACATAAGCATGGTCGATCCGCTCTTTGGGCATGATGCACACGGGGCATCCAGGACCGTGAACAAAATGGATGTTGGAGGGCAAGAGTTGCAACACACCGTATTTCATGATGGTGTGGGTATGTCCACCGCACACCTCCATGATATTGATCGGATGGGTGAGTTTTTGGGCATCTGCGGCGATGATCTTTGCGTATGCTTTTATCGTATCCGCATCTCGAAAATCATCATAAAGGTTTTTAAGCTCTAATCCCATCTCAGACTCCGCCGTTAGGGCAGTTGTCACTCTGGGCTATCGCGGCAAGTCGATCTTGCTCATCCATTACGTCCAGTATCTCTTTATAGACCCGTAGTGACTCGAGGGCGTCTTCTTCATCGATTTTGTTCATAATAAACCCGATATGAAGGAGGACGTAATCGCCGATTTGTACAGATCCTTCCTCCATCAAATCAAGCCCAGCCGTGCGCTGAACACCCATCGTATCCACGGTCGCGACGTTCAGCTCTGTATCAATTTTTACCACTTTTGAGGGAATAGATAAACACATAATTAAGCTCTCATCTTTCGTTTAAATTCAATCCACTCAACGACTCTCATAACAGAAGCTTCATCGTTAATATTGACCTCTAAAATATCGACATTCGGTTTGATTTTACGGGCTTCAGATTTTTCGCGCTCCATGTCGTATTTAAAATACGGGAGCAAATCAGTTTTTGTAATCAAGATCAGATCAGCCGTTCGAAACATCACCGGATATTTGGCGATTTTGTCTTCTCCTTCAGGGATAGAAACCAAAACGATATTGAGATGACTCCCCACATCGTAGCTCGCCGGACACACGAGATTCCCGACATTTTCGATGAAACAGACATCTAAATCGGCAATCGGTAAATCATGTAGCCCTTTATGGACCATAAACGCGTCCAGATGGCACGCACTTCCTGTTTGAATCTGTACGGCATTGATCCCTTTTGCAATCAAACGATCTGCATCGCGTGACGTCTCCAAATCTCCTTCGATGACAGCAAATTTAAACGGAGCAATTCCAGCCATTGCTTCTAATAATGCCGTTTTCCCGCTTCCAGGAGAGCTCATCAGATTAATCGCCAAAACGCTGTGCTCATTAAAATGCTCACGATTATGGTGCGCTTCTTGGTCATTTTTATCCAAAATCTTTTTAATCACCGCAATCGTTTTGGTGTCGTTGAGCTGTGGATTATGGTGCAATGTCTCATGCGCCGCGTGGTGGCTATGGGAGTGATGATCTCCGTGATCGTGGTGATGACCGTCGTGGTCGTGATTGTGGTCGTCATGGTTATGATGATGGTCGTGATCCGTGATAGAACATCCGCAGTCTTTACACATTTAAAATCCTTAATATTACTTTATTTTTTTGTTCGTGGTGGTACTCGTCATTCCCGTGAAGACGGGAATCTAGCTGGATACCCGCCTTCGCGGGTATGACGGAATCGAATTTACGCCAATAACATATTCCCGCCCACAAGGACAGAAATGATTCCCACCGTAGCAAATACACGGCGAACATTTTGTATATTGGTGAGTATATCTTTATTGATCCACGAGATAACCAAACCAAAACTAAAAAATACCACCATAACTCCTGCAATAAATGCGAGTATCATACTAAAGTCAACAACCTGCCCATGAAGAACACCAAGAGTGACAAGCATACCCCGTACTCCACCAATACCCATCAACACACCTACCCCAAAAGCGGATGTAGTCGTAGAAGATTCATGTTGGTGTTCATTCCCAAACCAAATATGGACGTGTTTTTTATGTTCATGGGTATGAGTTTTTAAATGGATTTTATTGGCAAAAACCATATAAAGCAGATAGATTCCAATGGAAAGAATCACACTCGATGCAATCACATCTCCATAAGACAAGAATGCTTCGCTCAGTGTGTAATATTGCAGAATTTTTGCAAACATAAAAAGCATTATTCCATGCCCTACCGCAAAAGCACCGACAATCAGAAAGGTTTTTTTTGCCTCTTTGCCGATTGAAAAATCAGCAATAGCGGTCAAATGGTCGGGACCAAATGCGTGTAAGATGCCATACCAAAAAATTACGATCAACCCAAGTTCCATAGCATCCTCACTCTTTTATGAATAATCATTCAGATGGAAGATTATAAGATAATAGAATAAAAAGAAACTAAAAATGTAAACTTCTTATCTATTTTCAGGACTCAATTGTGTTTTTTTGATTCACTCTCACTAGATAACTTTCCTCTATCTCTTTCTAATCGCTATAATTCGATTACTATTTTAATCAAAGGCACCCATTGCGTTTTCTCTTACTCTTTTTATTACTCATAGGTACGTCCGCATCTCTCTTTGCGCTTGTCAGCATTGCACCGGTTGATATTGGGTCAAGCAACGGCTTGAGCGGAAATATTTCAGGAGCATTAAGCTCCAAGAGTGGTAATACTGAAAAAGATGCCTACGCACTTGGATTACGTGTTCAATACGATCAAGGAACCGACTATTTAGCGTGGGGAATATTTACCTACGATTATGGAACTTCCAATGGCACGAAAGATGAAGACAAAATGTATGCTCACATGCGCTACATCCACGCCATAGATGAAACAAAAAACTGGACAGGTGAATTTTTCGTTCAATCTGAACAAGACAAATTTAAAGATATTAATGAACGCTCTCTTGCAGGAGTGGATCTGCGTTGGCGATTTTTTAATTCTGCTGAGGGGGGGAAAGGATACATTGCAGTCGGCGGTTTATTCGAAAAAATCGACTATGCCCATCCTGACATCAATGCCCATGAAACCAATAGTCGTCTTAACAGCTATCTTGGCTACACCAAAAGCTTTATGAGCTCTTCAAAACTCAACTATTTAGGCTATTATCAACCAAAATTCAATGACTATTCTAATTATGTCACATCGCAGACAGCAGAGCTTATCATACCGATTTACGGCACATTAAATTTGAGTTTATCCGCAAAATACAGCTACGACAGCACTCCGCCCGTAGGCATTAAAAAAGAAGATACAGCTTATATAACAAGTTTGCTCTGGACTTTCTAACGTATTTTCTACCATTGCATCTTCATTGGCTACAATATACTTTATGAAACAATCGCATCACTGTATCTACTGCCACAATACCCTCTATTCGCTCAACGATGGGATGGTCAAATGTTCGGCGTGCAAAAAAAAGTACAGCCCTGCTCGTGTAAATCAAATCATTACGCTGATGGAGTATTTTTGCAACGATGAGAATGCCCTTACGGCATCAAAAACGTTGCATCTGAGCTATGCTACCGTTGTGAAGTATTACCAAAAATTTCGTCATCTTGCGGCGGAGTATTGTGAAGAACAGTACCATCTTCATCGTACGTTCCAGTCACAATACGAAGAATACCTTTATCTCGAAAAATCCAAACGCCATGACAAAAAAGCCATTTTTGACTCCCATAATTTTTTGACCTTTACTTACGGTGAGCGAGTTTACACGATTTTAATGCCCTCTTTAGCTCTCTACAAACAACAGTTTTTAGAAGACAATCTCGAAGAAGTCTATACCAAAGAGTTTTCAAAATTTATGCGAAGCAGTAAAATCATCAAAATATCCGAACATGACAACGCGATAAAGCGTTTTTGGTACTATTTTGAAAACTTTATCATGAAATTCAAAGGGGTGAGTGATGAACATTTCCCCTATTATCTCAAAGAAGCAGAGTTTAAATTTAATACATCTGTACATGCACGTTCAAAGATTCTCGAACAGCTTTATTTTCACCCTAATTAGAAGTATGCTAGAATGCTCTTATGAACACACAACATGAAATAGTCAATTTTTTACACAACAATCGCAAACTTCTTTTGGAAAAATATCATGTTACTAAAATCGGCTTATTTGGCTCATTTGCCCGCAATGAACAACAAGAAAACAGCGATGTTGATCTTTTGATAGAGCTTGAAGAAGGGACGCAAAACGTATACGATTTAAAAGATTCTTTAAAACAATTTCTTTCCCTGTCATTTAATCGAAGTGTCGATATAGCCCGTGAAAAATATCTAAAACCGTATGCGAGAGAGCAGATATTGAGAGATACCCTGTATGTCTAACAAGATCACTTTTAATCTTAATGCACTTATCGAATCGATCGAAAAGATAGCGCTGTATTCAAAAGATTTTGAAAATGCCGATGCGTTTTATCATGACCAAAAAAGCTTTGATGCGTCGATGATGCAATTTGTCGTTATTGGCGAAATCATTTCCCGTTTGGATGAAAACTTCAAAACTTTTCATTCTGAAATTCCGTGGCAAAAAATAAAAGATTTTAGAAATATTATTGCACATGATTATTTCGGTATTGATGCGGATGAAATTTGGGACATTATTAACAACAAGCTTTTACCATTAAAAAACGATATAAAGATATTACTTTCTAACGGGTAGGATAGTTAAGCTCTTCGATAACATTCTCCGACAGCTTTATTTTTCTACTTACCATAATAAATAGTCTTAAATCAATGCTATAATCAAAAATAAAGATGACGTGCTAGGAGGAAATATTCTTGAAAAATACAAAACAACCTCTGCCAAGCACCTCTTGCCCAATCATCGGAATCGGTGCTTCAGCGGGAGGATTAGCGGCGTTTGAATCTTTTTTTTCGAATATGCCTATGGGTCTGCATCCTGATTGCTCTTTTGTAGTGGTTCAGCATCTCTCACCTGATCACAAAAGTATCCTCTCAGAGATCATCGGACGCTATACGATAATGCACGTTACCGAGGCTGAGGAGGGGATGATTGTACAGCCTAATTGCGTTTATATTATCCCTCCAAATCATGATATTGCACTGATAAACGGAACATTACAACTGTTGGAACCTACACAAGTACGAGGTCAGCGGCTTCCTATCGATTTCTTTTTTCGTTCTTTGGCTGCGGATTTGCATGAGCGTTCGATCGGGATTATCCTCTCAGGCACGGGCAGTGACGGTACGCAGGGGATAATGGCTATCAAAAAAGAAGGGGGGATGGTGATGGTGCAGAACATCGATTCTGCCCAGTTTGACGGAATGCCAAGCAGTGCTATTGCCACGGGGTTAGTTGATTTTGAACTACCGCCTGAAGAGATGGCTGCCGTACTGTTGGACTATATTTCGCATGGATGGGGTTGCCTTGTGCCTTTGCCTAAGCCTGTTCTCATTGTCAAACACGAGAATAGCCTGCAAAAGATTTTTCTCCTCCTTCGTGATCAGACAGGTCATGATTTTTCACACTACAAACCTAGCAGTATTGATCGTCGTATTACTCGGCGTATGACCATTCATCAGATTGATACTATAGAAGAGTATATTAAATATTTACAAATTTTACCCGCTGAAGTAGACGCTTTATTTCGCGATTTGTTGATTGGTGTGACCAATTTCTTTCGCGATCCCTATGCCTTTGAAGCATTGGAAGAAAAAGTTATTCCCAGACTCTTCGAGGGCAAACCTGATAATAGTGTCATACGGGTTTGGTCATGCGGATGTTCCAGCGGTGAAGAGCCGTATTCTTTAGCGATACTCTTGCAAGAACATATTGAAGCTCTTCTACCCCCCCTATATTATACAAATCTTTGCCACCGATATTGATCCAAGAGCTATTGCTACAGCCCGTACCGGTCTCTATCCCATCAGCATCGCTGCAGATATAACGCCCGTACGGCTCGAGAAGTTTTTTACCCTGGAACCGGATGGAAAACACTACCGTATTGCTAAAAAAATTCGAGATATGATCATCTTTTCGGAGCAAGATGTGATCAAAGATCCCCCTTTTTCCAATCTTGATCTGATCAGCTGCCGAAACCTATTGATCTACATGGGCTCTGTACTGCAAAAAAAAGTCATTCCCTTGTTCCATTATGCGCTCAATGCAAAAGGGGTACTGTTTTTAGGAACCTCTGAGGGGATTGGTGAGTTTAATAATCTCTTTGTCAGTTTGGATGAAAAAGCAAAACTGTATGAATGCAGTGAAACCCTCAAGAGTGAACGACGCGGATTTATAAACAATGTTATTCCCATCATCCCCCCTGCATACAAAGGAACTCTAGTGTCACCAAAATCACCCGTAATTCTCGAAAATACAGGGACTCAACACACACCTACGGGCGTACTGGTAAGCGCCAATGGTGATATGCTGTATTTGTATGGAGATGCAAATTTTCCGCTAAACGTTGGCGAAATCCCCACCAATAACGCGGAGGGAATGCAACTCGTCAACGAAGAGCTGCAATCAACGAATGAAGAACTGCAGTCGACCAATGAAGAGCTCGAAACCTCCAAAGAAGAGATGCAATCGCTCAACGAAGAACTCTCCACGGTCAATGCTGAACTGCAAATGAAGGTGATCGCGTTGTCGCAAGCCAACAATGACATGAACAACCTTCTCTCAGGCACCGGAATTGCGACGCTGTTTGTGGATCAGAATCTTTGTATTTTACGCTATACCCCATCCGCAAGCCTCCTCATCAACCTCATCCCAAGTGACATCGGGCGACCCGTGGGGCATATAACATCGACTCTAAGTGAATACCACACACTCGAAGCAGACGCACGAACTGTACTAGAAACACTGATTCCCAAAGAGATAAAAGTAAACACGACGACAGGTCAATGCTACATGATGCATATCATCCCCTACCGAACACTTGAAAATATCGTTAAGGGTGCGGTTATCACCTTTGTCGATATTACCGAAATCATGAGGGCACAAGAATCTTTGCGCCATATGGCAACCATTATCCATGATGCGTACGATGCTATCACCGTACAGGATTTACAGGGGAATATCATTACATGGTGTCAGACGCGGAGTTAAAATAGGCAGCTGAGAAAGCTGTCGTATTGTAGTTTTTACGACCAAAAGCTTAAAAAAGCGGATTAAATTCGCTAAAGTCCTTTTTCTAATTTAGAAAGGGGCCATTCCGCACGAAAAACTGATCTTAAAATTGTGATCTTCAGTTTTAAACGAAATTTTTTCCCAATATTCGTGTAAGACAGCTATCTTTTTCTTGATCTGACTTAAGGTATTTTTACCATCAAAGATAATCAGAAACTCATCTCCTCCATATCGGACGACTCTCCCTCCGGTCTCTTTGAGCTTTAACGCAACGTGAGAAAGGACTTTATCCCCTACAATATGCCCATACGTATCATTTATCTCTTTAAAACGGTTTAGGTCGATGAGGACAACTGTCCCCTCTCCGCGAAGATAGAGGCTATCGTGCTGTGCTAAATAGGTATCGTCAAACCATTTTCGATTGTAACTTTTCGTCAAACTGTCTTCGTACACAATCTTTTTCAATTCTCCGACTTCATCTCGAAGTCTGTTGGTCTCTTCAATCACCGCTTTGAGTTTTTCTTTATCATTGGTTTCCATCGCATCAAGCGCCTGATCCGTACATTCACACAGAGAAATAATATGCCGTATCATTTTTTCATCCAGCATCTCTCTGGCTAAAAGTTCTTCAGTCTTGAGTTCTAAGTTATGTTCTTTCGCAAGTTGGGCATATATTTTGCCATACTGTGCAGGGAAAACAATATTCATAGGCTCGATGGTCTTTTTGGCTATCTCTGTAATCTGATGATGAATTTTATTCATAAAAGTTGCCTTAACATACTAACTATTTTTTATTCTTTAACTAATATACTCCCATTCTTCTTTAGTGACTCTAAAATCTGGTCGGATATTTAAAGGTATCTATAATTTCCAAGAGTGTTTGCTGTGTTTCTTTTTTAACGACCTCAATATCACAGCTTTTGAGATACGCTATAATCGCCACAATATACGTTTCAAATTTTAGCATAAGTTCAACACTTAGTCCCATACGAAACGTGATACTTTTGGGGACAATTCCCAGCACATTAGATGTGGGAAGCGGTTTGCCCATCAACTCGATCATGTCCAGACACTGCATCACCCCTACCTCATGCGCTCCACCACTGTTGAGACCGTAACCGCTGAGTTCGTAGGAGGGAATGTTGTAGATACTCCCTGCACTGTCCTCAAGATTGATAGTATCGAGGATGATAATATGGTCATTTTCTAAAAAGAGGTTGAGAAGGTTGATCCCCTCGACTCCGCCGTCGATGATTTGGACGTGATGACCTAACGTATAGTTGGCACGAAGGTACGCTGAGGCATAGATGCCGATTCCATCATCTTCTTCGAGAACATTCCCTACCCCCAGTACAACAATCGACATGGATTAAAATCCCTTACCGTGTTCAATACTGGGATTGGCAAACTGATCAAGTATCTCATCCAACCCCATCATAGATTCGTTTCGTATACTTTCGATCCCACATTTTGCCAGTTCACTCACAATAACATCAATATACTCCACCCATTTTTCGCGCAAAGCAGGTGTTACCCCCACATGAACGCTGATAATGTCTTCGGGGACGATACTCACCATGGAGGTTTGTGCACAGTGGTTTGCCATCGAGCAGATTTGGAGCATTTCGGTAATCTCAACTTCATTTGCCGTTTTTTTGATCCCTTGGTTGGCGATCAGCTCATCACCGCTGAGAACATCGATAGACCCGACGACTTTACCATCATCCGAACTGGTATTGACGATCACGACAACCTCATATTCTTGAAGCAGAGGCATCAAACCAAAGCCAAGCGTCCCCCCATCGACAATATCCAATTTCGGTTCAAACGTGTAGTTTTCTTTGAGGTATTTTCCCGCGTACAGTCCAATCCCCTCATCCATAAAAAATGCGTTTCCCGATCCTATCAATGCGACTTTAGCGTCCATTATTTTCCTTTGTGTTATGGTGTGCATAATAAAGTTGTCCGAGTGCAATCCCCCCGTCATTAATCGGCGTTTGCTGTTGCACATAAAACCGACCATTTCCAAAACATCGGTAAAGTTGGGACATGAGTGCATGGTTTTGAAACACCCCGCCACCGATGACAACAGGTAATTCAGGGTATAAATTAACGAAATATTCCATCATAGCTTCTACTGTCGCAATAAATCGGCTGGCAATGAGCCGTTTTTCATCGCTCTGACGGCTTAACGCGACAATTTGTTCAACCATAAGTGATACATCGATTTCTCGATTGGTCACAGTAAAATTAAACGATTCATTTATCGTCTCATCGACAAAGTTCTCCATAATCATCCCTCCCTGCCCCTCGTAATCCAGAGTTTGGATAAATCCCCCCAACGAGGCGACCGCGTCAAACAGCCGACCCATCGAACTGCTGCATGGTGCGTTGAGTTTTTTCATCCACATGTGGTGAAGCTGACGGATTTCGTACTCTAAAAAGGCTTCGGTTGTGGGGGATTTCAGTACCAATATTTCCTCCAGAGTATAACTCTCAAACAACAGTGACAACGCAATACGGCGAGGCTCTTTGATCGCTTTGTCCCCGCCTAGAAGAGCAAACGGTTTTAAAAATCCAATCCGTTCATATCCATGAACATCGGCGATCATCACCTCTCCCCCCAAAAGGTTCCCGTCTTCGCCGTATCCCGTACCGTCAAACGCAAAACCAAGCACCTTTTCATCCAAGCCATATTCTCCCATACACGCAAGTAGATGAGCATAATGATGTTGGACACCGTAGTGTTCTTTTTTTTGCTCTTGAGCATAACGGGTTGAGGAGTAGTTAGGGTGTAAATCGGTAACGAGCAGTGTTGGGTCACACTCGTAAAACCGTTTAAACGTTTGAATCGTCTTTTCAAAATAGCCATCGGCTTCAATGCTTCCCAAATCACCGATATGCCCGCTAAGAATCATATTTTTCTTAATACCCAGAGCTATTGCACTTTTTTGATGGGCTCCAAGGGCTAAAACACTTTTATTAAAAGGGGCAGTCGAAGAGATCGTATGCGGTGCAAATCCACGCCCCATGCGCAGCATCACAACATGCCCCTGCACGATTTGGATTACGGAGTCATCCAGCGCATTCACGATAGTGCGGTCATGAGTCACAATGGCATCCACCACATTCCCCAATCTGTGAGCAATCTCTTCGGCTTTTACAATGATGGGTTCGTCGCTGATGTTGGCACTCGTGGCAATCAGAGGAAAATCGATGGTTTCAAACAAAAGTCGATGAAGGGGGGTATAGGGAAGGAACACTCCCAGTCGGTCGATCAGAGGCGCAACGTGCATAGAGAGATTGGTCCCGCTTTTAGCACGTACGATCACTATTGGTTTAATCGCTCCAATGATATGGGCTTTCTCCTCCTCCTCTATCACAGCATACTCTTGGAGCTGTTCGAGTGAGCGAAACATCACGGCTAAGGGTTTAGCTTTGCGGTGTTTTCGTAGCCGTAATTCAGCCACAGCACTGTCCGAAGTGGCATCGCACATCAGATGAAACCCACCAAGACCTTTGAGTGCAATGATTTTTCCCGCTTTGAGCATTTCGACCGCTAATGAAATGGGGTCACCCTCTATTTCTAATCCTTTGCTGTCTAGGAACTTTAACGTCGGTCCGCAATCAGGACAGCTGATAGGTTCGGCATGGTAACGGCGCGAAGAAGGATCGGTATATTCGGTATGACAGGCATCACACATCGTAAAATGTTTCATCGACGTTCGGACACGGTCATACGGGGGGATTTGAATGATGGTATAACGAGGACCGCAATCGGTGCAGTTGATAAACGGATACTGGAAACGGCGATTGTGCGGATCATCCATCTCGGCTTGACACGCAGGACAAAGCGCAGTATCGAGAGGGATAGCTACACTCCCTACTCCAAGGGTACTTTCACGGATTTCAAAATCGGTATAACCGCACACTTCATGCTCAACAATCTCCATGGAGTCGATACGGGCATGTTGGGGAAGATTGTCTCGCAAAGCGTTGATAAAAGCCTCGCATTCAACACCTTCGGCTTCGATGACGACTCCATCAGCGGTATTGATAATAAAACCCTTAATCTCATGAGTCTTGGCTTCGCGATAGACAAAGGGACGAAACCCGACCCCTTGCACTAACCCTTTGACAACAATACTGACACTTTTATAAAAAGACTCCACCAACAACGCAGTTTTCCTTCCCGATGGGGTAATTTATATTCATAAGCGGAGGAGTTGTTTTTAAATTCCTCTGTAGACGGCTAAAAAGTGATTGCCCCGCGAAATACGATCCGCACAACACCACATCGGTTGCTTTTGTCTTCCCTCTGATCTCTGTAAGAAGTTCGCTGAAATAATCACCGAATGATTCAAATATAGAATAGCTAAGATAGACTGAATCGACACCGCCAATCTTATAGCTGATGATACTGGATAAAAAAGCGACATGGTTAAATCGGTTGTCATGCACTTTGGTATCGATTTGCAATCCCCCTTTACCCACAAACTTCAACGCCTCTTTCATCACCCCTTCGTAGCTTTTTTCTTCCAGTCCCAAGATCATCGCCGTCGCTTCAAAAAGGGTCGCATCGCTCTCTTCTAATGCCAACAGCACCTCAAATATTTCAGGAAATTTCTTTTCGATATTTTCCATGAGTCTATCTGATCCCTCACGTAATGACCCTATTTTCTCTCTAAGAGCGACACCGCTAAAGGGTTTAGGAGGGACAACACGAATCACTTTTTTACCGTCATAATACAAAAATGACGATTCCCCTTCGAAATAAGCTCCGACCACTTTGATTCCAAACTTGTTATGCTCGGCAATGACTGACATAAACGACGCTTCATCTTCTGCCATTGTGTGAAAATTAGCCGATTGAACGGCAGGGGTTTCGGTTTCAAGCTGATTGACTTTGAGCGTAGAAGCAGAGGCAAAACGTTCCATCTGATCAAACAGCATCCCTTTTTCATCTTTAATACCTACCAAACCATTGGCAATACTAAGGGTATCTGTACCAAATGGGAGACGTGCAGGAAATGAAACACGCTCTCCAGACGCTATAAACTTAACATCTTTATTAATAAAAAGGCACATATCGCTCTGATGTTGGATATTTAAATCAAAATCCATCACAAAATCAGCGTCACACGGTGTCTCCAATGCCTTATACACAATAAAATCAAGGTCCAAAAGAGTTAGCTCTTTTCCCAGTAAAATCGAAAATCCTTCGTCAGGATATTTGACATCGATTGTGGAACCAAAAGTCTCACGCAAGCTTTCAT
>Ga0265593_1000186_pt1 | contig 40396 bp, 32 predicted proteins | sample saktaG_8_FD_190136 | JGI IMG/M metagenome (GOLD analysis project Ga0265593, IMG submission 190136) | Saline water microbial communities from Sakinaw Lake, British Columbia, Canada - sak_2011_5_24_36m | ecosystem: Environmental > Aquatic > Non-marine Saline and Alkaline > Saline ... | reverse complement strand
CATGTTAACCGCCTTAGCCCTAAGCTTGGGCATCCTAGGATTTGTTGTGTATGCCATATGTTTGAAACATTAGTTGATAACACTTAAGTATATATCAGAAACGTTTCCAAGCTATTGGGCTATTACGATTTCATTGACAAGCCTACGCATAACTAGTATACTTTAGTTAAGTTGCTTGAAAGATTAATTCCAATGCCAACAGCCAATCTAGGGGACGTTTGCTTTAATAAAAACTGTTGGGCGCATTGGAATGTGTCAGAGGAAAGCTCTTTAAGCGAGGAAATACCTAGGGACAAGGTAAACAAACCGACTCTCCCTCACCAAATCTTCCTTCCGCGAAAAGAGCTTTCCATGACACATCTTTCCCTGGGATCAATTATCAATCAACAAAACGAGTAGCAATGTCTACTCTCCTTTTTTATCTCAATACAAAAACCCAGCTCCCGCCGGGTTTTTACTTTACAAACTTTATGAACTTCCTATACCATCTCCAACATCGCCTGCGTGGCTTCGGCACCTTTGTTGTTTTTGGAACCTGACCTATCTTGGGCTTGTTTAAGATTGTTGACAGTAATAATGCCAACTCCAATTGGAATGCTAAATTCAAGCATAACATTCATAACACCTCTGATTGATTCTTTTGAGACGTAAAGATAATGATCTGTGTCACCCTTAATCACACAGCCTAAAGCTACAATCCCATGATATTTTTTATTTTTGGCAATCCGCTGACAAGCCAAAGGAATTTCCAACGCTCCTGGAACCCAAACCAACTCAATATTTTTCTCACATGCACCATTTTTTTCCAAAATTTCCAGTGCCCCTTTCAGCATTCCACCTGTGATGTCCTCATTAAAATTGGCAACCACGATTGCAATTTTAAATTTTTTTGCATCAATCACGACCTGATCTTTTTGATTATTTCTTTGCATATAATTTATTTCATTAATTTAGCTAAATATTTTGCCAACACGTCGGTTTCAATGTTCACCTTGTTACCGACTTTGATGCTTCCAAGGTTGGTGTTTTCTAAAGTAAAACTAACCAGCGACACAGTTAGCCAATCTTTACCAGTTTCAACCACTGTCAAACTGATGCCATCAATTGCCACCGAACCTTTGTCAGCTACGAATCTCATAAAAGCGACCGGGATTTTAATTTTGAGTAAAATTGATTCTTTGACTTTCTTGATTTCCAAAATTTTTCCAGTGGTGTCCACGTGACCTTGAACGAGATGACCATCTAACAAATCACTGAGTTTCAGGCTTGTTTCAAGATTAACCAAAGTATTTTTTACGTACTCACCCACCGTAGTTTTTTTAATTGTTTCTGGCATATACTCAACCACAAAACTATTTTTATTAATTTTTTTTACGGTTGAACAAACTCCGTTAATGGCAATACTCTGCCCCAACCAAACTTTCCAACCTTTCGGTTTTCCAATTTCCACAAAAAGACTTTCATTTTCTAGTGAAATTTTTTCCACGGTTGAAATTTTTTTAATGATGCCCGTAAACATAAGCTTATTATAGGTTACGAATTATTTCGAGATCTTTTTTTATTTGAGCAATTAATTCCGCTTGACTGTTAAACTTAAAAACTTCTCGAATTTTAGTCTTAATTTCAACTTCAATTTCTCGGCCATAAATATTCTGCGTAAAATCAAGAATGTGAGCTTCTAAAAGTTTTTTATCTGGCCAAATAAAAATTGCACTTTTAAGTTTTTGACTATCAAAAAAAACAAAACCAGTATAAACACCGCCGTTCAATTTATCTTGCAATTGAACATTGGCGGTCGGAAAACCCAATTTCCTGCCCAATTTTTTACCCTCGATGACGATTCCTTTAACTTTGTTCATATTGTCCTATTTTAGGTCATAACCCCCAAAATATCAAGCAAAAACCCGGCTCGCGCCGGGTTTATGCTTATGAACTTTATAAACTTTTAACCTTATAATTTCAGCTAGTTAACGGCTTAGACTTCAATGACCACTGGCAAAACCATTGGACGTCTTTCGGTTTTGGTAAACAAAAATGAGCCGACTGATTCGCGAATGTTGTTTTTCACATAGTCCCAGTTTACTGAAACCTCCGCAGAAGTTTTTTCTTTGACGATTTTTTCAACCACTCGTTTGGTCGCGTTGACCAAGTCAAAATTTTCTTTGACGAAAATAAAGCCTCTGGAAGTGATTTGCGGAGTTCCAACAATTTTCTTGGTCTTTGAATCAATGACCACGACAATCATAAACATTCCGTCTTTGGCCAGAAGTTGTCTATCACGAAGAACGACTTCACCGACGTCGCCAACCCCCAGACCATCAACCATCACATAACTTGTATCGACTTTTTGAGGCAGCATCTTGGCTTTATTTTCAGCAACTTCCAGTTGATTGCCGTTATCCAAAACAAAAATATTTTCTTGCTTGATTCCAACTTTCTCGCCGAGCTTTCCAGCCTCTTTGAGCATATAGTGATTGCCATACACTGGCAAAAAGAAAGTTGGCTGGATTTGACGCAAAATTTCTTGAATATCTTCCGCATTACTATGCCCCGAAGTATGAACATCCAAAATATCGCTGTGAATCACATTATCACATTTACGATAAAGATCATCTTTTAAGCGTTGGATTGTGCGTTCATTGCCAGGGATTACTGAAGAAGAAAAAATCACCGTGTCATTTTTTTGCACTTGCACAAAACGATGTTCATCATTGACGATGCGGGAAAGCACCGCGTTACCTTCACCTTGGGCTCCCGTACAAATAACGATAACCTTGTTTCTTGGATGTTTGTGAACTTCATTGACTGAAATCAAGGTATTCTTAAAAGCCTTAACATATCCCAACTCTTGCGCAATTTCAATATTTATCTTCATTGAATATCCATCCAGGACTACTTTTTTACCAAGCCCATCAGCGATTTCAATCAATTTTCCGATTCTTTCAATCTGGGAAGAAAACGTACCAATAATAACAAGCCCATTGGCTTTAATCATTAAATCAGTAAGATTTTTATACATTTCGCTCTCTGGAACATGAGTGTTATTTGTATCAATCGCACCTAAACTTTCCAGCATTAAAATTCTCGGGGAAGGAAGTTTGGCCAGATGTTCATAAGTGACTTTTTCATGGCTAATTGGATTTCTATCCATCAGCCAATCCCCAGGGTGAATCACGGTTCCATCGGGAGTTTTCACAATGACACCGACTGCATCCTTAACTGAATGTTCCACTTCAAAAAATTCAATTTCAAATTTTCCAAGTTTAATTTTATCCGCAATTGTATTTACGCGAATAGTTTTTAGTTGACTAGCGGAACTAATTTCGAAATCTTCCATCTTCTTTTTAATAAGGGCTAGCGTTAGATCACGTCCAACGATTGGTGGATTGCCAAGCTCTCGCAACAAAATAGGAGCTGCTCCAATATGGTCAAGATGACCATGACTGAAAATCACGCCCCGAATATCTTTTTCTCTTCCCTTCAAACAACTTGTGTTTGGAATGATATAGTCGATTCCTGGCATATCTTCTTCTGGAAACATCATCCCCATATCCAAAATAATAATGTCACCGCCGTATTCAAAGAGTGTCATATTGCGACCAACTTCTTCATTGCCACCCAATGGCGTGATTCGCAAATGATCCCCAGCAGGATTTCCCTGCATCATTGGTTTGCGATTTGAACTTGCTTTTCGCACTGGCAAATTGCGTTTCTTAGGAGCATGGGAACGACCAGCACCTCCATTATTTCTATTACCACCACTCGAAACAACTGCGCCTGCAACTTTTGGCGTTTGCTTGCTTGCCATCCCAACGAAGCCAAGCGATGCTGAGTTAACGCTAGTGGGTCTAGCCATTTGAGCCTGATTACGTTGACCATGATTTAACCTACCTGAATTATTGTTGTTTCTATTGCTAGCGTTGCTCTTTGGAACATTGTTAGTAGAAACGTTGTTTGGGTTTTTTTTCTCAAAACCTCCTATTGGCTTTTTTAAATCAGCCAAGATTTGACCAGTTATACTGGTGTCTTGTTTTTTAAACATATTTTTTTACTTACAAGAAACATTTTCACTAAATGTTAAGAAATTAAAGTCGTGAAAATGTTTTATTTAAAAGTGTTAATTACTAAATTATTTATAAGTGTGGGCAAAAGAGGACATCTCACGTCGCTCCGCTCCTTGGAAGCCCACGGTTTCCAAAACCTTCCTCCGACGGAAAACTCCCGTTTTCCGACCCTTTCCCGTTCAAATCACTAAGGGAAAAGACTGTGGGTAAAAGAGGACTCGAACCTCCAAGACATTGCTGTCACTAGAACCTGAATCTAGCGCGTATACCAATTCCGCCATTTGCCCAAATTGATTTAACGAGTGACAGGGTGAATCTAGCGCGTATACCCTGCCTACCTGCCTATCGGCAGACAAGCCGGCAGGCAGGCAATTCCACCATATCCCCCAGCGATTTAGGACCGCTAGTAGAATTTCACAAAATGTTAATTGCAAACTACAACAAAAACCCCGAAAGGGTGTTTTTTGTCTATTTGAAAGCTTATTTTGATGTTTTTTGAAGAAAAAAAGCTTTAAACAAAGTAAAATTCAAGAAGCATTACACGTTATTGCTATTGTACACCAATGGAAGAAAAAAGTCAAGCCCTGAGAAGATTCTATTCATAACGAAGCGCTTCCAAGGCATGAATTTTAGCAGCCCGACGAGCTGGAAAAAGACCAGTTGAAACACCCAGCACCACAATAAAAGTCACAATAGCAATCACGAAAACGCTTGGCACAAAAACAAAATCCGCTGCTGGAATCCCATAGCGCTGGGAAACAATATTAATGACCGCATTAAGACCCTTAGCCATTCCATATCCCCCAAGCAGACCTATCGCTCCTCCCGAAAAGCTAATTAAAATTGCTTCGAAAATAAACATCTTGAAAATATCCGTGCGCTTAGCCCCCAAGGCTTTCAAAATTCCAACTTCTTTAGTACGTTGCAAAAGTGAAACACTGAGGGTGTTCATCATTCCCATTGCTGAAATCGACATAATAATAGTTCCAAAAACAATCAGCACCACTCTAACTATCGAAAAAAATGAATTTATATCGTTAACCGTATCAACAACACTCTCGGTCACAAGACCAAGCTGTTCAATTTGTGAACGAATCATATCGATTTTCGCTATATCGCCAATTAAAATTTTCCCTTTCTGTCCGGCAGTGATATTGTATTCGTTCTTGAGAGTCTCGAGCATTGTATAAGCATAAACAGCATCAGCTTTTGAAGAATCATTAATGATACCTAGAATTTTAACGGTCTGCCCGGCTTGTTGATCTTTGGCTTCGACAGAAGTATCAACGATGTCCTTAGTCACGACAGCGAAATATTGAACTTCTTTCCCAATAGCATCCTGAGTTTTTTCAAAGCCAAGCAAGGCTGCCAATCTTGGCGTAACAATTATTCCGCCTGAAGAAGCAAAGGCATCAACTGAGATACTCTCAATATTGGCATTTGAAAGTTTCAAATAGCCAGGTGTCACCCCATAAAGAATTGCGTCCGTTTGAGATTCTCCATTGATAAATTTCCCCCCGACATTAGCACTGACTTCAACACTTTTGACGCCAGAAATACTTTTAATTTTGCCAACTGTCTCTTCATTTAAAACAACGAAATTCTCCAAATTTTCATTGCTAACATCAATAATTTCCGTAGGATTGTTTTTCGTAACTTCGCGAATAACCATTGCTTGGACTCCAAAACCAATAGAAATCAAAAAGGTTATGATTCCAATTCCGATGCTGACGCCTCCGATAGTCAAAAATGAACGCGTCCGATTGATAGCTATGTTCCGATAGCCAATCAAAAGCACCGAGGACATTTTCATATGCTTGACCTCGTCTTTTTTTTTGAAAAATCTGGGTTTGATTTTCTCAATTATGTTTGAACTCTTCATTCGCATTATTTTGCTTTAACTTGTTTCATTTAACCTGTTCTAACTCATCCTCTTTTTTGGGAGACTTTTTCAAATCTTCTCGCAAAGTCATCATATTGTGTTTATTTGGCGTGTCAGAGATAATTTTCCCATCAACCATCCGAATAATCCTCGTTCCAAATTTATATTGATCAGTGTTATGCGTAACCATCAAAATCGTGATTTGGAATTTTTGACTGATATCCTGTAAAAGTTCCATCAATTGCTCCCCCGCTTTTTGATCAAGGTTCCCAGTTGGTTCATCTGCGATAACAAACTTCGGGTCAAGAAGAAGTGACCGAGCCAGCGCGATTCTTTGTTGTTGTCCTCCAGAAAGATCATATGGCCGGTGATTGGACCACTCGCTCATTCCAACCAATTCAATCAGCTTGGCTGCAATTTGAATGCCCTCGTGAAAAGTCTTGCCTGCGATGACAGCAGGAATTGCAATATTTTCAATCACAGTCAGCGATCTGATCCAAAAGGGTTGTTGCGGAATAAAACCAATATTGTCATTGCGAAAATTTGCGCGCCAATCTTTAGTGTGTTCCCATTCTTCTTCTCCGCCGATATTTACATTTCCCTCAGTCGGAGCTTCCAAGCCATAAATAATATGAAGCAAAGTTGATTTACCGCATCCAGATGGGCCCACGAGCAAAACAAATTCGCCTTTTTTTATTTCAAAATTTATTCCATGCAAAATAGGGATCTCCCGTCCTCCGACAGCGAAACTTTTTTTGACTCCCTTGACTCTGATAGCTATTTCTTCTTGCGCCTCTGACATATTTTTTTCTCTTTACATTTAGTTTCCTCCCAACTTTGAAATCCAACCAAATTGATTAAGGAATGTGCTCGTGATGACTTCAGTTGCATTGGCTCTTGATTGATCTACGGCGATGGTCATAGCTTCAGCAGTAGTGATATTTTCAGCTTCATCAAAAGCTCCCACTTGATAACTATAAACCTGCCCGGTTTCAGCCGGAATGGTGATTAAATGATAGGTATTGAAAGAATCATCTGAAGCAGTCTGCTCAAAAGACTTCGTCACAATGCCTTTTGCATAACCGACTTTGATTTTTGTCGGTTCGTCTGTCTCAACTCTAATGTAAACATTAGCCTGAGCGCTCTTACCGCGTCCCATCACTCTCCCGATAGCTCGGTTTGTAATAATAGCTGGAGGACGAGAGTCGTAGCGAGTTGTGATTCTTTGCTCAACCGGGGTAGCTTGAATGTTGTTTTCATCAACTCCAGAAATTTGAAGCGTGTATTCAATTGAAGGATCGAGACCTGTTATCTCAGCGTTGTGTTCAGTCACGCGATCATTGATAAGATAGGTGTGAGGACTTGATTCATTGGCTCCTTTGAAAAGAATGTAGGTTGTGGTTGGGACGTTAGTAGTATAAGCGACCATAATTGTCGGTAAATCAACATTTTCTTTGTTCTCGATGGTCACGTTGGCAACAGTCGGCTCCTCGGGCGTTGAAAAAGAATATTGGTCAGACTCAAAAATATTCAAGTCTCCATCAAGACAACTGATTTGGATAGTATAGTCAGTGGCTGGCACTAGTTTGTCAATTTTTTGCACGTGGCCTGATCCTCCGGATGATTCTTTGATGCTCATCGTTGAACCACTGCCATAATCGAGGGTACAAGTTGCGCTAGTGTTGGTTTTCCAAGAGACATAGGCAGTATTAAGTTGAATATCATTGATAGTCACTTCCGAAATTGTCGGTGGTGGCAGGGTTGTGAAAGTGTCTATTTCTGAAGTACCAATGTTTCCATCTGGATCGATATATTTGACCCGATAGAAATATTTCGTGCCAGCCTCAAGACCTTTGACAATAACATTATGGTCAGTGAAGGAATCGACCTGACCAGTTGTTTGACCCAAGGAAATTGCTTTTCCATATTCTACAAAGGAGCTAGCTACGCGATCAGTCACCCAGGCAACCTCAGCTTGAAATGATTGTAACTTGAAAGTAGGAGTTCCCACAAGCCTTGGTGGACTAGTATACTTTCCAGTCGGAATAATGCTGACAGTAGTTGAAGCTGCAGAATAGTTACTGGTTTTATCCTTAGTCTTTATGTAATAATAATAAAGTTTGCTTTCCAGGGTTGTGTCACCAGAAGGCAGAACGATTTCACCGCTATCCACGTAGGCGCTTCCACTTGTCTTGGCAACTTCTGTGAAGTTCACATTATCTTCACTACGATAAATCACAAAGCCATCAAAATTCGAGGCATCAATTCCTTCCGGCCTAGTCCATTTGACTGCAATACTGTATTTGGAATTTTCTCTATCGGAAGTATCAAAAATTTGGACTTTTCCAGGAATCGGAGGATTAGTAGTGTTAGCATAAAATTTAACCGAGGCATATTGGTTATAATCAATATTTCCAGATTCATCCTCAGCTACCACAAAAAACATATTTTCACCTTTTTGAGTCGCAAAAGGCCCTGAACCAACCGCTTTGAGTTGTGTTGCAACTGTGTTGTTTTCGGTTGGCAACAAATTGATCGAATAGTGATAAACGAGTTTTGTCTCATCTCCACCTGCAAAAGAAAGTGGCTTGTCCCAAGAAAATCCAAAATTGTTTTCCGTAGCCGTTTCGGGCAAAGCCGTCAAGCTCTGGGGAGGTGTCGGGGCGCTTGAGCTGAAATAATATTCCTGCATCAAGGGAGTTGAGGCATTGCCAGCACCATCAACAGCCCTCAAGAAAAACTTGTTCTTGCCAGATTGATATGCTCCCACAATATGATCGGCGTTTGGCAAAGCTAGCGAAACTTGATTCAGGTCGGTAATGTCAACCCATTGATCAGGCACATCACCATCAGTTCGATATTGAAACTTAGCAATATTAGAAAAGAGGTCGCTAGCATCTGGCGTCCAAAGGAAAGAGAAATTGTCAGCTGCGGTATAGCCAGTTGGAGTAACTGAAATTTCAGTTGGATTTATTGGAGGTATATTATCAAATTTATAAGTAAAAGCAGTGTAAGATGAAGCTGGAATCATACCAGCGTTATCCTTGGTTAAAATTTTAAGATAATAAGTTTGTCCAGCGGAAAGACTGCCTGCCTGCAAAGTATTTGCGGTTTGGAAATTAATTGGCTCTCCATTAATATCTGTTCCAAAATAAACATAATATCCCGCAATACCAGAACCCCCAACTCCGTCACTAGCTCCACCAACTTGGTCAGCAACCGGCCATTGAAAATATGGGGCTTGATGATTATACCAAGAGTCATTTGTCAGGGTATTTGTTTTTGTATTATCACTATAAGCAGTAACCGCATTTGGGTTGGCAGGTGCAGTAATATCCTGATAATAATTGATCTCAAAATCACTCACAGTCGGAGAAAATATCTGATCAGAAGATGAAAGAGTTGCGCGCACCTGAATCATTTCCGCTGGAACTGAATTAATGCTGAAAATATGCTTGGAACCAAAGGTCTTTTCATTGGAAACCGGAGTCCAGGCAAACCAATCAACACCGTTGGAGGATGAGCGAGTTTCAAAAGAGACATAGGTGTTTTTTGGAGTGGTTAAATTGGCGCTAAGGTTTGCCCATTTATAAACAGCATTCAAATCTAACGCCTCTGAAGTGTACGTACCTATTTTTTTGTAACCCGTACCGTTGACTTGAGAACTTACAATGTAACTATAAAGTCCATCAGGATAAGAGTTGGTTCCACTTCCTGCAATAACCCAATTTCGATTGCTAACGTGCTCCTGGAAACCGCCAATATTAACTTGAGCTGGAATATTTGTCACAGAGGTCCAAGTTCCAAGCAAACCATCCGCGATACGATAACGATAGTTGTTAGCTGTATTGGAACCTTGAGTTACATAAAGATACCCATCTCCACCATCTACAATTCCACCACCAGTGCTGACCGCGGCCGGCACTACCGGCAGTGTCGCCCAAGTGTTAAGCGCAACGCTATAACGATAAATCGCGTTATTTCCTCCTCGAAGAGAATAAATATATCCTCCGTTATAAACCATTTTAGCCCCAGTTGTTGAAGTCAGTGAGGCATTAGCCGTAAGCGCTGACGACCAACGTGAACCAGCACCGGCAGTCAAATCATAACGCCACCAAGTAGTTGTCCCTGCGCCTCGGGTAAGATAGATATACCGCGTTCCATCATAAACCATACTAGATCCAGCGCCGACTGGAAGCGGTGGCTGGTCAAGTGTAAGTTCGCTCCAAGTGTTAGTCAGAATGTTATATTTGAAAAAATAATTGCTTTTGCCACTGCCTCGGGCCGTGCGAAGCGTTCCAGGAGAATAATAAATTTCATTATAATTTCCGGCATATACCATTGTTGTGCCTCCATCACTGCCACCCCAAGCTCCCACTGGCAATCTGGCCATTTCAGTTGTTGTCGCTGTGGTTACGTTATATCTGACAAAAACATTGTCATAATTTCCCCTGATCATATAAATATTTTCGTTTGAATCTGTAATAGCTGAAGTGCCGTAATAGAAAGGAAAATAAGTGCTTCCGCCAGGAATTGAGGGCCCAAAAAACCCTTTGGAAGGAAGTTCCCAGGAGCGGTCAGCGATGTTATAGCGATAGAAATTTGTTGTACTTCCACCTCTGAAAGCATAGATATAACCGTTATAAACAGTTTGAGAGGCACCTTGATCGAAAGTAGCCGGAGTGTCAGGAAGCTGTGACCAACTATTGGTTGTTATGTCATAACGATAAAAATTATTTTTCCAATTTCCTCGAGTTGAATAAATACTATTAGTGCTAGCGTCGAAAACTAAACTGCCACCAGTATAAATTCCAGTTGGGGCGGGAGTAAGCACGGTCCAGGTATTGGCAACTTCACCGTGAGCTGGATCATTGGCGATGGAATATTTTGCAAAATACGGATAATAACTGCCTTGCGTGACATAGATATTGTTGCGTCCGTCATAAACACTGTCGGAATCATAGTTTACAGTTTGACCATCCACTGTATTTGGATTTCCAAATTGGGCATTTGCTTTGGCTGTCCAGTTGTGAGTCACCGTGTCATATTGATAGAAAGCATCATCACTTCCTGGAAAACCATAAATGTAACGCGACCCATCAGAAGCAAGCGATCCACCAATATAGAAGTTTTTTGGAGCGCTTGAAACATCTGTTGGGCCGTTAAACCAGGTGCCGGAAGAAACTTCATATTTCCAAAATGTTGGAACATTCCCACCTTGAGCGATATAGAGGAATCCATCTGATCCCGCTTCTATTGCTCCACCATATCCAACTACGCCAGGCGTAGCTATAGTTGTCCAAGTGTCAGTTGCCAGTGCATAACGATAGAGACCGTTTTGCGCGCCCCCCCCGAAGCACAAAAATATAATCATTGCCAGCGCTACTCACCTTCACAGAATCGCTACCATAATACAATGTGCCAAGCGCATTTGTCAGTCTTGATTGATTCCAGATGCCTGTGCCGCCACTAGCGCTTAATTTGAGCGAATCTGGCACGTCACTGGCTGAAACATCGCTCAATTGGCCAGTTGAAAAATCTCCTTGGCTTGTTTTAGTTTCATTTAAGGCAGGAGCTACTCCGTTATAAATATAAGTAAACCCATCATAGGCAGAACCAGTAATGTTTCCATTATTATCTTTAGTTTTGATTCGTAAATAATAAGTGGTCGCATCTAAAGCAACATTGGCTTCATAGTTTGCCGTTTCCTGATAAGATCCATCAGTCACTGGATCAGCGCTGGCATTAGTCCCAAAATACACATAATACCCTGCTACTCCCGCTTCTGGACTAGAGGCTCCCAAAAAATTGAAATAGGGATGCTCATAAAGATAGGTTTGCCCCGAAGTTAAAGTTACTCCACCTGAACTTTGAGAAAAAGCGTTTACTGAAGTTGGGTTGCCCGGCGGAGTATCTGAATTATTATAAGTGATTGTATAATCTCCCACGGTTGGCGTGCTGACACCATCCGTTGTTGAAAGGGTGATACGAACTTGAATGTACCGTTGAGCTGGCGAAGCAATTGTTGTGCCCACGACAGCTTCCCAATCGGACCAGCTGTTTGCATCTGTACTAGTACGAGTTTCATAAACAACGTCTGTGTTGGCTGGCTTAGTATCATTTGCCACAAAAGAAACCCAATTTGTCGCCTGCGAAACATCAATAGCTTGACTCACATAATTGCCAGTGCTGACAAAATTGCTAGCTCCATTAGTGAAGCTCCACATATCAGTCGTTCCTTGTCCTGTCAGAGCGTAAAAAGAATTGCCACCCGCATATTCAAGCGCGGCTCCGTTATACGGTCCACGGCCATAAAGATATTTCTGGTTAGACGGAAGTAGTCTCCATGAATCAGTGGCAATAGTATACTCCCAAGTTTCATCTTTATAATATCCAGCCAGAGCATAAATCTTTCCATTGGCAAAAGTCAAACTAGTTCCATAATATTGGGCAAATGGAGTTGAAGAAAGTTTTGACCAACTGTTTCCGGCGGTGTTGTATTTCAAAAAGGCAGTCTCACCATCACCAATAGTAGCGTAAAGGTTAGTTCCATCAGAAACTAAGCGTCCACCCACATTAACATTATAAGTCATCCCACCGACTACTGCAGAAGCGCAAGGCGTTGCTGTCCAATTGAGCGTGGCAACATTTGCACTACCATAAAGATTTGGCGTGCCATTTCCTCGCAAAACATAAACTTTTCCGTCCGAGGCATTATAAACAGCACTTCCTCCGCCTGATACAGTTCCAGGAAGAACTGTCGTGGTTGCCCAAGTGTTAGTCGAAATAGTGTAGCGATAAAAAGTAGTTGTATTGTTTCCCAGAGGATAGTAAACGTAATCGCCAACCGTGGTTCCTGTAGTGTCAGTTGTTGGGACTATTGGAAGACTACTGAGAGTCGCAGCAGCAGCCCAGGTGTTGGTTGCGGTTGAATAACGATAGAAACCAGCCGTGCTTCCACGAACTGCATAGACATAGGACCCAGCTCCAGTAACGCCGTTCCAAATCAAATCACCTCCAGTTCCCATTGTGATGGTATTGTTGACAACCTGTTGCGGTCCAACCCAATCACCCGTTGCGCCAATAGCAGGATCATATTTCCATAAATCGTAACTTCCACCTCCGCGCAAAAAATACAAAAGATTATCATTAGCATTAAAAGCGATTGAATTATCAGTGACGGTTGCTGGGGTTGTCGCAAGCGCCGTCCAATTGTTTGCTACAATATTGTATCTCAAAAAACCCGTTGTGCCTGCCGAACGGGCATAATAAATATAGCCATTAGCATAAGCGCCCTTTTGACTTCCATTGAATTGATTTGCGGCTGTGATGTCTGTTTTCTGGCTCCAAACGTTAGTTGCGATATTGTATCGATAAAATGTCAGGGTGTTTGCTCCACGCGGTGTGTAAAAATTTCCATCATAACCATAAACTAGATTTGCTCCAGCAGAAACAGCCAAAGTAACAGGGGCAAGACTCTGCCATTCACCCAGAGCCACATTGTATTTCCAAAAATCAGTGCTACTGTTTCCTCTCAACACATATGGGTTTGTTCCATCAAAACCAATACTGCCACCTGTCCAAATAGTGTCCAAAAGATCAGGCAGGGCATTCCACTTATTATTGGCGATATCATAAGCATAAAATTTCTTTGAATATCCTCCAAAAATAACATAGATCAAACCATTAGCGCTATCAGCGACCATATCAGCTCCATAATAAGCTGGGAATGGCAGATCTCGGAGTTTAATCCATTTATTTGCAACAGCATCATACTTCCAAAAAGCCTTATCTGAAAGACCTCGCATCACATATAAATCATTACCAATAAAAATTGAGCTAGATCCAGCACTGATGGTGTCTGGTGGCACAGCCCAGGTACGAGCAGCCCAAGTTCCGCTCGAGGCTAGTTGGATTGAATCATTAGCACTTAAGGTGCTCGTATTTGCTTGAGTCCCTGCTTCCCATTGGGTTTTAGTGTCAACCGAAACCGAGTGTGGAGCACTCAGTACGCTTGGCAAAACAGAAAAAATAACCAGCAGAGCCACGAGCGAAACCGAAAAACGCCAAGAAGCATCCCTGACAAGCAACAAGGTCTTAATAATCGCTTTGTGAATTTTCCTGAGCCAAACTGAAAAATAATATCTCTTCCAATATTTCTCGCCATAACTCTCATTGCGAGCGCTATGTTTGGAAATAAATTCTCCCAAGGTTTCCTGCTTAATGTTGATTTTTCTTTTCGTCATTTTTCTTTGACGCTTGGAAAATTTGAAGTTGAAAAATGATTTGCTAAAGTTGAATATTGAAGAAAAAAACAACCCAAAAAAGCCAAACATTCGTCTTGAAGCTGTCTTTTTTTTGCTCAATATTTTTTTTGCAGAACTATCTTTTTCAATTCCGCAAATTGTTTTTTTGTTTTTTGTTGTTTTTCTCTGCATTTTTCTGTTTAAAATTCAAATGCGTATCAAAAAAATTATCCTCCCCCTTGGATGGAATCTTACAACTTATTATACACCATTTTCTGATATTTGAAAACAGCTGTCGAGACAGCTGTTTTCAAATATTAATTTTTTGGGAAATTCTTTTTTTCCTTATCTTCCATAAGTATCGCTATACCGAACAATGTCATCTTCTTCAAGATAATCTCCTGTCTGAACTTCAATAATTTCAAGATTTTCAGCGCCAGGGTTTGAAAGACAATGTTTGGATTTAGCTTTAATAAAAGTGCTCTCATTTTCATGTAAAACTAACGAATTTTCGCCGTTAATAACCTTGGCTGTACCCTTGACGACCACCCAATGTTCTGCCCGACGATTGTGAGATTGCAAACTCAAAGAAGCCCCAGGAAAAACTGTGATTCTTTTCACCTTATGACTTGGAGATTCAATCAAAATCTCATATTTCCCCCATGGACGCTGGACCTCAACATTATGTTCAATTTCCTTATAATTATTTTCTTTAAGATAATTAACAACTTTTTTAACATCCTCACTTTTCCCCCTTTTGTGAACCAAAATACAATCATTGTTTTCAACTATCACCAAATCCTGGACTCCGCAAGTTGCAATCAATTTATCTGTTGTAGTGTAAATGTAGACATTTTTTGAATCCAAAAGCACGTGGCGGTCTGCCTTACCATTGTCTTGCTTTTTAATGTCAGCCAGAGCATCGAAAGAACCAATATCACTCCAGCCAAAATCACCTTCAAAAACAATCACATTCTGCGATTTTTCTGAAATCGCCGTATCAATAGCTTCATTTTCAAGCATCTCAAAATCATTCACAAAGTCAGTGTATTTTTTCTCAAAAGCTTTAAAAAGTTTCGGCGCACATTTTTCAAGTTCGCTGGCAAACGTCTTAAAATTAAAAAGATACATTCCGGAATTCCAAACATATTGACCAGAAGCAAGATATCGCTCGGCAGTTTCTTGATTAGGTTTTTCCACGAAAGTTTCGACCGAAAAATATCCGTCTTCTTTCTGACCCTTTCTAATATAGCCAAAGCCTGTTTCTGGCCTGAGTGGAACAATTCCAATCGTACCGATATGGTCACCGACTTTATTCATCGCATTTTTAGCAACCTGGACGAAACTTTCTGGCTTTCCAATGTAGTGATCGGCTGGCAGAATCATCACTGGCTCATCTTTTTTAACCCCGATTTCCTCTGACAAATATTTCATCCCCAAGGCAATTGCAGGCGCAGTATTTCTAGAAACCGGCTCTGTTATAATCTGTTTTTTGTCAATTTCTGGATAAACATCCCTGAGTTGATTGAAAACATTGAAATAATTTTCGGCATTAGTAGACAGAAAAATATTTTCTGGTGGCATAACTTTTTGCATTCTCAAAAAAGTCTCCTGCAGCAAAGAACGATCACTATAAAATTTCAAAAATTGTTTGGGGAAATTTTTGCGTGAAAGTGGCCAAAGACGAGTTCCAGAGCCTCCACAAAGAATAATTGAATACATAAATTCAATAAGTTTTAAGTTTTAAATTATCCGCTATTCAATGACTGGCAAGCCACCAAGATCTTCACTTTGAATGCTCTTATAAAGGGGATTTTTTCGAAGCGCTGGTTTTCCTTCGTGCTCGACGACATAATAAGCAAAGCCTCGCACTTTTTTGACCAATTCATAATCAGCGTGCCCTGGAAAACTCACTGGATCGCGGTCTTCGAAATCAACTGGGCTATCATCAATACAAACTAAATAAGTTTCCCCCGTATTGACCAACAAATGTCCGAATTTAGAAGGCATAAAAACCTCACTTCCTGCCTGAACCGGAATCGCTTTAAACTCTTCAACTTGGTCTGCAATCATTTGGCCATTTTCGTCTTCGACTAATTTTTGCATCAAAGCTACTCCCTGTCCATAAACAATCCAATAAGTCTCACTAAGCTCACCGATATGGTAGTGCCCATAAGTCTTGATATATTCTCCAGAAATAGTCCCCGGTTCCCAAACGGTAGTGTTTTTTTGATCGACTCCTCCGCGAATCATGTAATAGTGAACGGCAGGTCCGACTCCAGCGGGGTCCATAAGGACATCTCTCATTTTTTCATCGGTTCTAGACGCCAAATGTTTTGGCACATTTTTAAATTCAATGTTCATTTTTTTGTTTTATTTAATTATTTTATTTCAAAACCCTTGAAGTTTTAATATACCATTTATTTGCATCAATAAAACGATAAGAGGCCGCATTTATGTTTTTTACATCTATGCCATGAACCGAGGTGGAAACTGGATACAAATAATATGGTCCGTAAAGAAACACTGCTGGCACTTCCTTTTCTAAAAGTTCCCGAAACCGCTTGTAAGCTTCAACTCGCTTGGCTTCATCCGAATCTTGTCTAACGTTTTCAAGTATTCCATCAGCTTCATTATTATCAAACAAAGAAAGATTAAGACCTGGGTCTCTCTTCTGGCTTGAGTGCCAGAATGAATATAAATCAGGATTAAAAGTAATCGCTTGACCGAAAAGTAAGCTGTCATATTCACGGGTTCTGATATAATTCTGCTGAAGATCTGAAACGGTAAGAATTTTCACATTCACTTTTGCTCCAACTCTTTGCCATTGAGCAGCCAGCAGTTCAACTGTCTGGGAAAGCTCTGGCCAATCAGTCGTCACCAATTCAAACTCAAGAACGGTGCTTCCCTTTTTTCTGAGACCACTTCCTTCCTCTTTTTTCCAACCTGCATCGTCAAGTATTTTATCGGCTTGTTGAATATTTTGATTTATTTCAGATTGTTGATCTCCAATCTTCATCTGAGACAAAAAAGGTGAGGAAATAGCAGCACCCTTGCCATGTAAAACTTTTTCTATTATTTCTTTACGGTCAACAGTAATGTTTAGTGCTGCTCTAACATTATCATCCGCCAGTGCCACGCTCTTGGTTTGGTTAAAGAAAACTGCAAAATATCTAGGGAGTATTAACTCGTGGATATTAGTGCTCTTTATATTTTTAATCAAGCTTACTTTCTCAGGTGAAACGCTGTTCATTCCCATCACTTCCTTCTTGTTATAACCAGCGATGAGTGCGTCATCGTCGGGATAGAAGTTGAAAGTGAATTTAGAAATATATGGGACGCCAGCATAATAATCCTTGAAAGCCTTTAGATGATAAGTCAGGATACTCCCCTGGGAATCTTTTTGGAAATCAGAAAACATAAAAGGTCCCGATCCTACTGGATGGAGATTATAATCAGCCAACGCAAATTTTTCAGGGGCGATATTTTCCCAAATATGTTTAGGCAAAATCCCAACGGTCAAATTTTCCAGAAATCCAACATAAGGATTTTTGAGTGAGAAAGAAAGCGTATAATCGTCCACAACCCTAACTTCTACCCCTTGCCAACTCTGCCGCAAGGGACTCTTATATGCTGGGTCTTGCAAAATGTTAAATGTGAAAAAAACATCTTCAGCCATAACTGGTTTTCCATCTTGCCAGGTAGCATTTTTTTTCAGCTGAACGATGTATTCTCGCTGATCATCCGAAACGCTATAGCTTTCAGCTAAATCAGGAACGGCATCTCCGTCATTGTTAAATTTAAAGAGACCGCTATAAACAAGCGCCGTCAAATCACTATCGGCTTCGCTCGTCTGAGAAAGCAATGGATTAACATAGAAAGGCTGTCCAACTGCTCCTTCAACATATTCCCCGCCACTCTTAGGAACAGGGTTTGTCACATTATAATAAAAAGTTGCTCCCCATACGATGAAGGAAACTGAAATAATAAGTAAAAAGGCCGACACGACAAGCTTATCCCTGAAGGAGAGCAGGCGCCCGACACCTCGCCAATTTTTCGGCAATAGATATTTTATTTTGTTATCCAAATTGATACTAATAATGGTTGAAGTAAAAAAATTATCAAACTATTTGTTTTGCAAAAAAACAATAGCTATGGCAAGACCAACAAAACAAACACCCAAAAACACTGATGAAAAAAAGAGAAATTTTTCAAAACCCCTTTTTGTATAATAACCACCAAAGTCTCCGCCAAATGCCGCGCTAAGACCGCTTCCTCTATTTTGAAGCAAAATGGAAATAATCAGCAAAAATGAAATAACAATTTGAGCGACAGTAATAAATTTCATAAAAATATGACTTAAAACATTTAATCTATAAACACCCCTTTCAAGCTTAAACGTAACAAAAATAGCCGATTGAGTCAAGGAACATTTGGATTTTATGGCTTTAAAACAGTAATTATTGGCATTAATAAGTTATGATATGCATTAAGCTAAATGTCAATTTCCGATTCCCAAATGCTCTATTTTTTCCTTGAATTTTTCAAAAATAACCGGACCATGAGGCACCGGTAAAAAAACCAGAGCATCATTTTCGGCATAAACCAAGCTTCCTTCTTGATGAGTTTTGGGGTTATTGGAAATTCTCTGCTTTTCAATTCTTTTTAAAAACTCCTCAATCAAGGATCCTTTTAATAAGAACTCCCCAATTGACCGAACTTTTTTTGAAAAAAAATCATCCCCAATAACCTTCATTTGAGGAATTTCCTGCAAATCATAATTTGGCTTTAAATTTTTAATCCATTGATTCTTAATCTGAAAACGATGATAAGTATCCTGACCAAACAAAGGAATCATGAACATATATTCACTGGCTGAAAACAAATCTTTAGTCAAAACTTCAAGGGATGAGTCAGTGACAAAATAATTCAAACAAACTCTGTTGATGATTTTTTTTCCATACCTTCGTTTGCCAATCAAATGAGCAAATAAGGTCACTAGGGTTCTTCCGGTCCAGATATGGTCACTAGCAGTGACAATTAGCAAATCCCAATCGCTTTTGCTATGAGCATTTTTCATCGCCAAGCCTCCAGTAACACCGATCATCCGCACAAAAGGAATGAGTCTTAACCAATATGCAACTCTAAAGAGTCGTTTGAGCTTGCCAGCCGAAATTTTTTGATTTTTGATTCTTGTGCCAACAATTTTGTTTCGACCTTTAAGAAAATAAAATCCATTGCAGTTTTCAAGATATTTAGAAAAGACGTCACCTTGAAGAGCATCAGTAACCTGGCCAAGTTCAAACTTAATTGAATTATCACAATTGGAAGAATAATCAATTCTGATTAAATACTTCCAAATTTCAAATGTCGTAAGTGGATAAGAAAATCCATCATAATAAACAACTGTGGCAAGAATATATTTGTGTAACGTAGAATGACTTTTTTCCATATCCCTCATTGTAACAACGCCTAGAAATGCTGTCATCTTCCGTAACTACCATTTTTATGGCATGATAAATATTTTTTAGTATCTCGATATATGAGATTTAAAAAATGCTACGTAGCAAGCTACGTAGCAAAATTTTTCAAAAATTCAGACTCAAGTAGAAATTAAAATTTCAATAACTGTGAAATTTTCTTGGTGTTTTTGTGTGGTCCGACAATGGCAAGATTTAGTTTTTCCTCTTTGAAAATATCCTTAGCAACTCGCAAAATATCATCGACACTCACTGCATCGATTTTTTCAAAAACTTCCTTAGGAGAAAGAATTTTTTCTTTGTGCATTTCTTGGTCAATGAAAAACATCGCCACGTCATCTGAAGCTTCAAAACCCATCACCGAGCGACCCTTAATATAGTCTTTGGCTTTTTGCAATTCTTTTTCAGAAACTTTTTCAGTGGCAATTTTTTTATATTCGCCTAAAATAACCTCCACTGCTTGTCCAAGATTTTTATGCTCGATGCCAGCCTGAGTTCCAATGTAACCACAATCTTGATAAGTGTCTATGCTAGTGCTGACAAAATATGCCAACCCCCTTCTTTCGCGCACTTCAATGAAAAGTCGACTACTCATATTGCCACCCAAAATCACTGAAAGCAAAGACAGGGCCCAGCGATTCTTATGATTTTGCGAATAAGCTCGAGCACCTAGGATAAAATGAGTTTGATCGGTTTTTTTGAATTTAAGATGCACGCCGGCAGCGGTTTGCCTGTCAGAAACTTTTTTAAACCTTGCCTGTGCGCCAGCTTCAATTGAAATAAATTTTTGCTGAATTTGTTTGATAATTTCTTTTTCCTTGAACTTACCAGACACGCAAACAACCGTTTCATTAGCCACGTAATATTTTTTCATATAAGCAACGAAATCCTTGCGAGAAACATTTTTAATGACTTCTTTATAGCCTATGATATTTCTTCCCATTTGATGCTCTCCATAAAGCAATTTTTCAAATTCTTCACCGACGCTTCGACGTGGATCATCTTCATACATACTAAGTTCCTGAAGAATCGGCCCTCGCTCACGATTAATTTCCTCCTGCTCTAATTTTGAATTAAGAAAAATATCTGAAATTACATCAAAAGCTTGGCCCAAATGTTTACTGTCGGTCTTTGCATAATAAGCAGTTTTATCTTTAGCTGTAAAAGCATTGAATTCTCCCCCAATTCCATCAAGTTCCTCAGTGATGGATTGTGCGGTTGGACGTTTTTCCGTACCCTTAAAAAGCATATGCTCAACAAAATGTGAAAGCCCAGCTTGTTTTTCGGTTTCATAGCGCGAACCCACGCCGACCATCACCATCACGGTAACAGTCTGCGTTCCTTCCATTGGCACCGTCAAAATTCGAAGTCCATTTTTAAGAGTTGTTTTTTTATATATCATAAAAATTATTTTTCCAATAATTTAATTAACAAACGAACCGGAGTCCCAGCGGCGCCGGCCGAAAGATATTCGTCAAAAACTTCCGTCATGCGAGGCGCAATATCAATATGAATCCACTTTGGAAATTTCTTGCCAAATTGATAAATGAACATCGCCCCTAAAATCGCTCCTCCATCACGACTGCTTGCTCTGTTACGGATGTTACAAACGTCAGCAGTGACTCCCTTAATTTCATTTTCATATTCATCCCAAAATGGCAATGGCCAAACATAATCTCCACTTTCCTCACCATATTTTTGAAAAAGGTCAGTCAATTCTGAATCTTTCGAGAAAATAGCTGAAGCTCTCTGGCCAAGAGCGACTTCTGCAGCCCCAGTCAAGGTCGCCACATTCACAACTAAACTTGGCGCATATCTTTCAGCATAAGTATTGGCGTCTGCAAGAATAAGCCTTCCTTCAGCGTCGGTATTTTGCACTTCGATTGTCTGTCCTGACATCGATTTAATAATATCTCCAGGTCTCAAGCTCTCTCCGGACGGCATACTTTCAACGGCTGGGATTAAACCGATGATGCTCTTTTTAATCCCAAGCTTTGCCGCCAAAACAATCGCAGAAACGACCGCCGCGCCTCCAGACATGTCCATATTCATACCAAGCATGCTGTCTGACGGTTTCAAACTAAGACCCCCGGAATCAAAAGTCACTGCCTTTCCAATTAACACGATTGGTTTTTTTTCTTTTGTGGCAATATGTTCCAAAACGATAAATTGCGGTTTTTCTTTTGAACCACTTGCGACTGCTAAAACAGCATTCATACCCAATTTCTTCATTTCTCTCTCACCAAGCACACTCATTTTGATATCAGTATTCTTTATAGCTTTTTTGATATCGGCAACCAATATTTTTGGGGTCATCAATCCTCCCGGAGTATTTGAAAGTTCCCTGCAAGCATTTGTTTCTTGACCGATGAGTTGACCTTTCTTAAAAGCCTTTTTAATTTCATTTTTTTTCACCCCGACAATATCAATCTCCTCAATGAAATTCCAACCTTCCTTCGGTTTGGTTTTAAAAGTGACAAATTCATAATTAGCCATCTCAAAATTAATAGCGAAAGTTTCTGCTACCTCAAGTTGGTTACCAAGGGATAGTTTTTCGACATCATCCCAATGCAAAGAAATTTTTTTGATCTGATGTTTCTTTACTGCGATCACAACGCTTCTTGGTATCAACGTCGCCTGCCTCCAATTTCTTTTTTCCTTTTTAGGAATTTTCACTTCTAAGGCTTGCACACCGTCCTTGATTAAAAATCTACTCTCAGGAATTTCTGCATTAAAAGAAATGACTGTTATTCCCTTATTGATTTTTTTTGACTTATCACTAAATATGATTTTCATATGAAATAAACGAGATTAAAAAATTATTAACTTATCTAAAATCTAAATTCTAAAATCAAGAATCTAAAATCTGTCTCTTTCTCATTAGAGAATACGCCATTATCCCCTTTTTATCCACTGTTACGTAGTATAACTTTTCATGTCCACCATGAGCAGAAGAAACGACTTGACCTTCTTCATCTTTGATATTCAAAATCTTAACTGGAATATTTTTTTCCTTAGTCATAATTTCAACACTGTCTTTTGCATATAGCGCGTTGTGAACTTTCATTTTCAAAATTTTTCCTTCAACCTGAAGCACCTCTCCAACTGATTGAGAATTTTTGCCAACCACGGCCCCTTCGAAATTATGCTCCGGCTCGTTTCCAAGCAGAAAGCCTTCGGTATAACCGCGATTGACCGTTTTGCCAAGTTCGCCAGTAGCCCATTTCTGAATTTTCTTTGTCTCTTGAACTGACTTTTTTTCTTCAATCGCGTCCAGAACTTTTCGATAAGCCCGCACAACACTTGAAACATAAAAAACGCTTTTGTTACGACCCTCGATTTTGAAAGAATCAACGCCGGCTTTTTTAAGTTCTTGCAAATGAGCAAGCAAATTCAAATCTTTACTATTAAAAAAATAGGTTCCGTGGGAATCTTCTTCCAAGCTGACCGGCCATCCGCTCTGCACTTCTTTAATTTCCATCGTTTTATACTGGGCAGATTCTAGTCCGCCAGTTGGAGGATCTATTTTTCCTGCATCTTCGGCAGACAAGGATTTTTGATTTTTTTTGGAAATTGAGTCATTGGGATTTAATTGGAAATTGGAAATTGGAAATTGAGATTTCCGTTGGGCGTATCCCCAACGGCATGGCTGCGTGCAGTCTCCAAGGTTGGCGCTTTTACCACTCATCCATTTACTCAAAATGCAGCGCCCTGAATAACTCATACACATCGCGCCGTGAACAAAATATTCCAATTCCAACTTTGGAACTTTCTTTTTTATTTCAGCAATATCTTCCAAAGTCGTTTCGCGCGCCAGCACAATCCTTTCCACGCCTTGCTCGAACCAGAATTTGGCCGCTTGCCAGTTGGTGGTGTTGGCTTGCGTACTCAAATGAATCGGCATTTTCGGCAAATGCTTTTTCGCCAACATAATGATTCCCGGGTCAGAGATAATCAGACCGTCAACCGAAATTGTCTTTAAAAATTTCAAATGTTTTTCAATGATGGGCAAATGATAATTGTGAGCATAGATATTGAGCGTCACATAAATTTTTTTGCCTCGACTATGGACGAAATCCGTCGCCTCTTTCAAATCTTTTTCAGAAAAAGCGTTGATGCGAGCCCGCATTGAAACGCTCGGCAATCCGCAGTAAACTGCGTCCGCCCCAAAGGAAATGGCATATTTGAGTTTTTCCAAGCTCCCCGCCGGCGCCAGAAGTTCGGTTTTGTTTTTTTTGCCGATATCTTTCCGTTCTCTTTTAAAAGTCCCTTTTTTCTTAAGGGCTTTGGCGGACAAGCCCGCCGGCGCCAGAAGTTCGATTTTTTGGCTTTTTTTAGTCATAAAAAATTCTCTTTATTCATATCGTATACTAAGTCAGTTTAGACATTTGGTCAATGAATGTAACGTGCTGGTTGTTATAAGTCAACAAAAACATTGTAGGGATATCGTAGAAATACAATAGAGATAAAGTAGAGATAAAATACAATTATTTTTAATTATATTTCGCGAAGCATATTTCTATGTATTTCTATGAATTTCTATGCAATTATTTCGCCAGGGATATTTCTATATATTTCCGTGCAAATTGTTTGCATATTCGTACATTTGTAGATTTGTACTTGATTTGTAGATTTGTAGGGATATAGTTGATTTTTGTTAGATTTTAAGGCAAAATGGACATATGGCTACATTAGCAACCAACAAAAGAGCAAGTTTTGACTATGAGCTGGAAGACCACTTCGAAGCTGGTTTAGTCTTGTCTGGAGCAGAGGTAAAATCAGTAAAAAACGGTCATATTAGCCTTAAAGGAAGCTTTGTGACCATGCACGAAACTGAGCTGTTTCTGACTAATGCCAATATTTCGCCCTATCCCTTTGCAAAAGCAACCTTGGCCTATGATCCGACTCGTTCCCGCAAACTCTTGGTCAAAAAAGCTGAAATCCGCTCGCTTATTGGGAAACTGCACACCAAAGGCTTGACATTGGTGCCTCTTCGTGTGTATACTAAGAGACGACTTATCAAGTTGGAATTCGCTATAGGACGCGGAAAAAAGGCGTTTGACAAAAGATCCGATATAGCAAAAAAGGAAGATAAGAGAAAAATTGAGCGAGCTTTAAAAAACACTTAAATCTAAAATCTAAATAACAAATATCCAATAAAATCCAAAAACTTAAATCCTAATTAAAACATTCGGATTTGAGGCATTTATTGGAAATTGCCTGCCTGCCGGTAGGCAGGGAAATTAGGATTTAGAAATTCCCGCAATTTAAAAATCACCAGTTTATTTTACTTTCAAAAAATATGATTTGACACTCCCAGTTCTCAACTCTCTTCGAGCGTTGCGGGCTGGGGTTGTTTAGTTTCGACAGGTTGTACTTTTCAAGATATGCAAGCTGATTATCGTCGTCATATCATTAAACTGCCGACGAAGATATAAGTGCAAACTTCATATCAAAGGCGAAAGCTACTTTTGCGCAAGCATTTGCAAGCTTCTCTCCTGCTTTAGCTTAAAGCTCGAAGCCATCGAACTGCTGATTTCTCATAAGCAGAGCTCGGTGTCAAATATGAGAATAGCTTTCTGCGGTTTTTCAGACGCACCAAGCGAACCAACCCTGAAAACGGTACTTGGAGGTTTTGTTTATTTCCTACTCCAAATTGCCGCAGCTTGATTTATCAAGTATGAAATAAACTAAGCTTGTAGAGGATTTTGAATTGAATGATTTGGACATGGGTGCAATTCCCATCAACTCCACAAAGTCTGAAAAAATTTTCAATTTACAATTTTCAATTTACAATCAATTTAAAAATTTTCAATTTTTTGATGTTTGGAAATTTTATTCATTGATCATTCAGTGAAAATTGATAATTGATCACTGAAAATTGTTATTAGTATTTATTAAGTAAAGAAATAAAATCACCAGATATTCTTGCAAGAAAGAATGTCGAAATGATTTCATACAGCCATTAGAAAAAGATTTCGCTTCAAACCGAAGCAACAAAACGGTCCGGCTCAAATGCGGATTAATGAGGCCATCAGAATTCCGAAAGTTTTTTTGATTGATGAAAATGGAACCCAGCTCGGCGAAATGCTGACCAGTGAAGCTCTGCTTCTAGCAAAGGAACAAATGCTTGATTTGGTTGAAGTTTCCCCAAAGGCCGTCCCGCCCGTTTGCAGGATTATGGACTATGGCAAACACCTCTATCAACAATCCAAACAAATCAGAGTCGCCAAGGCCAAGCAGAAAAAAGTTGAAATCAAGGGAGTCAGAATCGGTTTGCGAACTGACAGTCATGATCTTGAATTTAAAAAAACTCAATCTGACAAGTTCCTCAAACAAGGCGATAAGGTTAAGATTGATATTGTTCTGAAAGGACGCGAGAAAGCTCATCAAGATTTGGCCAGAAAGAATTTGCAAGATTTTGTTGCAGGAATCACAACGCCTTACAAGATTGAAGATCCAATCAAAAGATTTCCGGGAGGATTTAATGTTACAATTGCCCCGGCAGAAATAAAAGAATAGATTTAAGCAAATTAATATTATACCAATCCACGAATTTTATGCCAATCCACGAATTGCAAATGAATTTCATTGGTAATTAGTTGATTAGCATTTATTAGTTGATTAGCATCACAAGTATGCCTAAGATGAAGACCAACAAGTCAGTTGTAAAAAAAGTTAAAATAACAAAGAACAAGAAAGTTCTCCGACGCTCAACTGGTCAGAACCATTATAATTCAAAAGAAACTGGTGCAGTCGGACGAGCAAAAAAGAAGGATCAACGAATGTTTTCAGCAGATGAAAAAAACATCGTAGCTGCCCTTCCTTACGCAATCGGCAAATAGATTTAAGCAAATTAATATTATACCAATCCACGAATTTTATGCCAATCCACGAATTGCAAATGAATTTTATTAGTAATTAGTTGATTAGCATTTATTAGTTGATTAGCATCACACATATGGGACGAGTAAAACGCGGTATGGCCGCATCAAAAAGAAGAAAGAATGTACTCGAAATGGCAAAAGGCTTCCGCTGGAGAAGAAGCAAGAATTTCGTCGCTGCCAAAGAAGCGGTGATGAAAGCTGGGAAATATGCTCACCGCGACCGAAGAGCCAAGAAAAGGACTAACCGTAGTCTTTGGATTGTCAGACTTAACAACGCCGTTAGATTGCTTGAATTGACCTACAGCGCATTCATTGCAATGATGAAAAACAAGAACATTGAAATTGACAGAAAAGTGCTCTCTCAGATGGCTGTTGAAAACCCAAACGTATTTGAAAAACTTGTCGAGAATGTAAAGCAAAACTAACTTAAAGAATCAAATCAAAAAAAATCGCCTTTGGCGATTTTTTTATTATAAAATTTTTCAAATATAATTTTTGACAATCAAAAGCTGGAAAAAAATTATTTTGACTTCTTTTCTTTATATTCTTTCAAGAGTTTCTCCAATGCCTTAAAAGGAAGCCAAATCCAAAGAGTGGTTTTTGCCCCTTTGTCTAAAAAATCAGCCAAAGATTGAGTGAAAAATTTTACACCGATATAAAAAACAAGCAAAAAAACCAAAATTAATGTAAATGTTCCTGAATTCATATGTCTATTTACAAATGAGTTTCGATTTTACCACAAGTTGAAACTCATTTTTACAAATTATTTTAAAGTTTAAAAAAATATTCTTTCTAAAGCAAATTTGAATTTATACACTCTGTCATATCATAAACCACGTCCTTTTTTTCAACTACAATTTTCCACCCTCTTTGTTGGGCTATCTCTTTAAGATTATTATTTGGATTGAAAGCTATCGGATTTTCAACAAGTTGCAAAAAGCTTGCATCCGATTCCGTGTCTCCCATCCCATAGGAATCTTTAAAAGTCATATTATGCTCATATGCATATTGCTTCAACAAATTACCCTTATCTTTAACTGGTTCATACAAGGATTTACCTGTATAGGATCCTTTTTCATTAATTTCATAGACACTTCCAAACACTGCATCAAATTGCAAATGAGAAAGATTAAATTCCTTCACCACTTCTATCGGCGAGCCTGAAATAGCAATCATATGATAACCTTCTTTGCGAAGCTTTGCAATCAGCTGTTCAGCAAAAATATAGGTTCTATTTTGATGGAAAGAAACCACCACCTTACTCGCTCTTTGAACATCTTCCAATTTGCAACCAGAAATATTCTTTTCATATAATTGAACCAACCCTTCGCGATACTGTTCATAAGTACCTTGATGTTCAAGCCAATCAGTGTATAGCGCAACGATCTGATCACGAACTTTGCGTGGGAAAATATTCATCCAAGACAATTCATTAATCAATTCAAATTGGAGGTTCTTACGAAAAATCGTTCCGTCAATATCAAAAATAGCAATCTTTTTTTCTTCTGGCATAAAGCAACTTTCAAACAAAATATTATTTTTCAGATCTTGGTAATTTCAATGTAAAATGCGAACCAACTCCTTCTATGCTTTCAACTGTGATATCACCTCTCATTTTTCTTGCAAGCTGGCGCGAAATCCAAAGACCAAGACCGGTTCCAGAAATATCCTTTGTCTTATCACTTGAGATTCGATAAAATTTCTCAAACAAATTTTTAGCTTGTTCGGCAGACATTCCAATTCCTGTGTCAGCAAAAATTATATATATAAACTCCCTATCAGATTTACTAGTTATTTCTATTTTACCTTTCTGGGTATATTTTATTGCGTTACTAAGCAGATTGACTACAATCTGCTTTACGCGGTCTGGATCACAATAAGCAATCGGCACCACGCCTGTATTGTTAATCAACTCTATGTTTTTACTGCTTGCGCTTATTTTCATTTCATCAACAAACTGAGTGACTATTGGCTGAAGTTGGATACTCTTATTTTCAATTGGAACCCTATTTTGTTCAATGCGAGAAACATCCAACAAGTCTTCAACCAAGTCGTGCAATCTTTGAACTGATAAATTCATATTATCAAAATAGTGCTTCCGATCTTCCTCACTTATCGCCGATCCATCTGTCATCAGTCCGATATACCCTCTCAGCGCCGTCAAAGGACTTTTAAGTTCATGACTAGCCATTGAAATGAAATCATCTTTCATTTTATCAATCTCTTCCAAGTGGGCTGCCTTAGCAACATAAAGAAAGAGTCTCGCATGATTGCTGACAAGCAATAAGACTAGAATCATGGAAAATATCGCCAACAGATAAACTCGATTAATTGCATCTCTTGTAAAAGCATCTGCATCTTCCAAAGAAAGTTTAAAGCTTGCTAAAGCTATCTTATTTCCGTTTTCATCCAAAACCGGTTTAATGACAACCCAAAATCTTATTCCATCATTGCTATCAAGCATAGCAACACCGGTTTTTTCTTCCTGCCAAGCCATTGCGTTGAAAACTGAATTTTCAGATTTCCCAATATTTTCTTTTTCAATATCAGCAATAATAGAAAAAGACTGAAAGTCTGTAGCCGGCACGGCTACTGACATACCCAAGATTTCTGAATCATTTAATTTGATTTTTTCCATAACACTTTGGAGCGTTTGGGGATCTTCGAAATAAACCGCAACCAAATGCTGGAAAACATCCTCTGTCAAAACAGCCTTCTTTTGAAGCAGGGCGTCTTTCGATTGCTGGAATTTCTGCAGAGAATAATAAGTATTGAAAAAAATTATTCCAATAATACAAACAATCAGAAAAGTTGAATAAACAACCGTAGGATTTCTCTTGAAAATTGCTTTTGTTTTGCTTGCGAGTTTATCCATTAGTAAATTGAACTAGTTCTTTTCTTTAATATTACAGCCGCAACCATCGCGGCAGCGCCTATACAGAAAATTATAATTATTATCGAAAAAATAACGAAATTATTTTGTGAGCGTTCAACTGGAGATTGATTTTGAGGAATCATTCTTCCGGCAGTATTGCTGTTTTTCATTTCCACGGCCTGAGCAGTCTTTACAAAGAAAAGAGGCTCACTTTTAGAGGTGATTTTTCCAGTATTGTCAGTAACCGCAACATAAGCTTCATGGTCGCCATCCTCCAAGTTTTTGTCGAGCACATATTCCCAATCTCCATTTGCATTCGTCTTGACTGTAATAATAACCGGATCGTTACTGTAAATATAAACTGTCACAAAAGAATTTGGGAGACCTTTACCGTTCAATTTTATCTTCTGCTGGTTTGAACCGGTATCTTCAGGCGAAAGACTAGTCACTAAATCGACTTTATAAGTTGAATTCAAATCACCCTTCTCTTTCGGGCTCTGAAACATTATTTTGTCACTCTTACTTCCTTTGCCTTCAGCAGCCCTCAAAGGATCAAAACCATTTTTGATTTCATCCCCATCCAAATAACCATCTCCATCAGTGTCAGGATTTCTTGAATCTGTTCCAATTCTTGCCTCATCCTGATCAGTCAAACCATCCCCATCAGAATCAACCTCAGCCAAACGTTGCTCCTCAGTTTTTGCGGAATCAATATCTTCAGTATTATTTCCTGAGTTTCCACTATTATTTAAACTTGCTTGAAATTGATCCTCTTTAACAGCTTTATCAGAAGGAAGAGCTATTTGAAAATCCACGGGATCACTATTTATGCTTCCTTCTTGATTACTTATGGTTGCTATCACTTTATATGATCCGTTTGGCAGAAAATCCGAACCACTTTTGGTTAGTTTCCAAAAACCTTCATAGATTTTACTAGCGCTTCCAAGATACAAGGAGCTGCTGGCTCCCTCCCTTGTCGCATTAAATTCAACCTTTGTAGCATTACTAGTCACGGCGCTAAATAATAAAGATTTATTTATAACAGTTACTCCACTTTTTGGATTCATTATTTTCCCACTTGGTTTGATGCCAGAACTAGCAGTACTGGTTGAACTGCCCCCAGAAGTACTATTAGTAATGGTCGGCGAATTTGAGCTTCCGCTAGAAGTATTTGAGGTGCTAGTACTCGTTGAAAACCCAGTCGTAGCAGTATTTGTTAAATTACTTGCTGGAGTAGCCGGAATTAGTGATGGTTGACTTTCATCCTTAGCTATTGCTTCACAGGAAATTGAAGAATTTAAAGAATTTTTACATTTCCAGGTCCAAATTGAACCACTTTTCTGAGGAGCTTCTTTTAAAACATTCGGAGATTCACACAAACTATCACTTGGTGGTACTGAAGTATAAGTTTTCCCATGTGCAGAGCCGCAAGAGGGCAATCTAGGTATGCTATCCAATGAAGAATCCAATCCACCCGCAGAATTACCTGAAGAAAAAGCGCTTGAAAAATTTGAAACAACCTGGGCTTTGAGAAAATTATTAGCCGAAAAAACAGCGGAAAAGACCAACAATAATCCTACAAAAAAAAGTATGTGATGAATTTTGTTTCTCATTTTATTTTTTACTAAAAAATTTAATAGCTAAAATTAAGCTTTTTGCTCAACTCCCCCTATAAATTAAAATGCCGACAAAAAATGCTTTTTATTTTTAATCTCAGCACACCCTTATTTTATCACATAAATCGCAGTAAGCAACTAAAAACCTGACTTTATTTATGCACAACGACTGGTGTGCCGATTTCAGCCCATTGATAAACACGTTTGGCTGGCTCTGGCCCTAGTCTGACACATCCGTGGGAAACTGGAATCCCAAGATGGCTAGCACCTTCCTGATAACCTCCTGGCCAAACTGGAAGCTCGTGAATACCAATTTCTCCAGAAGGCAAGATTGCCATCCAATTAGGCATAAACAAAGCATACTTTTTTGACCAGGCACGCGGAGTTTTGTTTTCAATTTTAAATTGTCCTTCAGGAGTTTCCATCCCTTTCTTGCCAGATGAAATTCGATATGAATCAAGAGCCTGACCATTTTCAAAAATTACCATTACTTGATACGTTAAATTGATATCGATATATTTTCCGCTACTGATGGCTGGTTTCGTATATTTCTTTGCTTGTTCCAATAAAATAGCTGGATCTTTGTCCCACTCTGTTGATGGCTGAGTGGCAGTTTCAAATGAAGTCTGTCCAACTTTCACATATTCGCCTTCTGTCTGTTTTTTGTTTTTCAAAAAAACTCCAATATCATATTGAGTTTTCCAAGCAAAATTATCCTTGGCGAGCAATTTTATATTATTCTTCTCAGCATTCATTTGATATTCCAACTGAGCAGAAGGAAAAACTTCAAACTTCACATTATATTCTTCCAATGATTTATCAAAATTAACATCAATTGGCTCTTCAATATCAACTGCGACATTCTTTTCACCACTTAGTGGAATAAGTGTCTTTATTTTGGGATATGCTTGGGTTAAAAAAGACAATTCCTGGCCAAACTTCAAATGAAAAATATTTTTACCATCGACTATTGAGATATGATAGTCTGTTTGAGGATTCCAAATTTTTTTTGGAATCACTCTTAAGGTTTTCCTACTGTTTATCCAGTCAGTTGAAAATTCCGTTTCGGGAGAAATTTTGATACTTTTTTCAATACTTGATTGGATAACTGGAAAAGAAAAAATTATTTCAATTGCTTGTCCAGATTTAATCTCGTCACTCTTTGATATCGATGCGCTAGTTCGAAATATTCCAGGAAAATTTTGAAGCAAGAAAACAACGCTCGTCAGCATAAAAGCGGTGGCGGCGAGCAAAATCAGAAAATAATTTCGGATTTTTGGTTTATGAGACATTAAAAGGTTATTTATCCAACTAATTATTTTCTCTAACAATATTTTTTGCTTGATCCCAAAGGGTTGAATTATTCTGATTAACTTTGAGCCAATACCACCATTCAACTCCCCAAATGTAGACTTCCTTCATCCCGGTTTTTTTTGCAAAAGAAACGTTATCAGCAAGCTTTTCAGCGTTCATTGAAGCCAATTGAATGTCCAATGGAGCTGAGGTTGTCCAACCGCGGATCCAAGGCTCACCTTGAAGTTCGATGACGATTGCATTTTCCTGCTGAGCAAACAAACGAATCAAAAGACGTTTGGCCTTGAAAAAATTTGGGCCCATAGGATATTTCCAATGTCCAAATCTAGGGCTGATTACTTCGCGATACATCGTCGATCCAAAAATATCAGCGCGACTTGCCGCCTGAATCCAAAGAGTTGCTTCTCCTCCGTCTGTCATAACAATAGGTTTAGAAGTATCAATGCTTCTGGCTTGAGCAACTTCACTATCAACCAGTTTTGAATCTATTGGAGGGCAGACCCCAAAATCCAAAAATGGCTCATTTTCCACTTGCCAACGAATAATTTCCGGGTGCCCATCTTTGTATCTTTCCATCACTATCTTCTCAAAAGAAAGCAGTCTTTCTTTCCTTTTTTCATCATTAGACCCAATCCAATCAGGAATAAAACACTCTGGCCATCTTGGAACCTTTTGGCCAAAAGCCAAAGTTATCTCGGCGCCTTGATTTCTAGCTTGCTCAAGTTGCCAGTCAATGTCGGAAAAATCATACTGACCTTCACTTTTTTCAACTCGATCCCAATACACTGGCAAACGAATATGCTTGATTTGCAAATCATAAAGCATATCTAAATATGCCTGACGCCAATCAAGTCCGATATCCTGAGCATAACGAAGAGAGAACGTTGTGCCAATTTTAACTTTCTCTTTATTTTCAGCAACTGGTAAATTTATATAAACAAAAAACAAAAGCACTATCAAAAAAACACCGCCAAAAATATAGCCCAAGGCTTTGAGAAATTTTTTCAAAAATAAAAAAAACTTTGACTTAAAATCTTTCGAATCGTTCTTTCTTTTCTGTTGCTTTTGTTTTCTTACAGCTACAGTTTTTTTTGCTTTTAATTTTGTTTTTATTTCTGTTTGTTTTTTCATTCTCTAAGTTATAAAAAAGATTCCGATTGCAATTACCACGATTGCAACAATTTTTTGAAACCAATCCCAAAAATACAATTTTTCTGAAAAAATCTTGTGATATTTTTTTGAAAAATACCAAGCTAATATTAACACAAAAACGTATTGAACAGAAACCAGAGCATTGATCAAGGTAACGCTTCCAAGCGTGAAGGCAAAATTAAGCAGTAGCGCGCTGAGCCCGCCGACAATTTTATTACCCACGAAAATTGCACCCGTGCCAAGAGCTTGTTTTTTGTTTTTGCGATGAGTGTGGAAACTTTTGAAAATATCTTTGCGCCAAGTTGGCACAAGCAAAAGTCCCAGCGTACCCACAAAGCCCCCTATTCTAGTCCAGACATACCAAGTCACGAAATTTTCCTTTGCCGATAGATATTCGAAAACATTCTGCGATAAATATTTAAAAAGCACATAAGCCACTGCTAGCAAAATTCCCGCCCCAATAGCAAACAGAAAACCGCTGAAAAACTTTTTCTTGCCCAAACGAAGTGGTAAGTCAAAAGAAATAAGTAGTCCCCCAAAAATTAGCAATAGGATTCCCAAAATTTGAAAGAAACTTAGAGTTTCAGTTTTAAAAGGAAGTGCAATTAAAAAAGTTGCTAGTGGCAAAACCGCTCCAACCACTGGCACTACCCGACTAGCCTGGGCTTTACCGATGGCAAAATAAAGGAGCAAAATTCCAAACAAAAAAATCGCCCCACTTAGCAGACAAAGAGCCAAGCCAAAAACATTTGGAATTTGCAAACCAAATGGCGCAAAAAACACCGCCCACAAGCTAAACACCCCAACATAAAAAGCATAAACCGGCGCTGAAGAAAATCTTTTTGAGCCCAATAAAAACTTGTCCAAAATGTTGGCCAGAGCTCCAAGCAAATAAGAACTGATTGTCAGAACAATCCAAAACATACTTAAATAATTTTAAGTTTTAAATTAAAAATGAAATGAATAAACCAGATAAATAAATCACTTATTACAATTATACACCAAGAAGCAATCTATCGACATAGCATTTGAATTACAAAAAATCAAAACCACCTCTCTAGCAAAGTGGTTTTTTAATATTATAAAGTTTTCTAATGATCCTAATCTTTTTCACTATCACTATTTTCAACATTTTCCCCATCATTGGTGTCACTATTTTCCTTTTCATCATCAACATCTTTATCACTGTGTGACTTGTTTCTTCTTCTGATAAATTCATCTTCCTTTTCATTATCAGCTTCGCGGATATTTTTGGCAACAAATTTTCCTGATTCTTTTTTGTTTCCGATTATTTCAACATTCTCACCTTTGTTAATGTTTTTTTTGTTTAATTTAGTATTCTCATCTTGAATTTCCCATTGCTTACCAGCGTTATCCTTCAAAATAAATTCACCATCATTTTTCACCTCAATTATCTCTCCTCCTAGCAAACCCTCCTCTGGATGATTCCAAAGTTGCTCTTTGTCAATTTTTACCCTTCCATAAAGAGGGACATTTCTAGTTAAAACTCGGTCGATAGTTTTGCCAAATCCTGCAAAGAAAAAAACCAGACCAAATCCGAAACTCAAAAATATGGAAGTAGCCACAACTAAATAAACCCGATGACGATACCAACCCCTAATATGAATGAAGTCGTAGTAGGCCACTGCAAAAAACAAAGCCAAGACAACCATCCAAACGTATGGAAGGGAAAGCAAAACATATTGCGCAAAGGTCTTGTGCAAATAAAAATAAATATCCCAATCGTGACGAACAATGATATCCAGCATTACCGCAAATGAAAGCGCTCCAACCAATAAGGCAAGTCCAAACATTCCCAGCGTCAACCAATTCCTAACCAAAAATTTCCACTTCGGCTCTGGTTTGACTTGTGCGTCCTTGATTGTTTTCAAGACTTTTTCGCTTGTTATTGTCATATATTTATATTAGCTCTAGCTTATTGAAAAAATTTGTTTTTGAGCGGTTGCCATTTCTTCTCTTTACTACTCTCTTGACCGCTCTTTTCTTTGAATTGTTGCTTCGCCCTGCTAATCAGGGTCGCAACCGTGCCCATTGGTTTTTCCAGAATATCAGATATTTCTTTATAATCCTTTTCTTCCAAGAATTTGAGCACCAGAACTTCGCGATAACGTTCATCCAATTTTTCCAAAGTATCTTTGACTTCTTGGGCCGTGTATTTTCTTTCTAAATCCCTGGCGATATCTTCATCACTAGAAAGGATGTTGAGCAGATTTGAATCGCCTTCATAGGTTGTTGTCTTCGGCCGAGCCGTGACTTTGCGAAAATGGCTGATGACTTTGTTGTGTGTAATGCGATAAATCCAAGATGAAAATTTCAAATCTTGATCAAAATCATTAAGGTTTTTATAGGCACTCAAAAAAACGTCCTGAAGAAGGTCTTCGGCATCTTCAGTTGTCGACCTGGAAATTCGCATAATGTAGCGCAACAATTTTTCTTCATAGCGTTGCATAAGCAAACCATAGACATCCGGATCTTCCAAGGTCATCGCAACCAATTCTTCATCGGTTTTATCCGAAAGATTATTTAATTCTTCTTTATTTTTTTTCTCCATTTAACATTCTTTTTCTAAAAACTTAAAATCCTATTAAGCAGCAATGGCCGCATTCCCTTGTTCAAGTTTTGCCTTAATTGCAGAAGTAATTTCTGGACTGCATTCAAAAGTTTCCAAATAACCCTTAACAAGCTCTCCATCTTGTTTAGAGACAAAATCAGTGATAGAAGAAATTTCAAGTTCGGACAAATTTTCTAAAACACTTGAAATTAAAGTTGGATTGTTCGGATTATTTCTTTTAATTAGAATAATTGCATTTATCAATTGATCAGGCTCGAGTTCCTTCACTATTTCCTCCTGATTATTTGTATTAAAATCGTTCTCTTCTAATCTGTCTAAAAATGCATTTGCGATTTTTGCGATTTCTCCTTGACCATTTAAGCGTTTGATCTCGGTTGTTGGTTTTTTTCCCGGTTTTTCTTTTTCTAATCCTTCGAATCCTAACTGACCAGGAATTTTTGATGGTATTTTATATCCTTCTCTCATATTTTTATCTTAATAATATTAGATGGAAACATTGATTTTACACCCCTGATAATAGCACAAAAAACACCCCGTACAAACGGGGTGTCTCTGTTTTTTGACTCAAATACTATTACTAGTAGTTGTTTCGGCTTCCGTAACCACCTTGGTTACCACCATTGAAATCACGCCTCGGAGGACGAGCTTCCATTGGGCGAGCTTCATTTACAGTCAAAGTACGACCTTCGTACTCCTTTTTGTCAAACATTTCAATTGCTGCTTGTGCTTCTGAATCAGAAGACATTTCAACAAATCCGAAACCTTTTGAGCGACCAGTCATTTTATCCATGATAATGGTTGCTGATGCTACGGTTCCTGCTTGAGCAAAAAGATCTTTTAGTTGGTCTTCCGAAGTTGAATAAGGAAGTCCTCCAACGTATAGTTTTGTTGCCATAGTTTTCGCTTTGTTCTAATTACACTGTAAGGCGACCTCTTCTCTTAATTTTAGCCTCAAAGGCGAAAACCAGTAAGACACTTACAATTAACCCTAGTATACAGGATTATAGGCCGAATGTCAAGCCGAAATCCGAGAGTACTTTGGCCTTAAAAATCAACAGAAACGAGCCTATTTGATTGAAATCAGCTCTACGTCAAAAATCAAAGTTGCATTTGGCGGAATTAGTCCACCACCTGCTCCCTGAGGTCCATAACCCAAATCAGATGGAATCGTCAGGGTTCTTTTTTCGCCAATCTTCATTCCCAAGAGACCTTGTTCCCAACCCTTGATAACCATTCCTTGTCCAATCACAAAATCAAAAGGCACCCCTCGATCCACACTTGAATCAAATTTAGTTCCGTCTGCAAGTTTCCCAGTGTAATGCACTGAAATTTTATCACCTGACTTAACCATCTGGTCACCTGTTCCCTCTTGAGTTGTTTTAATTTCTAGTTCCATTGTTTTATTATTAGAATTATCGTTTTGATTAACCTGCCCATTTACCTCTTCTGCTGTGCTAGTGGCGCCAGCAACGTTTTGTTTTGCGTTTTCATTTGTTGATTTTGACACAACTTTTTTTTCAACAACTTTGACGACCTGCGAATCGTCAATATTATTTTTAGCATCACGAACAAGCACATATCCCGTCACCCCAGCCGCGATGACAACTAGCATTGATAATATTTTCTTTCCTCCCATTTACCCTGTTAAATAAGATCAGAATCGCTTTGATATAAAGCTAGACGACCTTATTATAATAATTTTTTATTTCCCAATGCACAATCAATACAAAATTCTAATCTTAATTTTATCCCTAAAAATTATATTATTCATTGTAACATCTGCTAGCATATTTGAAAATCTTATCGATTTTATCTTTTCATCAAAAAATACCACCCTACACCCCCACATCACTCCTGACTACTCCGTCTTTGATATTGATAGGTATTGTTTTTTCAAAGTGCTGTCCGCCTAGGAAGTTGCCTGAAGCTTTGAGGAAATAGTTTCCATTTTCAGTCAGGATGAAGTATCGGCCCAGCACGTCAGAGACAGCAAAGTCCACTCTTTTTTGAAAGTCTCCTTCGGCATAGATGGAAACCATCGTAAAAGGAACGGGTTGTTTGTTCTGAGTATTTGTAATTAGCCCATAAGTTTTTTTCTTGAAGAAAGCATGGTATATGAGCATACCTAGATAGATGAGGGATAAGCTGATGTTTAAGATGGTAGGAAACAGGAAAGCAATCCCGACGTTAGTTACAAAACCGGCATAGAAAAGAATGAAGAAGAAATCTCTTTTGATGATTGAGAAGATTGAGGTGTAGGAAGCGATTTTTCTTTGTGCAAAGTCTTGCCAGTTAAGGGTGGTGTTTTTGAGGGACAAACTGATTTTTTTCATTTCATTGCCTTCAATTTTAATTGGTTGGTCGGTGTAAAGGTCGCCGTAGAGAATGTCTTGTTGGTTGGTTTTTTCAAGTTCGTAATCTTTTTTGTTTACGGCCAGAGTGTAGCTTCCTGGTTTAGGCAAAAAGCCATAGCGTCCGTGGGAATCAGAGGTTGCAGTGTCGATAACGTGTCCAGCTTCATCAATGATGGAAACTGTTGCTCCACTTAAAGGTTGTCTGGTTTGACTATCAAAGACAACTCCCCAATCATCTTCTTTTTTCTTTTTGCCAACAAATCCAAATATCCCGAAAAGTTTTGAGACAGCTTCACTGAGAGGTGCTGGTGAGGTTGCAAACAGTGGGATGGCAGTTGAGGAAGCTGCGATGGCAGCGCCGGTAGCTAGGCCAGCGATGGCAAGGGTAGTAAGTCCAGTGCTAAATTTCTTTGTGACTTGTTTGGCTACGACAATTGCTTCGCCCATGACTTTTCCTAGGGAGGAGGGTTTTGAAGGTTTTGGATTAATTACAGGTTGAGGGGTATTTTGCGGGACTTCTAGCACTGCTGGAGGGGGTGGAGGAGTTTGGCTTTCTTCAGGTGGCAAGGTAGGTTCATTCGGTTTGGTAGTAGTAGGAATTGTTGGGTGCTGAATGGTGACTGACTTTTTGCTAGAATAGTCTGAGTGTTTTCCACTGGCTTTGCGATAGCCCCGGATGCGATAGGTGTATTTGCCAGAAGGTAATTTTGAGCCGTCATCTTCGTAGGTATGTTTGTCTTTTTTGACTATGGCAATCTTTTCGAATTCTCCTTTTTCAGCTTTACGTTCAATTTCAATTTTATCAATGACTGAGCAAGGTTTTTTCCAAGAAAGTTTTATTTTTCCATTTGGCAGAACTTTTACCTTCAAATCTTTAAGCTTGCATTCTTTGTCTCCGATATCTACTGACTTTTTGACGGAATCGGTGGAAGCAGGCGATGAAAAATAGGTGTATCGCACACCGACACCATTATTATAAGCACCTGAATACAATAATCTCGGAAGGTTATTGCTGCCGACAACGAGAGAGATGCCTTTCAAGTAATCTCCATTGGGAAAATCAGAGTCTGCAATGATATTGTCCGAGGACGAACACGTTTGGTTAGTACAATTGATAAGGTGAAGATACCCATCAGCAATATGAATAATCCCGTCGGATTCAGTTGTATACGCGATGCTTGCGAGATCTCCACTACGGATCGCCAGGCCGAAACCATTACTTTCTAGTAGAGACGCATCGGTCGCGACCGTCTCGTCGCTCGGCGTCGCACAATCCGAATCGGAACAGGTCACATAATGTAACTCATAATTTTGATTTTTGTACGCAATCCGCGCAAAGCCATCACTCCCCATACGCACGACGACGCCATATATTCCCGGATAATAACCGGTAGGATCGTTTACAACCTGAGTGATAACAGGAGAGGTTTCAGGATTGCTACTATCACAATTTTCTTCTCTACACCGGACGTATTCCAACGTATCAGGATCTTGCCGATAGACGATCCGTGCGAATCCGTCAGTTCCTATGGCCAGGCTGATACCGGCGGATCCGAATCCCCATGATGTGGGCTCACCTATGACCGTATTGACGGAGTTTGCGCAGTCCGCGTCAAGACATCTGACAAAATGATGCGGATAATTTGGGTCACCGTCATCATTTATATATGCTACACGAGGAAAGCCATCATGGCCCATGGTTATCTCCATGCCTGATGCACCAGGCCCAGGCACATAAGTCTCGGCATCAGCGATCTTATTAGATGTCGTCTTGGCTGGAGAACAATCGTCGTCGTGACAGGTAAACACCCAAAGAGAGCCGTCTGATTTGGGATATACGATACGGGCAAACCCGTCCGGTCCCAAAGTGAGAATACTACTGCCCGTTCTAACGCCCCAACTTACAAGGGTACTAACTTCATCAACTACATTC
>Ga0265593_1000184_pt1 | contig 40496 bp, 35 predicted proteins | sample saktaG_8_FD_190136 | JGI IMG/M metagenome (GOLD analysis project Ga0265593, IMG submission 190136) | Saline water microbial communities from Sakinaw Lake, British Columbia, Canada - sak_2011_5_24_36m | ecosystem: Environmental > Aquatic > Non-marine Saline and Alkaline > Saline ... | reverse complement strand
TCTGCGCAGAAGTTTCAGCGTTAGAAGAGATCAAAGCAAAGGTAACAGACAATAAACACAACATTTTATTTTTAAACAGTTATGAGCTTACGGTTCAGAACCAAGTCACTAATAGCTATCTTGAACGTGAATTATGGGCTCAGTTAGATGATCCTATTTATAAAGATCAAGGCGGCATTTTTTCAATTATGAGCAAAACAGTGATTGATACAATCATTTTTGCTAAAGCCGCCTAATTGGGCAACTGAGTTTTGTGTTGATAACCATGCTCAACAAAAAAGGAGAGCTGAGTGATGACACTACCGACACTTTTTTAAGGTGCAATTAACCAAGAAACTCCAGTAAAAATAACATACTCATCTGTGGCTTCGGTCATGCCAACTGTGCCACCAAAATCCAACATCACTTGTGGTGTTACTTGATAATTAAATGACGTTAAAAATTGTGTGCTTGCTGCTTGTTGTTCTGCTAGTACGCCTGAGAACTCACCCGCAAGCCCCCAACGTTGGGTAAACATTTGCGAGGCGGCTATCGCCCAGCTGTACATGAAACGCTCGCCACCTGCTGGCTTAAAGCCGCGTCGCGTTACGCCTGCATTGATATCGATGCGAAGATCAGCTATATCCTGACTAACAATTAAGTTGGTTAAATAATCAGTACGACCTTGCCCTAAGGAAGAACGCGCCGACGGTAAGCTTGCGCCTGCCTCAATCCCCACCGCCAAGGTTTGGCTTAGCTGCTGATAATGCTTAAGCATCACTGTGGTATTGCCAAAACCTGACACCGTACCCTCTTGATCACGCGCGTTAATCCATGCTTCGCCACCGACCATTAATCCCCATTGTTCAGCAAAGGGATATTTTAGTAAAAAAGGCAAGCTGTTACGCTCCACAGTTTGTCCTGTCTGTATGGATTGTGCACCAAATTCAACTTCCAGATGCCGTAAAGCAGATAATTCTGCTGGGTTGGAAATGGTTGGGCGATAAGGCGTAACCATTAGTTGTTCACTGGTCGCAAGTAAAGGCAGCAAGGTCAATAGCAAGAAAAGTAATAAACGCATAATAATAATGTAGTTAAGGTAATGGTTTTAGGGCAGTTCAATATCCTGTATTAACCGTTGGCTAAATTGGCTTAGTAATTGACTCATTGCTTCGGCAATGGCTGCGGGCGCAGGATTTGGTAAAATGCGCTCCAGCTGAGTTTTGCCATTTTTGATAATCGTGTGCTGACGTTCATCCATAATGGCCCAGCTTGCCGAAAATTTTACGTTTTTTTTAGTCTCTGCTGCAAAGCTATCGATGTCAATAATAATACGGTAGTCCACGTTGCCATAGGCGCTCCATGGGTACGCTCTAAAAACATAAGTTGGCTGTAATGCGGCTAAATTCTTTACTATTACGCGCGGTAGGGTGTCTTTGAGTGGCTCAGCCCATTGGTGAAATTCTGCCAGCTGCACCGTGTTATCGTGCAGACGCGTGACCATTTGTTTTCTCTCCAGCAACGCGGGTAAGGTGATGGGGCCAATGCCAATTGCTAAGGCTTGTTTGTTCGCGCGTTCAGTTTGTGGCAAAGCATCTAACACATAAAAATGCGTAGGTGGCGTTGTGCTGCACGCTGTCAAAAGTAGCATTGCAAGTACGCTTTCAAAAAATAGTGGGCGAGGTGTAGCCATTGTTATTCCTTACTTTTACCATGTAATAACGTGTCTGGGTGTTGTTGCAAATAATCCGTTAATTGTTTGACAGAGCTTGCGGTCTGCCCCAATTCTTGCAACAGTTTGTCTAGTTCATAACGGGTTGTTGAGCCTGGCTCAATTGAATTTAATACTTGGTTCGCCGAGGTCATGGTTTTGTCCGTAGTATCTAGCGTAGTTTTCGCACTGCTGAGCATTCGGTCGGTGGCTTTTGAGGTACTTTGCAAGGCTTTGAGCGTGCTATTAATTTCTAAGCTCATGTCTTCCAAAGGTAATTTAGCAATTTTGTCCATAATCGTTTGAGCAGAATGGGTAAATTGATCCATTGAACTGGCCGTGGTGGGAAACTCTGGAAAAGCACTGTTATTGGTGTGCACGGCAACTTTACTGGTGGGATGGAAATCCAAATCAACCAGTAATTGTCCTGTAAGTAAGCTGCCTGTTTGCAATTGTGCACGTAAGCCTTTTTTGATGAGTGCCTCGACCATGTCTTTATCGCTTACACCCGGAAGATTATTAATAATACTGATGCGCTGCGGTTCTATTTCAACAGTGACTGGAATACGAATTTCAGCCGTTTTTTTATCTAACTCCAACGTGATGCCAGTAACTTTGCCTACGGGAATGCCACGTAATTGCACAGGTGCACCTTCGGTTAAGCCACGCACTGAGCTGTTAAAATACATCACGTATGTTAACGTTTTGCTATAAAAAACTTGTGTTGATTGATCGTAAGTGTCATATAAAACAAAGTGAGTGTGTTCAGCGACATTGGGCGTAAGCAACGCGTCACTACTGGTTCGAAAGGCAATCCCGCCACTCAATAACGAAATTAATGGCCCGGTTCTTACTTTAAAACCATCCGCACTTGCAGATAAATCAACACCACTATCAATCCAAAAACGGGTTTGTTTTTTTACTAATTGATCGTAGGGTTTTTTGATGAAAATGGTTAATTTAATTGCATCAACTTGAGCTGATACTTGATGATCTAGGACTTCCCCAACAATCACTCCATGATAATTAATGGGCGTACCCGGGGTCATTGAACCTAAGTTAGTGGTCTCCAACACAAACTGTTTGCCTTCATCATTATTGGTTAAGGTGGGGGGGGAGATAAGTCCCATAAAATGTTTTCGATCATGTCCTTCGCCAGGCTTAATGCCAATATAAGGGCCTGACAACAAGGTATTTAAGCCTGATACTCCGCCTAAACCAACACGCGGCCGCACCACCCAAAATTGAGTTTGTTCTTTAAGATAGGCTTCTGCACCATCATTCATTTGCGCTGTGACATTGATGCTTTTTAAATCCTTACTAATAGTGATTGCCGTCACCTTCCCGACTTCTACATCCAGATATTTTAGTCGTGTTTTATCAACTTCTAAGCCTTCTGCATCTGGAAAGGTAATGGTAATCACCGGGCCTTGTTCAGAAATAGCCTTATAAATTAACCAGCTGCTGACAATCAGGGCTATAACGGGTAAGAACCACACCAAAGGCAGTCTTGATTTTTTATTTAAGGTAATGTCTTCAGTTAAATAAGGCTCGATATCTGGATTCATGGACGCGATTTTCTAGGTGATTGGTTGTCCCAAATTAAACGGGGGTCAAAGCTTTTAGCGGCAATCATGGTTAACACTACCACCGCAGCAAAGGCCGTGGCAGCAGGACCTGCAATGACTTTGGAGACACTGCCTAAGTCTACCAATGCGACTAAAATTGAAATCATAAAAATATCTAACATTGACCAGCGCCCGACAAAGCAAATAGCACGGTAGAGTTTAGTCCACAAGCGTGCATTGCGCTGCCAGCGCAACTGGACATTAAGCAACAATAACGTAATCCCAATGAGTTTTAATAGCGGTACTAAAATACTAGCCACCATCACCAATAAAGCAATGGGCAGCATGTCGCTTTCAATTAAAGAAAGAATGCCTCCCAAAATAGTATGCTCTTCGGTCACGCCCATTTGCGTTACATTCATAATAGGAAAGATATTGGCAGGAACATACAGTATATAACTGCTTAATAAATAGGCTGTTGTGCGCTGCAAACTATGTGGAATGCGAGTATGCAAGTGACTTTGACAAACTGGGCAAGGTTTATTTACTAAGCTAATTGACGCGACATACCCACACTCATGGCAATGCAGCAAACCTTGACTTAAGGCGCTAGGAGATGGGGTCATGTGTACGTAATTTTGTAATATGTTGCCAAAATAAATGATTGTCTACATTTTGCGTAAGCAGTGCGTTAATAACTAGCAAGGACACAAACGCATACAGCCCTAAGCCAAATTTTAACTCGGTCGTATCTGCTAACTTTACGCAGGCAACAATAATTCCCAGCATGTAAACCTCAAGCATTGCCCATTCCTCTAAGTGCTGTAAGCAGCGCATCCATACCGCTAAATGTTGATGTGATCGACGCCAATACAGGTGCACACTAATTAAAAACGAGAGCACGATAATTATCGTAGGAAACACGATGCTCGACAACAGCACGAGCACGGCTACGGACCAAAGTCCCTCTTGAAATAAGCCTATCACGCCACTCCAGAGCGTTCCTTCCTGACTATTACCCAGTAATTTAATGCTTAATAAAGGTAAAAAGTTAGCGGGGAAAAGTAAAATCAATCCCGTCATGGACAGACTTAACGTATAAATAATACTTTTGTTTCTTGGTTGATAAAGCACCACACCGCAACGTGGGCATAAGGCTTGATGACGTATTGCTACGTTTTTAAGAGCAAGTAGCGTATCGCATTCAGGGCAAGCGATTAAAGCATTAGTGACGGTCATTAAAATTAATTAGTTGTTAAGCACAGTTTACGGTAAGCCCGCTAAGCAATAGACATGTCAATAACGACACCTTAATCAGCATTAGGATTCATTAAGTTTTTTAAACTCGCAAACGGATTATGTGTTGCAGTATTAGCCGACGCTTTTCCAAGCGTTTGTTTGGTGGAATGACGCGTTTCTTCATAACGCGCATGTTCATTGTCATGACAATACAAGCACAGCAATTCCCAGTTACTGCCATCACTAGGATTATCATCATGATTATGATTTTTATGATGTACGGTGAGCTCTGCAAGATTTTTATGCGTAAACTCTCGTGCACAGCGACCGCACAGCCACGGGTACAATTTAAGGGCTTGACCTCGATAAGATTGCTCCCTAAGCTCTTGATTACGACGCGCTTCAGTGACAAGTTGTTGTTGTTTGTGTTTTTCTAAGTGAGGTGTTTTTTGGGTCATAACCGTGCTAAAAAATGTGTAATAAAGTAACTTACCTGCTAATAATTTTAACAGTGTTTAGCTATTATTTGTTAATGCTACCTCTTGCCTTAGCTTAAGATAGGGGTAAATTTTATAACTAATTTATGTCAAGATGGCTAATGATTATGCAACAAGATATAACAACACGCATTTATTCCGATGCAGAAACCACCCTCACCTTAGCAACAGAACTACCGTCATGGTCATTACGCCATGGCTGGTTATGGCGCCAATATCCTACACTCGATTGGGCGCACACTTTAATGCTGGTAGCTACCATTGGTCAGCTTGCTGAGGCGGAAAATCATCACCCTAAACTTATCGTGTCCTATGCCAGTGTCATTGTTAAATTAATGACTCATTCTGTCTCTGGCATTAGCGATAAGGATTTTACTTTAGCCCAAAAAATAGAGGAAGTCGTTATGCACTCGCCTGTTGCTGAGGACGTATCCTTAAGTATGCGTTGATACTACGCAACAAAAAAAACAGCCTACGTTGATCATCGATTACGCTTCAAAGACCAACGCCTCAGGATAAAACTCCTCGTTTAATTCTATAGAATCCTCTGCGGTATTGTTATCATAAGCTATTGAAGAACCGCACTTCGCCATCCTTCGCCCTAATAAAAGAGCCCTACGTGAATACCACTCCTTTCTCTTCTTTACCGTTAGCACCTGCGTTGCTTGAAAATATTGCTTCGCTTGGCTACACTCAACTCACCCCCATTCAAGAAGAAGCCTTACCGCCTATTCTTGCTGGCAAGGATATCATTGCTCAAGCCAAAACAGGCAGCGGCAAAACGGCTGCATTTGGCATCGGCCTCCTTTCTGCCCTCGACTTCAGCCGCTTCAATGTTCAGGCCTTAGTTATTTGCCCAACCCGCGAATTAGCTGACCAAGTCTGCAAAGAACTCCGTTTGCTGGCGCGCTTTACCCAGAATGTAAAAATTCTGTCCTTATGCGGAGGCGTACCCAGCAGACCACAAACAGAGTCACTGGAACATGGCATCCATATCGTCGTAGGTACGCCAGGTCGCGTGCAGGAACATTTAGATAAAGGTCGATTAGTTTTGGAGCAGCTCCGCATTGTGGTGCTAGACGAGGCAGACCGCATGTTGGATATGGGCTTTGCTGACAGCATTTCTGCAATCATGGCCTATGCGCCCAAACAACGCCAAACGCTTTTATTCTCTGCTACTTATGCTGAACCAATACGAGAAATCAGTAAACGCTTTCAGCATCAACCTATCACCATTAGCCTTGACAACAGCCATCACGATAGCGTCATTGCTCAATATTTTTTCCAAACCGAACAGTCTAATCGCCTTAATGCTTTGGGCTATTTACTCACCCACTATCATCCAGAATCGACTGTTGTTTTTTGCAATACCAAACGTGAATGCCAAGACCTTGCTGCCGCGCTAACTAACAGTGGTTTTTCAGTACACGCGCTGCATGGTGACTTGGAACAAAAACAACGCGACCAAGTGCTGGTACGTTTCGCCAATAAAAGCTGCTCGGTATTAGTTGCCACCGACGTTGCTGCACGCGGCTTAGACATCAAAGATCTGCAAGCTGTCATTAATTACGAATTACCTTGGGATCCTGAAATTTATGTGCATCGCATCGGCCGCACAGGTCGCGCTGGTAAACAAGGAATTGCCTTAACATTGTGCTTAATCGAGGAAATGAACCGCGTCATTGCGCTTGAAGACTATCTACGCATCACTGCAAAATGGGACAAAATCGGGGTATTCTCACCTAATTATCACGAGCGTTTTCAGCCCCCAATGGCAACCTTATGGATAGACGGGGGGCGAAAAAACAAGCTGCGCCCAGGAGATATTCTAGGCGCCTTAACCTGCGAAGGCGGCATTGCCGGCAGCGACATCGGCAAAATTGATCTGTTCGACGAACAAGCATTCGTTGCCATTAAACAAAATCAAATCAATGCCGCAGTAGCTTGGTTGAAAAAAAGCAAAATCAAAGGCAAAACTTTTATGGTAAAAAAATCAAATTAACCCATGCATTCATCACATAAATCAACATCACACTAACCATTTTGCCACGATGCTGAGCGTAGTTATCGCACTTGTTGCGAGCCTACGCTGCAAAGGCAGCCTGCTTAAATTAGCATAAAGTACTCGCTATTTTTAAGATATTCCCCCTCAATGCTAATAAATTATTTAGTTTTTACAGCTAATGCTGAAATAAATGTTACCCTTTTAATTAAAAATCAGCTTCTTTTTAGCTTGTCAGTACCGTCTAAAAGCAGCGCCTTCATCAGCCGTTGTGATTACGTGACAGTTAAAAATAAACACTTGATTAAAAATAAATAAGTTGCCATTTTTAGATTAAAAATAGATTTTTAAACAAGCAATTAAGCAAAATTTATTCGCAAAAAAAATCCACCCATCTTCATTGACGCCAAAAAATCCTTATTTATAGTTTGCTGAAAATAGAAAAAAACGGCTACAATTACAAGTCAAATTAAAGTGCGAATGTGGCGAAATTGGTAGACGCGCTGGATTTAGGTTCCAGTAGGTAACCCTGTGGGAGTTCGAGTCTCCCCATTCGTACCAACTTATCTCAACAAGACAGAACATGCTTTTGTCTTTATCAACTCTATGCGCCTATCACTGGCACCATTAAAAACTCTTATTAAATTCTGTGAGGTAATTACCCATGCAAATTTCTGTCGAAAAGACATCTGAATTGAGCCGAAAAATGACTGTTAGTCTGCCTGAAGCTGCTGTGCAAGAAAAAATGGCTGAACGCTTCAAGTCTTTAGCTCAAAAAGTTAAAGTCGATGGTTTTCGCCCAGGAAAAGTTCCCCACAACGTCATCCAAAAATTGTATGGCGCTCAAGTAAGACAAGAGGTTACAGGTGATTTAATTGAAGCCACCTACTTTAAAGCACTTCAAGAACAAAACTTAAATCCTGTCAGCCAGCCTTTCATCAACACGCCTGACGAGGCTTCCACTGAAGGCTTTGAATACACAGCCATTTTTGAAGTCTATCCTGAAATTCCATTAACTGACTTAGCTCAATTAGATGTCATAAAACCTATTTCTCATATTGAAGAAACAGACATTGACGAGATGATAGAAAAACTAAGACACCAAAAAGCGCAGTGGATTGAAGTTAATGACCGCCCTAGTCAAGAACAAGATCAATTAACCATTAATTTTACCGGCACACTTAATGGAAAAAATCTTTCTGACGGTCTAGTAGAAAATTATGCTGTGGTCATTGGTAACAAGCAAATGATTGCTGGATTTGAAGACAATCTAATCGGCCTTAGCGTTAACGCAATGAAAACCTTTGATTTATCTTTTCCAGAAGATTATAGCCACGAAAATCTTGCAGGCCAAACGGCACAGTTTGACGTTACCGTAACAAAAATTGAAGCCTCTATTGCTCCTGAAATTGATGACGATTTTATAAAAAGTTATGGCCTTGAAGAAGCTTCTATCGATGATTTCCGTAAAGATGTTAAAGCCAATATGGAACGCGAACTTGCCAGTGCTTTACGCAACAAACTTAAAAATGCAGTCATGGATGCTATCAACAAAAGAATTCAACTGACACTTCCTAATGCCTTGGTAGATGAAGAAGTTGAAAACTTAATGAAGCCTTATATTGACATGGCAAAAAAACAAAAAAGCAGCCTAGATGATTTAGACATTACTCGCGATCTTTTCATTGAAAAAGCCAAAGAACGTATCTCTTTAGGTTTAATTTTAAGTGAAATCATTCTCAAAAACGAAATTGTTTTAAACGAAGATAAAGTTAAAGAGAAAGTTGAAGACTTAGCAAAAAGCTACGAAGATCCCCAACAAGTAATTGATTGGTATTATGCAGATAAAAAGCGCCTTAATGACATTCATCAGGTAGTATTAGAAGAGCAAACTGTTGACTTTTTACTTTTACAATCGATTATCACTGAACAACACGTTGAGTTTAAAGACGTCATGAATAACCAACGTCATTAAGGGATTTAACATGCAAAACATTACATCAGGCTATAAAAATAATGACCTTCACGCCGCAGGCGGTCTTGTTCCTATGGTTATTGAACAAACAGCACGCGGCGAACGTTCGTTTGATATTTATTCACGCCTTCTTAAAGAACGCGTTATTTTTTTAGTGGGTCAAGTTGAAGACTACATGGCCAATCTGGTGGTTGCTCAGTTGTTATTTTTAGAATCTGAAAACCCCGATAAAGATATTCACTTATACATCAATTCACCAGGTGGCTCGGTAACTGCGGGAATGTCTATTTATGACACCATGCAATTTATTAAATCTGATGTTAGCACCATGTGTATTGGTCAAGCGGCAAGTATGGGTGCCTTACTTCTTGCTGGTGGTGCCCATGGCAAACGTTATTGCTTACCACATTCTCGCGTCATGATTCATCAACCACTGGGTGGATTTCAAGGTCAAGCCTCCGATTTTGACATTCATGCCCGTGAAATTTTATTGGTACGCGATAAACTAAATAAAATTTTAGCGCATCATACTGGACAGCCCATAAAAAAAGTTCAGCAAGATACTGACAGAGATAATTTTTTAAGTGCTGACGATGCGGTGAGTTATGGCTTAATCGACAAAGTGTTAACAAATCGCATTGCTGATGACAATAATTAATTGAACTGCTTAAACACCATCGCATTGTTGCCTATTGGAGTCTGGTATGAGTAATGATAAATTTAAAAAAGACGATGAAAAATTACTTTATTGTTCTTTTTGCGGTAAAAGTCAAAATGAAGTTAGAAAATTAATCGCGGGCCCTTCGGTATATGTCTGTGATGAATGCGTTGAATTATGCAACGACATCATGCGCGAAGAAATAGATACCAGCGACACCTCTCTTCCTAGCAATAACTTACCTAAACCTAAAGAAATTAAAAGTGAATTAGATGGTTACGTTATCGGTCAGGATCGCGCTAAAAAAATCTTAGCCGTAGCGGTATACAACCACTACAAACGCTTACGTAGTAAATTTAAGAAAAATTCCATAGAAATTGCTAAAAGTAATATTTTATTAATCGGCCCAACTGGTTCCGGCAAAACATTATTGGCCGAAACGCTTGCCCGATTACTCGACGTTCCCTTCACTATTGCTGATGCAACAACGTTAACTGAAGCAGGTTATGTGGGTGAAGATGTTGAAAATATTATCCAAAAAATTCTTCAAAATTGTGATTACGATGTCGAAAAAGCAGAAACAGGCATTGTTTACATCGATGAAATCGATAAAATCTCACGAAAATCTGATAATCCATCCATCACTCGTGATGTGTCGGGCGAAGGTGTGCAGCAAGCCTTGTTAAAACTTATTGAGGGCACCGTTGCTTCTGTACCACCACAAGGCGGGCGCAAACATCCACAGCAAGAGTTTTTGCAAGTTAATACAGCGAACATCTTATTTATTGTTGGTGGTGCCTTTGCAGGCTTAGATAAAGTAATTAAAGCTCGTTCTGAAAAAGGCGGCATCGGCTTCTCGGCGCAAGTAAAATCCAAAGAAGAAGATAAAAATGTCGGGCAACTATTTGCCGAGGTTGAAGCGGAAGATTTAATAAAATACGGTCTTATTCCTGAGTTTGTTGGACGCTTGCCCATTGTTGCAACCTTAGAAGAATTAGATGAGGCGGCGTTAATTCAAATCTTAACCGAACCTAAAAATGCCCTCATCAAACAATACAAACATTTGTTTGAAATGGAGGGAGCAGAATTAGAATTTAGAGACGAATCTTTGGGTGCAATTGCTCGTAAAGCTATGGAAAGAAAAACGGGAGCGCGTGGTCTTCGGACAATTGTTGAAAACGTGTTACTTGACACAATGTACGAACTCCCTTCTGCTGAAAATATCTGCAAAGTTGTCATTGATGAAAATGTTATTCTTGGTCACTCAGCACCCATTTTGGTTTATGAAACCGAAAAGAAAGTCGCCTCAGCGGTAAGCACTGAGTTTTAAATAATCACTTCTGAATAAAAAAAGGTACAAAGACGTGTCTTTGTACCTTTTTTACTTTTTCTATACCACGACATTCACGCTAGCACATGTAAGACATTACTCATGCGGATAGTCCTCTACTAAGAAATCACATCTAAACACTGCTTCATTGCTAAGCCAATATCTGTAGGTGACCGTACAACCTCCACACCTGCCGCTGTTAACGCTGCAATTTTCCCGCTTGCTGTGCCTTTACCACCGGTAATGATCGCGCCGGCATGCCCCATTCGCTTTCCAGCAGGCGCTGTTTGTCCAGCAATATAACCCACAACGGGCTTGGTAACATGCGCTTTAATAAAATCAGCCGCATCCTCTTCCTCACCCCCACCTATTTCACCAACCATAACAATACCTCGTGTTGCCCCATCCGCTTGAAAACGAGCCAACACATCAACAAACGTCATGCCATGTATTGGATCACCACCAATCCCCACACACGTACTCTGTCCTAAGCCTTGCTGAGTTGTTTGATGAACTGATTCATACGTTAAGGTTCCTGAGCGTGAGACAATCCCAATACACCCTGGCATGTGAATTTTACCTGGCATAATGCCAATCTTACATTCACCCGGAGTAATTACGCCTGGACAATTAGGCCCTACTAATAAGGTATCTATGCCTTGCATTGCAGCTTTCACACGCAACATTTGTAACGTAGGAATACCTTCGGTAATACAAACAATTAATTTAATCCCCGCATCAATGGCCTCTAAAATGGCTTCAGCAGCATAAAAAGGTGGCACATAAATCATGCTTGCTGTAGCGCCCGTTTGAATAACAGCCTCTTCAACCGAATTGAATACAGGTAAGCCCAAATGTACCTGACCTCCTCGCTCTGGCGTCACGCCACCAACTAATTGCGTGCCGTAAGCTATGGCTTGCTCGGAATGAAAGCTGCCTTGCTTGCCTGTAAATCCCTGACAAATTACTTTTGTATTGCGATCTATTAAAATACTCATGCGACCTCCGCAAGTTTAACTACCTGTTCCGCAGCGTGCGCTAAATCATCGGCTGCATAAATATTCGGTCCTGCATGACTTAATAATGCTCTCCCCTCTTCAACATTCGTTCCTTCCAAACGGACCACAACAGGAATATTGACATGAACCTGCTCTATCGCAGCTAAAATTCCTTCAGCAATAACATCACACTTAACAATACCGCCAAAAATATTCACCAATACGGCTTTAACATTTTGATCGGATAAAATTAGTTTAAACGCTTCACATACTTTCTCTACATTCGTGCCACCCCCAACATCTAAAAAGTTTGCAGGCAACCCACCTTTTAACTTCACTAAATCCATGGTTGCCATGGCTAGTCCCGCACCATTGACCATACAACCTATATTGCCATCCAAAGTGATGTAATTTAATCCAAACTGCTGCGCTTCATTTTCTTTGGCATCTTCTTGAGAAATATCACGCATTGCTAAAATATCTGGATGTAACAACAGCGCATTATCGTCAATATTAATTTTGGCATCTAGTGCCATTAACTCGCCCTGCTCTGTTTCTATTAAAGGATTAATTTCAATTTGGCTAGCGTCTTTTGCCATAAATAAAGCCAGCATCCCTTTCATGATTGTTGCTAATGCTTTATGTTGACCTATATTTAATTGCAACGCATAGGCTACTTTTCTACATTGATAATCGTGTAAACCCGTAGCAGGCTGAATACTCACTGACACAAGTTTATCTGGTGAGGCATGAGCAACCTCTTCAATATCCATTCCACCCATCGCTGAAGCGATAAAAATCAATCGTTCTGTTGCTCTATCAACAACTAAACTTAAATACAACTCACGTTTAATAGAATATATTTTTTCAACTAACACTGTGTTGATAGGCAATCCTGCACTATCAGTTTGCCCCGTTACTAAATTTTTACCTAGCAACTCCCTACTAATAGTCAACACTTGTTCTGTTGTGGTCGCTAATTTAACGCCCCCAGCTTTACCTCGACCACCGGCATGCACCTGTGCTTTCACCACCCATCCCGCACCACCTAAACGCTCTGCATTTGCAACGGCTTCCTCAGGCGTATTTGCACAAAACCCCTCAGGAATAGGAATGTGATAATTTGCAAATAATTGCTTCGCTTGATATTCATGAATATTCATTGTTACTCCATATTTAAGGTTATTTTTCGCACATTAACTCTTTTTATTGCTCTACAACACCCATCTTTATTTATCTGTTGGCAAACTGCAATCGTCCTTCAAAATTGCTTATGTTTACCACGCTATGACTTACCGCATTGAAAATCATTTATAACTGGCAGACGGACATCAGCCTGTACTAAAATTCTTGCCCTAAAGTTTTTGCGATAATGACAATATGGCATTAAAATTGGCATCCAATCGCTATAAAATATTACCCTAATTTAATAAAAATATTTACACTAACAAACAAAATATATACCACCACAGAGTCTCTTAGTTAGCTGTACCGTTCTGTAAGATACGCACAGGTAATTAATTAAATATCACCCTAACATTAGGTTATTCAGCAAAAAACATTTAAGCTTACAAATTAGCTTTTTTATTCAACTGCAACTAATTTAGTTATATTTTAGTCTTCGTAAGTAAAATAGCTTAAATTATGCGCATTCATTGCCCCTAAAAGAGGTCTTAGCATTCTTTATACGCGGCGGACATGGGTAAACAATTCATAACAATTATCTGCTTTTCAAGCGCCTGCTTAAACGTAACAAGCTTTTTATAAACTGTTTTTTTTAACTAAAATATCTCTACGTAGTTAACTCAAATTTTTTCATATCAACCTTCATTTTAAACAACTAACACCAACTGAAATTGGACATACTATGCAATTATTAGATTTTTTTAGCAAAGAAAGCCGACCACCTAAATCCCAAATCATTTTTACTGCATTAGTTTCTGGCTTAGCCAATGGTTATCTATTAATGATAATGAATGATGCCGCTGCATCTGTTGGTAAAAATGAAGACTTACAAATGCACAACTTTTTTTTGTTTTTTGCTGATCTTCTATTGCTTATTTACACCCGACAATACTCATTAAAACAAGCCATCGTCATTGCTGAAAATGCAATTGATCGCGTGCGCATTCGTATTACTAACAAATTGCGCCAAACTGAGTTGACGTTCATTGAAACCACCGGGCACGCCGCTATTTTTACGCGCATTACTCAAGACGCCAGCCTTATTTCAGAATCTGCGATTATCCTTATCAATGCCTGCCAACAAATGATTGTTGTTGTTATTTGCTTACTTTATATCGCCTGGCTATCAATTCCTGGGTTTATTGTTACAGGGATTGTCATTGTTTTATCCATATTTATGTATTTATATAACTCTCGATACATCAATAAGCAACTTCATGAAGCCTCAACAAAAGAAGCTGACTTTTTTACTGGCATTGATAGTATTTTAATGGGCTTTAAAGAAATCAAAATCAATCATAAAAAAAATAACGAGTTGTTTGATCATATAAAAACCATTTCAGAAGAAGCAAAAGATATTAAAGTCGCCACAGGTCTTAATTTTGTTATTGATTTAATGTTTGCACAAACAGCTTTCTTTATTGTCTGTGCCGTCATTATTTTTGCACTACCTATTCTTACCTTCATTAATGCTAACGAAGTTGTAGGGATTACCGTTGCGGTACTGTTTTTATTTGGTCCATTAAGTACTGTGGTAGGTGCATTACCTATTTTTGGACGCGCCAATGTCGCGGTTGAAAATCTCTATAGCCTTGAAGCAGAAATTGATCTTGCCAGCAAACCGTTACGCAACACCACTATTGAAATTCCAGAATTTACTTCGCTTGAACTCGAACAGGTTAATTTTTGTTACCACGACGCTAGCAACAGCAATACATTTGGCATTGGCCCCATTAATTTAAAAATCAATCAAGGTGAAACTGTATTTATTGTGGGGGGTAATGGCAGCGGTAAATCTACCTTAGTAAAATTAATTACAGGGTTATATTTCCCTGCGTCTGGCTCCCTCTATTTTAACAGCCAACCCTTGGAAGAATCTGATTACTGTCATTATCGTGAGATGTATTCAAGTATTTTTGCAGATTTTCACTTATTTGAATCCCTGTATGGTGTGGATGACATTGATCAAAAACGCATGACTGAGCTGCTTAGTACGATGAAACTAGAGAAAAAAACTGGTTTCAAAAATAATCGCTTTACTAATACAGATTTATCAACAGGACAAAAAAAGCGCTTGGCTTACATCGCAGCAATGATGGAAAACAAACAGATTTATGTATTTGATGAATGGGCTGCTGATCAAGACCCTGAATTCAGAAAATATTTCTATGAAGTGCTGTTAAAAGACTTAAAACAACAAGGCAAAACAATTATTGCCGTCAGTCATGATGATCGCTATTTTTCAGTGGCTGATAAAATCATTAAATTAGAATCCGGTGTAATTGTTAATTGAGTATTACACTTTAAAACCATACTTAATCATCAGTTTTAGTTAAGCAGCAAACATTTTAAAAAAACGACCTAGCTTTCGTGGCTAGGTTGCTGTGTTTTTATCCAACATGTCATAAATGAGAGCCAACATGTCTGAAAGAAGAAAGCTTTTTATCATTATTGCCAGCATTATTGTGCTAAGTGCAATCACTTCATTTTTGGTTTACAACATTTGGTTTAAAGAAAGTAAACATAATGTTCATGTCGGTATCATCACCTCCAATCCTCATGACCAAGAGTCTATTAACAATGGTATTAGTTCATTCATTGCAAAAATTGACAATACCAAATACATCAATCCAAAAAATATAAAAGTGCAAAACTTTTCAGCATCTGATCCCCAGCTGCTTAAAAATATTGATGATTTTGTTAAAAGCAACGATGTCATTGGCTTTATTAGCTTAACTGATGTTAATACTACCAACGCAGTTACCGAAAGCATAAAAAAAGAAAAAGCGCCTTTTTTAAATCTAGCTTCAATCGACAATGCGCCCTTTAAAGATTCTTCGCATTTCTTTTCAACAGTATTTAACGAAACAAAACAAGCTCAATTTACTGCTAATTATTCTCGTAATGTGTTGGGATTAATGATTATTACCATCATTCATGACAACACCCAAAAAGGAATTAATATGGCAAAACAGTTCAGCGATGTCTATGAGCGTTTTGGCACAAAAATTCATTACGAATTTTCTTACGACACAAATGACCAAACCAATTCAATTGAACAGGTTATTGCCAACATAAAAGACAAGCAAGACTTAGGTTCTATTTTCTTTGTGGGTAACGCGGCTGATTCTGCAAAATTTGTTGTCAAAGCACGAGATGCTAATATTAAAAATAAAATCATTGGCACCGATGTCGTTGCAACACATGCCTTTAACCGCACAATTGCTGATATTAGTCACAACAAGGCGGATAGTGCTCGCTATACTAATGACATCATTTTTTCTGCGCCGCTCTTATTTGACACGTCAGGTTCAGAGGAACAACGCTTTAAAAATAGCTACTTACAACGCTTTGGTGAATACCCAGACTGGATTTCTGCCTATGGCCATGATGCAATTAAATTAATTTTAAAAGAAATCTTAAATCAATCCTTAACTGCTGGAAATATCGAAAAAGAAATTATTTTAAAATACTTGTACACCTTAAACACCCCCGATGTAGCACTTCATGGGGCAACAGGTGACAACTGGTTTGATAAAAATCGTGAAGCACAAAAAACCACACAAATAGGCGTTTACGATGGTCAAACTATTATTGCTGCACCCACGCAATTACAACCTATCAAACCAAATAGCTCGGTTAATTACATAGAAGAATTAAAATCTGGCAAGATGCTGTATGTGATTGACCGTTTTATGTATAAAACTAACGTTATTTATACTGGTATTGAACTACATGATGTATCCAAACTAGATCTAACCAAAAACACAGCTGAATTAGACTTCTCCATTTGGTTTCGGTATCGCGGTAACTTTGATCCAGCAGATCTGATGTTTATAAACGCTGGCACAGAATTAAATTTAGATAAACCCGTTCTTTCCTATCAAAAAGATGGCGTTATGTTTAAACGTTATCGCATAAAACATGATTTTAATATCGATTTTTCTACCGAAAAATTCCGCCACGGCAGCCATGTCGCAGGTCTTTCTTTCCGTCATAAAAATTTCAATAAAAATAATGTTATTTATGTTATCGATGACTTAGGCATGGCCCTTAATAGCAACACTAGCTTAAAAGATAAAGTCAATGCCGATCATATTTTACAATCACTTCCAGACTGGAAAATTCTTGCTGCACAATTTTATCAATCTATTACGGTCATCCCTACCTTTGGCGAGCCAATGTATGTAGGTTATGGTGCCATTGGCCCTGATTTCTCTAAAATAGATTATGAAGTTTTGCTCGCTGAAGATCGCTTTAACCTCAATGACTACGTTAACCCCGTGTATTTTGTCTACATAGGTATTTTTGGCATATTAGGCAGTATTGCTGCGCGTTTAATTGATAATAAATACAATTGGAAAAAACATGCTAATGCTAGTAGTGAAAAAGATTTGACGTACAAAGAAGATGTTATTTTCTTCTGGCTAGCATCTTCTTGGGTAATGCGGGTAGTTTTCTGGTACGTATCGTTATTAGCCATCGGCAATTTAACCATTGAAATTGCCATTGATGAAAACTTATCTAACCATAGTATTGATTTAATTGTTATGGTTTACGATGCTCTCTGGTGGATGGTCCCTGCTACGTTAATTGTATTAGCACTTAACCTGTTTCTATGGCCTCCGATGGAGAAAAAGTCTCAACGGAAAATACCAGGGGTTATTAAAAACTTCACCAGCGGCATCATTTATATTTTATTTTTCTTCTGTATCGTGGCGTTCGTATTTAATAAGCCGTTATCCAGCTTATTAGCAACAAGTGGTTTATTCGCAATGATTTTAGGTTTAGCCGTGCAAGGAAACATTGCCAATATCTTTTCTGGCATTGTGGTTAACCTTGAGCGCCCCTTTTCTATTGGCGATTACATTAAAATAAAAACCTTTGACCGCGTTCAAGTCATTGATATGACATGGCGTAGTTTGAAAGTTAAAGATTTAGACAATAACATCATCAGCATCCCAAATAGCTTAGTTGCTGCCGCTGAAATTGTTAATTACATTGAAGATTTTTCAAAAATAGGGCTTAAATTAAACATGCCACAAAAATATGAGCCAGAATTAATTTTGAGTCATCTCAAAACTGCACTGGCAAGTGTCAAAGGCATTCATGATATTAAAACACCCGAACAATATTTTAATGGCTATGTGTATCTTGACTGCGGTGTGATGGCTGAATATATTATTTCGTTTAGTATTTATGAATTCAAAAAACATAAAGTTTTTAGAGATGAAGTCTGGAAAGCTATTTTTCATGAGTTTACCGAAGCAAAAATACCCTTTGAAGAGATCGATCGACTGAATGAAAACAAAGAAATTGCAGAAGTTACAATTGACTTAACTAAAGCTGCATTACCTTCTGCAACCTAAACCATAGCTAAATTTTTACGATCTGTTCTTTTATCGAACAGATCGTAATGCATTCTCCAAACCTTCCGTAAGCACCAATACTAATCTACTTTATATTCACAATTTCTTGAGCTTGATGTTCTGCATGATAAGAAGAACGTACTAAGGGAGCACTTGCTACCCGAGCAAAACCCATCTTTTTTGCAATAACAGCATAGTCATCAAATTCTTGTGGTGTAAGGTATTTTTTAACTGACAAATGCGCTTTACTTGGCTGCAAGTATTGTCCTAAAGTCAGCATTGAACACCCATGCGCGATTAAATCGCGCATCACCTCATGCACTTCCTCTTGCTCTTCGCCCATGCCCAACATTAACCCCGATTTACTGGGCACATTAGCGTGAACGGCGTTAAATTGTGCCAATAAATCTAATGACCCACGATAATCAGCCCCCGGCCTAACCTCTTTATATAAACGCGGCACTGTTTCAAGATTATGATTAAACACATCGCAAGGATGCTCTGCCAGCAGCGCCACAGCCTTAGCAATGCGTCCACGGAAATCAGGCACTAAGATTTCAATTTTAGTCGTTGGCGTGGCACCACGAATAGCCTGAATACATGCAGCAAAATGTCCAGCCCCCCCATCACGTAAATCATCTCTATCTACTGACGTAATAACTACATACTTCAACGCCAAGGCTTTAATTGCGTGTGCTAGTTGCTCTGGCTCATTACTATCTAAAGGCAATGGTTTGCCATGCGCAACATCGCAAAATGGACAACGTCTGGTACATAAATCGCCCATGATCATAAACGTTGCTGTTCCCTGCTGAAAACATTCTGCTAAATTTGGGCACGCGGCCTCTTCACATACCGTATGTAATTGATGATCTCTAAGCAATTGCTTAATTCGAAAAATTTCTTCACTTGCGGGAATTTTAATGCGAATCCAATCGGGCTTACGCAATACTGTATCGGGTTGCTCAACTTTAATAGGAATACGTGCTAATTTTTCTGAATTACGCTGATGCGTTGTAGGCGTTAACCGTGAAGGTGCTTGATAAGTCATGAATATAATGCTGCCTTGATAAAATGAATTATCTGAGTAGATAAATCATTAAACTCAACTTTAATATTAAAATCACAAAGCTGAGTTATTTCTAAATGTGAAAAACCACATGGATTTATATGCTTAAATGCCTGTAAATCCATATCATTATTAAAACTGAGACCATGATAACACCCAGTATTTTTAATTCTAAGACCAATTGAACCTATTTTCTTTTCCTCAATATACACACCAGGCGCTTTCGCTTTAGCATAAGCAACCACGCCATAATCAGCAAGTGTATTAATCATCGCCTGCTCTAAAATTGTTACTAACCTACGTAAATCAATGCCTAAACGCTTAATATCGATTAAAATGTAAATAACAACTTGCCCCGGCCCGTGATAAGTCACCTGACCGCCTCGATCAGATTGAATAACAGGAATATCAGTCACCGTCAGCAAATGCTCACGCTTACCCGCCAAACCTAAGGTATAGACTGGATAGTGCTCAACAATCCAAAGTTCATCGGGCGTATCTTCCCCCCTTTTCTGCGTAAAGTCCTGCATTGCACGCCAAACAGGCTCGTAATACTGCAAGCCTAATTGACGAATAATGAGGGTAGAATTGTGAGTGTGGATAATCTTCATTTTTGTTTATTTAGTTTACACCATACCTCTGAGCAATGACTTTACGACCACCTGCGTTATTCAGCACCCAACCCTTATGACACGTCTCATTCATGCTATGCAAACAACAGATATTTTCTCTAGCCTAGAAGACTTAGCCCAAACGTCCATTGATCTCCCCGCTGGGACACACTATCTGAAAGGTTTTGCCTGTAAATATGCACCAGAGCTTATTGTTGCCATTAAAAAAATTACCACTTATTCACCCTTTCGGCAGATCGTTACTCCGGGTGGCAAAAAAATGTCCGTCACTATGACCAATTGCGGTACATACGGTTGGATTTCAGATAGATACGGCTATCGCTACAGTACCGTAGACCCGCTATCCCATCAACACTGGTTAGCACTTCCTTCGTGCTTTGTGGAACTTGTTAACGCAGCATTATCTCATGAACATTTGCCAAACTACCAACCCGATGCCTGCTTAATTAACAACTATTCGGTAGGTGCCAAAATGGGCTTACATCAAGATAAGGATGAAAAAAATTTTACGTATCCAATTGTATCGGTTTCATTAGGGTTACCTGCGCTATTTTTATTAGGTGGTTTAACAAGAAATATCACGCCACGTCGCATTCTTTTACAGCATGGCGATATTATCATATTGACTCAGCAGTCACGATTACGCTTTCATGGTGTCTTGCCCATTCAACCTGGGTATCATGCAGAACTACAAGCACAACGCATTAATCTTACATTTCGTAAAGTCACCTAATAACTTAAAACGCTACTTTATATTTTTGCATAATCCGCCAAGGTAATAATAAAATCTACATCAATGATTAATTGCTTTACAGTTAACAACGCCTCTTGTTGCGCTTTATTTATTTTCCACGCAAAGGGTGTCATTTGTAGTAATGCTGAGCGTTGTTGCTGAGATGGCGATATCTGATAACTGATGCGCTCAACATGACGGGCTTTAAAACCGTTTGGCACGCTAATATTTTCCGCATGATCACGTACTTCTTTATATACAAATGCTTTTAATTGCGACAAATGTTTGGGTCCTGGCGTAACAATCAGCAATTTTCCATGTGAATTTAATACCCGTTTTAATTCTATTTCATTTGACGGTGCAAATATTCGTAATAACACGTCAAAATAGGCATCTTGATAAGGCAGCGCATGATTACTAGCGACACAGTAACGTACTGAAGGCAGTTTTTTGGCTGCCGCTGTTATGGCTAATTTGGCTATATCAACGCCATGCCATTCAACGCTCTGATCACACTGAAGACGCTGATTAAGCACTCGATCGTAATACCCTTCGCCACACCCTATATCTAAAATTTTTATTGTTTGATGATAATGACAACATTCATTCGTGAGCAGTGACGCTATGGACTGAGCCATAGGTGCATAATAATCTGCTTCTAAAAAAGCCCTTCTTGCTGCCAGCATTGCTTTATTGTCGCCTGGCACCGATGAATTTTTAAAGTGTACCGGCAATAAATTGACATAGCCGGCTTTTGCTACGTCAAAACTATGACCAGCATTACATTGATAAACCCGCTCTTTGGAAATTAATTGTTGTCGACATAATGGACAAAGATAGGGTGAAATCACTTCATGATTCATGACGAATTAATCTCTTACCGGCTTTTTATCAAGCTTTCTTTGCAATGTACGCCGATGCATATTTAAGGCTCTAGCCGCTGCTGAAATATTGCCATCATATTGCATTAATACTTTCTGCAAATGCTCCCATTCTAAACGTTTAATCGACAATGGATTTTCACTAATCGTTACAGATGAATCGCCTTTATTTTTATTTAATGCTACTAAAATCTCATCGGCATTGGCAGGCTTCGTTAAATAATGCACCGCACCCAATTTAATAGCCTCTACTGCTGTTGCAATACTAGCAAAGCCAGTTAACATGACAATTTGAGTATTATCATCTAAGGATATTAATTTTTTAACTAATTCAAGCCCAGAATCATAGCCAATACGCAAATCAATCACCGCATATTCCGGCATAGATTGCTCCGCCAACGCAATACCATGCAACACATCATTGGCAACGAGCACCTCATAATTTCTTTTTTCTAAGGCAGATTTCAACACCTTACAAAATGTTTCATCATCATCAACCAGCAATAAACGGGGCTTGTCCAATTCCTGGTCTGACATCATCAATTTTCTCCGAAGTTAATAAAGGTAAAGTAATTTCTACACACGCACCACCTAACTTACTATTGTAAAGATCGATTTTTCCACCCAATCGATTAATAGTGGAGTATGTTAAAAATAGTCCAACGCCTAAGCCACGTTTTTGACTGATCACAGGTTGCTTGCCCGCTAGCTCAACCAATCCTGATGGCAATCCTGCACCAAAATCACGAATAATCATGGTAAGTTGATGTAAATCCCATGATGCTTGAAATTCAATGCCTTTTTCTGCTGGTGTAGCTTCTGCTGCATTATTAAGAATATTAATAATTGAATGAGTAAGTGTGCGTTCAGCAATAATTTGTGCAGCTGTTTCTATGGGTTGATTAAGAATAAAATTTAATTTTGCGGTAGGTTTATGGGTTCGCCATTGATTAATGACATCATCAATATAATCAACCAAGGGAATTACTCGACCAGATTCTGCTCGCAACTCGCCAGCTGATGCTGACATAACTGAAAGAGCTTGCTTACAACGTTCAATTTGTTGTTGCATGATAACAATTTTCTCATGCAAATCTTGAAATCGATGCTCGGGAAATTCTTGCGCTATTTCATGCACAACAATCGCCATTGTGCCCAATGGTGTTCCCATATCATGGGCGGCACTTGCTGCCAGTGTTCCTAAAGCAACGACGCGCTCATCGCGCAACGCATTTTCGCGTGCTTCGGCCAAATTGCGCTCTTGAATTCGCAAGGTGTTCGCCAACTCAACGACAAAAAAAGCCACTAAACCTGCACTAAAAACAAAGCCAAACCACATACCAAACACATGCAAATTAAAATAATGTCGATCACTTAAGGCATGTGCTTTTTGCAACATTTCATAATTATCCATTCCAAAATGCAGTAACTTAGGGTCAGGAGAATGCGGCTCTACGGCAGGTAATGGTATATTAAATGACATTAAAATCGTATACATTGATGTCGTCAATATCACGATATACCACGCATACGATTGAGGCAACATGATAGCAGTAATAATTACTGGTAATAAAAACACCCAAATAATAGGATTTGAAGCTCCGCCCGTTAAATAAAGCAATAAAGTAATAGCAAAAACATCAATAATTAATTGTGTGAATATATCAAGCTCAGTAATTTGCTCTTCATCTTGTAAACGTATTGAAGTATAAACATTGGCTGCACAAATTAATAACATCACCAACCATAAAGGCTGTTCAGGTAACTGAATATGAAGACCATAAACAGAAATTATAATTAATAATGATTCGCTCAAAATCATTAAATTTCTTAGTATAAACAACCATTTTAAATTTTGCCTTGCTGAAAACTCAGACTTTGGGGAAACATGTGAAAGCATTTTTGTTACATGTCCTACTATTAATTAATCAAAATAATACCACCAGAAATACCTGCTGCCTATTTTACGCAATTAACAGCGTCAACACTGATACTGCGACAATATGCCACATTTTTAATTGCCTCCAGCATTGATATGATTATCCTAACTTTAGAGGATATTTATTATCCAATTAGCTAAAAGTTGCGTTATATCCTTCCTAATACTCTCTGGCGGTTTTTACCGCCTTTTTTTTGCTTTAAATTTCAGCTTTCGTCATCACTAGCTATAAATTGTTTTTAAAGCAGATTTATAATTCTCGAATCCTATGCTTGCCTTTACCATTCATTTACGTTGAAATAATCTAGTTTTTTTTATTTCTTTTTATAATGGTAATGAACAAAAAATATAACATCATGATACACGCAGTACCTCACTATTTAGAAAGCCAGTCTTTTCCTGAATTAAATCGTTATACCTTTGCTTATACAATAACAATCACTAACAAAGGTTCCGTAGCGGCTAAATTACTCAACAGAACTTGGCTAATTAACGATGCCAATGGCAAAACGCAAGAAGTGCACGGCGTCGGTGTTGTAGGAGAACAGCCACACTTAAAGCCAGGTGAGAGCTTCACTTACACCAGTGGCGCAAGCATCGAGTCGGTTGTTGGCACTATGGAAGGTAGCTATACAATGCAATCTGATGACGGCGAAAATTTTGTCGTGCCTATCCCTAAATTCACCCTATCCATCCCTAGAACTTTACACTAAAACTAATGTCAATTTATGCAATCGGGGATATTCAAGGTTGTTTTGATGAACTTCAATTACTTCTGGATAAAATTCAATTTAATCCACAGGAAGATTGTATTTGGTTTGCAGGAGACTTAGTTAATCGTGGCCCAAAATCTCTGGAAACCTTACGCTTTGTAAAAAACTTAGGTACATCTGCAATTACGGTATTGGGCAACCATGATATGCATTTACTTGCCGCAGCAAGTGCAACGAAGACTAGCACTAAAAAAGATTCCCTCACGCCAATTTTAGAAGCCCCTGACCGTGACGAACTCATCCACTGGCTTAGACATCAACCGCTCTTTTACACCAATAATGACTTTTGCATGATTCATGCGGGGCTTCCACCGCAATGGGATTTTAAAACCACGCAACGCATGGCCTTACTAGTAGAAAATGTCTTACAAGGCCCTAATTATGAACTATTATTGCAACAGATGTATGGCAACAAACCGAATCAGTGGACACCCAACTTAAAAGGCACAGCCAAATTACGATTTATCATCAATTGCTTTACGCGCATGAGATATTGCGATGCCTCTGGGCGATTGGATTTCAATAATACAGGGCCAATAGGAACACAACCTGAAGAACTCATGCCATGGTTTACGCTACCTAATAGAAAAAGCGCAAACATGAAAATCATTTTCGGGCATTGGTCAACTTTAGGCTACTATGAAGGATCTAATTGTTATGCAATTGATACTGGCTGTTTATGGGGTGGACAACTCACAGCACTTAAATTATCCACCCCCATTCAACGCATCAGTATTGATTGCCCAACAACAAAAAAAGCCAATAAAAACTATCAAACGACCACGCTAACATTTATTTAGCTTGATTGCCTGTAAACCTCTTAAAACATGTGGCTGCCAATTACTTATCGCCCATTGTAGTATTTCTGAAACAGAAGCCTTAGCCAAGACAGCGGGAGGGTTTTGACTCAATAACCCCAACAACCTAAAAAGCACCCATTCTGGATTAGTTAAATCGACAACGGGTGCACGTGTTTGTTTGCTTAACTTAGCACCGAAAGAATCGACAAGAATTGGAAGATGATGATAGCAAGGTTGAGCTAGATTCAAAAGTGATTGTAAATAAATCTGTTTAGGCGTTGAATCAATCAAATCACAACCACGCATTACATGAGTAACGCCTTGTAGATAATCATCAACCACTACTGCCAATTGATACGCAAACAACCGATCTTTTCGTTTAATAATAAAATCACCGTGCTGAGTATCAAGAGCATGATGAATAAGTCCCTGACCTTCATCATAAAAACTAATTATGCGTTGATCTGTTTTTAGTCGCCAGGCATAAGACATAACATCTAACACAACTTTTTCTCTACAACTGCCCGGATAAATTAACGCATCGATATTTTTTCGACTGCACGTACAACGATAAACCATGTTATTGTTGCTCAACTGCATCAATGCAGCTTCATAATACTCATGATGCTGACTTTGATAAACCACATCAGCATCCCAATGCAAACCTAACGCGTCTAACGCATACAAAATAGCCGAACTTGCACCGTCTACATTTCGACTACAATCAATATCATCAATACGAAGCAACCACTGCCCTTGCTTGCTCCTAACATCTAAGTAACTAGCTAAAGCGGTATACAATGATCCTAGATGCAATGCTCCTGTTGGAGAAGGTGCAAATCTACCGATTACATTTTGCTTTTCCGCCACAACATTTAGCTGTTATTCCAGCTAGCCCATTTGTTTTTCACGAATTTCATCTAAAGTCTTACAATCGATACATAGTGTTGCAGTAGGTCTTGCTTCAAGACGTCGAATACCAATCTCGATACCACAAGACTCACAAAAGCCATAATCACCCGATTCTATTTCTTTTAATGCTTCATCAATTTTTTTAATTAATCGACGTTCACGATCGCGTGTCCTTAATTCCAAACTAAATTCAGATTCCTGAGTGGCTCTATCATTTGGATCAGGAAAATTTGCCGCATCTGTTTGCATGTGGTGTACCGTACGATCAACCTCATGCATTAACTCAGCTTTCCAATTTCTAAGTATATTTTCAAAATGTTTGAGCTGAGCCTCATTCATATACTCTTCGCCGTCAACTTCAATATATGGCGTAAACGTAAAAGGCGATGCCCCAGTTTTTGTTTTAGAACCTTCTGTCATCCATTCACTCCAAGACAAGATTAATTAAAGCCGCGCATTTTTAGCAGAATATCTAATAGTAAGCAAGCGTTATTACGCTTAAACTAAGCCTACCTAGACACGTGATTAATACTAATTTCAAACAAAAAAAACACACAAATATTATTTAGACGAAATATTATTTGCCAATACAGAAATTTGCAAAAATATCTCCCAGCAAGTCATCTGAAGTAACTTCACCAGTAATTTCTGACAAACAGCGCTGTGCTTGACGCAAATCTTCGGCAATTAATTCACCTGCAATAGAGCTATTCATTTGCGCTAAGGCACTATCAATACACAACATACTAGCTTTTAACGCTTCAACATGACGCCGTCTCGCAATAAAAAGATTTTCTTCACTATTAAATCCAACTAATTTTTTTAACAAATGAATAAATAAATCTACCCCAGCACCCGATTTTATTGAAAGGTAACAAGATGAGCCATGCCCATTTTCTACAATTTTAGGCATTAACCCAACTAAATCTATTTTATTAAAAACATTCATCACAGGAATATCTTGAGAAAACTCAACATGCAAATGCTCATTCTCAGATTCACAAATATCGTGTAGCATAATAATTAAATCAGCTTTCTGCATTTCGCCGTAAGCACGACGAATACCTTCTTGCTCAATAACATTAGAACTGTCTCTTAATCCTGCTGTGTCTATGATATTTAATGACAAACCATCAATACTTACCTGTTCTCTCAGTACATCACGAGTGGTGCCTGCGAATTCAGATACAATGGCCGCATCAGACCCAGCCAAGGTATTTAACAAACTGGATTTGCCGACATTAGGCTTGCCTGCTAAAACAACGTTTATACCATCTCTTAATAATTTTCCCTGAAAAGCATTTTTGTGAATTTGCTGTAACCGCCCTAACAGACTATTCATTTTTTTTTCAACTGTCCCTTCAGTTAAAAAATCAATCTCTTCATCTACAAAATCAATTGCAGCTTCAACATAAACTCTTAGCTCAGTTAACTCTTCGACCAAAGCATTAATCTGCTCTGAAAAAACGCCTTGCAAAGAGTGCTGAGCAGAGCGCACTGACTGCATTGAACGGCTCTGAATTAAATCGGCTATTGCTTCGGCCTGAAGCAAATCAATTTTATTATTTAAAAAAGCCCGCTCTGTAAATTCACCTGGTCTTGCAAGACGAGCACCCAAATCAAGCACTCGTGTAAGAAGCATATCAAGAACGACCACACCACCATGCCCTTGCAACTCTAAAACATGCTCCCCCGTATAGGAATGTGGTGCTGGAAAGTATAAAACAATCCCAGAATCAATGATTGCCCCATCTATTGTTAAAAAATCTGCAAAAGTAGCAACCCTAGACTGCAACGGTTTAGCTAAGAGTTGCCTAGCAATATCGTTAACCAAGCTTCCAGAAATTCGAATAATACCTACGCCCCCATTTCCAGAAGGCGTTGCAATGGCAGCTATCGTATCAGAACTAATCAATTGACTGTATGACCTATGAAGCTTTAGTGATAGTTTTTGTGATAGTTTTTGTTATATACCACTGCTGAAGAATAGATAAAGTATTGTTAATAACCCAATATAAAACTAAACCCGCAGGAAAAAATAAAAAGAACACAGTAAATACAAGTGGGAACATTTTCATCACTTTGGCCTGAATCGGATCAATTGGCGCAGGATTTAAACTCTGCTGAATCTTCATCGTTACGCCCATGATTAATGGCAAAATATAAAAAGGATCTTCTACAGATAAATCTTGTATCCAGAATAAAAAGGGCGCTTGCCTAAATTCAACTGTTTCACTTAACACCCAATAAAGACACATAAACACAGGGATTTGCACTAACACCGGCAAACAGCCACCTAGTGGATTGACTTTTTCTCTTTTGTATAAAGCCATCATTTCATTATTAAAACGCATTCTATCGTCTTTATAACGCTCTTGAAGATCTTTTAACAAGGGCTGAATATTGCGCATTTTCGCCATTGACTTAAAGCTTGCTTGGGACAAAGGGAAAAAGAGCAATTTAATGCATAAAGTCACACCAATAATTGCCAACCCCCAGTTACCAAATAGATTATGTATCTGATTTAATAACCAATAAATAGGCTTTCCAATAAATGTTAAGACGCTGTAATCAACTGTTAGCTCTAATCCAGGCGCAATATTTTCCATTACAGGCTGAATTTTAGGCCCTGCAAACAACTTGGTCACCAATTGCACAGAACTGGCATTTTCAACAACAACTTCAGACGAATATGAACCAATAACATAACGTCCATCTGGCAACTTCTTGGTGTAATAATGGTTTTCTTGATCTGCTGGCGGAATCCATGCTGAAGCAAAATAATGTTGAATCATCGCTGCCCATCCTGCTTGGGAAGCCACATCCAAATTACTATCCTCCATATCACTGAAACTTATTTTTTGATATTTATCTTTTTGCGTATAAATAACACCACCATCAAAAGCACGCATTCCACCCATTAAAAAACTACTCTTATTTTCTTCGTAAGGCACTCTTAATAACTGACTGTACTGCCTACCCACCCACTCCTTACCTGTGGCATTAACAATTTCTTGTTGAACTGTAATAGCAAAACTTCCACGCGTAAAAGTGAAGGTTTTATTGACCTTTAAACCCTTATTATCAGTCCAAATTAAAGGTACGACTAAGGAATCTTGCCCCTGCGCCAACTGATACGATGCTTGTTTAGCCTCAAAGAAAGATTCATGCGTTGGCCCAACGGCCATCCCCTTACCTGAGATTAAGCCATTTTGAGCTAAAAATAACTTATCAAGCTCAGGATTAAATAATCTGACTGGTGCATGATTTTTTTCTGCCACACTCAAACCAACCCATTGACGCAATTGATTCACAAATGAGTTATCACGTTGAATAGGATAGGTAAGTAAATCCAGCTGCCGCACTGTGCCGCCATGAGTATCAATCTCAAGACGAATTACATCAGTCGTAATCGTGATCACTTTTGAGTTATCAACAGGGAGGGCAATGGCGGCAACATGTAAGTCTTGAGCACCAGGAGTTGCTGGTACAGCTGAAGGTTCGGTAGAAGAAAGTGATGCAGGAACTCCAGCCGCGTCTACACCATCCGTTGCAGCGACCGTAGCAACTTGAGTTTTTTCGCCATAATCTTGCTCCCAAGCTTGCGTCAATAACAACAACAACATGGCAAACACTACAATTAATATAAATCTTAAATTATCCATTCTTATTACCAAATTTTTCTGGAACCGGGTCAATACCACCCTTATGAAAAGGGTGACACTTTATTATTCTTTTAATAGTTAAATAGAGACCAATCACTGTACCGAAACGCTGAAATGCTTCTAAAGAATAATTTGAGCAGCTTGGATAAAAGCGACAATTTGATCCAAGTAAAGGGCTAATAAAGTATCTATAAAACTTTATTATTACTATGAATAAGAAGCGCATCGGGTTACCAACCTAAGCCAGTGCTTTGCCAATGACTTTCTTAATAAATCAAGCGGAACATCAACAGCTTCCTTGCGTGCTAAAACAACTATATCAATACTCCCTAAGTTTTTTTGCAACCTAAAATTCTCTCTAACAGTACGCTTTATCAAATTCCTATGAACCGCTTTCTTTATATTCTTTTTAGCAATTGCTAAACCCAATCTTGGATGATCTAAATCGTTTTTTATTGCCAATAGAGTAAAATACTCATCACTAGATTTTATTGGCTTAGCAAACACTTTTTTATACTCTTCCGGTTTTTTTAAACGAAACTGTGAAGTAAAACAAAAATTATTGTCTGTCACACGCTAAAAACTAAACAGTTAATTTATGACGTCCTTTCGATCTACGTGCATTAATTACGTTTCTGCCACCAACAGTTGCCATTCTTGCGCGAAAGCCATGTGTTCTTACGCGTTTGATTTTACTTGGCTGATATGTTCTTTTCATTATTACTTAGACCTAAATGTGTGTGTTTAAAAACTGATAAAAAAAGACGTTGGATAATAAAATAAAGCTCTTACCCTGTCAATTCTATAGTGTACCATCCCATTACTGTATAGTGTACAAACTAACACTTTTTAACCTTCACTAATTTACCTAGCTTACATCAATGAGTTCAATTTGGGATAACTGCCTTACTAAGCTTGAAAATGAAATATCCAACGCTGATTTCAGCACATGGATACGCCCACTACAAGCTATCGAAAATGAAAAAGAAATGAAACTGCTTGCGCCTAACCGATTTGTACTTGAATGGGTAAAGCAACATCACTTAAATAAAATCACCGAAACCGTCCATGAATTGTCTACTGGAAAACTCACGCTCTCAATAGAAATTGGTTCTAAAAAATCACACCAACCTGACAAAACAATTTCAAAACCTAATGAAACAAAAAAACAAACGCCCAACTTTCTTAATCAAGCCTTTGTCTTTGATAATTTTGTAGAAGGAAAATCTAATCAATTAGCACGCGCGGCTTCAATACAAGTCGCAGAAAATATTGGAAAAACGTATAACCCGTTACTCATTTATGGAAGCTCTGGCTTAGGCAAAACACACCTGATGCACGCAATTGGCAATGCAGTATTAAAACGCAACGCCTCAGCAAATATCATTTATCTACATTCAGAAAAATTTGTCCAAGATATGGTGCGCGCGTTACAACAAAACACGATTGATTCATTTAAACAATTTTACCGTGCTATTGATGTATTACTTATCGATGACATACAATTCTTTGCCGGCAAAGAACGCTCGCAAGAAGAGTTTTTTCATACATTTAACTCCTTGCTAGAAAAAAAACATCAAGTTGTTTTAACCTGCGACAAATACCCAAAAGAAATTGTAGGGCTTGAAGATCGTTTAAAATCAAGATTTGGCTGGGGATTGCCTGTGTCGATTGAGCCTCCAGACATGGAAACGCGCGCGGCCATATTAATGAAAAAAGCGGAAATCATGGAGGTTAAACTGCCTCAAGAAGTTGCATTTTTTATTGCCAAACGTATTCCATCGAATGTACGAGATTTAGAAGGTGCATTACGTCGAGTTATTGCAAACGCGCAATTTACAGGCAAAGAAATCACTACAGAATTCACCAAAGAAGCACTGCACGACTTAATTTCTTTGCAGGATAAATTGGTCAATATTGATAACATCCAAAAAACAGTCGCCGACTACTTTAAAATTAAAATAGCTGATTTATCTTCAAAGAATCGTAAACAAACCATTACTAGACCACGTCAAATGGCTATGTCACTCGCCCGAGAACTTACCTCACACAGCTATCCAGAAATTGGCAACGCCTTTGGTGGCCGCGACCACACCACTGTTATTAATGCTTGCAAACGCATCAACGAACTCAAAGACACTGACCATAAAATTGCCGAAGATTATGCACATTTATTACGCTCCTTATCTTAAGCTATACTTTAGGCTTTCTTGACCCTCGCCAACTCTTCATATGCAAAAACTCCATGGGAAAAAAGCCGCCGAAATTCTTTTTAAATGGCTGCGCCATAAGCATAAAGAATTTGATCATAACAACTTCTCGGCAATCAACAACCGTATAGAATGGCTCCCCACCACCACTCACCTGATCTATCACTTAGGCGATAATCATAACGCCAACCTCAAGGCGTGGCCTTGGCAAGCCAGGGCACTTTGTTATTATCAGATTTCAGGCTGGATTGCGATTGCACTGTCACCTCAATGTCATTTCAAAGAACTACCCATTGAATCAGATTTATTGAACAACCAAGCAGAAACTATTCAGTGGTTATTGCGTACTCAGATTGTGACAATGAGTAATTATCACTATTTTCCCCAAAAACCAATCATAGCCTCTGAAATCCCATCAACAACTCACAAAACACCTTAATATCCAGAAACACACAAACTACCCTTAATAAACTCACGCTGAGCTTCACTTAACCGCGCACTGACACTAAAATCATCAGCGTTCAATACATTAAATTAATGCGGCTTACTTTGCGGCACCGTAGTGATCCCATTAACGCGCTCTTCTTTGTTGGTAGCTGTTACCGCTATGGGTTTATTATTTTGTTTAACCACAGACTCTTTAGCCTCACCAACCTCAGTAACAATCACATCTACGCTGTTTTTTCTTAACCGCGTACGAATAGAATTAACACTAGCAACTTGCGAAAAAGGCCCCATCTTGACTCGATACCACGCCACATCACCTACTTTAGCTTTTTCAAGCTTAGACTCAATACCCATTGCAGCAACTTTAGCAATCAACTGCTCCGCCTCTTGCAGTGTTTTAAATGATCCAGCCTGCATAATGTATTGATTTGACTTAAGTTTACCAACACGTTCTTCACGCGTGCGAGTTTTTATTTCATACTCTGGAACCACCACCTCCTTTTGAGGAAGCAAGGTATAAAATTCAAAATGCGGAGGTTTTGGCTTGTGCTCAACAAGTTCATTAACAGACGACGTTACCGTTGCCAGTTTTTCTGTTGAAAGTGCTGGCACTGTTGCCAGCGCCTTACCACCTGAAGACATTTTTAAAAACACCAAAAAAACCACAAAACCTAGGATTAAAAGCGTAATTAACAGCCATTTCCACAGCCCCACAGCCACTGTAGGCGTTTTTTTTGCTTTACGTTGAACGCGATTTTTGTAGTCTTTAGCCATAATTACATCGACTCTGGTGTCGAAATAGTCAGTAACCCAAGTCCATTTGCCAATACCTGCTTTACTGCACAAATAAGATTTAATCGTGCATCCCGCAGCATAGTATCGTCGACAAGAAACTGATGGGCGTTGTAATAGGTATGAAATTCATGGGCTAACTCACGCAAATATTGCGTTAACTGATGCGGCTCATACTGTGCTGCAGATCGCTCGATTACTTCTGGATAACGAGCTAATGTACCAATTAACGCCAATTCGTGCGTCTCTGTTAAACGAGCTAACTGTGCCATGCCTTGCTCACTATCTCTCACCCAGCCCTTTTCATCCAACTGCCGTAACACACTGCATACCCGCGCATACGCATATTGAACATAAAACACTGGGTTTTCATTTGTTTTAGAGGTGGCTAATTTTAAATCGAAATCAATGTGCTGATCTGATCTACGCATTACATAAAAAAATCGTGCAGCATCAATGCCCACCTCATTGCGCAACTGCCTCAAGGTTACAAACTCGCCTGAACGAGTCGACATCGATACTTTTTCTTTGCCACGCCACAGCGTCGCAAATTGCACTAATAACACGGTCAATTTAGCATCATCTGCACCCAAGGCACGCATTGCCGCTTTCACACGAGGAATATAACCATGATGATCAGCACCCCAAATATCGATAATTTGCTCAAAGCCACGATCCAATTTATTCATGTGATAAGCAATATCGGAGGCAAAATAGGTGTGTTGACCATTTTCCCGCACAACCACTCGATCTTTTTCATCACCCAACTGACTAGATGCAAACCAAACAGCGCCTTCCTGTTCATATAAAAATCCAGCACTACGTAAACGACTTAACGCTTGTTCAACTGAGCCATCCGTCAGGAGTTGACGCTCAGAGAACCAGCACTCGTAGGCGACGCCAAACGCGAGTAAATCGTCTTTAATATCTGCCAAAATAGTTGCTAACCCTTCATTAAATACATGCACGTAAGCATCTAAGCCAAGCAATTCTTTAGCGCGCAAAATTAAGCCGTCGATATGCGCTTCTTTATCGCCTATTTGCCCACCCTCCTCAGCTTTAGATTCATCTAAAGGGATGCCCGCAAACACCTGCGCTGCAGAATGCTGATAGTCCTTGCCCGAAGCCTGCCAAATTTGCTGCGCAATCTCGCGTACATATTCGCCACGATAACCATTACTAGGGAAAACGAAATGCTCTCCACACTGCTCTAAGTAACGCAACCAGACACTGGTTGCCAATATATCCATTTGCCGCCCGGCATCGTTAACATAATATTCCCGATGAACCTCGTATCCAACCGCCTGCAATAAATTAGCCAATGCTGAACCATAAGCAGCGCCTCGACCATGCCCTACATGCAGCGGTCCCGTAGGATTTGCAGAAACAAACTCCACTTGAATCTTTTTCCCCACACCCACCGTGCTTAAGCCAAATGCAGTCGTTTGTTCATGAATTTGCTTAATTACTTGGAGATGCGCAAACGGATCGACAAAAAAATTAATGAAACCAGGCCCCGCTAACTCAACGTTTAGCAGCATCTCATCATTAGGTAACGCCGCGACAATATGCGCTGCTAATTGACGCGGTGGTAACTTTGCTGATTTTGCTAAGCTTAACGCCACACTGCAAGCAAAATCGCCATGCGCTGCATCTCGGCTTCGTTCGATGATAATCTGAACAACACTATCTTTTGGCAAGATAGCGTTTTCCTTCATATTTTCAATAGCGTGCGAGAGTAGTGCCGTTAATTTTTGTTTCATGCTTGAGTCGTTTGTCAGGTTTTTAAAAAGAAGTATTATCCATGAAAATCATCTGATTATCCATTCATTGAACAGAACAAACCACGACAAACAGAAATACTTACAAAAATAACTGCGCACTGTATTCACACTGACAGCCATCACACAACAACGATAACCGCTCATAAAACCAACAAGATTAACCCTATCTTGGATTACTCATGATCATCTAGTTAGCTATTTTTCTAGCACTGAAAATACCCACTTTACAGAATTAAGTGTGTTATCAAGCTGAGTTTTGCCCATTTGCTTGTTATAATACCAACGATTTTTAACTATCCCCCTTCTGTTTGAGAGATTTCATGATTCAAGGTAGTATCGTAGCGTTAATCACCCCAATGAATGAATCAGGTGATGTTGATAAAAAAAGTTTGGCCAAACTTGTTCAGTTTCACCTTGAGCAAGGCACTGATGCCTTGGTTGCTGTCGGTACCACCGGTGAATCTGCTACCTTAGATGAACAAGAGCACTGTGATGTTATTCATACCATTGTGCAATTAGTAAACGGAAAAATTCCCGTTATCGCTGGCACAGGAGCGAACTCAACCACTGAAGCCATTAATCTTACCCGTAAAGCAAAAGCAGCGGGAGCTGATGCCTGCTTAATTGTCACGCCGTATTACAACAAACCTACTCAACACGGACTTTTTCTTCACCATCAAGCAATCAATGATGCCGTTGATATTCCACAGATTCTTTACAACGTGCCAGGACGCACCGCCTGCGATATGCTGCCAGAAACCATTGGCAAATTAGCACACTTAAAAAATATTGTTGGCGTAAAAGAGGCCACAGGTGATTTATCCCGAATTGCTAAAATTAAAGCACTGAGTCCTCCTGATTTTGCTCTGTACACCGGTGATGATGCCACTAGCTGTGAATTTTGCTTACAAGGTGGCAATGGCTCAATTACTGTCACCGGCAATGTCGCGCCTAAATTAGTGCATGAAATGATCACCGCTGCAATGCGCGGCGATAAAGAACATGCCCAACACCTTGATCACCAATTATTAGGCCTGCACAGCGCCTTGTTTATACAATCCAACCCCATTCCTGTTAAATGGGCGGTGGCTGAAATGGGCTTTATTGCGCACGGCATTCGTCTCCCCTTAACCTGGTTAACAGAAGAGTGCTACGCCACAGTGAGAGAAGCGATGCGCCAAGCTGGAGTGCTGCTATGAAAGCCTTAGCGCCTCTTATCATACTTCTTGCCAGCACCCTTTTACCTGGCTGTAGCTACATTAAAAGCTGGTTTCCTGACAAAGAAAAAGACTACCAATACACCGTAGAAATTCCAGAATTGGTACTCCCTGATAATCTTAATGCACCGCTCTCACCACTAACACCACGCCCTGCTGAAATTCGCCCTGCAACACCGGAGCGAATGCCAAACGATGCCACCCCATCAACAGCCACCTCACAATCTTCTGAAAACTCTATCATTTCCCCTACTGAAGCGCCCCCGTCAACGCAGACCGAAACAGCCCAACACATTACCGCAAGCATTGACAAAACGTCTACTCAGGAACCCATATTGCGCCTAAATGTGCGTTTTGATACGGCATGGCGAGCCTTAGATAAAGCCTTAAGCCGACATTCTTTTGAAGTGACTCAACGCAATAAAGCAGAAAAAAACCTTACCATCCACTATGACCCTACTGAGAAAAAATTAGAAGATGGTTCCTTTTGGAATGAACTGACCTTTATTTTTCATGGCTTTGGCAGCGACGAGCACACCTATGTTCTGCAGCTTTCAGAAATTTTAGAGCAGACCCAAATACAGGTATTAAATGACCAAAAGCAAGCCGTCACTGATGAAGATGCAGTGCATTTGCTACACCAACTACAGCACAGTATTGCTTCAGATACACCATAATTCCAGTGCTACGCTAAGCTTAGCTCACCCACTCACGAACTCAAGGCAGCGACCATCGCTGCCATAAGTGACAAACTTAATTGATGACCATGTTAAAAATTTTCGGAACGCCTACTTTTTCTCGCTTTCGTCTTGATGCCTTAATGCGTCGACTGCAAACTATTGAGCCACGCTTAACTGCAATTACCGCTCGATATGTTCATTTCATTGACGTAAGCACTGAATTAAACGAAGCAGATACAGCAGTTTTAAACAATTTATTAAACTATGGTGAGCTCAACCACCCCCACACAGACTTAGCGGCTTCAGCACACACCGTCTTAGTTTTACCCCGTACCGGCACTCAATCGCCCTGGTCCAGTAAAGCCACTGACATTGCCAAACGTTGCGGTTTAGATGCTGTGCACCGTATTGAACGTGGCATACATTACCAATTGCTCTGCGAGCAACCACTGTCAAGCCAGCTTATTGCGTTATTGCATGATCGCATGACCCAAACCGTTCTACTCAACACGGAAGCGCCCGAATTATTTAATGAACACCCTGCTCGTCCCTTGCAACGCATTGCATTAATAGAACAAGGTCGTCCCGCCTTAGAGCAAGCTAATGTAGACTTAGGGTTGGCTTTATCCGATGATGAAATTGATTACCTCACCATAGGCTTTCAGTTTTTGGCAAGAAATCCAACAGATGTTGAATTAATGATGTTTGCTCAAGCCAACTCTGAACATTGTCGTCATAAAATTTTCAACGCCCAATGGACTATCGATGGCGAGCAGCAAAATCAAACCTTATTTGGCATGATTCGTCATACCCATCAGCAACACCCCAAAGGCGTACTCTCCGCTTACAATGACAATGCCGCCGTCATGGCCGGCCCTACGCAACGCATGTTTTTGCGTGACCCAACTTCAGGCGAATACCACTACACTGAAGAAGCCATTCATATTTTAATGAAAGTGGAAACGCATAATCATCCCACCGCAATTTCTCCCTTTCCAGGAGCCGCCACTGGCTCGGGCGGTGAAATACGTGACGAAGGCGCAACGGGTCGTGGCTCTCAAACGAAAGCAGGCTTAACTGGATTTTCTGTCTCTCATTTACATATTCCTGACTTTAGCCAAGCATGGGAAACCACTATTGGCAAACCTGAACGCATTGCCTCCGCCCTAGACATCATGCTGGAAGGTCCCTTAGGTGGTGCAGCGTTTAACAATGAATTTGGACGTCCCACTATTGCCGGCTATTTTCGCAGCTTTGAATACGCCAACCCCAACCATGCCAACACCTACCATGGCTATCACAAACCCATTATGTTAGCGGGCGGCATGGGCAATATTCGGCCGATGTTAATTCAAAAAGAGCCCATTCCAGCGGGTGCATTAATTATCATTTTAGGCGGCCCAGCCATGTTAATAGGACTTGGCGGAGGCGCGGCCTCCTCGCAAAGCTCTGGACTTGGCTCTGAAGCGCTGGACTTTGCCTCAGTGCAACGCGAAAATCCTGAAATGCAACGCCGTTGCCAAGAAGTTATCAACCAGTGCAATGCATTAGGTGCTAACTCCCCGATTATTTCTATTCATGATATTGGTGCAGGCGGCTTATCCAATGCCGTACCAGAAATCATTCATGACGCTAAACGCGGTGGCTGTTTTGAACTGCGTAACATTAACAATGCTGACCTTAGCATGACGCCCATGCAAATTTGGTGCAATGAAGCCCAAGAACGCTATGTCATTGCTATTAATCCAGATGCGCTAAGCTTATTTGACAGTTTTTGCCAACGCGAACACTGCTTATATGCCGTAATTGGTAACGTTACAGAAGCCGAACACTTACTGCTCAACGACAGCTTACTTGATGAACAACCTGTGGATATTCCCATGACGGTGTTATTTGGTAAACCACCTAAAATGCATCGCCACGCTCGTCGCCTCGCGCCCCAGCTTTCGCCGTTAACATTACACAACATTAACCTAACTGAAGCCATTCAGCGAATATTGAGTTTCCCAACGGTCGCAGACAAAAGCTTTTTAATTCATATCGGTGATCGCTCAGTAACAGGTTTAGTTGCCCGCGACCAAATGGTCGGTCCTTGGCAAATTCCTGTTGCTGATGTTGGCGTAACGGCCTCTGGTTTTTATGCGTACACCGGTGAAGCCATGGCGCTTGGTGAACGCTCGCCCATCGCACTCATCAATGCCCCAGCCTCAGGTAGAATGGCTATTGCAGAAGCCATTACTAACATTGCCGCAGCGCGCATTGATGCGCTGAGTGACATTAAATTATCTGCTAACTGGATGGCCGCTGCTGGCACAGAAGGTGAAGATGCGGCCTTGTTTGATACGGTACGCGCAATTGGATTAGATTTGTGCCCTGCCCTAGGGCTTGCCATTCCAGTCGGTAAAGATTCTTTATCAATGAAGACACTGTGGCAAGAACACGACCAACAACACACCATGACCGCACCCTTGTCCTTACTTGTCACGGCATTTGCACCGGTGTTAGATATTCGCAAAACACTCACGCCACAATTACGAGCAGTGGCAGACAGTGTTTTACTATTAATTGATTTAAGTGGTAATAAACAACGCTTAGGCGGCTCAGTGCTTGCACATGTGTATGGGCAATTGGGTAATACCTGCCCAGACTTAGACGACCCTGCGTTACTGCGTGGATTTTTTGAAACACTTCAAACCCTTAATCATCAAGACTATTTATTAGCCTATCATGATCGCTCCGATGGCGGCTTATTAGCGACTGTTGCAGAAATGCTGTTTGCCGGTCGTCAAGGCGTTAATCTTAAGCTTGATTGCCTAGGCATTGACCCCTTAGCAGCACTAGGCAACGAAGAGTTAGGCGCGGTCATTCAAGTACGCAAAGAACATTGCCAAGCAGTTATCAACGCCTTTATTCACGCAGGATTAAGTGATTGTGTGTTTGAAATTGGTCAACTATTAGCGACTCAAGAACTGACTATTCATCATGCAGGTGTGGTTATTTATTCAGCACATCGCGCTGAACTTCAAACATACTGGTCTGAAGTCAGTTACCGAATGCAAGCCTTACGCGACAATCCTGAATGTGCTAAACAAGAATATGAGCATATTAATGATAATAACGATCCCGGCTTGCAGCTGTCCTTAAGCTTTGCACCAACACAATGGGAGCAGGATATTTCTGCGCTTAACCTAAACCTTCGTCCCAAAATAGCCATCTTGCGTGAACAAGGCATTAATGGTCATGTAGAAATGGCTGCGGCCTTTGATCGTGCAGGCTTTACCTGCATTGATGTCCATTTAAGCGACATTATTAGCGGTAGGGTAAGTCTCAAGGCGTTTATTGGCTTAGCTGCCTGTGGAGGCTTTTCTTTTGGCGACGTCTTAGGTGCAGGCGGTGGCTGGGCAAAATCCATTTTATATAATGCCTTAGCACGCACTGAGTTTTCGCACTT
>Ga0265593_1000183_pt1 | contig 40540 bp, 37 predicted proteins | sample saktaG_8_FD_190136 | JGI IMG/M metagenome (GOLD analysis project Ga0265593, IMG submission 190136) | Saline water microbial communities from Sakinaw Lake, British Columbia, Canada - sak_2011_5_24_36m | ecosystem: Environmental > Aquatic > Non-marine Saline and Alkaline > Saline ... | reverse complement strand
TTTTCGCCAGAAGGAACAGTGCCAGCAAGTGCATTTTATACTGGATTTTCACTGAAAACAACGCATTAAGATTATTAACAAATATTAGAAAATATCAGCGTTTTGGATACTATGACGCAACCCCCGTTGTTCCTAACGCGCTTAAAGCTCCGCCGCTACCTTGTGCGCCTGTATTTCCATCGTTAAATGTCCACGCAATTTGTACTGAAGCAGGTGGGTTTTCGGACGTATTACTATAAGAAATTAACGCCAATGCTTGATTAACTAACGCTTGCGTTGCACTGGAATTAAAGGCAATTACTAACGTGCCATTGCTGTTTGTGAAGGTGCCAATAGTTGTACCTGACACAACAACATTACCGCCACTGAAATTTACAGATGAGAAAACATCTTCAACATTTGCGCCGCCTGAACGGGCTAAAATCATTGTTGAACCGCTGTAATTAGTGGTCGCTAAATCTGCATCAGTGAGTGTAATCTCACTGGTTAAAATAACAGGCGAGCCATTTTGGGTGTAATTAGGTATCGCAACTCCCACTGATAAAACGGGCGCGTCATTCACGGCCGTCACATTCAGCGTGATGGTATTGGCAACGGCGCTGTCTAAAAGACCGTCATTCACCGTAAACGTAAAATTACTGTAACTGGTGCCATTGGCATTCGGGGCGGGCGTGTAAGTAAGCGTTGGAATGGCAGCCAGTGGAATCACTTGGTTTGCCGTAACAGTCACCCCGTTAAGGTTCAATGACCCTAACGTGGGCAACGCCACGATTTTCACGCTGACCATCGCGCTATTTTCAACATCCACATAACCAAAATCTGCCGCCGCAAAGGTTTTCGGGGTGTCCTCGTTAAGGGTTGCGTCATAGTATCCAAAACGCTGATATTTTCTAATATTTGTTAATAATCTTAATGCGTTGTTTTCAGTGAAAATCCAGTATAAAATGCACTTGCTGGCACTGTTCCTTCTGGCGAAAACCAAGCCCTTTGCCAGCAAACAAAGAGCGGAGCGGTTTTATAGCTTCGCATTGGTAGATACACCCGCTCATAACACTATTATGGGATGCAGTTAACGAAAGTTAAGAAAAAAGTATCGGTTAGCGTGGCATTGGTGGCGGTGGGCGCGTCATTCACCGCCGTTCCCGTAAAAGGTTTATTTCCCGTTAATGCGGTCGCCTGCCCATCGGAAACGCTGGTAGAAATAGTGAAATTACTGTTGAAATTTGCTGTGGGTGTAAAAATTAAGCCCGCCAACAATATATTCACGTCCGCCATGATACCCGTGACCGACCAAACACCAGAGCTAAACGTCGGTGTTACGCCATTGGAGGTACCGACATTTAAACTCCCTGCGACGGGATTTGACAGCGTCAAGGTTGCCGTCACAATCGCACTATCTACGTCTGAAATCACCATATCGGTCAAGTTTAGCGGCGTGTCTTCGGTGTACGTTTCGGCGGCACTGAGATTAGTCGCGGTGGGCGCATTATTCACCGCCACCATAACATTAACAGGAATCGCGGGCAGTGCAGATTCGTAACCCTCGTTATCTTTCGCCACCACTGAAAAAGCGGTTAAAGCCCCGTTAGCATTGGCGGCGGGTGTCCAATAAGCAAAGTGTGTCGAATCAATCGTGGCATTCGTTATAGTATTCCAAACACTTGCACTGGCTGAATTTGTGCCAATTTTCAACGTGCCTAAATTCACACTTTTCACGACAAACGCATTGAAGCCACTGTGTCCGTAAATATCCATCGCATCGGCTTCGTTTGCTCGTCCAACTAAATCGGAAAATGAAATCGTTTTTTCAGTATCTTCGGTTGCGTCTATAACGGTTAGAATTATCGAAAGCGTTGGCAAACGAACGCCAAAGGTTTCAACGGTGACATTGGTTAACGTTGAATTCGTCACGTTGATGAGTAAGTCGGCGGAGGCTGTAAAAGTGCCGTCCCCGTTTAAATCAATCGCCCAGTATTTGCCGCTGTTGTACATTAGTTGGGCAATCGATGTGTTAGAGCCGCCTTTAAAGTGAATTGAAAGTGTGCCATTAGTTGAATTCAATTCCGTATTTAAAACCGATTCACTCAAAGCCGAAATACTTTGCGCCGGTAAAACAGATAACGTTCCAACGATGCTATTGAGTTTAACAAGGTCTGCGTTATAACTCGCGAATGTGCCGATAAGTACATCGACCGCCGTTGATGTTGAGTCGCCTGCACTATATTGATAAATGTTAGAGCCTGCGCCGCCGATAATCGTATCTGAACCCAATCCACCCGTAATTGTATCCGCACCTACTCCGCCTGTAATCGAATCTGCGCCGGTGCTACCCGTAATGGAATCCGCACCATTTCCACCCGCTATGCTTAATAAAGGTACCGAAATCGTAATGATTTTTGACGTTTCAATACCGGAACCCGTTGTGACCGCCCCGCTAATCGTGGCAAAATTCTGGTTGTGTAACCACGTTATCGCGTTAAACGAAAGATGTGCGACTTGTGCGGGAGTAAATGATTCGAGTTGTCCCGCATTCACCGTTGTCAGTTTTGACAATTGTACACTGGTCAAGCCAGCCACGGCATTCGTGGTCAGGTATAAAATGGCATCCGTCGTTAATTCTTTGAGAGACGTGGCTTTAATTACACCCAATTGTATCGAGGATAACGTGCCAATTTCCGTGTTTGTTAAGGCTTTAACTTGAGCCGGCTGCAATGCCGATATTTGTTTGGTCGTTAACGCGGGAAGTTGCGTGGTTAATAATCCCGCAGCAATTTGATAAGTTGAAAGAGATTTAATATCTAATCCATTGATTGCCGCTGGTTGAATGCCTACTAATGCGCCTGCTGAAATATATTTAAGTGGCAACATGGAAACCAGCGTCGCCGAAAATGCGCTCAATTGCACGGAACTCAACGCACTAAGTTGTGTCCGTGTCAGTGACTTTAATTCCAACGGTGTCAATGCAGCAAGTGTTACCGAATCGATGGTGGTTATATTGGTGGCAGCGGTGATGAGCGTTGACATAATTCCCCCTAAATCGTGAAAATAAAAAGAACAGAAAGTAACAATATGACTAGAATGAAAGCAATAGCGGCATTGGTCAATTTAAATTTTTTATGCGTAATATGCGTAAAATGATGCTATGAGAATGTAGATTAACTCATTTTCTAACTTCGGAGTTTTTACAATCGACATCAAATTGCATCATAATCGCCTGTTGTAGACTTAAATAATTCAAAAATAACAGTTGTTTTGTGTCATTTTTATTATCAAAAATTTTCCCACTTCTTAAATAAAAAAACCATGCAAGAAATTTATCAACCGCAAAAAATTGAACAAACCGTCCAACAAGCGTGGACAGATTCCAAAGTTTTCAACGTCACCGAAAATCCTGACCAAGAAAAATACTATTGTTTGTCGATGTTCCCCTACCCCAGCGGCAAACTGCACATGGGACACGTCCGCAATTACACCATTGGCGACGTAATTTCACGTTACCAACGCATGCTCGGCAAAAACGTGTTGCAACCAATGGGCTGGGATGCGTTTGGTTTGCCCGCTGAAAATGCCGCGATGCAACACAACGTTCATCCCGCTGATTGGACTTACAGCAACATTGATTATATGCGCGACCAGTTGAAACGTTTGGGTTTTGCTTACGATTGGGATCGTGAATTGGCGACGTGTGACCCCGATTATTACAAATGGGAACAATGGTTTTTCTTAAAATTGCTCGACAAAGGTTTGGTTTATAAAAAAACTGCGCCTGTAAATTGGTGTCCGCACGATATGACCGTTTTGGCGAATGAACAGGTGATTGACGGTTGTTGCTGGCGTTGCGATACCAAAGTCGAGCGCAAAGAAATCGCACAATGGTTTTTGAAAATCACAGCTTACGCGGATGAATTATTGCAATCGCTGGAGAATTTAGACGGTTGGCCCGAACAAGTTAAAACCATGCAAGCCAATTGGATTGGGCGTTCGGAAGGCGTGGAAATGGATTTTGTGGTGCCGGATGAAAATTCGGTGCGAATTTACACCACGCGCCCTGATACGTTGATGGGCGTGACGTATTTAGCGGTTGCCGCTGAACATCCGCTCGCGTTAAAAGCCGCTGAAAATAACGCTGAAATTCGCGCTTTCATCGACGATTGCAAAACGATGGAAACGTCTGAAGCAGCAATGGAAACGATGGAAAAACGCGGCATTGATTCGGGCATGACGGCGTTGCATCCAATTACGGGCGAAGCGGTTCCTGTTTGGATTGCGAATTTCGTGTTGATGAATTACGGCACTGGCGCGGTGATGTCAGTTCCCGCGCATGATCAACGTGATTTTGAATTTGCGAAAAAATACGGCATTGCGATTAAACAAGTCATTTTTTCTGCAAAAGATGAAAATGATGATGCCACCGAACAAGCCTTTACACAAAAAGGCGTTTTGAAAAATTCGGGCGAATTTGATGGTTTAACCTCTCAAGAAGCCTTTGCCAAAATTGCCGAAACCTTAGAAGCCGAAAACAAAGGCGTTCGCAAAGTAAATTACCGTTTGCGTGATTGGGGCGTATCGCGCCAACGTTATTGGGGCGCACCGATTCCCGTGATTTATTGCGATGATTGCGGCACCGTTCCTGTTCCCGAAAAAGATTTGCCTGTTGAATTGCCACGCGACGTGATTTTGGACGGTTCGCAATCGCCACTCGTTGCACACCCCACTTTTTCACACGTTGATTGTCCGAAATGTGGCAAACCTGCAAAACGTGAAACCGATACGTTTGATACGTTTATGGAATCGTCGTGGTATTTCGCACGTTTCGCCAGCCCTAAAGCCGATTCGATGCTCGATGAAAGCGCGAAGTATTGGTTGCCCGTTGACCATTACATTGGCGGCATCGAACACGCGATTTTGCATTTATTGTATGCGCGTTTTTACACCAAATTGTTGCGCGACGAAGGCTTAGTAGTTTGCGATGAACCGTTCAAAAAATTACTCACGCAAGGCATGGTGTTATTGGACGGCAGCAAAATGTCGAAATCCAAAGGCAACACCGTTGATCCACAAGGCTTGATTGAAAAATACGGCGCAGACACGGTGCGATTATTTATCATGTTCGCCGCGCCACCTGAGCAATCGTTAGAATGGTCGGCAGACGGAGTAGAAGGCGCATCGCGCTTTTTGAAACGTTTGTGGCGACAAGTGTTTTTGCATTCTGAACAAGTGCAAGGTAAACGCTACAAAATTCAAGGCGAATTAACCGACGAACAACAAAGCGTGCGCCGTTTTTTACATCAAACGATTCAAAAAGTCAGCCACGATATGGGCGTTCGGACGATTTTTAACACTGCGATTGCGGCAAATATGGAATTGTTGAACACGTTGGCGAGATTCACCGACGAATCGAACAACAGCAAAGCCATTCGCCACGAAATTTTAGACGCGATTACCTTGATGTTATCGCCGATTGTGCCGCACATTTGCGACCAGTTGTGGCGCGACTTGGGTCACGAAAATGCAATTATTTCTGAACGTTGGTTGGCGGTTGATGAAAGCGCGTTGGTGCAAAATTCTTTGGATTTAATGGTTCAAGTGAACGGGAAATTGCGTGGAAAAATTTCGGTTTCGGCAACAACCTCGAATGCCGACATTGAAACGGCTGCGTTAAATGATGCCACGGTGTTGAAGTTTATCGACGGTCAAGCCGTGAAAAAAGTGATTGTGGTCGCGGGTAAATTGGTCAACATCGTGATTTAGTTTTGAAAATAGCGTGTTTCGATGATTTGAAGCACGCTTTTTGATTCTTATGGAATGGCAGGATTTAATCATCTACCAGGCATTTTTAACACGTTGTTTTTCAAGGATTTTTAGAGTAGACTTGCGAAACAATGATTAAACCAATCATTCCATACCAATCGGAATTTTCGAAATTATGAAACAAGTTGCCTCATTACAATACGGTGTCATTTTTAAAAAAGCATTTTGCGACGTGGATGTTTTCAAAGGGTTTGTGCGCGATATTTTGGGCATCCATTTAAACATTGATAAAGTCGAAACCGAAAAAGAATTTAAACCCGCAATCGGAAAAGTCGCAGTGAAATTCGATTTGTACGCGCAAGACAAGGAAGGGCGCGTGATTGTCGAAATTCAACATCAGTATTCAACCGATGACCATTATGACCGATTTTTGCATTATCACTGCGTTGCGTTGCTCGAACAGGCAGAAAATGCTAAAAACTACAAACCTCCGCTCGCGGTTTATACCATCGTCGTTTTAACGTCTTCGGATACCAAATACCGCGAAGATATTTTAACGATTGATTTCGATTTGAAAACCAAAACGGGCAAAGCGTTAGGTGAAATTCCGCACAAAGTGGTTTTTCTGTGTCCACGTCATGTCGATGAAAATACACCGACCGCTTATCGTGAATGGTTAGATGTGATTTACGACAGTTTAGACGGTAGCGTCGATGAAACGCTTTATCACAAATCAGAAGTTCAAAAAGTCGTCGAATACATTGAGCAAAGTGGCGTGTCTCCTGAAGAAAAAGCCCAAATGATTGAGGAATATAACTGGGAGGAATTCCAAAAAACACAACTAAACGAAGGCATCAAATTAGGCAAAATAGAAAGCACATTAGCCATCGCCCGAAATTTACTGGTTGCTATGAACGACTCGCAAATTGCCAACATGACAGGCTTAACGATTGAAGCCGTCGCTGAATTACGAAACAACGCTTAACCGAACAAATAACATATTTCTTTTCTCACATTTCACAGGAACACAAAAACATGACAACTAAAAACACCGCGCCAACATTTTCAACTTCAAAAACCGCCACCTTCGCGCCACAAACGACCTTTGCGGTGGGAACGACTCCTATCTCCATAGCTGTGGAAGATTTCAACAATGATGGCAACGCGGATGTGGTCACGGCAAACTGGGGTAGTAATAACGTCTCGGTGTTACTGGGCAACGGGCGGGGCAACTTTGCGATGCAAACGACTTTCGCGGTGGGAACTTATCCTCAATCCGTGAGCGTGTCGGATGTGAACGGCGATGGCAACGCGGATGTGGTCACGGCAAACGGCGATAGTAATAACGTCTCGGTGTTACTGGGCAACGGGCGGGGCGGGTTGGCGGCACCAACGACGTTCGCGGTGGGAACTTATCCTCAATCCGTGAGCGTGTCTGATGTGAACGGCGATGGCAACGCGGATGTGGTCACGGCAAACGGCGATAGTAATAACGTCTCGGTGTTACTGGGCAACGGGCGGGGCAACTTTGCGATGCAAACGACTTTCGCGGTGGGTGATTATCCTTACTCCGTGAGCGTGTCTGATGTGAACGGCGATGGCAACGCGGATGTGGTCACGGCAAACTGGGGTAGCAATGATGTCTCGGTGTTACTGGGCGACGGGCGGGGCGGTTTGGCGGCGCAAACGACCTTTGCGGTGGGAACGAATCCTATCTCCGTGAGCGTGGCGGATGTGAACGGCGATGGCAAACTAGATGTGGTCACGGCAAATTTGGATAGTGATAACATTTCAGTTTTGCTGAATAGCTCCGGTGTATTAACCGAACTGAATAAATCTGTATCTTTTGCACCTAATGCCAATTTCTTTGATGCAGAGCTTTACGCCCAAGGAAATTATGATAAAGCTCAATTAACATTACAGAGACAGGGTGTTGCAAATGTGAATGATGTCTTTGGTGCTAGCAATCCCATTTCTTTTGCTAATGGTGTAATTAGCTATTCAGGTACATCAATCGGCACAGTAACGCAAAGCAACGGCAAACTCGATTTAACTTTCAATAGCAATGCCATTCAATCAGCGGTAACTAACACGCTCAGAAGTTTGACTTATACCAATGTTGGCTCTGGTGCATCTGAAAAAATCACTTTGGATTGGACTTTTAGCGATGGCAACACAGGGAGCCAAGGCGACGGCGGTGTTGGAACAGTCACAGGTACGAGCGTTGTAAATATCACCGATTTAACCCCGCCATCAATAACTGACTTTAGCCCAACATCCTACGCAACAAATGTTGCTCTAAATTCGGACATTGTATTGACGTTTAGTGAATCCATTCAACGCGGTACAGGCAACATTGTTCTCAAAAACTCAATTGGCACTGTGATTGCGACTTATGATGCCGCCAGCAGTCCAAATTTAAGCATTACGGGCAATACGCTCACAATCAACCCAAGCTCTGATTTGGCATTTAGCACTCGTTACATTGTCGAGCTTGCAAGTGGCAGTGTAAAAGATTTGTCTGGCAATGTTTATTCGGGTGCATCGGGTTACGAATTTACCACTACCGCTCCAAACAGTTTGCCAACAGGTTCAGTAACTATCACTGGCAAAGCAGAACAAAATCAAACTTTAATCGTAAGTAATTCGCTTGCTGATTCAGATGGATTAGGTGTAATTAGTAATCAGTGGTTCAGTAATGACGTGGCGATTTCGGGCGCAAACCAAACAACTTACACATTGACGGCGAATGATGTGGGCAAGGCAATCAGTGTCAAAGCAAGTTATGTCGATGGGTTAAATAAGTTTGAAACGGTCACAAGTTCTAAAGTAACCGTTTCAAACGTCAATGATACGCCAACTGGTTCAGTCACAATTGCTGGCACACCAACGCAAGGTCAGGTCTTAATCGCTTCAAATACACTTGCCGATGCAGACGGGTTAGGCATAATCAGTAATCAGTGGTTCAGTAATGACGTGGCGATTTCGGGCGCAAACCAAACAACTTACACATTGACGGCGAATGATGTGGGCAAGGCAATCAGTGTCAAAGCGAGTTACACCGATTTACAAAATACTGTTGAAAGCATGACCAGTGGTGCAACCGCGTTAATTATCGCCTTACAAACTGCCCCGCCGGGTAACGTCAGTAATAAGATAGTCGCATTGGTTTTCTTGGCGGATTCGGATATGGAGTACAAAGTTGCGAATAGCAGCACTAAAATTTTTGGTTGTGCTGGGGATCAAACGCTCTCGTTTGATTCGGGTGTATTTAATGTTCATCCAGATGCCAACGTTGAGAAATTGGTATTTAAAGAATCGATGTCCAATTATAAATTCAAACAGTCGGGAAATAGTTTGGATATTTACAACAGCGCGGACATTTTGATTACCAACACCGGATTGCAAGATGATAGCAATGGTACTCAGCTACAATTTTTAGAGGGGATAGTTGAAACTGCATTCGTCCCCACGGCAACAGGTTTGACGATAACGATTAGTAATCAGACCGTTAGCAATCAAAACCCCGAAGCTATTTCAATTATTGGAGTTGCCCATATTGGCTAGTTCTGATTTTGTGTTGCAATTTTGAATGATGTTAAGGGCGTGATTTTTGTCACGCCCATTTTTGCAAGAATTAGCCAACGTGTTCCGCAACTTCCAAATCAAAACCCGACAACGCTATATAGTTTTTCTGTGCGCCCAAAACCTTTAATTTTTTCACCCCCAAATCCGCCAAAATGCGTGCGCCAGTTCCCGTAGTTCGCCAATCAACATCACTATTCGGCGCGACCTGATGCCCATTATCCGCCAATTGATAACGGTGAATTTGTTCCGCCAACGCTTGATTATTCTCACTTTGTCGAATTAACACTAAAACGCCGCAACCCGCTTCCGCAATTTTTTCCATTGCGGCACGAATCGACAAACTGGATTCGCTACGTTTTGACGAAAAAATATCATCCAACACATTTCGCGCATGAACGCGCACTAAAACCGGTTCATCGCCGCACACTTTCCCCATCACCAACGCCAGATGCAGATTATTATCGGTGTGATCTTGGTACGCAAATAAACGGAAATCGCCATATTCTGTGGGATACGCGCATTCGCTCACGCGCTCCAAGGTGCTTTCGTGTTCAATTCGATAATGAATTAAATCCGCAATCGTGCCGATTTTGAGTTGATGTTCAGCGGCAAAAATTTCTAAATCCGCCTTTCGCGCCATCGAACCGTCTTCGTTTAAAATTTCGACAATCACCGCCGCCGCTTCAACGCCTGCCAATCGGGCAAAATCACAACCCGCTTCCGTGTGTCCAGCGCGATTTAATACGCCGCCCGCTTGCGCCATTAACGGAAAAATATGCCCAGGTTGAACCAAATCGGCGGCAACGGCATCTTTTGCCACGGCCGCTTGAATCGTTCGCGATCTGTCTGCCGCCGAAATCCCCGTCGTTACGCCCGTTGCGGCTTCAATCGATACGGTGAAATTCGTGAAATACGGCGTTTGATTGTCGCTGACCATCAACGGCAAACGCAATTGTTGACAACGTTCTTGCGTCAACGTCAGGCAAATCAAACCGCGTCCGTAACGTGCCATAAAGTTAATATCTTCGGGGCGAGCAAACTCTGCCGCCATCAACAAATCGCCTTCATTTTCACGGTCTTCGTCGTCCATGATGATGACCATTTTGCCTTGTTTCAGGTCTTCAATAATTTCTTCGGTGCTATTCATTGCGTGATAAATCCACTGTTTTGCAAAAGTTCCATTGTAACAGCGGAACACGGTTTCGCGGCGGCATCACCTTTCATGAGCCGTTCCATATATCGCGCTAAAACATCCACTTCTAAATTCACTTTCGTGCCAATTGTTGCATCGTTCAACGTGGTCTCTTTCAACGTGTGCGGCACGATGTTAATGTCAAAACTCGCGCCATTCACTTCATTCACTGTCAAACTAATGCCGTTAATGCAAATCGAGCCTTTTTCAGCAATATATTTCGCCAAATTATCGGGAGCTTGAATCGTAAAACGAATCGAACGCCCATCATTTTTCTTGTCGATAATCGTCCCCACGCCATCGACGTGACCGCTGACAATATGACCGCCAAGGCGCGTAGTTGGCGTGAGTGCGAGTTCTAAATTCACTGGCGAACCGATTTGCGCGGTCGCTAAACTGGTGCGTGACAACGTTTCATTCGACACGTCCGCGACAAAATAATCGTGTCCCAATTCTACCGCCGTCAAACACACGCCATTGACGGCAATGCTGTCGCCTAAATTCGTGTCGATGAGCGGCAATTTTCCCGTGTGAATAGTTAAACGCACATCGCCGCCGCGTGGTGTCATCGCGGTAATTTTACCGACCGCTAAAATAATTCCTGTAAACATAAATAACCTTTTGAGTTTGATTTTTCTAATTCTGCCGCAATGCCAACATGTCACGATACGATTTTTGCAAAACGGGATGAAGCAAATTCGGCGCAATATCGGCGAGCGGTTGCAGCACAAAAATATAAAGTTCAATGTCCGCACGCGGCACGGTTAATAAGTCATCGTCAATAATCGCGTCGCCGTACAACAACAAATCTAAATCCAAACTGCGCGGTGAAAACTTCTGACTATTTGCCGAACGTCCGTGCGTAAATTCCAATTCGCGCAACGTGTGAAAAACAGCGTGTGCCGATAATTCGCTTTCAAATCCCACCACTAAATTATAAAAATCGTCGCCTTCAAACCCGACAGCGGCGGTTTCGTAAATGGGCGAAATGTGCAATTCACCAAATGTTTCACGCAACGAACACAATCCCGCCGCGACGTTTTTTTCTTTGTCGATGTTGCTGCCGACGCTGATATAACAGTACGCCATTAACGTGAACCGCGTTCCATAATGACCCCGACGCTAATATCTGCGCCGACTGCGCCTTTTTTATTGACCGTTAATTTTATCCACGACACACCAAATTCGGTTTGAATTAAGCGAATCATTTCGGCGGCGAGTTTCTCAATTAAAAAGAATTCACTTTGCCCGACAAATTCCACTAATCGATCGTAAACGGCTTTGTAATTGAGCGCGTCGGCAATGTCGTCCGATTCTGCGGCGGGTTGGCAATCGAACGCCATTTCTAAATCAAAAATAAGCGTTTGTTTCGCGGTGCGTTCCCAATCGAAAATGCCGATTAGCGTGTCAATATGTAAGTCGCGTAAAAAAATGATGTCTGTCATGTTTGCTAATTTTCCGATTATGATGGTGGCTTAAAAATGGCGTAAGTATCGCCGCAAAGTCGGGATATTTACAAGTTTTCACGAATTTTAACAGGTGCAAAATGATTCTAGGTTTTCTTATTCCCCTCGCGTATTTAATCGGCTCGATTTCGAGTGCCATTATTGTGTGTCGTTTCATGGGTTTGCCCGATCCGCGTGAACAAGGTTCGGGAAATCCTGGCGCGACGAACGTGATGCGAATTGGTGGTAAAAAAGCGGCCGCCATTACGTTTTTAGGCGATTTATTAAAAGGATTTTTGCCCGTATTTGGCGCGAAACTACTGGGCACACCGTCGATATTATTGGCGTTGGCGGGATTAGCGGCATTTATCGGGCATCTTTATCCCGTCTTTTTTGGTTTTAAAGGTGGAAAAGGTGTGGCAACTTCGGCAGGTGTATTATTGGGTTTTGATGTATTCGTCGGTGGCGCGTTTATATTGACGTGGGTTGCCGTTTATAAATTGGGCAAAATTTCATCCTTATCGGCGTTAATTGCTTCGACATTGTCGCCCATTTTTGCCTGGTTTTTAACTGGCGATATTGTGTTAACGCTCGCTGCATTGATAATGACGGGGCTTTTATTGTGGCGACACGAAAGCAATATTCGCCGTTTACTCGAAAAAGAAGAACGCTAATCGACAACGCTAACTGGGTTGTGCTGTCTGCTTTTCTTTGTTTTTCTCTGCCAAACTTTGTGCGTCCACGTCTTTTTTTAACTGAAAAATTACCTCAATAACTTCTGTGGATGCACGTTCAAAAGCGGATGATTCATCCATTAGGCGCAGCGCGTCATCGTATTTTTTAGCGTTAATTTGCTCTGCGACTTTACTGGATTCCACATGAAACTTGGTGTGTTTTTCGGCTAAATCGTGATAGCTTTGCAAATGACCAATATGCGGGTGGGAATCGGATAACCATTTACCTAAGTCGCAAAGATTGTTTTTAGAAATAATGTTTATATCGATTTTTTCTTTATTTTCGATGGCATTAAACAGACGTTCTTTCCAATAAGCGTGACTGGCAATTAAATAAAAATGAGCATCTTTGTCGCTGTCTAAATTTAATGGGAAAAAACTCATAAAGTCTCCAATGTAACGTTAAAATTGTGACAGAATATGAACGTTATTTCGTTTGGGAATGTCCATTGAAATTCCCTGTTTTCGAATTAACTTACTGGATTAAAAAACTAGTAAATATCAGCTCTTGCTCACTTCAGCAACTCGGCAATAGCAAAAGCGGAACTAATCGCGCCTTCGTGTAAACCTTCACCTAAATACGCGCCAGCATGATAAGTGTGATTTTCGCCATTCGTTGCTATCACTTCATGGCGATAACGTACCGCATCTACCGAATATAAAGGCGTATTGTGTTGTTGCCGATGGATGATTTTAGCTGGATGGATGTATTTTTCCATGTTGTAAGCCAAACTGTAATGCGGATATTTAGCCGCATCAATCGCATAAAGCCGATTCAAATAAGCGTTGTAACCACAGTGACCGTGCGTGTCCGTCTGGAAAACATCAAATTCGGAATAATACGAAACGCCAAAATGTTTATAAAAAGAAACGTCGGTGTGAATCATGGTTTCAATTTGATTCGGTTGCCACGCACTAAAACGACGATTTTCATCTTCATTCGTATCGCCCAATAAATTCAAAACCTGCTCGGGCGTAACAGCAAAAATCACTTTATCAAACGGTAAATTTTCACCGTTTTTCATCGTAATTATTACGCCCGACGGGGTTCGGAAAACTTTTTGGATATTCGCATTACAGTGAATTTCACCGTCAAATTGTTCGAGTATTTTCTCGATATAAGTATAAACGCCGCCCACGACGCGATCCCATTTGGTGAACATACTCGAATGGCGCAACAAGGGAATCGCAATTTCGGCGGGAAAATCCGCGATTTTTTGATAAGGCATCGAATAAGCGTACATCAGCAGCATTTTCAGCCAAACGGCATGAATTTCACCGTCTAAATAAGCCGATACGGGCTGATTATGTAATTCTTTCGGCGTTGTTCGAAATGCCACGAATAAAAATCGTAAATAGCCTTTTAAAACGGGAAATAATTTTTGTGCTTCGGTCAAAAATTCGCGGAGATTTTTGCAATGGTGCAGCAATCCTGCGCCCGATTTGTAGTAATGTCCGTCCGCCAAAAATAATTCGCTGGAAGTTTGACCTTGTTCCATCGTCACATTTAAAGCGTTCATCAACTTGTGGAAATTCGGGAAATGTTCGCTCTGAAATTCCAACACGCCACAATCTAAAACCAGCTTAGAATCGAGTTCAACGCCCGTCACATTTTTGTTTAAAGTGCGAATGTTGCCGCCTAAAATCGGCTGTTTTTCAAAAATAGTAATGTCGTGTTGTTTGTTTAACAAATAAGCGGTCGTCATGCCCGCCGCGCCCGCACCAATAATAGCTATTTTCATTGAAAAAACTCCTCAAATTTACTGGGGAAAGTTAAGACGTTTTATCACCTTTGACAAACAAATCGCCGCTCAAATGTTCATACAACACGCTGCCCGTTTTGATTGTGCCAGTAAAACCAGGAAAACCTGAAGAAGCGTTACAGAAATAAAAATGTTTTAACGACGTTTGATAATTCAAACGATTAAGACTTAAATTTTTCGGCGTTAAGTTTGAACCGTACGAATTCCCCGCTGGACTGCCACAAAACCGCTGATTCGTTGTCGGGCTTCCCGTCATTTTGAACACTAAATGTTTGCTGAAATTGGGAATGTAATGTTTTTCGACGACGGCAATAATCGCGTCAAAAATTTCTTTCTTTTTTTGGCGATATTGCGCGGCATCACTGATTTTTAGGTCATGGAATCGGTCATAATTTGCCACCGTTAAAAATTCAATAATTTGACAGTTTTCGGGACAATCTCGCTCATCAGTCAGCAAACTCGGCGTGGTTATCACAAAACTGGGTTTGGAATAATCGCCGCGCAAATACATATCATCAAACGCTTGGTTTAAATCTTCCTGCTCGGTGTGAAACACATTCCATTTGCCAAAACCGTAATCGCGCAAATCCAAATCTTTCACCACGCAATACGCCATGAAATTAGACGGCGAATAATCGTACAGCAGCTTGCGTTGCACGGAATTGGAAAAATGTTCAAAACCAATCATTTCAGCCGCTTTTTTCGGGTCGATATTGCAAATAATATCCGTGCCGTGATGTTCGCTCATCTGTCCGCTGTTATTTAAATCTTCTGCGAATACGCCCGTGATAGTTTTATCATTGCGAATAAATTGGGTGATTTTGCGGTTATAAATAATGTCGCCGCCGTTCTCTTCAATCGTTTTGACCAGCGCGTTAATCACAGACTCAAAATGTTTCGTTGGGTAATATGCGCCACGACAATAACCCATAAACAGCGTCGCCCACGCAAAAAACGATAAATCTCGCGGCGGCAATAAAAAATCAGGCCATTGCAATGCGAGTAAAGTTTGAGCAGCGAGCGGAAGTTGAAACTGGTCAAAAACCTGTTGCAGCGTGGCGTTTCGATATTTGAATAAGTGATAACTGCTGCGGGGATTTGACAGTAAAAATGGAGGATTCAACGGAATCGGCAGTTTATCGAGCGCATCGGCGGTTTGTTCCACTTCGGTGATAAAATTTTTTATATTTCGTGCATGACTGGGAAATAACGCCTGTAAACGTGTGATTAAAACTTGAAGATCACTCGGAATATCCAGCGCAAAATTGGGCATTCGATTATGGTCGTAACCGTCGCAATCGTATTTTTCAAACGTCACGTCGTGATGCAGATTCAACTTTTTCAAAAAATTATGCACCACGCGCCCTTCGCCGCAATTCCAAACGTAGTGAAATTGCGCGTTGAATCGATAAAGATTTCCCTCGGAAAACGTATGCCCGTAACCGCCTGGACAATCGTGCGCTTCGAGAATGACTACTTTCTTTCCCGCTTTCGCCATTAACGCGCCAAAGGACAAACCCGCTAAACCACTGCCTAAAATTAAATAATCAGTTTTCATCAGTATCTCTCCCTCGGAAGGTTATTGTTGAATCATGTAGGGGCGTACTGTGTACGCCCGCAAGATGCAAATCTTATCATCAAAATTCGTTTTTATGCGGGTTCACGCAGTGAACCCCTACGGTATATTGATTATCATCACGACTGCGTAATATCAGTTAAATCATCGCCAATTGTTTTAATATCGCCGACTGCAACGCTTCGAGTTTTAGCGTATCGGTGATTGGCTGTTGTTGTTCATCCATAATGTAAAACATATCTTCAGCGCGACTGCCAATCGTGCTGATTTTCGCGTTGTACAAGTGAATATGCTGTTGCACAAACGCTTGCCCAATTTTCGACAACAAACCCGCGTGATCGGTTGTCACAAGTTCAATCAACGTATAACGGTTCAACGAATCGGCATGAAATTCAATGTGCGTCAGAATCGGAAAATGTTGAGCTTGGCGCGATTGGCGATGGATATTTTTATTTTTTTTGACTTTATTCTGCAACAAATTTTCGCGTAACGTGGTGCAAATATGCACTTCGCGGAATAAATCCTGAATCGGTTCACCCGATTGTTCCAGCACCAAAAAGCTGTTCAAAACGTAATTATCCAACGTGGTAATAATTCGTGCGTCCAAAATGGTCAAGCCTAATTGGTCAAGCGTAGCGGTACTTAGCGAAAAAATCGCGCCTTCATTTTTGGTATAAACAAACACTTCTGCGCTGCCGCGTTGCGTTTGTGGACGCAATAAAACCAACGGAAAATCCTGTTCCCGTGAAGCCGCAATCGCAATCGTGTGCCACGCAATTTCATCCACCGAATAACGCAAAAAATAATCGTCGCTCACATGCTGCCACGCTTGGTCAATCGCCGGTTCAAACATGCCCAATTTCAACAGTTCTGCTTTCGCTTCTTGTTTATTTTCAAATACTCTATCCGTCAACGCGGCAGGATTCGGCAAACCTTTACGAATAACGAGATACGTTTCCGAATAAAGTTCTTTCAACAGCGCATCTTTCCACGAGTTCCACAATTCTGGATTCGTGGCGCGAATATCTGCCACCGTCAGCAAATATAAATAATTCAAATACTCGGTGCTGCCGACTTTTTGCGCGAATTCGTGAATCACATCGGGATCGCTAATATCTTTGCGTTGCGCGGTTATCGACATGACAAGATGGTTGCGAACCAGCCACGCCACAAGATTCGTATCGTGGCGCGACAAATCATGTTGCACGCAAAATTCCCGCGCAATCGTTTCACCCAAAACCGAATGATCGCCCGACATGCCTTTTGCAATATCGTGAAATAATGCCGCCAAATACAACACTTCGGGTTTGGCAATCAGCTGAAAAATCGCATTACAAAATGGAAATTCGGCATGATGTTTTTCGATGGTGAAACGGCGCAAATTCCGAACGACAAACAACGTGTGTTCATCGACGGTATAAATGTGAAATAAATCGTATTGCATACGCGCCACGATATTCGCGAAACACGGAATATATGCCGCCAACACGCCGTAACGATTCATGCGCCGCAATTGATTGGTGATGCCGCGCGGCTGACGAAATGCTTCGATAAACAACCGATTCGCGGCTTTGTTCGTCCGAAAATCGGCATCGATTAAATGCAAACTTTTCCGAATTAACCGCAACGTTGCCGCCCGAACGCCTTTAATGTCGTCGTGTTGTTCGAGCGTTAAAAATAATTCCAATAATGCCAACGGTCGCCGTTCAAAAACTTGATCATCCACCACATCCAAATAACCGTTAATTACGTCAAAATTGGCATCCAAATTCTGTACGTCGTCCGCTTCACGCGGCACGAAACGTTCGTTAAACAACTGCAATAACATTTCGTTCAATCGTTCCAAACCCAACACGGTTTTAAAATAAAACTGCATAAATTGTTCAACATCTTGATTATAACTTTGCGTTTCACTGCTAAACCCAAATTGTGCGGCAAGATCACGTTGATAATCAAACACCAAGCGGTCTTCCGCCCGATTTGTCAGCAAATGCAGGGCGTAACGAATTCGCCATAAAACGCTCAACGCCGCCACTAATTCCGCGTATTCGGCTTCGGGTAAAAAGCCGTATTTGATTAACTCTTTTAACGTCGCGGCGTTGTAATGCCGTTTGAAAACCCACGCAATCACTTGTCTGTCGCGCAATCCGCCGGGCCCTTCTTTGACATTGGGTTCTAAGTTGTAAGCGGTATCGTGGAATTTCGCATAACGCGCGTGTTGTTCTGCCATTTTGGCGGCAAAAAATTCATCTGACGACCAAATTTTATCAGGTGAAATTTCGTTTTTAAGCGATTTCAATAAATTTGCACTGCCACCAATCAGCCGAATTTCCAGCAAACTGGTCATAATCGTTTGGTCATTCGTGGCAACTTCGACACATTGCGGAATACTCCGCACGCTGTAACCGAGTTTTAAACCAATATCCCAAAGAAACGTAAAAAATGCGCCCAAACTTTCTTGATAATCGGCAACATCATCGGCGGGCAAAATCACCAGAATATCGATGTCCGAATACGGAAACATTTCTCGCCGACCGTAACCGCCGACCGCACACAACGCCACGTTTTTCGCCTGTTCGCCTAAAAAATGCTGCCAACAACAGTTTAAAACATTATCAATAAAATCCGATTTTTCGCGTAATAATTTTGATACCGATTGTTTCGGATTAAATTTTTCGCGCAAGGCGAGTTCTTTGGTTTTGAGTAGATTTTTAAACGTGGCTAACACATTTGGTTCAGCAAATAACGACGCATTGAGTGGCGAATTCATGGGTTTTTACCGTTCAGATTGACGGAGCGTTAAAATTTCGTAACTTGTTTCGGTCACGAGAATGGTGTGTTCATATTGTGCCGACAAACTGTGATCTTTCGTGACTTCTGTCCAACCGTCGCCGAGTGATTTCGTTGCGTGTTTGCCTTGGTTAATCATCGGTTCGACGGTCAAAATCATGCCTGCTTCCAGCACAGTACCTTCGCCTCGCTTACCGTAATGCAACACTTGCGGTTCTTCGTGAAAATCACGCCCAATGCCGTGTCCGCAAAAATCGCGCACGACAGAATAACGATTGCCTTCGGCGTGAGTTTGAATCGCGTGTCCAATATCGCCGAGCGTTGCCCCCGCTTTAATTTGTTCAATGCCTAAAAATAACGATTCGTGCGTGATTTTACACAAGCGTTGCGCGTGTGATGAGACGTTTCCGACAAAAAACATCATGCTCGTATCGCCGTGAAAACCGTCTTTTAACACCGTAATATCGATGTTAATAATGTCGCCAGATTTCAGCTTTTTATCGCTCGGAATGCCGTGACAAACCTGATGATTGACGGACGTACAAATTGATTTTGGAAAGCCACGATAATCGAGCGGCGACGGAATAGCTTGTTGAATATCGACAATGTAATCGTGGCAAATGTCGTTCAACTGATTCGTGGTGATGCCCGTTACAACGTGCGGCGCAATCATATCCAGCACGTCAGCAGCCAGACGACCTACAGTTCGCATTTTCGCAATTTCAACTTCGGTTTTGATGATAATACTCATGGTTTCCAAATTTAGTGGTTAAGAATACGACAATAGAGAATGATTCTAACAGAGGCATCTTGTTGTAAAAAGCGAATCATGTTATAAATCCGCGTTCACTTTTGTAACAATCCTCACGTTTATCGTCACGTTTAAAAGGGTGCTTCGTGTGAAATCACAAGTTTTTTAAACGGGATAATCGGTGGCGTAACCCAATGGGACAGCCAGTCCCAATTCAATTTAGGAGAAATAAATGGCAGCAGTAACTATGCGCGAAATGCTTGAAGCGGGTGTTCATTTTGGACACCAAACCCGTTATTGGAATCCAAAAATGGCGAACTATTTGTTCGGCGCACGCAGCAAAATTCACATTATCAACTTGGACAAAACGCTTCCTTTGTTCAACGACGCAATGAATTATTTGGGTCAAATGTCAGCAAATAAAGGCACTGTTTTATTTGTCGGCACGAAAAAAGCAGCGCGTAAAGTCGTGGCTGAACAAGCGACATTATGCGGAATGCCTTACGTTAATCACCGCTGGTTAGGCGGTATGTTAACGAACTTCAAAACCATTAAAAAATCGATTGCTCGTTTGAAAGAACTTGAAGCAATGAAAGCAGATGGCTCGTTACATCAACGTTTTGGCAAAAAAGAAGCGTTGGGCATGGAACGTGAATTAGAAAAATTAGAACGCAGCTTAGGCGGCATTAAAGACATGAAAGGCGTGCCTGATGTCATTTTCGTATTGGATGTTGGCTACGAAAAAAATGCGATTGCTGAAGCAATCAAATTAGGAATTCCTGTTGTTGGCATCGTCGATTCAAACAATTCACCAGACAACATTGATTACATCATTCCTGGTAATGACGATTCAATTCGTGCGATTAAATTGTATTGCGAAACCGCAGCCTCTTCTGTTTTAGACGCTAAAAATGTTATTGCTGGTTTTTCAGCAAAAGTAGATTCTGACGATTTCGTTGAAGAAGCTGCGGCAGAATAATCTTATTTCGGTGAAGCTCCGCGCGAGATTAACCGTTTTAAGTTAGAACAAGAACGCCTCCTTTTGGGGGCGTTTTTACAATAAATATCAGCAATAGAGAGATGAAAAATGACTGTAGAAATTAACGCTTCAATGGTAAAAGAATTACGCGAACGCACGGGTTCCGGCATGATGGAATGCAAACGCGCCTTAGTGGATTCGCAAGGTGACATGGAATTAGCGATTGAAAACATGCGTAAAGCAGGTTTAGCGAAAGCGGACAAAAAATCGAACACAATTGCAGCAGAAGGCATCATCGGCGTAAAAGTCAGCAATTGTGGCAAAAATGTCGCGATTGTTGACGTGAATTGCCAAACCGATTTCGTGGCAAAAGCGGAAGATTTCGTGGGTTTTGTGAACAATGTGGCTCACGCTTTGTTGAATAATGATGGCATCGAGACTGAAGAACAATTACTCGCCATGCCTTTGGAAGACGGCATCACGGTTGATGAAATTCGTCGTGGTTTGATTTCAAAATTGGGCGAAAACATCGTTATTCGTCGTTTTGAAAAATATAAAACAGAAGGCGGCACCGCGTGTTATTTGCACGGCACAAAAATCGGTGTCATCGTTGAATTGGCTGTGAATGATGCTGAATTAGGTAAAGATGTTGCAATGCACATTGCGGCTTCTAAACCAACTTGCGTTTCTTCTGATGAAGTTTCACAAGAGTTGATTGAAAAAGAAAAAGAAATTTTCTCAGCACAAGCAGCTGAAAGTGGTAAGCCAGCTGAAATCATTGCGAAAATGGTTGAGGGTCGTATCAGCAAATTCTTGGCGGAAGTGACTTTAAACGGTCAACCTTTCATCAAAGACGACAAAGTAACAGTCGGTAAATTAGCCGAATCAAAAGGCAACACGATTATCCGTTTCAGTCGTTTTGAAGTTGGCGAAGGCATTGAGAAAAAAGAAGAAGATTTTGCTGCTGAAGTGATGGCGCAAGTTAATTCAATGAAATAAATTGATTTGTGTGAGTAAGGGCGAAAAATTTTTCGCCCTTACATTTTCATAACCTTTCACCAGAGAAAATATGACTAATCTAATTTGCAAAAGAATTTTATTGAAGTTAAGCGGTGAAGCGTTAATGAGTCCAACGGGCGGCAGTATTGACGCGGATGCCGTTAAACGTCTCGCCACCGAAATCAAAGAGCTTTGCGATGTTGGCGTTGAAGTCGGTTTAGTGATTGGCGGCGGCAACATTTTGCGCGGCGCGGAAAAAGCCAGTGAAGGTTTAGATCGCGTCACGAGTGATCAAATGGGAATGCTCGCCACAGTGATTAACGCTTTGGCGATGCAAGATGCACTCGAACATCTTGGGCAACCTGCTCGGGTTATGTCGGCGTTGAAAATCAATCAAGTGTGTGAAGATTACATTCGCCGTCGAGCGATTCGTCATTTGGAAAAAGGGCGTGTCGTGATTTTTGCAGCAGGAACGGGTAATCCTTTTTTCACCACCGATTCAGCGGCGAGTTTACGCGCCATTGAAATCAACGCTCAATTGATGATTAAAGCCACCAAAGTAAAAGGCGTTTATTCGGCAGATCCTAACCAAGATGCTAATGCCAAATTTTATGACTATCTCACTTACGATCAAGCCTTAGATCAACGTTTAAATGTGATGGACACCACCGCACTCGTTTTATGTCGAGATAATAATGTCCCGATGCGGGTGATGAATATCTTTGAACAAGGTGCTGTGATGAAACTCATGACAGGACAATCCATAGGCTCTCTTATTGAACGAGGAACTCCCCTAAATGATTAGTGATATTCAACAAGATGCTGCCACCCGAATGGGCAAAAGCATCGATTCTTTAAAGCAAGATTTCTCTAAAATTCGTACCGGTCGCGCTCACTCAAGTTTATTAGACCAAATCGTGGTGTCGTATTACGGAACAGAATCTGCGATTTCACAGGTTGCCAACGTGGTCGTTGAAGATGCGCGAATGTTGAGCGTTACACCGTGGGAAAAAGGCATGGTTCAAGCGATTGAAAAAGCCATTTTAAAATCTGATTTGGGTTTAAATCCAATGACGAACGGCATGACTATTCGGATTCCGTTACCGATGTTAACGGAAGAACGCCGCCGTAGTTTGGTCAAAATTGTTAAAAATGCCGCTGAAGACGGACGTGTCGCGATTCGCAACATTCGCCGCGATGCAAACACGACGATTAAAAATTTAGTCAAAGACAAAAAATGTTCGGAAGACGATGCCAAAAGTGCGGAAGATAAAATTCAAAAATTAACAGACCTGTACATTAAAGATATAGAAAAGCTTTTAGAAGTTAAAGAAGCTGATTTATTATCCGTGTAACAAAATGTCTGCCGAGCGTTTTCATTTGGCTGCCCCCCGTCACATCGCGATTATTATGGATGGTAATGGACGTTGGGCGCAGCAACGTTTTTTGCCGCGTGCCGTCGGGCATCATGCCGGTGTGAAAGCGGTGCGTGACATTGTCGAATACTGCGCCGCCGAACCCACTTGTGATGTCCTCAGTTTGTTTGCTTTTAGTAGTGAAAATTGGAATCGCCCGAAAATCGAAGTGTCGATATTGATGCGCTTATTTTTAACAACGTTAGAAAGCGAAATCGACAAATTGCATAATAATAACATTTGCTTACGTTTCATTGGCGACCGCACCGCGTTTGATTTGGCATTGCAACAAAAAATGACCGAAGGCGAACAAAAAACCAAAAATAATACGGCGTTAACGCTGGTTATTGCGGCGAATTACGGCGGACGCTGGGATATGACGCAAGCGTGTCAACGTCTCGCGGAACGAGTTGAAACTGGCGAATTAAAGTCTAGCGATATTAACGAGACGATGTTAAATCAACATCTTTGTCTGACCGATTTGCCCGAACCCGATTTGTTCATTCGTACTGGCGGCGAACAGCGCGTCAGTAATTTCATACTTTGGCAGCTCGCTTACACCGAATTTTATTTCACGCCGATACTTTGGCCAGATTTCAATCAATCTGCTTTGGAAGAAGCGATTACCAGTTTTAAAAGCCGACAACGGCGTTTTGGGTATACCGGCGATCAAATTGCCGCGCTTGCCACTCCTTAAATCTTTTTTCAAAAAATTCTTATGTTAAAACAACGCATTATCACCGCAACATTGCTCGCCACGTTGGTGGTTTTAGCGGTGTTTGAACTTCCCTCGACTTACTTTTCACTTTTAATCGCGGTCATTGTGCTAATTGGCGCAAATGAATGGTTGAACCTCACCAAAGTCACTAATTTCAAGATGCGTGGCGTTTTTTTCGTATCGTTAATTGGCGCAATGTTGTTCATTCATTTGTGGACATATTTGTTAGAAGCGATGGCTCCGTTGATGGATTATTTAGCTGAAAAATTCAAATTTGTGATGGAAGACATTCGCAATCAATCGGGACTTTTAGAATGGTTGGCATTGCCCGCTGTTTTCTTTTGGGTGTTGACGATGATGGTCATTAGAAATTCACCCGAAGGCGTGTTGCAGCTCGAATTATCGCCGTTCAAACAAGCGTTTATTGGCTGGTTTGTGTTATTGATGAGCTGGATGTTTTTGTCACGATTACGCGCTTTTTTTGGCTCAGAAATGACGATGTATTTTCTCCTTTTGATTTGGGTCGCCGATATTGCCGCATTTTTTGTGGGAAAAAAATGGGGAAAAACCAAATTATCGCCCGAAATTAGCCCAGGAAAAACCGTTGAAGGCATGTACGGCGCATTAGGTAGCGCAATAGTTTGTGGAATTGCGTTGAGTTTAATTGACGGTTTTGAACAACCGATGATTATCGCCGATTTCATTTTACTTTCTGTTTTGACCGTCTTAATTTCGGTTTATGGCGATTTATTTTTCAGCGTCGTCAAGCGTCGCGCGGGCGCAAAAGATAGCGGTTCGTTATTGCCGGGTCACGGTGGAATTTTAGATCGGATTGACAGTTTGTGTGCTGCAATTCCGCTGTTTTACGCGGGCATTTATTTAGAATCTGTCGGATTATTTTCATGAAAGGTATTTGCATTCTGGGCGCAACGGGTTCAATTGGCGTTAGCACGTTGGATGTGGTGGCGCGGCATCCGAATTTGTACAACGTCGTGGCGTTGACCGCGAATAAAAATATCGACGCGCTTTATGAGCAATGTTTAGCGCATTCGCCCGAAGTGGTGGTGATTGTCGATGAACAAAAAGCGACCGAATTTAAAACGAAAATTGAACATTCACCGCTTGCGAATTTGCGTATTTTGTCTGGTTCGGAAGCGTTGATTGAAGTCGCAACGTTGCCAAATGTGGATTCTGTGATGGCGGCAATTGTGGGCGCGGCGGGATTATTGCCAACTCTGGCAGCAGCTGAAGCGGGTAAAACCGTTTTGCTCGCCAACAAAGAAGCTCTCGTCATGTCGGGCGATATTTTCATGAATGCGGTTGAAAAATCAGGCGCACAATTGTTGCCAATTGACAGCGAACACAACGCGATTTTTCAATGTATGCCAGCGGATTATCAAACTGGCGCGTCGGCAAAAGGTGTTCGGCGAATTTTATTGACCGCTTCGGGTGGCCCTTTTCGCACGATGCCGTTAGACGAATTGCCGCAAGTTACACCCGCGCAAGCGGTCGCGCATCCGAATTGGGATATGGGCAAAAAGATTTCTGTTGATTCTGCAACCATGATGAATAAAGGCTTGGAAATGATTGAAGCCTGTTTGTTATTCAACCTGAAACCTGAACAAATTCAAGTCGTGATTCATCCGCAAAGTGTGATTCATTCGATGGTGGATTACGTTGATGGCACGGTTTTGGCGCAAATGGGTTGTCCTGATATGCGAATTCCGATTGCTCACGCGCTGGCGTATCCCGAACGTTTTGAATCGGGTGCCACGCCGTTGGATATTTTCGCGGTCAAACACATGGATTTTGAACCCGCAGATTTGCAGCGTTTTCCGTGTTTACGCTTGGCTTACGAAGCGATTCAAACGGGCGGCACGATGCCAACGATTTTAAATGCGGCGAATGAAATTGCCGTTGAAGCGTTTTTAAATGAGCAAATTCGTTTTACCGATATTCCTTTCATAATTGAAGAAACGATGAAAATAATTAAATCGGAACCAGCTGATAGCTTGGAAACTATTTTAGAAGTTGACCAACATGCTCGTGATGTAGCGGAAATGTTGATTTGTGAACCGAGATTTTAATGAATTTTTTACACACGTTGTTTTATTTCATTGTCGCGATTAGCGTTTTAGTGGCGGTGCATGAATTCGGACATTTTTGGGTGGCGCGTCGCGCTGGCGTAAAAGTGCTACGTTTTTCGATTGGTTTTGGCAACGTTTTATGGCGTTATCAACAAAATTCAAACGCCACCGAATACGTTTTATCGCTGATTCCGTTGGGCGGCTACGTCAAAATGGTTGATGAACGCGAAGGCGAAGTGAAAGCGGAAGATTTAGCCTTTTCCTTTAATCGGCAATCGCTTTTAGCACGAACTGCCATTGTCGCAGCAGGGCCCATTTTTAATTTGATATTAGCCGTGGTGTTATTTTGGAGCGTTTTGGTGATTGGCGAAGTAGGCATTAGACCGATTTTGGGTCAACCGTCCGCCCAATCGCTGGCTGCAAATTCGGGTTTTTCGGAAGGCGACGAAATCATTTCGGTCAATGACGAACCTACGCCGACGTGGACGAGCGCGATGTCTGCGATTATTTCAACCGCGCTGGAAGGCGACGCGGTTATTGCGGTCAAAGTGAAAAATCGTGACGACGCGCAAACTGTGAAAACGTTGCATATTGACCCGACTGAAACGCAAAATCCTGACGCGCTTTATGCAAAGTTGGGTTTTAAATTATTTTCGCCGACGTTACAGCCTTTGATTGGTAATGTTTTAGAGAATGGTGCGGCAAAATCAGCGGGTTTAAAACAAGGCGATTTGATTCTTCGCGCCAATGAAACAGCGGTGAAAGATTGGCAACAATGGGTCGATATTATCAAAGCGAATCCGAATCAAACGATGGAAATTTTAGTGGAACGCGACGGCGTACAATCGACGTTCATGCTTACGCCGAATGCGGACGGTAAAATTGGCGCGTCGGTACAAATTCCTGAAAGTTTGTTGAAATCGTTTCAAGTTCATTATGCGCTTTCGCCGTTAGCCGCGATTCCTGCTGCGTTCAGCACGACTTATAATTATTCAGCGTCTACGCTAAAAATGATGGGACGGATGTTTGCGGGCAAAGCGTCGCTCGATAATTTGAGCGGCCCGATTAGCATCGCGCAATATGCGGGACAATCCGCTGACATGGGGCTGGTGCATTTTCTGAAATTCATGGGACTGATTAGCGTCAGTTTGGGCGTGTTGAATTTATTACCAATTCCTGTTTTGGACGGTGGACATTTATTTTTCTTCGCGCTCGAAGGCTTGAAAGGCTCTCCGGTGTCGGAAAAAATCCAGCTCTTTTTTCAAAAAATTGGTATCGCGTTATTGGGTTTGTTGATGTCGATAGCGATGTTTATGGATGTTGGGCGACTGTTTCAATAGCTGAAAATACACTAAAAATTGTGGGCGCGACAAATTCGCGCTGTACTTGCACAAAGCGCGAATTTATTCGCGCCCACCTTGAGATTTTAAAAATGAAAAAATTACTGTTAGGCGCGACCTTTGCGTTACTTGCCGCAAATGTTCACGCGGACGAAAAAGCCATCCGTGAGCAACTCACAAAATCGATGCCGACGATGCAAATCGATACCGTAAAACCGTCTGTTATCAAAGGCGTTTTTGAAGTCACGATTGGCGGCAGCATGGTTTATGTTTCCGAAGATGGAAAATACTTGTTGCAAGGGCGATTGATTGACACCCAAACCCGCACCGATTTGACCGAAGAACGATTGGGCGGAGCGCGTAAGATTGCGTTGGACAAATTAGGCACGGATAAAATGATTATCTTCAAACCTAAAATTCACACTTACACCGTATCAATTTTCACCGATATTGATTGTGGTTATTGCCGCAAATTGCATTCGGAATTAGATTCGTATTTAGCCGAAGGCATTCAAGTTCAATATCTATTTTATCCACGCGCTGGCAAAGGTTCGGAATCTTACAAAAAAGCCGTTTCGGTTTGGTGTGCGAAAGATAGAAATGCGGCATTAACGGCGGCGAAAAAAGATCAAAAAATCGAAGCCAAAACGTGTGAAAATCCAGTCGATGAACACATGGCACTGGCTGGCGAGTTTGATGTCACCGGTACACCAATGATTGTCAGCGAAAATGGCACCATTTATCCTGGGTATTTACCCGCTAAAGAATTACTTGAAAGATTAAAAAGCGAAAAAGATAAAAAGTAATTTGTGTCACTTGTTTGAAAACTCAGCCCATAATTTTTTAACCACAAAGAGGAAGTTTTATGATTCATTTAGTAGAAGGCGATATTTTATTAAGCACCGCTCACGCCATCGTTCAAGGCGTTGGCATTAACGATTCGATGGACAAAGGATTGGCATTATCGCTGCACAATTTGTATCCTGCGATGCACAAAGATTTTCACCACTGGTGTCATCAAAACAACCCCGACGCGGGCGAAGCGTGGGCGTGGGTCAGTGCAGAAGGCAAACACGTTGTGAATTTAATCACCCAAGAAAATGCAGACAGTCACGACCATCGTCACGGCATCGCAACGCTGGGTCACGTTCAACATGCGTTGAAAGCCTTAGCAAAAATCGCGGTTGCAGAAAAATTTACTTCGCTTGCTTTGCCTCGTTTAGCAACGGGTGTGGGCGGTTTGGAGTGGGCGGACGTGTTGCCGTTGATTGAGAAAAAATTGGGCGATTTAAACATTCCTGTTTACGTCTACGAAACGTATCACGCCGATAAAGCGGCGGTAGAAGCGTAAACTTTCACAACGCGACGCTGTGTCAACGCTGCGTCGCAACTTAACTTTAGGAAAAATAAATGTCAGACCTTATCGTCATTGAACACAACCCAAGCGAAGAACGCCTTAAAGAATTAGGCGTGTCGAGTTGGGAAATTTGGGAAAAAGAAGTGTCGAAATTCAACATCGATTTCGACGAAACCGAAAAAGCCTACCTTTTAGAAGGCGAAATTTTAGTCACGCCAAAAGGCGGAGAACCTGTCCGAATTGTGGCAGGCGATTTAGTGTTTTTCCTCGAAGGTTTAGAAAGCGATTGGGAAGTTGTCAAACCGTTGAAAAAACATTACAGCTACGATTAGAAAATTGGCGGATTCAAATGGCGCGTGCTGTTTGAATCCGCTCACTGCAATTTCAGGTTTATATAGAATGATAGAAAAAAAAGAGCTTGAATTTTACAAAGCATCTTCTAGTGCTTGGTATGCGATTTCGCTTGAACATGATAAAGCTCTTTTGACTTTATCTAGCGTGGCACTGGGTTTGCTGATTTCGCTGTCGGTCAAATTTGGTGTTGGATCAAGTTTAATTTTGATTATCTATTGTCTGTTGATGCTCAGTTTCTTCTTAACGATTGTTTTCGTATTGACGAAAATGAAAAATAAATCGGCAAGTTTTTTTAAATTTTTACAATCAGAGATTAACCTTAACAACACGAAAGAAATTGTATACGAAAAATCAGATTTTTCTTTTTATGTAGGAATTTTGTTGTTTATGCTTATGGGAATAATTATATCGATTGATTCATTTGAAGATAAAATGCATTTGCATCTCGACCACCATATTCCCGTTTTAATTACACCCCAAAATGACAAGCCCACTGTTATTTCAGAAACGGCGTATTTAATGGCAAGTCCTAAAAATCTACAGCGTTTAAATCAAGCGATAGCTGAAATTGAAGCGGGTAATTTTCAACAACATGACCTCATTTTTGATTCATGATTTTGTCGTGGGCAGAAACAGAGCTGCACAGATAGTTAAAACGAGATTGCTCAATGAACATTCACGAATATCAAGCCAAACAACTTTTTGAATGGCGCGAAAACGAGGCCACGACACCATGAACACATTATCGATTCATTTACCCGACAACTTAGAACAGCAATTAACGTTTTATTGTCAGCAACATCAAAGTTCTAAAAGCGACACGATTCGTTTAGCTCTTGAACGTTTATTTATGACAACCAACAAATCATTAAGCCCTTATGAACTGGGAAAAGGTGGTTTTGGTTCAGACCAAACGCACGAAGGTGACATAGCGCAAAATACGAAAGCATTACTTAAAGCTCGGTTCACGCCTAATGCTGATTGTTGATACGGGTTTTTTAGTCGCGCTGTATATTCGCCGTGATAAATTGCATTCGCACGCTTTGAATTTTTTACAACAAAATCAACAGCCACTGATTACCGCAGCGTCCGTCATTGTTGAAAGTTGTTATTTTTTGGATGCAAAGGCAAAAGTCGCGTTATTGAATTGGGTTGAACTCGGTGGCATTAAAGTCGTCGATGTGCCTGTGACAGCTTACGGTGAAATAGCACAATCCATTAAGAAATATGCTGACCACGACATTGATTTTACAGATGCGACGTTGATTTGGTTAGCCAACAAATACAATCAAAAACAAATTTTAACCGTCGATAAAAACGATTTTTCAGCGTTTCGTTTGAAAAATAATCAATGGTTTCATTTGATAGAATGGTATCAATTCTAAACAAGGTCATGAAAAATGAACATTCACGAATATCAAGCCAAACAACTTTTTCAAAACTACGCCATTCCAATTCCCGAAGGGCGCGTTGCCACGACGGCGATTGAAGCCGAAAAAATCGCCCAAGAATTAACGCACGAATCATGGGTGGTAAAAGCCCAAATTCACGCAGGCGGACGCGGCAAAGTCGGCGGTGTGAAAGTCGCCAAAACGCCCGACGACGTTTTCACCTTCACGCACGAATTATTAGGCACACGTTTAGTCACCAAACAAACGGATTGTGTCGGTTTGCCGATTGATTCGGTTTTGATTGAAAAAACTTACCCGATTAAACGCGAATTGTATTTGAGTTTGTTGGTTGAACGCAGCGCGGAACGGTTAGTTTTTGTTGCGTCAGCGGCGGGTGGAATGGAAATTGAAACCGTCGCGTACGAAATGCCCGAACAAATTATTACCGTCACGATTCACCCCGCAACAGGTTTACAAGCCAGTCATTGCCGCAAAATTGCTTACGCGCTGAAACTCGAACGCGCTCAACATTCGCAACTCGAAACGATTATGCGCGGAATGATGGATTTATTTTTGGCGAAAGATGCCAGTCAAATTGAAATCAATCCGTTAATCGAAACTGAATCAGGCGAGTTAATCGCACTCGATGCCAAAATAAATTTTGACGACAACGCGCTGGCGTTACATCCCGATATTTTCGCATTGCGTGACGTTCGCCAAGAAGAAGCCAAAGAAAATGAAGCCCAACAATTCGGGCTAAATTACATTGCACTCGACGGCAACATCGGTTGTATGGTGAATGGCGCGGGATTGGCAATGGCAACAATGGATTTAGTCAAATCAAAAGGCGGCTTCCCTGCGAATTTCCTCGATGTTGGCGGCGGCACAAATGTCCAAAAAGTCTGTGAAGCGTTCAAATTGATTTTAGCGGACGGCACGGTCAAAGCCGTTTTGGTGAACATTTTTGGCGGCATTGTGAAATGTGACGTGATTGCTCAAGGAATTTTAGCGGCAATGGCACAAATCGAAGTCAATGTCTCCGTCGTGGTGCGTTTAGAAGGTACAAACGCCGAACAGGGCAGGGCGTTATTAACAAACACAAACTTTAAACTTTACGCCGCGAATGATTTGAATCACGCTGCTGAACAAGTTGTGGCATTCGCGGAGGCAGCAGAATGAGCATTTTAATCGATAAAAATACGCGCGTAATTTGCCAAGGTTTCACCGGCAAACAAGGCACTTTTCATTCTCAACAAGCACTCGATTACGGCACAAAATTAGTCGGTGGTGTAACGCCTGAACGTGGTGGCGCGACGCATTTAGGATTACCTGTTTTCAATACAGTTGACGAAGCAGTGAAAAATACGTGCGCGACGGCAACGGTGATTTATGTGCCACCCTTTTTTGCTGCCGATGCGATTTTAGAAGCCGTTGATGCGGGCATTGAATTGATCGTTTGCATTACCGAAGGCATTCCGACCTTGCAAATGTTGCGCGTCAAAGCGGCGATGCAAGGCACGAAATCGTTGTTGATTGGTGCGAATTGCCCTGGAATTATCACGCCAGATGAATGCAAAATTGGTATCATGCCTGCGTCGATTCATCAAGCGGGCGTGATTGGAATCGTGTCGCGCTCTGGCACATTAACTTATGAATCGGTGCATCAAACCACGCAACAAGGTTTGGGACAAAGCACTTGCGTCGGGATTGGTGGCGATCCAATTCATGGCATGAATTTCATCGACGTATTACGTCTTTTTCAAGCTGACCCAAAAACCAAAGGCATTGTGATGGTTGGCGAAATTGGCGGCAGCGACGAAGAAGCCGCAGCAGAATATATCAAAGCGCACGTCACAAAACCCGTTGTCGCGTACATTGCGGGACAAACTGCACCCGCTGGCAAACGAATGGGACACGCTGGCGCGATTGTTACGGGCGGAAAAGGCACTGCTGAGAGTAAAATGAACGCGCTGAAAGCCGCTGGTGTTGAAGTCGTGAACGCATTGACGGATATTGGCGTTGCAATGCAACGTTGTTTGTAATTCAAATCGAGGAAAAATTATGAAACATTTACATTTATTATTTGTCGCGCTGTCATTAGGCAGTTTTTTAGGGCGTGTCGCCTTATCGCAATTTCGTCCTGAAATGTTACAACTAAAATGGGTCAACATCGCACCGCACGTTATTAACGGTTTGTTATTGTTGACGGGTTTTAGTTTAGCGTTCAGTTATCCAGGCGATTACGGTTGGATTGCCGCGAAATTAGTCGCTTTATTGGGTTATGTTGGCTTGGGAATGATGACGTTAAAAAGAACTGATGTGACACGTTGGTATGCGTTTGGTGGCGCGTTGTTATTGTTCACCTATATCGCAAAAGTCGCCATGACGAAAAGTATTTTTTAATTAAGTAGGTCGGGTTAGCATCGCGTAACCCGACTTTTTGACCAGAATTCACACAACTATTATACCTGCGTTTTTACGTTCAAGATCTTGAATGTAACGCAAAACAATGGATTCTTCCATTGGCTTTAATTCTCTAAATTTAACCCCCACCAATTCAGAAAACGTCCCTCTTTTGAATCCGATCATTGGGGATTTCGTCACAATTTGAAACGAGATATTAACGTTATCGTGATCTGGCATGACGAGAGTGCAGTTTTCATAAATGGTCTCAGGCATCAAAAAATATGAAAACGCCCTGTCCTCATTTTTCATTGAAAAGCCAGTCAAGCTAATATCGTGCAAATTTAAGTGAATCAAATTTGATAGCCGTTTTTCAAGATCATCGGCGTAAGCTGCACTATTTTTCTGCTCAAGCCTTGCTTTGATTTTATTTGTTAAGGTCATTTTTTCATACGCTCTAATAAAAGCTTCTTTCCTGGCAAGCAACTCTTTTTCAATTTTAGCGGGTAACTGTTCTTTGATAAGACTAATGGCGTTGTTATAGGCTTCCGTATATTCTTCGGCACTATCTTCTTTCGGAGCTACGAGTGCGATTTCACATATACTTGGATTCGTTATCGGTGTGTTGACTCGGTAGCAGTCACGCCGATTGTACCAAAGTAATGAACTGGGAATGGGCATTGAAAACGCGGGATTACCTTCATACTTTACCAAGGATATTTTGTCACCCGTGAAAGCGACTTTAATTCCGTTAAATCTGGTTGAGAATTTAACGTACGGCGTACTTACTAATTTTTTATTAAAATAATCCGACGAACCATAATCTAAAATGAGCGTACCCTCCTTGTAATTTATAGCGATAATAGAAACTGAGATACTCTCTCCCCCTCCTAAGTCAGCCGTTATCTGATCGAGCATCGATAAATTGTTAACAATCATCGCTCGATTGTGAAGTATTGAGGAATCTTCGTCTTTCATTTGTATGCCACCAAAGTTTTAAAATTGTTTATTGTAAAAGAGGTTGCGTCATAGTATCCAAAACGCTGATATTTTCTAATATTTGTTAATAATCTTAATGCGTTGTTTTCAGTGAAAATCCAGTATAAAATGCACTTGCTGGCACTGTTCCTTCTGGCGAAAACCAAGCCCTTTGCCAGCAAACAAAGAGCGGAGCGGTTTTATAGCTTCGCATTGGTAGATACACCCGCTCATAACACTATTATGGGATGCAGTTAACGAAAGTTAAGAAAAAAGTATCGGATTTAATTTATGTGTTGGTTGTTTTTAATCGCAACGGGTTGTGTTGAAATTATTTTCGCTTTGAGTTTGAACTATGTTTTTATTTTACATTATTCGTGCTAATTCATAGAAAAATAGTCGTTAATTTACTTTTTTTAAAATATACCGATACTTTTTTCTTAACTTTCGTTAACTGCATCCCATAATAGTGTTATGAGCGGGTGTATCTACCAATGCGAAGCTATAAAACCGCTCCGCTCTTTGTTTGCTGGCAAAGGGCTTGGTTTTCGCCAGAAGGAACAGTGCCAGCAAGTGCATTTTATACTGGATTTTCACTGAAAACAACGCATTAAGATTATTAACAAATATTAGAAAATATCAGCGTTTTGGATACTATGACGCAACCCCCAGCAAAAAACGCCGCTGTCACGAATACCGTTTCGACCAGTTTATCGAATTTTTGACTCAATGGTATTTTAGCGGGTTTGGTAGATTTTGCGACGATGTCTAATGGCGCGGGCGCAGATATCGTTTTGGGCTTTTTTACTGTTTTTTTTTCAGCCTCTGGCTTGTTGCCTTCAACGTCGTCGAGTAATTCGTCAAATGTACCTTCCGTTTCTTCAACTAATGGCAATGCGGACGGCGAGTTGTGTTTGACAGAAACTTTTTTGCGGGCGACGGGGCTTTCAGCGTTGTTGACTAATTGCAATGCGGGTTGTGGCGTGTGTTTATGCAAAATTTTGATAACACCTTGATAAAACAAACGACTTAAATTAAAACAGTGTTTGCCAATAAAATCGAGTACCGCCAACAATGAAATTTCGGTGATTAGACGTAAACCGGCAAAAAGTATGACTAATAAAAACAGCGTGGCACCCGAATTACCAAACGCCACAGCTAAACTGGTACCAACTTCTTGTCCCAAAATACCGCCACTGTGACGCGGTAATTCAATGCCTGTGGGTAATAAATAAAAATGAAACAACGCATCTGCTGCCACAATCGTCGTCACCGCGCCCAACCACTGCAGTGTCATCAGTGTGTGTGATTGCTCCAATCGCTTTTGACTGTAATTCAGATAACCTTGCCAAACAATAATAAATGGAAAAGTGTACGCGCATAATCCAAAAAAACTAAGCATAAAATCGGCGAGCCATGCACCAAATACACCGCCCGCATTTGAAATCGTTTGCACTGAACCGCTGTGCGTCCAACCGGCATCGTCGTTATTGAAGGTCAAAAGTGAAATCAAAAAAAATAATGCTCCCGCAATGACGCTTAATAATGCGACTTCGCGTAAACCTCGAAACTTTTTTTCTTCCATTACTGCTGACATAATTCGATGCTCACTGTTTAACATTTATTTTTTTCGTCGTCATTGCAGAGATTTGCGATTACATTTTTTCTGTATCGCCTAAATAACGATAAAGAATACTTTGCCAATTTGGCTGGGAAAGTTTATTAAGCAAGACATAATTGATTTGTTTTCGTATAGAACTATTTAATGGTACAGCGATGGCATAATTTTGTTTTTCGAAGGTAACAGGAAGCACCCGAATAGTTCCGTTAAATTCCGTATTGACCAAGTATTGCAAGGTAGCAATGTCATACACAACGGCTCCTACCTTCTTTTCAGATAATGCTTCTAGGCTTTCTGACGCGGTTTGATAACCTACATAGTTTCTATTATTTTTATTTAAATAATTTTCACTGGTCGAATGTTTCACCGTCCCCACTTTTATTTTTGCTAAATCTTCAGGGCCATTTATTGTGGACTGTAACTTATTGACAGTGATAGAAGAGGACATCGTAGCCGTAAAAGTAGATATCATTAAAATTGCCGTGAACATCCAAAACAGTGCGACTAATCGTCCACCCAGAGTAATAGGATATTTATCGCCATAACCGATAGTCGTCATAGAGACGGCAGACCACCAAAATCCACTCGCTACGCCTTTAATAATGCCGCCACCAAAATGATTAGGGTTCTTGGTGCGTTCAAATGTCCAAACCAAAAAGCCTACGGAAAGAAGTGCTAAGGTTAAATATAAAATAGTCTTTGCCACATCCCAAGATAATAGACTGGTTAAAAATGTAGAGCTACTATACGAATTATCCATTGATACAGCAATGCCTAGTCCTGTGTTGTAATAGGGCTGAGAGAAATCAAACTTTTCTTCTCTAGTGGGTGTGACTGATAATGCCGCAATTCCAACATCAACCGTGCCATCAGAAAGGGCGTTAATTAAACCATTTAAATCATATTCTACAAATTCATAGTTCACATTCATATCCACAGCTAGTTCCCGCCACAAATCAACACTGATTCCGCTGAAAGCACCATCAGGACTTTTAATGACAAATGGAGCGATTTTTTTTATACCAATAGTTAGTGTTTTTGTTGGTATATTGGAAGATGTGGAGATGTTTTCTGTTGCAGAAGCTAGTCCAACAACATTAGTTAGAAAAAAAACAGCTATTAAAAAAAATCGTAATCTCATCTTTTAATCCTCTTTGCTAATATAGCTAATATAAAAGTCGCCGTAGATAATGGCATCGTTACCAAAATCGGATGTCATTTTTTAAGTTTTCTGTTGTTGTAATGTCAAATGGATTGTAATTGAACTATCCAATTTGAACTAACAAAAACGTGCCGCGATAAATTTCTTCTACCGTCTTAAGAATCCACTAACGTCGAAATTCCGCCTAAATCATCCAATTCATTGTCGACAATTTTTCGCAAAATACGACGCATAATTTTACCAAAAATTCCTTGCTGGTTTAAAGCCCCGCCCTTTAGGGCGGAAAGGTAGCCACGCGCAACGAGTAAGGCGAAGTTGCATTCAATGTGGCTACCGATTTGGGCGGGGTGTTTGCTCCCCCGTCCAAATCATCAAAGCATCCGACCAACGGGAGGATTCCTCATGCAAGCGGGAAGCGGGAATGGTTTCTGGTCACTATGACGACTTTAGATCAGACCACATCGTGGTATTTCTCAAGATAAGTTGCCTCTATATTACTTTCTACTCTTGTCAAAAAAACCTTGGAATCCATATAGAGCCTAATTTTTAAATCTTTAAATTTATCTTCGTATTGTTCGTATTCTTTAAGGCGTTGGTGCATAAATACCAAAAATATGGCAATCTTTAGCAAATCATTTTCAATTAATTCTGAAAATTCACTGAGTCAAAGTCAAAATACAAAATCACTTGTGGGTTGAATACGATAAAGCGAACATTTTTTAAAACAATACTTAAAACCACGAGAAACAATCAAAAACTATGGCAGATAGACCAAGAAAGCGCGTTAGTCAGCGTTACGACAGACCAAATCAAAACAGGAAAAAAAAACAACGCTCTTTTTGGGGGTGGTTTAGCGGTAGTCTATTTCTTATCGCGTTAGGCGTGGGTGGCTTTTTCTTGTTTAGTTATTTAGGCTATTTGGATTACAACGTTCGCAAACAATTTGAAGGCAAACGCTGGGCAATTCCAGCGCGAGTTTATGCGAGTCCCGTTGAACTCTACGCGGGTTACAGCATGGATGTCACGCAGTTTGAAGCGTTGCTAAAAACGCTGCATTATCGCCAAGATAATAATTTACTTGCCGAAGGAACTTACGTTAAAAAAGCACAACAAATTACCGTGAAAACACGCCCGTTTAGTTTTTGGGATTCACCGCAAAATAGTAATTTGGTGCGTTTGAATTTTGCCGAATCGAATGTCACAAACATCACCGATTTAGGTAATCAAAACGCCGAAATCGCGTTATTGCGAATGGATCCCGTGCAAATTGGCAGTTTATATCCGCGCCTCAAAGAAGATCGCGTGTTAATTAAATTACAAGAAGCTCCGCCCGCGCTGATTAACGCTTTGTTGGCTTCGGAAGATCGTGATTTTTACCATCATTTTGGCATTTCATTTCGGGGAATTGCCCGCGCCATGTTGGCGAATTTCCGTGCTGGGGCGATGGTTCAAGGCGGCAGCACGATTACCCAACAATTGGTGAAAAACTTTTATCTCAGTTCCGAACGCAGTTTAACTCGCAAAATTAACGAGGCGTTTATGGCGTTGATTTTAGAATATCGTTACAGCAAAGATGAGATTTTAGAAGCCTATTTGAACGAAATTTATTTGGGGCAAAACGGCAATAGTTCCGTGCATGGTTTTGGTTTAGCCAGCGAATTTTATTTTGATAGCACGTTGAAAGATTTACCGTTGCATCAAGTCGTTTCACTGGTCGCGCTGGTGCGAGGACCATCTTATTATGATCCACGTCGCGTGGCGGATCGGGCGTTGCAACGACGCAATTTAATTCTCGATGAAATGGCAACCGCGAAATCAATTACCGTGAAACAAGCGACTGATGCGAAGGCGAAACCGTTGGGCGTAATTGCCAATGTTCACCGTTCGGCAAATCGTTATCCGTATTTTATGGATTTGGTGAAGCGGCAATTAAGTCAGGAATACCGCGAAGAAGATTTAACGTCGGAAGGCTTGAGTATTTTCACCACGTTGGATACGCGCGTTCAAGATACGCTCGAACAAACGGTTAAAAGCCAATTGGTTCAACTCGAAAAATTACCAAAGGCAACCGACAATTTAGAAGCCGCTGCGGTAGTCACTCGTCGTGATAGCGGTGAAATTGCCGCGTTAACCAGTGGACGCGAAGTGGTTTCGTCGGGTTTTAATCGCGCTTTGGATGCGGTGCGTCCGATTGGTTCGTTAATTAAACCCGTGATTTATTTGACGGCGTTGAACAATCCGAAAAAATATACGATTACCACGTCGGTGAGTGACAGCGAAATCGTGGTGCCGAATAAAGGCAGCGAGCCGTGGATTCCCAAAAATTACGATCATCGCGAACACGGAAATGTCAGTTTGCATCAAGCGTTGGCGCATTCGTACAATTTAGCAACGGTGCGCGTCGGGATGGATGTTGGCGTGGATAACGTCATTGAAACGTTACGAAATATGGGCGTGACGCGCGAAGTCGAATCGTTCCCGTCGTTTTTGCTGGGTTCGGCGCAACTCACGCCGTTGGATGTGACGCAAATGTATCAAACGCTGGCGGGCGATGGATTTTTAAGTCGATTGAAAGCGATTCGCGCAGTGGTTTCAGCAAAAGGCGAACGCTTGCAAAGTTATCCGTTTATTGTAAAACAAGCGATTGATCCAGGGGTGACGTACATTGTGAATACGATGTTGCAAGAAGTAATGACCGAAGGCACCGGACACAAAGCGTACGATGTATTTCCGAAAAATTACGGTTTAGTCGGTAAAACCGGCACGACTAACGATGCCAAAGACAGTTGGTTTGCCGGTTATACCGGTGATTATTTGTCGGTAGTTTGGGTCGGGCGAGATGACAATAAACCAATGGGGTTAACGGGTGCCACTGGCGCGTTACCGGTTTGGTTGGCGATAATGAAACAAATTTCGACCCAGCCTGTGAATTTAATTGCGCCGGATAATATCAAAATGGCTTCATACAGCAGTTGTTTCACTTCGCGCCGTTATCCGTATATTGCCGGCTCCGAACCGCGTGCAACAAGTTGTAATGAGAGCAGTGGCGGCAATGGTTACTACGCCCCCAAAATGGGCGGCGATAACGCTATCGCGCCAGTTGAATCGACAACTGACGACGAATTGCCCGAAAATTTTTAGTGTTGAGTTGAGAAATAATTTATGAAAAAAAAGCGTTGGTTTATTGCTGCGTTGTTGAGTTTGAGTAGTTTCATTGCCGCTGCGGAAGATGTGCCGGTGAAACAATTGAAAGCCTTTTTAGCTTCCGCTAAAACCATCACGGCGAATTTCAAACAGGTGTTAATTAACGAGGCGGGCGATCCGTTTCAAACCAGTTCGGGCTTGTTTTATTTGCAACGTCCGGGCAAATTTCGGTGGGATTATACCAAACCGTTTCAACAGCAAATTATTTCCACGTCCGGTAAAGTGTGGTTTTACGATACCGATTTGGAGCAAGTCACGATTAAAAAGTTAGACGAGTCGGTGGGTTCAACGCCTGCGTTATTGTTGAGTGGTGATGTGCCGTTGGAAGATAATTATTCGATTGAACAACAAGGTGCAGAAGGCGATATGAACTGGGTAAAACTGGTGCCGAAAAGCCAAGATAGTACGTTTAAATATGTGTTAATTGGGCTTGAAAAAGGCGTGTTGAGCGGAATGCAATTGAATGATAATTTTGGACAATTAACGCGAATTTATTTTTCAAATTTAAAAGTGAATCAACCTGTTGAGGCGAATTTGTTTGAATTTATTGCGCCCAAAGGCGTGGATGTATTTTCCGAATGAAAAACGGAGAGGCGCGAAACGTAAATTTAAAAACCTGTTGTTTTTTATCAACATGGTGTGATTAGTTTTCATTTATTTCGTTTACTTGTTGATAAATAACGAAATATGTAGGTTTTAAAAATGGTTGTAAAACTTGTAAGGAAATAATTTTGCTGGTATTATCGCCACTGTGACATAAGTTTTGTTGTATAAAAACAAATTTAAAACTTGCAACCCAAATACTTTCTGAGGATTCAAAATGACAAAAACAAAATTAGCTTTAGGCGTAACGACGACTTTATTCGCATTCGCCGCCGCAACCGTCGCACCAGAAGCGGCTGCACATGCTAGCAAAAAAGCACACAAACATGCTAAAAAAGC
>Ga0265593_1000179_pt1 | contig 41576 bp, 32 predicted proteins | sample saktaG_8_FD_190136 | JGI IMG/M metagenome (GOLD analysis project Ga0265593, IMG submission 190136) | Saline water microbial communities from Sakinaw Lake, British Columbia, Canada - sak_2011_5_24_36m | ecosystem: Environmental > Aquatic > Non-marine Saline and Alkaline > Saline ... | reverse complement strand
AAATCAGGGTATCATGAAAACACCGAAGTCAGCGGCAATGTTTGCCAAAGTGGATGAATGGGAAAAAAGCGGGCAATCTCTTCGTGAGTTCGCCACAGCCATGGGGCTTTCCAAAGGTGCATTATCTTACTGGGTACGCAAGAAGCGTAAAATCTCACGTAAGACTCCATCTTTTGTGGAGTTGTCGCCCCTGGTCAAACCCAAGGTGAGCATTGAAGCCTCTTCAAAACATCCGATTGCTGATGCCCAGGCACAACTGGTTTTCACTTTTCCGGGTGGCATGTGTATAAAGGTCTACGGTTAGATGCTTGGGCTAAGCGCCAACCTGCGCTATTTTCTGTGCTGCCAGTCTACCGATATGCGCAATGGCTTCGATGGATTGGCTGGGATTGTGCGGAATTTTCTGATGAAAGACCCTGTTTCGGGTGATGTTTTCATCTTTTTGAACAAAACCCGCACCCACATTAAGCTACTTTATTGGGATGGCGATGGGTTCGCTCTTTTTTATAAGCGTTTGGAAAGGGGCAGGTATGACCAATGTACAGCCGTTACTGGGTTGTCCAAAGAGATGAAGAGAGAAGAGCTTTTGATGCTTTTGGAAGGTCTGTCATATGGTGATATGCGTCGAAAAAAGAGATTTAAATTTGAGTAATTTATTTGCAAATATATTTGCTGAAACCCTTGTTAATTCAGGGTTTATGCGTATATTTGATGCATGCAAGGGCAGCAACTACCAACAGATTTTACAGCAGAAACATTAGCAAAAAGAGTGCTCTTTTTGGAAGCTGCACTTGCCATAAAAGATGCAGTCATTTCCGAAAAAGATGCAGCCATTTCTGAAAAAGATGCAGTCATCTCTGATAAGAGCGCTGAGCTGTTAAAACTATCCGGGGAACTTGCAGCCGAGAAGTTCAGATATGCCCAGCTTCAGCGCATGATCTACGGATCGAAAAGGGAACGGTTCATTTCATCAACCTTTCCAGAACAACTCAAATTCGAGTTTGAGCCAAAAGCCCTGGAGATTGAGCAGGCTGTAGAAGCTGAGCGTGAGACCATCAGAATAGAGTACGAACGTAAAAAGGCTAAAAAGAAACATCCGGGCCGTTTGGCGTTACCATCTCATTTACCAGTAGTTGAAACCATTATTGAACCCACTGAAGATACTACCGGGATGGTGTGCATTGGCCGGGAGGTAACCGATGAACTGGATTATACACCGGCAGAACTGCACATTAACCGCACCATCCGTCCAATATACATCAGCAAAGAAGATGAACTGGGTAACCAAAAGCAAGTCATTGCCCAGTTAAACCGGCCCATTAACAAATGCATTGCCAGCGCCGCGCTATTGTCAATGATCTTTACCGATAAGTTCATCTTTCATCTACCGTATTATCGGATTCAACAGCGCATAAGCCAGATGGGGGTTCCAATACCTACAAGCACGTTCGAGTCGTGGGTCAAACTTGGCGCCCAACACATCAAACCCCTGTTCGCTGTGCATCGCCTGTATGTGTTTAGCGAAATATACCAGCAGATTGATGAATCTCCGATAAAAGTCCAGGATAGAGATAAACCCGGAACCTTGCACCTTGGCTATATGTGGGTAAGGCATGCTCCTTTGTCGAAATCGGTACTCTTTGAATACTATAAAGGTCGTTCTCCCAAAGAACCTTTGCGTGATTTATCAAAGTTCAAGGGCTATATTCAAACCGATGGCTATTCAGGCTATACCCATCTGGCTGAAACAGCCGGGATCACCCACCTCTCGTGTTGGTGCCACGCAAGGCGCTATTTCGACAAAGCCCTTCCAAACGACCAGCAGCGGGCATCGAAAGTATTAAAACTGATCCAGGTGTTATATGCCATCGAGGCCCTGGCCCGTGAGGCTAATATGACCCATGAGCAGCGACATGAACTCAGGCTCGAAAAATCACTGCCCATCATCAATGAGATTGGATCCTACATCTATAATGAAAGGGACAAGGTTCTTCCGAAAAGTCCCATTGGTGTGGCATTTGAATATTGTGCCAACAGATGGATCAGTTTGCAGAATTATCTCAAAGACGGAATGTTGGAAATTGACAGTAATCTTATTTATCATAACTTTTCAGTTATCGAAACCATTGCCCATAGTCCCCTGAACTACTGCATAGTAGCGTAAAAAAGTTTTGATAATATTATCGAACTTTGTGTCCAAACCAAAAATAAATTGTATTATGGACACAACGCATCTACAATCAACAAAACACTTGCTGCTCGACTACCTGCTCGAGAAGGGGTACAAAGATGACACGCTTTGGATGACTCGCAAGTGCCTTACACTTGCCATTGAAGAGGGTTATAAGCCGGAAATCCGTTCTTATGAAGACTTCTATGGTTATGCTGAGCAGCAGTTAGGTTATCAGCTTGGGGAACCTCGCGATAAAAAGCTCAAATCCTATATTGGTATCCTCTGGAACTTCGACATTAACGGGAAATTCCCTCAGGGTCTCGCAACCGGGTTCATGGCGGGTCCATCGAAATATGAACAACTTAGTAATGATTTCAAGGAGATCATTGATAATCATTCTGTTATACGAAGAGCTGAAGGGAAAGCTGAAAAAACCATTTACACCGAATACCGTGCAGGGCTGATTTTTTTTCTCTTTATGCAAGACTGTGGGGCCAATGCATTGACCAATATTGAGGCCAGAATGATATACGGGTTCTTTCATAATGGCAACGAGGTTATCCGTAAAGGTTCATATTGCCATCTTGTAAAGATGGTTCTGGGAACCGTCGTTGACAAACATAGGGAAGTTGCTTGGAGAATCATACGCCTTCTCCCAAAAATCAGGGAGCCAAGAAAACTGTTTGATTATCTGCTGCCGGAAGAAGCCCGCAAAGTCTATGATTGTCTCAAAAATGAGCAGTCCAGTTTGAGCCACATGGAACGTGCAATTGGATGGATCGCATACTTTGTTGGACTGCGAGGCACCGATATCGCCAATATGAGTATGCAGAACATTGATTGGAAGCATGAGAGGATTCATTTGGTGCAATCCAAAACCGGCGTTCCACTGAATCTTCCTTTGAATGCGGCGATGGGCAACTCCCTTTTCGATTACATCACAGTTGAGCGTCCCGCTGTTGATAGCGAAAAAATATTTTTTCACGCAACTCGTCCACATAATGAGTTCCAGGAAATTGGTTCCATCATTAACAAGGTATTCGATGCCGCAGGTGTTCGAGCCCAAGGCAGGGCACGTGGCATCAGGGTAATGCGTCATCATCTTGTCACAAGCCTTCTTGCCAAAGGAACGGATTGCGCCACTGTATCGAGCATAGTAGGGCATAAGAATGAAGAATCCTTGCATCCCTATGTTGACACGGACATTGAACATCTCAAGGCCTGTGCAATAAGCATCGAGCGATATCCTGTTGATAATAGAGTGTTTGCGATATGATACGAAGGCCTTATCTATCCGGACTTGCTCCGCTTATGAACGAGTTCGTGCTAAGTCGCAAAGCTGCTGATGCCTGGAGCGTAACTTATAGTGACAATCTCCATAATTTCGACAAATATTGCTTCGATAACTTCCCAAAGCAATCGGAGCTAGCAGATGGGATGCTTGCATGGTGTAATCCACGTGATAACGAAAATGGGAATTCATGCCGCGTGAGAACAACTTGTGTCTGGAACTTTGTTGATTATCTCCGTGAATTGGGCAAGACTACTATCCGATCCAAACGCCAAAAATATGTCAAGGATCTGTCCTTTGCTCCCCATCTTTTCACGGATGAAGAACTTGATCAGTTCTTTTTGGAGTGCGATCGAGTATGTCTCGCCAAATGCGAACGGAATAAGACTCTCAGTGCAAGGCTTAGCGCTCTGGAAATACCTGTCTTTTTTCGCCTGCTGCGGAGTTCCGGGTTGCGTACATGTGAAGCCAGATGGCTGAATATCTCTGACATAGACTTCACTACGGGTGTGGTATCGGTTCATAAATCCAAAGGTGGTGGGCAACATCGTATCGTTTTGCACCAAAGCATGTTCGGGCTCCTGAACAGGTACATAGAATCGTTGTACAGGTTGATGCCAGAATCCGCCTTGCTCTTTCCCGATGCAAAAGGTCATCCACATGATCCAAGGTGGGAGTCCTACAACTTTAGAGATATTTGGTCCAATGTGAGTAGTGAACCGGCCAGGGCATATGACTTCCGTCACCTGTATGCCACCCAAAACATCGAAGCGATGGAAGGTATCGGATGTGAGATGAATGGAGAGTTGATGTTCCTGGCGCGTTCGATGGGGCATAGTTCCCCAGCTATGACTTGTGCGTACTTCCATTATATCCCCGTCTTGCATGACAAGGTAGAGAGATGTAGCGGAGACTCTTTCAGAAATCTTCTTCAAAATCAATCGTGCCATGGGGAAAACTAGGAAAAGAGATGCGGCACTGCAAGAGTCATTGATATTGAGTGCTTTGGTTCACAAGTGGACCTGTTCATACCTACCTTCGGTTGGGGCTCAGAGTCCCCATACTGTAAGAACTTATCGGTCATCATTGGGAATGTTCTCCAAGTTTTTAAGCCAATACAAGGGTCTTACTCCGTTCAGCTTGAATGCTGATTGTTTCTCTGCAAACGTCCTGAACGAGTGGGTTGTATGGATGAAAACAACCATAGGGGCATCTTCTTCGACATGCAACAACAGGATGGCAGCCATAAAGAGTCTGCTCTTGTTCATGGGAGGTGCAGATATGGGTCTGGCATATCTTTATGATGCAGCGAAGAAGCACGTAAAGCCTCTCCATGAGCCGCAGCGGGAGGTTAATAGCATCAGTAACGAAGCAATAAAGGTTCTTTTCCAGGAACCGGACCTGAATAGCCGCGTCGGCCGCCGGGACTACGCATTCCTGCTGTTGACATACGGAACAGGGATGCGTCTGGACGAGGTTCTTTCCTTGAAAGTCAAAGACTTAACTTTGGTAAAAGGGAAAGGGGGAGTTCACGTTCTTGGCAAGGGTAACAAACTGAGAACAATCCCTCTTCTGGATAACCTGGTTGACTGTCTTTGCTTGTATATGAATGAGTTCCATGGTCGTACGCCTAAAGCAAATGATCTTGTGTTCTACTCTCCGTGCCATAGTATGCGTGCTAAACTGACGCAACCAGCGATGTCAAAGCGACTGAAATTATATGCTGAAAGAGCTCACTTAAAATGTAGCGAGGTACCTTTGGATATGCACGTCCACGTCCTGAGGCACTCCCGCGCTACACATTGGAGGGAAGAAGGGCTCAATCTTGTTGAAATCATGGAGCTTCTTGGACATAGTAGTTACCAATCTACGTTAATCTATCAGACAGTGACTGACCAGCAAAAGCGGGAGGCCATTGAGAAGATGGCTGACGAAGAGATAAACAACCTGCCCAAGAAATGGCTGCTCCCTGAAAACACAAGTTTGGCCGAAGCCTTTGGAATATATACGAAATAACCTTATTGTTATCCGAACTTCCTGGATGGAAGTGCTTGTGTATAAACCCTATCGAACGGGAAGTTTCGATAACTGAAAAGTTATGATAAATGAGGTTATCCAAAAGTTTGTATAATCTTATTGAAAATTCTATCCGTCCCCTGGCTTTGGGTCGGAAAAATTTTCTCTTTGCCGGCAATCATGAAGCGGCTGAGAGCATCGCAATGTTTTACAGTTTTTTCGGCACTTGCAAAAAAAGCGGAGTCGATGCCCAGAAATGGCTTACCTATGTCATCAACAATATCAACGACACAAAATCCTCTCACCTCAAAGAACTCCTCCCGCAATTTATTGATAAAACCCTATTGAAGTAAGACGGGGTTGGTAGGGCGGATACGAATGTAAAGAAGTTCGTGAGAAAGTTCGTGAAGGAGGTCGTTACGAAGATCGTTTTTCTCATACGTTCCACCCTTACGATTTACCATCACGAACTTCCTTCACGATTTTCTTCACGTTCTACCATCACGAATTTGTATCACTTTTCGCCCCTCGCCGGATTAAGTAGTAAAAACTATGAAAGCGATCAGAACACACAAAGACCTGGATGTATGGCAAGTCTCGATGGAATTAGTGAAGGATATATATGCTCTCACGAAGAACTTCCCGTCGGACGAAAAATTTGGATTAATTAATCAGCTCAGACGCGGTGCAGTTTCGATTCCTTCAAATATTGCCGAAGGAGCTTCGAGGCAATCCAGTAAAGAGACAATACAATTCCTGTATGTTGCCTTAGGGTCCTTATCAGAAGTTGAAACTCAGGTAGAGATTGCCCGTAATCTGGATTACATCAGCGAGATAGGGCCTGTGTTGGGGAAGATGTTGAGGGTGAGGATGATGTTGCTTGGGATGATTAGGAACGTGAAGGAAGTTCGTTAGGAAGGGCGTGAGGAAGATCGTAAGGGAAGAACGCAAGTAAGATCGTGAGGAAGGTCGTGAGGAAGGTCGTGAGGAAGATCGTGAGGAAGGTCGTGAGGAAGGACGCAAGTAAAATCGTTAAGAAATTCGCAAATTAGATCGTAAACAAGGTCGATATAAAGTTCGGTTTTCTTACGTTTTACCCTTACGATTTCCCATCACGTTTTACCATGGCTGCTACGGTCTAAATGAGCTCACCGTTTGTGTTCCCTTATTGGTTTCCCAAATCTCTGTTCGCTCACTTAGCCCTGAGGCAGCCCTGGTAAGGTGCTGCGATGCAATAAGGGCTCACGGATGCCGCTGATAAATTCATGTCGATCGGATTTGTAACAGTGAGCAATGCTATCCGCAGACAGAGAAAAATCGTGACGAAGATCGTTAGGTATGTCGTAAATACCGCAAGGAAGGTTGTTAAAAGAACAATTTATTTCACATTTCCCTATCACTTTTCGAGATTGGGCGGATTAAGTAGTAAATGAAGCACGTGATTATATAATAACGCGATATGATGAAGGAAACGGAAACAATAGAATTTAAAAAGACTACCGCGGAATTAAAAGAGGCGGTAATTTCGATTTCTTCGATGCTAAACAAACAGGGGTTTGGAACTGTTTTTTTCGGCATTGAGGACAGTGGGAAAGTTGTTGGTCAAAGCATCGGCATTAATACTTTGAACAGGGTTACACAAACCATTGTTGATAATATCGAGCCAAAAATTTATCCAAAAGTTGAGGTGATTGAGATAGATGGAAAATCCTGTATACAAGTAATTGCAAATGGAATCAATAGTCCATATTTTGCATATAATCGGGCATATATAAGAGTTGGGGAGTCTGATAAAAGCTTAAGCGTTCAGGAAATTAAAAACAGGATTCTAAACAATAAACGATTGTTTTGGGAAACAGAGCCATCTAAAAAAGCAATAGGTGATGTTGATGAAAAAACCTTGATTGATTTTATGTCCAGAGCAAAATCAGCTCAAAGGATTGATTTTGACTTTGATAATGTAAAAACTACTTTGAATAAACTCCACCTTTTAAAAGGAGACTATTTGACTAATGCTGCTGAAATATTATTTTGTAATGATAACTTTATGGAAATTCAGGCTGGAACCTTTGCCGGAACTGATAAATTGACATTTTTAGATTTCAAACTATTTAAAGGAGACCTTTTCAGGTTGCGGCAACAAGCAGAGACTTATATCTTTACAACCATGCGATGGCGAGCAGATCTATCAGGAAGCCGTAGGATTGAAATTCCTGAAATCCCAGTACGAGCCTTGTCGGAAGCTGTCGGGAATTCATTAGTCCATCGGGATTTCGAAAATTCAAAAGGTAATGAAATAGCAATTTATACAGACAGGATTGAGATCTATAATCCGGGACAATTTCCTGAAGGTATCGAGCCTATGGATTATTACGCAGGTAACGAACATTCTGTATTGCGAAATCCTCATATTTCCGAGATAATTTTCAGGTCCAAAGATATCGAACGCTGGGGGAGCGGAATAAAGAGAATTCATGATGAATGTAGTAGGTCCAATATAAGAGTCGAGTTTAAGCGATTGAAAACCGGGTTTGTTGTTTGTTTTTATCGTCCCGAACGGGAAAGTGATATGCCCAGGGTCATAGAAAAGGTCGTAGAAAAGGTCGTAGAAAAGGTCGTAGAAAAGGTCGTAGAAAAGGTCGTAGAAAATATAAGTAAGAACCAAAAGGAAATTATACAATGCATGTCATCAAACCCTTTGATCTCTGCTTTGACTATCGCACTTTCATTAGGAATTTCTCAGAGGAAAGTTCAGGCAAACATTAAAAGGTTAAAGGAATTAGGATTGATAAGCCGCATTGGGCCTGATAAAGGAGGGCAATGGGTTGTACACAAGCTTAAGGAAGGTAGCACCGATAGTGCATAAAGAAGGTCGCAAATAAGTTCGTGAGCCGTGAGTCGTGAGTCGTTGACTGTTTCTCAACACCCTTGACATGACTGCTTCTCAGCACCCTTACCAGGGCTGCAACGGTCTAAATGAGCTCACCGTTTGTGTTCCCTTACTGGTTTCCTAAATCTCTGTTCGCTCACTTAGCCCTGAGGCAGCCCTGGCAAAGTGCTGAGAAGCAATAAGGGAGTTAAGAAGGGCGATTTTCTTCACGTTTTACCATTACGTATTTCCTCACGTTTTACCATCACATTACGGAGTGTTTAGTTTTGCAATGAGTTCCAATGGGTCGAGATCGGTTTTTGCAAAGGCAAACCATTTTTTGCCAAGGTCTTTTAACGAAGCGCCGATATGGTAAATTTCAGCTTTATCGATGATCAGGAATCGATCATGGGATTTAGTAAAAGTTTTCACTCCGATTGCAGGGTACTGGGCATTAAATTGTTTCAAATCCAACGGTAACTGCTTTGATATAAAAGCGGTGTATATCGTAGCTGTCACTTCACTATTCCTTTTCGACAACATTGTCAACACACTTTCGTCCACATAGTTGTCTATCAGTACGATGGACTTTTTAGCCGATTTGATAATATCCGATGCAAACTGGTAGGCATCGAATATTTGTCCTTCAAAAAAAATACCTTCAGTGGGGAGCAAGTTTGTTTTGTATTTTTTGCCATCTTTTGCAGTTAGTAAGGAATCCTTACATACTGTTTCTTCTTCTATACGTACTTCAAGCTTCATAGACACATTGTCAGGTTGATAAATGATTATTTCACCATTTTCGATTGAGGTATTCATTTTTCAGAGGGTTTATGGATAGGTGATACTTAATCCGCCGAAAGTGAAAAAGTGATATACTTTCGAGATAGAAAATTCATGAGTCGTGAATCGTGAATCGGGATCGATGGGTGACTGGGTAACTGGGTGGCTTCGCAGCCCCGGCAAAGGTGCTGCGATGTGATAACGGGAGGGTTAAAATCGAGGAGGAGTAGTGTACACGCAGGTCATTATAGTTTAATGCATTAGGGTAAGTGTTTCCAAAAAATGGAAATACATGGCTTATTTCCATTTTTTGGAAAAACCAAGAATATTTCCAAATTTTGGAAATAAATTCCAACCGCAAAAATGGTATTCCTGGCCCGGCGGTTTAAGGCTGGACAAGGATTTGCTCAATCTCGTTAACTGTATACAGGGAGAATTGCTATCCGCAGTCTGGTTAAAATCGTGAGGGAAAATCGTAATGAAGGTCGTGAATGAAGGTCGTAATGAAGTGCGTAATGAAGGTCGTGATTAAGGTCGTTAAGAAGAGCGATTTTCTTCGAATTTGGTGTTTCGTTCAGAATTTACCTATTCAGGTTTATTGATTCAAATTCCTTGAATGTCATTACGTTATAACCGTATCGGCTTGCTTCTTTAAGTAACTCTTTATCGCCGCTGACAAGTACAGCATTACGACTATGCTTGCATAAGCTGATCACATAACTTATCCAGATATTGCTATCCAGAATGAATACTTCATTCTTCATGATGTTCTTTACGGTATGCTGTGATCTCCTCGGCTACCTCGTCGATGCTGATGTTATTGGGCTTAACTCTATCAGATAATTTTTGTGCCCGGTAGGCAAGTGTTTCCTTTTCCAATTCTTTTTCCAGTCTCAATTTATCCTCAATTGAGAAGGATTTGATGAGTTTTAATACATCGGAGAAGGTAAACGGCAAATTGTAGGTGCGTTTATATGATGCAGTACTCATGACTTGAAATTTCTTTTATAATATACCTCAGGTATTGAAGTGTAAAGGTACAAACACTATTGCTTTTTTAGAAGCGGTCTTCAATAATAGTTGGCGAGGAAGGACGTGAAGAAGGACGTGAGGAAGGTCGTGATGAAGGACGTGAGGAAGGTCGTGAGGAAGGGCGTGAAGAAGGGCGTGAAGAAGGTCGTGAGGAAGGTCGTGAGGAAGGGCGTGAAGAAGTTCGTTAAGTTCAAGATCGATTTTTTTTCACGTTCTACCGTCACGTTTTACCATTGCGTAATTCCTTACGTTCTACCGTCACGTTTTACCATTACGTAATTCCTTACGTTCTATCGTCACGTGAGGGAGGGTGATTTTAATCACGTTCTGCCAGCAACCATTTCCAAACCGGGAGGGAGATGATGGGAGAGGAGTGTTGGGGAGTTTCATTCCAGGTCAGGAGAATGGATTTTGCAGGGTTCAACTCCATGGATGCTTCGGTGAGTGCACCTATTTCTCGCTTCAGTGTTGAGGGTTTTGAGGTGTCGTAACAGACCTGGATCAGGTACTCGTTCTGGTGGCCTTTTTTACACAGGAAATCAATTTCTTTGTTGTTTTGCGTCCTGTAATAAAACAGGTCAAGATCGGGACGGTAACCTCTTCGTATCAATTCTATAAAAACAAGGTTCTCGAGTCGACGGCCGTAATTGGGTGAAAGTTCGTGTGACCTGGATTTAATAAATCCATTATCAACGATATACACCTTTTTGGGTGATTTGTTGCGGATGCTCATCTTATTGCCAAACCGCGATATATAGTAAAATAAAAAGGGTTCTTCGAGATATGAAGCAAATTTTTGCACGGTTGTGGTGCTTTTCAACCCTAGAATTTCCCTGAGCGAATTATAGGTGAAGGTTCCTGAAAATATTGTAAGCATATAATTTGCAAGGGAATACAGCTGTTGTGCGTTTTTGATACTGAAACGCCTGATGATGTCCTTGAGTAAAACCGAATCGAACAGGGTACTCAGGTACTCATCCGCCAGCAACGGATTATTTACACTTTCGGGAAATCCGCCATTGGTCATGTACTGTTGCATCACCTGCAGTACGGAACCCAGGTCTTCGGGAGTCTTGATGTTTTGCGGGCTGAAGGACTTGTGCTGACTGCTGAGAAATTCTTTGAAACTGAATGGTAAAAGATGAATCGGAAGGTACCTTCCGGTGAGAGCGGTACTCATTTCGCGGGACAAAAGTTTTGAATTTGATCCGGTAAGGATCAGATTGTGGCCCCTGCGATGTAACTTATTTACAAGGGATTCCCAGTTATCGAGGTTTTGGATTTCGTCGAGAAAAATGTATTTAAAACCTGGAAAAACCTGCGGGAGTATTTCCATCATTTTATCGTATGAGAAAACTTTAAGCAGCTCATCATCATCAAAATTCATGTAGGCAAACGGCAGATCTTTAAGCAGCAGAAAGGCGAAGACCGATTTTCCGGCACGCCTGGGGCCAGTGATCAATTTAACCAGGCTACTGCGCAGAATCTCGTCTTTATCATATCCCTGCAATCTGTCGACATAGTTTCCAGATTGTAAAACCACTGCCTCCTGCTTGTGTTGTTCAAGAATATTTTTCATTGGTTTCTTCGTTTCAGTGGATAAAAATAATGAAATTTATCCAATAGAGTGATAATAATGGATAAAAAACGTGATGAACGTGATGACGTGATAGCGTGATGGACTTGATGAGCGTGATCATGCTCGCGATGCGAGCACGTGATGTCGTGATGGTCGTGATAGGGTGATGACATCACGTTCCTCACGCCATCACGTTCATCACGTTAATATACAGTATTCTTTGACTGGACCTTATGTGGACCTAAAGTATACATCAGAGCGATGTTATTTAATCGTTTCGAGCACCTTGGGGAAATCGAGGATGCGTAGGTTATTGGTTTTCTGGAAGAGGAGATGTTCGAAATCCCGGGCCTTTTTTTTGAGATCGGTGCGGGAGAGCATTTCGGCGAGTGCTTGTTTTAATCCGGCGGGACTGCTTATCTGTCTTCTTGCTGCAAGGAAATTGTAATCGGGCTGGGTAAATGAAAGGAGAAACATGAGATCGTAAAAATCCCTTCCTTTTTGCCTCGACAATAGTGCTGAGATCTTCATAGAGCAGAGAACCGGATCGGGAGGGACCGGGATTGAGAAGAAGAATCCACAACCACTGATGACGGTCTTCTCTGAATTATAAGAGACCTGCTGATCCTGGCACTCGATCTTGATGAGGAAACGTTCGTCGGGATGCCCGGAAAGGTTCATTTTCTGCAAAAGGCCGGGGAAGTAGATGTTACGGCGGAATGCAGTGATTTTTTCACTGGTCTTGTCACGGGCTTCGGCCTTCAATCCAAACCGGTTAAGATAAGTGATCACGTTGTTGGTCATCCGCAGAAAGTCATCCGCAGAAAAATCTTTACAGTCAAAGTCCAGGTCTTCGCTAAACCTGTCGATGCCTTTGACCAATCGAAGGCAGGTGCCTCCGATGAAAACCAGCTTGCCGATATGTTTTGTGGTCGCCAGATAATCGAGGATCAGAAGCTGGATGTATTCTTTGAGCAGGTATTTTCGGCTCGAAGGGTCGTCGCGAAGTATGGGAGGGTAAAATCCGAGGATCTGTGATAACTGTATCATAGGGCATACGTTTTAATAAACAGTCGGATGCGCTTGTCTAATGCGGGGTTGGCGATACGGGAGCTGATGGCCGTAAGGTCGCGTGTTTTCAGAAGCCGCGTGGAGAGGTCAATGCGCAGTTCTTCCATTTCGGCCGGGGTGTCGTAAAAAGGATTAAGGTAGAGCAGGTCGGTGAGCGCTTTGGCGGGTGTTGCAAGGAGCATTGAACCGTGAGCCGTGAGCCGTGAATCGTGAACCGTGGGTCGTGGTTCGTAGCCGAACATCAGTTCGGGTTTTACTGTATTGTAAGTAAATGTACCGAAGCTGTTTGTGAAGCTGGCTGTTTTGAGGGTTGTGATGCTGGTGATGTGGACGATGGATTCGGGTATGAGACCGTAAAAGGCAAGGGCTGTATGAAGGCTGATGTAGGAGGGGCGATATATGCGGTTTGCCAGATAAAAAGCGAAGTCCCGGTTGCCCAGGTATTCAGGAAAAGAGTAATACCCGTTCCTGAGTCTTATGAGGAGACCCTGACTGACCCAGCGAGTGAGGTTGTTCTTGTCAAAACCATAGCGCCAGGCATAGGCCTGGTGGGTTGTGAAGCAACCCAGGGGATACATTTCGCGGCGGAATTCCTGGAAATACATTTCTTTTTTTATGCAAATATACGGAAAAACAGAAATGAAGTCAAGGGTTTTCTATGGCTGAATCGGGATGCTGGCGCTTCGCGCCGATGCGGGATGCTGGATGAGGCAACACGTTGCGTTGCCGGGATTCGTGAATCGTGAGTCGTGAGTCGTGATTCGTGGTACGGGGTGAGAGTGGTTCGTGACACGTTACACGTTACACGCGACACCTTTTTACTTAATTGGCTGTAATTGTCTGGCAGAATGGTGTATGGTGATAATTTCTATCAGTTTATCCTCTTTAATCCTGTAAATTATTCTGAAACTCCCTGATATGATTTCACGAATTGATGCCTCTGCTGTTTCCGGGACAACCCTGCCTGCTTCTGGATGCGATTTTAATATTTTAACCCTATCCCTGATTCTTATGATCTGGATTCTTGCATATTTAACAGAATCCTTGGAGATATATTCGTAAATATTCTCCAGGTCTTTTACAGATTGATGAGTCCAGGTTATGCGAACCATTTGGCAACTTTTGCCTCTACTTGTTCTTCAGTAAATACTTCGCCCCTGTCAGCCTGATCAATTCCCTTCTCAATTTTTTCAAGAAGTATGATCTGATCAAGTATTTCTTCAATGGTAACCGAGTCGGGTAGTCTCTTAATGCCAGAAATTACTTTATCCTTTGTTAACATGGTCTCCTCTTTTATTTTCGTTGAGTATTCAGTGCATTTTTACAAAAGTACGAAAACTTCGTGACACGTTTCACGTCACACGTGACATCCTTTTTAATGCTTTGGGGAAATAAATTCCACCCGCAAAAAGCATATGCTGGCCCGGCAGTTTCATGCTGGATCAGGATTGCGCAATTTCAATACGAGTTTACAGGGAGAAATGCTATCCGCAGTCAGGGGAAAATCGTAAGAAGTTCTTGAGGAAGATCGAGAGGAAGCTGATCACATAACTTATCCAGATATTACTTGTCACGTGGTACGTGTTACGTGGTACGTGGGACGTGATACGTGACACGTGATACGTGTTGCGTGGCACTTTGCACGTTACACGTTACACGTCAATTATGCGTTATCGTTCACCGTTTGGCTGGCTGTGTTTGCAAGCTCGTAAAGGGTTTCAGGTGCTATGTCGGCACCATTTGGCCAGGAAATGGTCCATCCGTCAACAAAGAATTTTTTAAAGTAATCGAGGTTTGTTAATGGCTCAAATACTCCTTTTCCGACATAGGGTCGTAAATCAATGTTCCCTTCTTTTCCGTTGCTGAAGACAATATGTATATGATAATTATTCAGATACTTAGCTTCGGTTACACGGGGCATATATACGGCTTTCATAACCAAATTTTAATCGTTTTACTAAGTTACGTGAGATTTATCAAATCCTGACAAGTATACTTTTATTTTCTTAGCCAGTACTGCGGGTAACGCTTCGATTTCCTTCGATTTGAACTGTTCGGAATTTCCGAACTTTGCTTCGACTTTAAGTTCTTTTGACTGATAAATTTGCTTAATATGTTCGCTTACATTTGCTGTACTTGTGGAAAAAAGGGTGACAATTTGAGCTTGTGTAAGCCAAATGGTCTCGCCTTCAAATCTTACCTCGATTACGGTTTGATTTTCTGGCGCTTGATATAAAATTATTTCACTCTGGTTGTTATCGGAATTTTTCATCATCAACCTGTTAAACTTTACAGTCAGTTGCAGTGGTCGCAAATTTTGCGACTACTGAAAAGATCTCAACTTTTTCCATGAAAGATCAATGGTTTAAGATTTGGTAATACTTAATCCGCCGAAAGTGAAAAAGTGATACAAAAACGAGTCGAGTGGTACGTGGTACGTGGTACGTGAGTCGTGAGTCGTGAGTCGTGGCACGTGACACGTGGTACGTGAATCGTGAGCCGTGACTCGTAAATCATCCATTAGTTCACCAATCACGGCTCATGTGCCAAGATTTCCCAATGGCCACCTTTATCGGGGCCGATTCTCCTGATAGATTTTTTTCTTTGAGTTTTTTTAAGTGATATTCAACGCCTCTGTGAGTCAAACCGGTTGATTTTTTTCCCAACCTTCAACAAGGGTAGGGAAACAGCCTGCAGTCGGTCATCGTTATTATGAGTACGGCTTTTATTGCAGAAAAAGTGCAATAGTACCTCCTTTTGCCGAAAAAACGCAAAAAAACCTCTTATTGCCTAAAAAATGCAAAAGTACCTCTTATTGCCTAAAAAATGCAAAAGCACCTCTTATTGCAGAAATAGTGCAATACTTTCCGGGAGCAAAAATGATGTGCCGGGACAGGTTACCGGGGAAAACCTATCACTTTTTGCACTTCGGCGGATTAAGTGTAAATGATTCCTATGAGACGATTAAAGTTATTGGTGGCTATCCGGTCTGAAATTGACAGGGAGCTGAGCCTGGCGGTTTCCGGAGGCACAGGGATATCCGCAGTCATTCGTAAATACAACCCTTATATTCCTCTGATCGGGATGACGGCTTACTCAATTGACTGGGTGTTGAAACAGAATGGAGGTTCGGGGGTCGATCATTGGCTGATGAAGCCCTTCAGCCGTCATGAACTGGAAACGGCGGTGTGGACATTGATGACAAAGCTGGCATCGGCGTGAGATGGCAGATTTCTGTTATCCGATATCAGATATCCGCCATCTGCAATCAGGCATCCGCTAGGATGCAAGAAGATGATCGAACGACTGCAGTGTCATCGGAATGGTGTCGTCGGTGAGGCGTGTGATCAGGGTGAGTTCGGCCGGGGATGGGAGATCGCAGGGTTCTGGGCGATGATGTTTTACCTGAAACATGAGCTGCAGGCGTTTGCAGTAATACCAGGCAAGCATATTTCCCGGACTGAAGTCGCAGCGGGGATCGCTCAGTTCTCTGCGGGTTTCAAGTTCGTTCAGAAATTCTTCGAGGATTCCGCCAACCACCTCTTCGGTCCTGCAAACCGCGGCAATCTCGGCCATCGCCATCGTCTGCACTTTTTCTCTCAGTTCGGAGTCTTCTATCGTAAGAACATGTTCATGAAGGATGAAGGAGTGAATAAAGATCCAGCAAGAAATGAATTCCCTGAAATTGTCGGGATGTTCCAGGCTTGATTTCTGTCCGAGAGATCTGATCCTGCTATTCATGCATTCTCTGTAAAGTTCGGGTTCCTTACCCAAAACTGCAAAAAAATCCCCCATCCAGTATTCCTGCATGGTCATGTTTTCGGTCGTCGCTTCCATAATGATAGGATTTAGGTTCTAGACTTAATCCGCCAAGTATCGAAAAGTGACAGGCCTGGAGTGTTAAAAAATGTTAAATGGACTCTATCGGATATCAGATATCCGATATCAGATGCCTAGTCCTTAACACATCGTACTGAAAACGCGTTGGATTGAAGCGCCGGATAGTTTGAAACGCTTTTGTTGGGCTGATTGAGACCGTGCGACATGGCACTGAAGGCCGTGGTTGGTGTGGAAGTCCAGAACAGGGTGGCGAAGGCCGGAAATTTCCATATGGTTTTGGAATAGAATACTCCGGCCAGCAGTGCGTTGAAACCCGATGAACCTCCTGTTTTCAGCGAGTCGCCCGCGTTTCCAGCTCCGAAAAGGTTCGATTCCAGCAAAGACCATTCGGCTTCTGTTGCAACATGCCAAACGGGGGGGCAGAGGCCCTGTGAGCCGGGGATAATCTGGTACTGCATCATCTCGTCCCACTGGTATAGTCCGCCTTTAAGCCCGCAGTTCGCGGGGTTGTCGTCGTAACAGTATTTCTCGGCCACGCAATTGTTTGTCTGGTATCCGGATGAGGGAATGAAAGTCCCGAAATCGAGGTTCCTGGCCTGCCAGCATTGTGTTCCGATGAGCCGGGTGGCGTAGGTCTTGTTATCCCTCACATCGGTCAGGGTTTGTCCGCAAACAAATCCGCCGCCAGGGGGATATAAAGTGATCACCTGCGAAGCCGTGCCGGTGCAACTGATCATGTTAACATAGGTATAAGTGATGGTGACCTGATTCTGGGCGGGGGGCACTGAGGAGGGGTCAAAAATGTTGCCTGAGACGCCGGTCCCCGACCAAACGCCGCCCAGGGGTAAGCCGCGGCTTAGAGCAAAGGGTAAGGCATCGTGGGTGGTTATCGGGTTGCATAAGGTGAGGTTTACCGGCAGGAGTGGGTTCTTGCTGATGGTGATGGTGTTGGAAGATGAGGGGTTGCCGATAGCGCATCCCGAGCTGGAGTTCAATATGCATTGTACCTGGTCGCCGTCGAGGGGGACATAGGAATAAACGGGGTTGTTTGGTCCGGCGTTGATGCCGTTGACCTGCCATTGATAGATGGGAGCGCTTCCCCCGTTGATTGGTATGGCTGTGAAAATGACCGGGTTGGTGGTGCAGACCGGGTTGACTGATACGGTGATAGAGACCGAAACCGGGAGGGGAGGGTCGGGGTTGAGGAGCATCACCAGGGTGTTGGAGACCGCCGGGTTGCCTATGGCGCAGTTGGCGTTGGAAGTAAGTATGCAGGTCACGGCATCGCCGTTGGATGGGGTGTAGCTGAATGTAGGGCTGCTTGTGCCTGCAATGCTGCCGTTTACCTGCCATTCGTATGAGGGAGTGCTTCCACCGTTAACCGGCACGGCTGTGAAATCCACGGGTATTCCCGTGCAGAAAGGATTCATCGATACCGTGAGGCCCAGGCTTACCGGCAGTTCGGGATCCAGAATCATCGTAATGGTACCTGAATACGCCGGGTTGCCCGAAGTGCAGAACAGATAGGATGTGAGACGGCATCTCACCTGGTCGCCGTTTACCGGTATATACGAATAGGTAGAACCCATTCCGCCTATAACCACTCCATTCACGTACCATTCGTAGATGGGAAGTGAACCGCCGTTTACAGGGGTTGCGCTGAAGGTTACAGGTGATCCGGCGCATACCGGGTTAGATGAGGCTGTGATGCTTACGCTTACGGCCATCACCTCATATACGGTCATGGGGATGGAGTTGGAGGTGACCGGGTTGGCTGTTGGACAGGGCTCGCTGGAATTCAGCACGCAGCTTACCACATCGGCATCGGCAGGCGAATAAGAGAATACCTGGGCATCGGGGCCGGTAGCCAGTCCGTTCACATACCACTGGTAATGGGGACTGGCCCCCGGGTAGAGCGGGTAGGCGGTATAGGTTACAGTGTTACCCAGGCATACCGGGTTGGCGGAAGCTCCTATGCTTACGCTTACCGGGGCTATGTAGTTGACCGTCATGGGTATGACATTGGATGCGGCCGGGTTGTTGACCGCACAGTTGGCTATGCTTGAAAGCAGGTAGCAGCTAACCTGGTCGCCGTTTGAAGGGTAATAAGTGAACACCGGAACGTTGGTCCCGACCCCGGTTCCGTTCACTACCCACTGGTACAAGGGGGTAAGGCCCTCGTTTACAGCTGTCGCGTTGAACGTTACAGCCGTGCCGGCGCATACCGTGGTGGCTGTAGCTGTGATGGCTATACTCACCGGTATATTGGGGCTTACGGTCATGGGAATGGGCGATGAAGTCGCCGGGTTGCCGCTGGGGCATGGGGTATTCGACGTTAGCACACAGGTAATAATATCACCGTCCAAAGGGGTATAGGTGTAACGGTAGTTATTGGTTCCCGCGCTGATCCCGTTCACCTCCCACTGATAGGATGGACCTGAACCCCCGTTGACCGGAGTGGCGGTGAAGGTCACCTGGGTGGCTTCGCACACCGGGCTCGGGGGCGAGGCGCTCACCGTCACGCTCACCGGGAGGTTGGTGCTCACGGCCATGTAAAGGGTGTTGGAAGTGGCCGGGTTGTTCGTGGGGCAGCCGTAATTGGAGGTCATTACGCAGCTCACCTGGTCGTTGTTGGCAGGGCTGTAGGTGAACAAGTCAGAGTTAGTCCCGGTGCTGATGCCGTTGACTTTCCATTGGTAAACGGGTGCAGATCCCCCGTATACAGGGGTGGCGCTGAATGTGACGGGTGATCCGGAACATACCGGGTTCACCGAAGCGGCGATGGAAACCGATACCGGCTCCGGGGCTGTATTGCTCACAACGATGGTGTTGGATGTGGCGGGATTTGGGAAGGGGCACTGAGATGCAGGATACAGGATGCAGGTTACGAGATCACCCACCGAAGGCAGATAGCTGAAAACAGATGAGTTGGTCCCGGCATTGACGCCGTTCACCTGCCACTGATACTGGGGACCGGGCCCCGGGTTCTGGGTCGTAGCTATAAAGGTGACCATTGAGGCGGGACAGGATGGATTGTTGGAGGCGGTGATGGTAATGCTGACGGGGAGCAGAGGTGAGACGGTTTCCTGGATTACGTTCGAAGTGGCCGGATTGCCGCTGTTACACAACAAGCTGGATGTAAGGATGCAGGATACGAGATCGTTATCAGATGGCAGATAACTGATTAAAGATGAGTTAGTGCCTGCATTGATGCCGTTGATCTTCCATTGGTACTGTGGGCTGGCTCCGGGGTTCTGGGGAGTAGCCGTAAAAGTGACCGATGTCCCGGTGCAAACGGGGTTGGCCGATGTATTGATGGATACGGAGACCGGGAGCAGGGGCGTCATTGACATTGTGATCACGTTCGAAGTGGCCGGATTCGGGAATGGACAAAGGGATGCAGGATACAGGATGCAGGATACAAGATCGTTGTCGGATGGCGGATAACTGAATGTGGATGAGTTGGTTCCGGCGTTCACACCGTTCACCTGCCACTGGTACTGCGGACCGGGACCTGGGTTCTGGGCCGCAGCCGTGAAGTTGACCGTGGCTCCTGCACATACCGGGTTGGCCGAAGCGGTGATGGTGACCGAGACCGGGAGATTGGGAGTGACGGTTTCCTGGATGACGTTAGAAGTGGCCGGGTTGGCTGCAGCACAGAATAAGTCGGAGGTGAGGATGCAGGATACAAGATCGTTGTCGGATGGCAGATAGCTGAAAACAGATGAGTTGGTTCCTGCATTGATGCCGTTGACCTGCCATTGGTACTGCGGACCGGGTCCCGGGTTCTGGCCAATGGCGGTAAATGTGACCGATGTTCCCAGGCATACCGGGTTTGCTGAAACGGAAATGCTTACCGAGACCGGGAGACTCGGAACAGCGCTGATCTGGATGACGTTGGAAGTTGCGGGGTTGCCCGTGGGACAGGAATAGTTGGATGTGAGGATGCAGGATACAAGATCGTTGTCGGATGGCAGATAACTGAAAACAGATGAGTTGGTGCCGGCGTTGAGGCCGTTTACTTTCCATTGGTACTGCGAACCGGGTCCTGGGTTCTGGGGAGCGGCCGTAAAGGTGACCGATGAGCCTGAGCATATCGGGTTGGCCGAGGCCGAAATGCTTACCGAGACCGGGAGAAGGGGAGTGACGGTTTCCTGGACTACGTTCGAAGTGGCCGGATTGCCCGTGGGACAGGGATAATTGGATGTTAAGATGCAGGATACAAGATCGTTGTCGGATGGCAGATAACTGAAAACGGATGAGTTGGTTCCGGCGTTGAGGCCGTTGACTTGCCATTGGTACTGCGGACCGGGTCCTGGGTTCTGGCCAATGGCGGTAAAGGTGACCAATGTTCCGGAGCAAACCGTGCCGGCCGAAGCCGTGATGCTCACTGATACCGGGAGCATAGCGTTGACGATCATGCTGATGATGTTCGAAGTGGCCGGGTTGCCCGTGGTACAAGCCAGATAGGATGTAAGGATGCAGGATACAAGATCGTTGTTGGAGGGCAGATAGCTGTAAACAGGTGAGTTGGTTCCTGCATTGACACCGTTGACCTTCCATTGGTAGTGTGGACCGGGTCCCGGGTTCTGGGGGGCGGCTGTAAAAGTGACCGTTGTTCCGGAGCATATCGTGCTGACTGAAGCCGAAATATTCACCGAAACCGGAAGGGGGAACCCCACGGTGAGGGTAATGGTGTTGGATACAGCGGTAGCGGGTATAGGGCAAAGGGATGAAGGATACAGGATGCAGGATACGAGATCGTTATTGGATGGCAGATAGCTGAAGGTAGTTGAGTTGGTTCCTGCGTTGATGCCGTTTACCTGCCACTGGTACAGGGGGCCGGGTCCCGGGTTCACGGGGCTTGCTGTAAAGGTGACCGTTGAACCGGAACAAATCGAGGTTGAAGGGGTTGATATCGTGATAGATACATTAGTGATTGGAGTAACGGTCATAGTGATGGGATCTGAAGCGGCCGGGTTGTCCAAAGTACAGGATTCGCTAGATGTGAGTATGCACACCACCACGTTGCCGTTGACAGGGGTATAGGTGAAGAGTGGGCTGTTGGCACCGGTATTGAGGCCGTTAACCTGCCACTGCCAGCTCGGGAAGGCGCCCTGGTTGCTACCGGTCGCGGTAAAGGTCACCGGTGTTCCGGCACAAACTGGATTATCTGATGCGGCTATGCTTACGCTGACTCCGAGATTGCTGACCACGTTCATAGTAATGATGTTCGAAGTAACGGGGTTGGTTGTCGGACACAGATAGCTGGATGTGAGGATGCAGGATACAAGATCGTTGTTTAATGGCAGATAGCTGAATACAGAGGCGTTTGTCCCTGCGCTAATACCGTTAACCTTCCACTGGTAGCCTGGAGCGGCCCCACCGTTAGTCGGGGTAGCTGTAAAGGTGACCAGTGATCCGGTACAACAGGGGTTATGGTCGGCATCGATCGAGATCGCGACCACCAGGCTGGGACTTACTTGCATCGTGATGGTGTTCGAGGTGGCGGTAAGGGGCACCGGGCAAAGGGATGAAGGATACAGGATGCAGGATACAAGATCGTTATCAGATGGCAGATAGCTGAATACGGATGAATTGGTCCCCGCATTGATGCCGTTGACTTTCCACTGGTACACGGGACTGGGTCCCGGGTTCTGGGCCGTGGCAGTGAAAGTGACCGATGTTCCGGTGCAGACGGGGTTGGAAGAGGGAGTGATAATGACTGAGACCGGGAGCAAGGGCGTAACAGACATCGTGATGATGTTCGAGGTGGGGGTAGCGGGCACCGGGCAAAGGATTGAAGGATGCAGGATGCAGGATACAAGATCGTTATCAGATGGCTGATAGCTGAATACGGATGAATTAGTTCCTGCGTCCATGCCGTTGACCTGCCACTGGTACTGCGGACTGGGTCCCGGGTTCTGGGCCGTGGCTGTGAAGGTGACTGTTATTCCCGCACAAACCGGGTTGGCCGAAGCTGTAATGCTTACCGATACCGGGAGATAGGGCAGAACAGACATGGTGATAATGTTCGAGGTGGCTGTAGCGGGCACCGGGCAAAGGGATGCAGGATACAGGATGCAGGATATAAGATCGATATCAGATGGCAGATAGCTGAATACAGATGAATTGGTTCCTGCATTCACCCCATTGACCTGCCACTGGTATACCGGAGCGGGTCCGGGGTTCTGGGCCGTGGCTGTGAAAGTGACCGTTGTCCCGGAACAAACAGGGTTTGCAGAGGGACTTATCGTGATGGATAAAGGCTCTGTCGGATTCACTGTCATCGCGATGATGTTGGAGGTGGCCGGGTTCCACGACGGACAGTCGTAGCTGGATGTTAAGATGCAGGATACAAGATCGTTATTGGATGGCAGATAGCTGAATGCGGATGAGTTGGTTCCCGAGTTGATGCCGTTGACCTGCCATTGATAAGCCGGACTGCTTCCCCCATTTACCGGAGTCGCGTTGAACGTCACAGCCGTTCCGGAACATACCGGGTTGGCCGAAGCTGTAATAGTGACTATGACCGGGAGGTATGGGTTCACCGTCATGTTGATGATGTTCGAAGTGGCCGGGTTTCCGGTTGCGCAGCTGTGGTTGGATGTGAGGATGCAGGATACAAGATCGTTATCAGAAGGCAGATAGCTGAAAACAGATGAGTTGGTTCCGGCATTGACGCCGTTTACCTGCCATTGGAACAGGGGACCAGGTCCAGGGTTCTGGGCGGTGGCTGTAAAGGTGACCGGGGTTCCGGAACATACCGGGTTGGCCGAAGCGGTAATGCTCACCGAGATCGGCATGCTTGGGACCGTGTTGATCTGGATGATGTTGGAGGTAGCAGGGTTGCCCGAAGGACAGGAGTTGCTGGATGTGAGGATGCAGGTTACGAGATCGTTATCAGATGGCAGATAGCTGAAAACAGATGAGTTGGTTCCTGTATTGACACCGTTGACCTGCCATTGGTAAACTGGTGTAGCGCCCCCATTTACAGCTGTAGAGTTGAAGGTGATCGTGGCTCCCTGGCAAACCGTGGTGAGTGGAGTGGATATGCTCACCGATACGGGCAGTAGCGGGTCAACGGTCATGAAAATGTTGTTCGAAATGGCGGGGTTTGGTACCGGGCAATCAGATGCAGGATGCAGGATGCAGGATACGAGATCATTATTGGATGGTGTATAACTGAAGACGGATGAGTTGGTTCCTGTATTGACGCCATTGACCTGCCACTGGTACTGCGGACTGGGACCGGGGTTCTGGGCTGTGGCGGTAAGGGTTACAAGGGTTCCCTGGCAGACCGGGTTCTGGTTTGCCGCGATGCTCACCGAAACGGGGGTGGAGTTCACGGTCATGGTCAGCGTGTTGGAGGTTGCAGGGTTTCCGGTGGAGCAGGAAGTATTAGATGTTAGGATGCAGGATACGAGATCGTTATCAGATGGCAGATAACTGAAGGCGGATGAGTTGGTCCCGGCATTGATGCCGTTGACTTTCCACTGGAACTGGGGACCGGGTCCCGGGTTCTGGGCGATGGCTGTGAAGGTGACAGGGGTTCCGGAACATACCGGGTTTGCCGAGGCCGCGATGCTAACCGAAACGGGGAGGAAAGGGCTAACGGTCATGGCTACGGTATTGGATGTGAAAGGGTTTCCGCTGGTGCATCCCTCGCTGGAAGTGAGGATGCAGGATACGAGATCGTTATCAGATGGCAGATAGCTGAAAACAGATGAGTTGGTTCCTATATTCACGCCGTTGACTTTCCACTGGTAGCTGGGCGAAGAGCCGCCGTTCACAGGTGTCGCCTTGAAGGTGACAGAAGATCCGGTGCAGACCGGATTGGAAGAGGCAGCAATGACAACGGATACCGGGATCGGAGGCACGGGATTCATGATCATCACCAGGGTGTTCGAAGTGGCCGGACTGCCTGAAACGCAGCTTGCACTGGAGGTAAGTACGCAAATAACACCATCGCCGTTAGAGGGTATATATGAGAAGAGGGGATTGCTGCTGCCTATATTAACCCCGTTGACCAGCCATTCGTATATGGGTGTGGTACCCTCGTTCACAGTCGTGGCGATGAAGGTGACGGGCGCTCCCTGGCAAAATGGATTCTGTGATGCAGCAATGCTCAGGCTAACAGGTAGTTCTGGGTCCAGGCTCATGGTGATGACATTCGAGTAGGCCGGGTTCCCGGTGGTGCAGTTAAGATATGAGGTGAGACGACAGCTTACCTCGTCGCCGGCCGAGGGTATGTAAGTATACGTGGAACCTAATCCGCCGGCAACAGAACCGTTTAAATACCATTCGAAGATCGGCAGTGAACCACCGTTGACCGGTGTGGCGGTGAAGGTGACCAGCGATCCGGAACAAACCGGGTTGGAGGATGCAGAGATGCTCACACTTACCGCGAGCACCTGGTACACTGTCATGGGGATGACGTTGGATGCGGCCGGACTGCCCGTTGGACAGGGCTCGCTGGAGGTCATCACGCAGGTTATCACTTGCCCGTTCGCCGGGGCGTAATTGAAAGTCTGGCTGTTGGTGCCTGCATCGATCCCGTTGACTTTCCACTGGTAGAGGGGAGTGGATCCGCCGTTGACGGGGTAAGCCGTGAAAGTGACCGTGGTTCCGGCGCAGATGGGGTTGGCCGATACGTAAATGGCCACACTCGCCGGAAGGATTGGGTAGACCGTCATGGGGATGACGTTCGACTGGGCCGGGTTGTTGGTCGCGCAGCCCGAGAGGCTCGAAAGGAGGAAGCAACTGACCTGGTCTCCGTTGATCGGTATGTAGGTGAAAGCGGGGCTGTTTCCGCCCGCGCCTATACCGTTTACGACCCACTGGAAGGTCGGGCTGGAGCCACCGTTGACCGGCGTGGCCGTGTATGTCACTAAGGTGCCTTCGCAGACTGGATTCGCTGTGGTCGTGATGCTTACGCTCACCAGCATGCTGGAGTTCACCGTCATGACAATGGGGACTGAAGTTGCCGGGTTTCCGCTGGAACATGGGGTGTTGGAAGTGACCACGCAGGTAACGATGTCGCCGTTCAGCGGAGTGTAGGTATAGCGGTAATTGTTAATGCCTGCGTTGATGCCGTTGACTTTCCACTGGTAGGTTGGTGAAGGTCCCCCGTTAACCGGGGTAGCCGTGAATGTCACCTGATCCCCGTAGCATACCGGTCCCGGCGGACTGGCACTCACCGAAACGCTCACCGGGAGGTTGGCGCTAACCGCCATAAACAGCGTATTGGATGTGGCCGGGTTACCTGTGGAACAGACTGCGTTTGAAGTGAGAATGCATTTTACCTGGTCGCTATTCACCGGGATATAGGAAAACAAAGGGCTGTCAGATCCAACGTTGATCCCGTTGACCAGCCACTGGTAATGAGGGCCGGGTCCCGGGTTCTGGGCCGTGGCTGTGAAGGTGACCATTGTTCCGGCGCACACTGGGTTGGAGGAAGGCGTTATCGATACACTGACCTGGGGGTTTGAATTAACCGTGACGTTGAGGACCGTGGGAGTGACTGCAGTGCACCCGGCGGCACTGGTGAAATCGACCGAGATCCACTGAGCCCCGGCCGTAGTCCAGGTAACCAAAACCGAGTTCGTTGCCGAACCCGAAGAGATAAAACCCCCGGCAGAGATCGACCAGGTATAGCCCAATCCCCCTCCATCGGTAGTATAAACCTGGCTGAAACTCCCCTCGCAAACGCTGTTAGGCCCGTTGAGCGAAGGTGTGAACGTACAATCGTTCCCCCGGGCCCCCCACGGCAGCATCAACAGCATTGCAAATATGATTACGACGATCTGGTTCATTGGCTTCAAGATGTAAAGTTACAAAAAAACCGGGCGAATGATATATGTCGGATATCAGATATCTGATATCTGATATCTGATGGCTGATCCCGGATCCCGGATCCTGAATCCCGGATCCTGGATCCTGAATCCTGAATCCCGGATCCTGAATCCCGGATCCTGGATCCTGAATCCTGAATCCCGGATCCTGAATCCTGAATCCCGGATCCTGAATCCCGGATCCCGGATCCCGGATCACAAATTATCTTACTTTTGTATCATGATGAAAAAAATGAAATATTCCTTTGGGCTGAAGGCCGCGGTTGCCTGGCTAACGGTAATTTGCATTTGTTTACTGGCAGCGGAATCAAACGCCCAGGTCTTTCAGGATGCCATGAAGATCATAAACCAGGGCAGTGTCGGACTCTCTGAAAAAGATGCTGCCGACGGGATCAGGGAAGCGCTGGTTAAGGGAACCGGTGAAAGTGTTACTTTGGTTTCGGCCGTAAACGGGTATTTCTCTAACCCCCAGATCAGGATCCCTTTCCCTGAACAGGCTAAAACGATCGAGTCAAAACTCAGGGCCATCGGAATGGGCAGTAAGGTCGATGAGGCTGTCCTTGCGATTAACCGTGCCGCGGAGGATGCAGCGAAAAGCGCCCAACCTATTTTTGTTTCGGCCATTACCGGGATGAATATTTCTGATGCATTGAAGATCGTGCAGGGTCCGGGAGATGCCGCTACCGCCTATCTGAAGAAAACTACCACGCCCCAGCTCAGGGCAAAGTTCAGCCCCGTGATCAAAGCAGCGCTTGATCAGGCCGACGCCACCCAGCTCTGGGCCCAACTGATCACAGTATACAACCAGATTCCCTTCGTTTCACGCCAGGACCCCGACCTCACCGCCTATGTTACCGATAAAGCCATAGCCGGATTATTCACAATGATCGCGAAAGAGGAGATGAAAATCCGCCAGAATCCCCAGGCCCGTACTACGGAGTTGCTTCAAAAGGTTTTCGGGCACTAGCGATTTTTCCTTACCTTTGTTTTATGCAAAAACGCTGGGTTATAAAACCGGATGGGGATACGGATAGTATCAAAAAGATGGGTGAATTGCTGGGTATCGACCGGTACCTTTCGGCGCTTCTGGTGCAGCGTGGCCTCACGACTTTCGCGGATGCGAAGACGTTTTTCAGGCCAAAGCTGGAGCAGCTTCACGATCCTTTTCTGATGAAGGATATGGACCGGGCCATCATCCGTATCGAAGAGGCGGTAGCAAAAGGCGAAAAGGTGATGGTGTATGGCGATTACGATGTAGATGGGACTACGGCGGTGGCGCTGGTATTCAGCTTTATAAAACGTTTTCACGAGGGGGTCGATTATTATATCCCCGACCGCTATACCGAGGGGTACGGGATTTCATTCAAGGGTATTGATTACGCCTCGGAAAACAATTTTAAACTAATTATCGCCCTCGACTGCGGGATCAAGTCAGTGGAAAAAGTTGCTTATGCTCTGGAAAAGGGGATCGATTTCATTATCTGCGATCATCACCGCCCGGGAGCCGAACTTCCCGCTGCATCTGCGGTTTTAGACCCCAAGCAGGCCGATTGTAATTACCCTTATAAAGAGCTTTCAGGCTGTGGCATTGGGTTTAAGCTCATCCAGGCGATAGCCATAAAAAGAAATATTCCTTTCGAAGAACTTCATACCTACCTCGACCTGGTGGTCATCAGCATTGCTGCAGATATTGTTGACATCACAGGCGAGAACCGCGTACTGGCCTACTTCGGACTTAAATTGATTAATTCATCACCGCGGCCGGGGGTTGAGGCGTTGCTGCATTATGCAGGGGTGCACGCAAGGAAAACGGATACAGGATCCAGGATGCAGGATGCGAGATCCGGGATGCAGGATGCGAGATCCGGGATGCAGGATGCGAGATCCGTGATGCAGGATCCAGGATCGAAAAGCGGTTCATCCCGTATCCCGCATCCCGCATCCTCTAACTGCTACGACAAGGAACTGACCATCACTGACCTGGTTTTCACAATCGGGCCAAGGATTAACGCCGCGGGTAGGATCGAGAGTGGGAATAATTCGGTGAAGCTGCTGATTTCGGCGAATCTGGATGATGCGAGGACGGTGGCGGAACAGATCAATAATTACAATATCGAGCGGAAGAATCTCGATGCCCTGGCTACTCATGAAGCCATAGAGATGATCAGCCGGGATGCGAAACTGCGGAATGCCAAGTCAACGGTAATCTATAATCCGTCCTGGCATAAAGGTGTGATCGGCATCGTGGCTTCGAGGCTTACTGAGTCGTTTTACAGGCCGACGATTGTTTTGACTTCTTCCGGCGGACTGATTACCGGTTCGGCCCGTTCGGTGAAGGATTTTGATCTGTATGAAGCGGTGGATGCGTGCAGCGATCTGCTGGAACATTTCGGCGGACATAAATACGCGGCCGGTCTTTCGCTGAAACCCGAGAACCTGGAGGCTTTTCAGGCTAAATTTGAAGAGACTGTGCTCAGGAAGCTGAACGGGGCTGAGTTTCAGCCTGAAATGGACATTGACCAGGCCCTGCCTCTGAGCGCGGTGAATTCGCGGTTTTACAATATCCTGAAACAATTCGCACCTTTCGGTCCGGGGAATATGCCCCCATTATTTGAAACTGATGGCGTTGTGAATGCCGGCGGCTCCCGGCTTGTTGGCAAAAATCACATCCGGATGACGGTAGTACACCCCGATGTTTCCGGCGGTCCCTGTAGCGCCATCGCCTTCCAGCAAGGCGATCACTTTGGACTTATCGACAAGGGTATTCCCTTCGATATCTGCTACAACCTCGAAGAAAATGAGTGGAACGGCAACGTTTCGTTGCAACTGAATGTTAAGGATATACGATTCGCGATCTGATATCTGATAGCTGATATCAGATATCAGTTCCCGGAACCGAAGCAGATATCCATCTTCCGGGCTTTTTCTACGAGGGGATCGTTTATGGGGACGAGACGAAGCTTTCCGCCAACATCTTTAAGTGGTACAGAGGTGATGTCGTTTCCTTTTAGGCTGACCATGCGGCCAAATTTTTTGGCGGCTATGAGTTCAACGGCATAGGCGCCGTAACGGGTGGCGAGTACGCGGTCCATGGGCGATGGGGTCCCTCCTCGCTGAACGTAACCTAAAATAGTTTCGCGGGTCTCGAGGCCGGTGAGTTCTTTGATGCTGTTGCCGATGTATTGAGCGGCCGACATTTCTTTGGGCTTGGGTATGCCTTCGGCCACGACCACGATACTGTAAGGCTTCTTGTTGATGGCGCGCTTCTTAAGGCATTTGGCCACCGACTCAATTTTATATTCTATCTCAGGTATGAGGATGACGTCGCCCCCGCCAGCGATGCCGGAATAAAGTGCAAGCCATCCGGCATGATGTCCCATCACTTCAATCACCATAATACGTTTGTGGCTGTTGGCCGTTGAGTGCAGCCTGTCGATAGCTTCCGTGGCAATCCAGACAGCCGAATCAAAACCGAAGGTGACATCCGTGCCAAATACGTCATTATCAATGGTCTTAGGGATCCCGATGATATTCAGTCCTTCTTCAGCGAGCAGGGCCGCAGTGCGCTGGGTCCCATTACCGCCAATACAAACCAGAGCATCAAGATTTAATTCGTTATAATGTTTGCGGATGAGTTTGGGCTTGTCGATGGTGTTGAAGGTGGATGACTTTTTGAACGGGTTCTCGCGGGAGGTCCCTAATATCGTGCCACCCAAGGTAAGTATACCCGAGAGCTGGTTCTCGTCGAGCACCGTATATTCCTGGTTTATCAGCCCGAGGAAGCCCGAGGAAATCCCGATCACTTCCATGCCGTATTCAAGAATGGCCGTCTTGCCTACCCCGCGAATCGCGGCGTTGATACCGGGACAGTCGCCGCCGGCGGTGAGTATACCTATTTTCATATTTCCTGGATTCGAGATTTATGATGCAGGATGCAGGATACAGGATATCTCGCATCTTGCATCTCGCATCTTGTATCAGTTATTTCAACTCAAAACTTCCTTCCCCGATATTCGTGTCATCTGCAAACACCGTGATCACATAACGGCCTTTCATAGCCGGGACGTCGTTATCTTTTTTATTCCATATCACGGTGATATTCTGGGCTTTGCCGGTATAGTTAACGTCTTCACGCACAGAGTAGGGGATGGTTTGGCCATTGAAGGTAAACACATCGTATTTTGTTTTCTGAACGACGACGTTGTCGGGGCGCTGGATCCTCACGTAAATGGAGCGTTTCCCTGCAGTTACAAGCGGATTTTCACCCAGGGTAAAGCTTACTTTCAGGCGTTCGGTGCGGGAAGCTTTGTCGGTCACGGTTTCCTTGTTTCCTCCCTTGACCTTATAAGCCGCGGCGGTTACGTCATAGGCTTTGATAAAAGCGGCCTGGTTCATCTTTTCCTTCAGGTCTTCCTTATCCTTGATGAGGCTCTGGTTGCGGTTTTTTTCAGTGCGGACTTCCGCTCTCACTTTTTCGTTTTCGGCGGTGAGTTCGCGGTTTATCGTGTACAGGGAGTCCATTTGCCGAACATAACCCTGGGCTACAAGCTGAAGCGTGGCCAGCTTTTTACGCACTTTATTATATTCCCACTGAGTGTCAAGCAACTTCTTGATCTCCATGGCATTCGCCTGGATGAGGCTGTCCTTGACCTTCAGGCTGTCGCTGAGAGCACCGTATTCGACTTTGATCTTGTTGTGCTGAACGACTACCGAGTCGAGTTCCTGCTGAAGTTCATTCCGCTCGGTTTCCTTCTCGTGAACCAGCTTCAGCAGCTGCGAACGCTGTATAAACAGCCAGAATGCCAGCACAAGGATAAGTATCCCCAGGATCGCGAGATACATTTTGTATTTTCGGGTTCCGCTGTTTGAGCTTTGTTCTTCCATCGTTATAGAATGTTGATTAAAGTTTCAAATATATGAAGAAAATGGTGAAATGGTGAAATGGTGAAATGGTGAAAAGTATTTTTCCTACGTATGCCGGTTTCGCTATTTTTTTTATTTCACCATTTCACCATTTCACCATTTCACCATTTCACCATTTCACCATTTTCTTAATGTCCCCCCGTCGCCGGAGCTTTGATAACATCTCCGTGTTCTCTCACAATTTCCTTGAGCCACCATTCGGGATATCCGGGCTGGGATGGCATTACGGGTACGCCGTAACCGTTGTCCTTGAACTTGCCGTTTTCTTCCTTCATGATGTTGCCGTCTTTGTATTTAACAAAGAGATATTCGCCTAATTCTTTCCAGCGGAGCACAGTAGCATTGGATGTCTTAACGCTATAATCAGTTACATAAGCTATGGCCCTGGCCTGATTTGTTTTGTACATTGTAGCAGCTTCGGCATCGATTTTCGGGGTTTCCCGGGCGAACTTTGTTTCCAGTTCGCTCTGGACTTTCTGGAGGTCCTTGATCATGTAGCTCCAGCGGGTGTAAACCCAGTTTGAAACGGAGTTAAAGATCCAGAAACCTGAAGTGCTGCTCCAGTGCAACATATCGCCATTACCTACCGCGAAGGTTTTCGGTACCTTATTACATCCGCAGTAAATAGGATTGAAAACAGTAGTGTAAGTATCGTCAAGGCCGAACCAGAAGATGCCTCCGATCGGGTCGGGCAGCCAGGAGCGGCTCTGGGCAACGAATACGAAACCGGTTTGCATGGTTGAAGTGGCGCGTTCGTGAACATAATTTACCGAGTCGACTTTCCAGGTCATGGGCCTCCAGCGGATAGGGCAGGCGAAGGGGCCGGCGCCGATATCGTTGGTCATATCCATTTTGGTACCTTCGTAATGATCGCGCATCAGGTTCTGCATATCCTGGACCGAAATCTTACGGTCGGACTTGATATACAGGGGCATGCGGTTGGTTGCAAACCCCCAGCGGCCGTATTGCACTTTACCCATGGCATAGTCTTCATACTTTCCCATATCCTTGTTGCAGCGGTTGAACATGGACCAAACGCGGGCATCGCAGAAGCGGGCGCCACCGAAAGTCACGGGAGCGTATGTGTCGGAAAAGCTGAATTCTGCATCCGTGCCGTCGAAGTATTTTTTCTCGCGGGCGAAGGTGATCACGTCCTTGGAATAGATGCAGTTTTCGGGATCGTTAAGCGGGAACTGGGTTATTCTTGCCTGATTGGCGTGGCCGGATATGTATCCGTCGGGGATCCGAATGGCTACCCATACCGCGCCTTTCTGGCCTTCTCCCTTGCCTATCATCTCGAGGATCCAGGCTTCGTTGGGGTCGGAGATGCTGAAAGATTCGCCTTCTGAAGCATATCCGTAAGCAGCCACGAGCTCACCAAAAACCTTAATAGCTTCCCGGGCTGTTTTGGAACGCTGTAATCCGACATAGATTAGCGAGCCGTAATCGACAACCGCATCTTTCTGATGCTGAAGCTCTTCGCGGCCACCAAAAGTGGTTTCACCAATGGCGACCTGGTGCTCGTTCATATTCCCGATCACCTGGTATGTATGCCTTATCTGGAGTATCTTGCCGAGAGGCTTCTGGGTATCCCATTCGACGATTTTGAGCGAATCTCCGGCGGGCCAGTCTCTGGCGGGCCAGAAGTATAACTCTCCATAAAGCTGGTGTGAATCAGCAGAATATGAGATCATTACGGAGCCGTCGGTCGAGGCGCCTTTGGTGACGATGAAGTTCGTGCAGGCCTGGGAATGGTGTGCGATGAACAGGCCGAGGAGGAGGATAAGGAGGTATTGTTTCATAGATAAGTTGGGTTATTTGCGATTTACGAATTACGATTTACGATTTACGAATTAACAAGTAGCGAAGTATCTGATATCTGATATCTGCACAAAATTACACAATCCCTGCAAACTGGCAAGGCTTTGCACAAAGTACCGTAATTATATGTATCTTTGCACTTAATATCAAAGTTTTATGGGTGCAATTGTTATCAAAGCCAACAATTATGTTATGTTTCTAGCGCTTTGGTTGGTATTGCTGTGTCCCTTAAACATGTATTCGCAGGAAAAACCGGAAAAGCAGGCAAAGAAAAAGGAGAAAAAGCCGAGGGAGAAGGATTTGCTTTCTTTAGAGTTTACAATGAATTATTCGATGGTGCTGGGGAAATACGGAGCGACGGATAAAACGACGAACCAGTCGGGGTATGCGAAGAACGGATGGGTTGGGCAGCTGGGTCTGAACTGGCTTGGCAAGAGGGGATGGGGACTTGGTTTTCAGTATGATATTCAGCATAATGGCTATAATGAGATTGCATCGACCACGAATCCATACGGTACCAAGTATGTGTTGGGTTCGGGCGGCTGGACCAACAATTATCTGATGGCAGGTCCTGTGTTTATTACGGATATCGGCAAAGTGGAGCTGAATGCGAAAGCGCTTTTTGGGTTTATCATCGCGCAGTCAACCAACTTCAACGTGCAGAGCCCGATTGACCAATCGAATGTATCGGTGAATGCCGTGGGTTTTGGATACTCGGTGAGTGTTGGCGTGGGCTACAGGTTTAACCAGCATTGGGGGCTGAAGGTCCAGTTCAGCTATCTCGGCGGAAATCCGAAGGCTACCAAGACTTACGGACAGGAACTTGTGGGCTGGCAAACGCTCAGGGATACCGTAACCGGGACCTACTATAATATGCCCATTTATTCCGCCGCCACAAAATATGAAATCAAAAGAAACGTTTCTACTATAAATGGAGGTGTGGGAGTAATTTATCATTTTTAGTAGCAGGATGCGAGATGGAGCGCTTCGCAAGATACAAGATGCAAGATGCAAGATGCAAGATGCAAGATACAAGATGCAAGATGCAAGATGCAAGATGCAAGATACAAGATACAAGATGCAAGATACAAGATGCAAGATACAAGATACAAGATGCAAGATACAAGATGCAAGATACAAGATGCAAGATGTTCAATATCCCGCATCCTGGATCCTGCATCCTGGATCCTGCATCCTGGATCCTGCATCCTGCATCCAACATCATTTAAATCAGTAACATGAACCAATTAAAGATAGGTAACCTGATTATTCAAATCCCAATCATTCAGGGCGGCATGGGCGTGGGCGTTTCGCTTTCGGGACTGGCTGTTGCCGTGGCGAACGAAGGCGGTGTTGGAGTGATATCCAGCGCCGGACTGGGGTTGCTTTACCGTGACCTTTCACGCGATTTTCTTGAAGCCAGTATACTTGGCCTTAAAGAGGAACTGCGGATTGCGCGGGAGAAAACCAAAGGCATCATCGGTGTAAATGTGATGGTTGCCATGACCAATTTTGGTGATATGGTGCGGACGGCAATTAAAGAAAAAGCCGACATACTGTTTTGCGGGGCCGGACTGCCTCTTGATTTGCCCTCGTTTTTGATTAAAGGCAGCAGCACCAAGCTTGTGCCTATTGTTTCTTCGGGTCGTGCAGCCAGGCTGATCTGCTCGAAATGGATATCCACATACAAATATATTCCTGATGCTTTCGTGGTGGAAGGCCCTAAAGCCGGGGGACACCTCGGGTTTAAAAATGAGCAGATTACCGACGAGGATTACCGTCTGAGTAAACTGGTGACCGAGGTGCAGAATGAAGTGAGGATGGTCGAGAAGGAGCATCATTGTAAAATACCGGTGATCGCGGCCGGTGGTATTTATACCGGGGGCGATATTTATGATATTATGGAAGGCGGAGCCGACGGCGTTCAGATGGCAACCCGTTTTGTGACTACCAACGAATGTGATGCTTCGGCAGCTTTCAAGCAGACCTATATCGATGCTGTTGAAAAGGATATAGAAATTATCAAAAGTCCGGTTGGCATGCCTGGCCGCGCTATTGTGAACTCCTTTATCGACAAGGTGAGAGCCGGAAAAAAACAACCCTTTTCCTGCCCGTTCAAATGCATCAAGACCTGCGAAGTAACAAGTAGTCCGTACTGTATCATCACAGCATTATTCAATGCTTTTAAAGGTAATTTTGAAAGCGGATATGCCTTTGCCGGAACCAACGCGTTCAGGGCAACCAGGATTTCAAGCGTGAAGGAGATATTCGCGGAACTGGTTGAGGAGTTTAATAAGAAGAAGGAAGAGTTGTTGGGGAAGAAAATCTGATCCAAGATGCAGGATGCAGGATGCAGGATGCAAGATGCAAGATGCGAGATGCAAGATGCGAGATGCAAGATGCGAGATGCAAGATGCAGGATGCAGGATGCAGGATGCAAGATGCAAGATGCAAGATGCAAGATGCAAGATGCAAGATGCAAGATGTCCAATATCCCGCATCCCGCATCCCGCATCCCGCATCCAAATACAATACACAATGCTTAAACGACTACTCTGGCTTATCATCCCTCTCTGTATGCTGGGCAGCGCCACGTCAGCCCAGGTCAACTTAAAAGATACTACTATTGGGATGGCGATGTTTTACGCCACGTATTCCTACCAGTTCGTTGGTGGCGGACTGGCTAAGCTGTATGGCGCAAACTCCAGTATTGGCGGTGGTTTTCAGTATAAACTCCGATCGAACTGGGTGTTCGGCGCCGAAGGGAATTTTCTGTTTGGAAGTACGATTAAGAACGGCGATTCGCTGATAAAAATGATTGCCACTTCCCAGGGGCTGATCATAGACGAGAACGGTCGCATGGCCGGAATCGTTTACTATGAGCGAGGCTATAGCATTTACGGGAAGTTCGGGAAGATTTTCCCGGTGTATCCAACACTGGCGCCTAACCGCAACTGCGGTATCACGGTAATGCTTGGCGGGGGCTTCATTCAGGACAGGATCAAGATTCATAACCCCGATGGAATTACACCCCAGATCAACGGCGATTATGGCAAGGGGTATGACCGTCTGAATACCGGTATCGCCATAAATGCTTCGCTTGGCTACCTTTTTATGAGCAATACCCGATTGTTTAATTTTTATCTGGGGTTCGAAATGATACAGACCTGGACTAAAAGCCGCAGGCAGTACGCTTTTGACCTCATGACCTACGACAACACCAGTTATTCCAGCCAGTTCTATGGCTTCAAGGTGTGCTGGTTCGTACCGATCTACGCCCGCAAGCCGAAGGATTTTTATTACTATTAGAAAGGATGCAGGATGCGGGATGCGGGATGCGGGATGCGGGATGCAGGATGCGGGATGCAGGATGCAGGATGCAAGATGCAAGATATCCCTAATCCCCAATCCCCGACCCCCATCTTTTTTTCATGTTATGTAAATTATATGATTGGATGTTGTATATTTGTTCGGTAATATCCAAATTATCACGCCGGAATGCGTTCCATTTACACCTTTTTACTGAGACTTTACTGGCTGGTGCTTTGGTTTGCATCGGGTTTCAATACCAGGGCTAAGGCATGGATATCAGGAAGAAAGGGCTGGAAGAAGGAGCTGGTTGAGAAGGTCAGGAAAATTCACGAATCGGAATCCGGGATTCCCGACCCGGGTCACGATTCACGGGTCACGAATCACGATTTAATATGGTTCCATTGCGCTTCTCTGGGTGAGTTCGAGCAGGGGAGACCGGTCATAGAGGAGATCAGGGCCCGGCATCCGGGAATGAAGATCATCGTTACATTCTTTAGTCCGTCGGGCTATGCCATCCGCAGAAACTACAGCCAGGCCGACGCGGTAGTATATCTTCCGCTTGATACACCGGAAAACGCGAGGTTCTGGGTCGATACGGTGAAACCACGGATTGCGTTTTTCATAAAATATGAGTACTGGTTTAATTTTCTCAGAGAGCTGAAATCACACAATATCCCGGTGGTTATTGCCTCGGCCATGTTCAGGGAGGAACAGATGTTTTATCAGTGGTATGGCGACTGGTTCAGGTCACAGCTTGATAACATTCACTGGTTTTTCGTCCAGAATGAAACCTCGGGAAAGCTAATCCAGTCGCTGGGTTTCGATAATGTGACGATTTCGGGGGATACCCGTTTCGACCGTGTGACCGCTAACGCGAAATATGCAGAGGAGTTTCCTTTGGTAAAGAAGTTTTGCGCCGAAAACCGTATCATCATGGGAGGCAGCACCTGGCCCGAGGATGAGGCGATGCTGATCCCGCTGATCAGAGCGGGTAAGGAAAACATAAAATTCATCCTTGCCACTCACGACGTGAGTCAGTCAAGGATACATTCCCTTGAACATTCGCTGGGGATGCCATCGGTAAGATTTTCAAGGCTTACTGAAGAAAATGCCGAAACGGCCAGGATCCTTATTATTGATACCATGGGAATATTGTCGCAGCTGTACCAGTATGCACACCTTGCTTTTATTGGCGGGGCTTTTGGTTCAGGCTTGCATAATATTCTTGAAGCTGTGGTGTTCGGGGTGCCTGTATTTTTTGGCCCAAAGCATCAGAAATTCTGGGAAGCTGCAGCCCTGATCAAAAAAGGAGGGGCATTCGAAATAAAGCGGCAAGGGGAATTTGCCGAAATCGCACTTTCATTTCTTTCCGACGATGAGAAGTATAAGAAGATTTCGGGCATCTGCACTGCTTTTATTGCGGAAAACCGGGGAGCCACATCTGTTATTCTGGATGGAACGGATCAATTTTTTTAATTGAGAGGTTGAGATTCCGCCGGAATTTTTTATCTTTACGTCATATTATGGATTGCAGATGTCAGATATCAGATACACAACATCCGACATCCGACAACAATGAAAAAAACTAAACTATATAATATGAAAAACTCATTACTAAGCGTTACCGCATTGTTTGCTCTTCTGCTGATCCTGGGAGGATGTTCCCCGATCACACTAACCAGTTGGACTAATCCCAAGGAAAATATCCAGGTCTCCAGAATTGCTGTCTGGGGTATGTTCGACAAACTGGAATACCAGAAACCTTTTGAACAGGCTATGTGCAATTACCTTAACAGCAAAGGGCTGAAATCAATGGAAGCCCTGTCGTTCATCGCCCCTGGAACGAAATACGCACTGGCACAACTCGAATCTAAGTTCGACAGCGCCGGAGCTGACGGTATTCTTATTGTAAATTACAAAAATACCGATAAGTCACAGAATTACGTCCCACCCACAACCATGGTGTATCCCGATTTTTATTACAACTATTATAATTATTATTCATGGGGATATCCGTATTACGGCGGCGGTGCCGATGTTGTTACAACAGGCGGTTACTGGGTCACGACGTCGGTAGTGAACCTTACGGCTAATCTTTATGCGAATTCCGATAATGCTCTTTTGTGGACTGCGGATATCTCTGTTCAGGATCCTACCTATATTGATCAGGTTTCCTTCGAACTGGCCGGTACTATCTATGCCGACTGGGTGAAGAACGCACTGCTTAAGTTTCCGCCGAAGAAATAAGACTGGGTGACTGGGTGACTGGGTTACTGGGTTACTGGGTTACTGGGTTACTGGGTGGCTGGCAACTATTTTACCAGAAAGATTGTCTTATAGGTTACACTCACCAAACTCTACGTTTATGAAAAATTTTCATTTGATTCCCCGGGGGACCTGCAACAGGTTCCTGGTTAATGTATTTGGGCTTAGTACGGTGCTTGCCTTGTTTCTGGCAGCAGGAGCGGCCCGCGCCCAGTCCTCATCCGCAGTCAGTAATAAAACGGATGCTCCGAATTTTTATGAGATCAAAAAACATTATGATGACCTGTACAAGGTTAAACCTGTGGCCAGGGGTACTGGTTACAAAGTATACCGGCGCTGGGAATGGTACTGGGAGCAGAGGGTTGGACGAAGCGGGGTGTTTCCTCCGAATAATGTGGTGGTTTCGGAATGGGAAAAATATGCAAATGCATATTTGACGGATAATGCGGCAGATACTGCTGCGAACTGGACGTTTATGGGTCCGGGGACTACGACCGGTGGATATGCCGGGATGGGAAGGGTGAATTGCATGGCTTTCGACCCTAAGGATAAAAATACTTTCTGGGTGGGTACGCCTTCGGGGGGTTTGTGGAAGACCACGAATTACGGGCAAACCTGGACGAATTTCGGGAACATTTTAGGAACTCCGGTACTTGGGGTGAGTGATATCGTTATCGATTCTGTTAATCCGCAGATTATGTACATTGCAACAGGCGATGCCGACGGGGGCAGTCTGAGTTCTTTTAACGGCACTATTGCTGGAGATACAAAAAGCATAGGGATACTGAAATCGGTTGACGGGGGTGTGAACTGGACGCCGACCGGGCTGAACTGGAACGTTAGCCAAAACCTGCTGATAAGCCGGCTGATGGTGAATCCACGGAATTCAAAAGTGATGTTCACCGCGACATCCAAAGGAATTTTCAGGACGACCGACGGAGGGGTGACGTTTGATACGGTTCAGGTTGGTTATTTCATGGATATATGTTACAAACCCGGAGATACCACTATCTTATATGCCTCATCGAGAGGGATCGTCAATACTTTGGGTGGTTTCACGCCATCAGGACAGATCTGGAAGTCGGCCGATGGGGGCAGGAACTGGATTCCGAAAACCACGCTCACCGGGGTTGGAAGGATTAAACTGGCGGTGACTCCAAACCGGCCGGAACTGGTGGAAGGTCTGTGCTCGAATACAAAAAGGGGGTTTCACAGTCTGCAGCGCTCGATTAACAGCGGGGAAACGTTTATGGCTTCGATTACACTCAAAGCGAACCTCCAGAACAATTATCTGAATTCAGCTGCGCCGGGAAAAATCACCGGGAACGACGGACAGGGTGAATATGATTTGTTTTACCTCATCAATCCGGGGGATTCGACCGAGCGATGGATTGGCGCTGTAAATACCTGGAAAAGCGTGAGGGCCGATTCATTCACTTTGAAAACTTACTGGACCAGCTTTGGTACCTCATTACCTGTTACCCATGCCGACAAACACTGGTTTGCGTTTCATCCGCTTGAACCGGGAACTTTGTTTGACTGCAATGACGGCGGAGTTTATTATACCAAAAACAAGGGCGGTACCTGGATTGAAATCTCGAACGGACTGCAGATAGGCCAGATCTATAAGATAGGAAATGCGTATTCTGACAGCAGGGTTGTTATTGCCGGTTTCCAGGATAACGGAACACAGGTCCATAACAGCGGAACATGGATTTCACCCTCGGTGATCGGTGGAGACGGGATGACCTGCCAGGTGGGTTATGTGAACCCGAAACTTCAGTATTCATCGTATTGCGAAGACTCCATTTACAGGTCGAATGATCCGACCTGGCACTGGCAGAATGTCTATAATATTGCAAATAATATTCCGGGCAAAACCCCAGGGACCTGGGTGACTCCTTTCGTGCTTAATCCCAAAGACACCAATATGCTCTATGTGGGCCGTAAAATGAAGTTGTTTAAAGGAACCGAGAGGGGCGATAAATTTGTAAGTGTGCTTACTTTGCCCTCGCCGGTGCCTACATACGATTCATGCTTCAGGCAACTGGCGATATCGCGGAACAATCCTCAGCTGATGTATGCTTCAACGGGGTATAAGTTGTTCAAAACAAAGAATGGGTGGACCAATTCCAACGTCATTGCCCTGCCCGATACGAATATGATGATCACAGGGATTGCGATCAACGAGGACAAGCCCGATACTGTGTTCATCACGTATTCGGGGTATACCGACGGTGTTAAGGTGTTCAGGATTTACAGTGACGGAAGCAAGTGGGATAATATCTCGAAATCATTGCCAAACCTGCCGGTGAACTGCGTCGAGTTTCATGAAAAAGCCAATGATGCAGTTTATGTGGGGACGGATGTTGGGGTTTATTACCGCAACTCCTCTATGACCGGGTGGAAATATTTCAGCAAAGGCCTTCCGAATGTGGTTGTGACCGACCTGAAGATACAGTATAAATCGGGGAAGATACGTGCGGCAACTTATGGCCGCGGATTATGGGAGTCGAACCTTTATACCCCGACGGGGAAAGTCCAGCTGAATATAGTTGAGATCCCTATCATTGGCGGAAAAGCCACGGGTGACGGCTTGTATAATCCCGGACAGAAAGCCAGTATGAAGGCCATCCCCGAAAGCGGGTGGAAATTTGCAGGCTGGTATAATGATGATGTGTTGATCAGCGACAGCCTTGATTTTGAATTCACGGTGAATGAAGACGACAACCTGGTAGGGCTGTTTA
>Ga0265593_1000178_pt1 | contig 41793 bp, 39 predicted proteins | sample saktaG_8_FD_190136 | JGI IMG/M metagenome (GOLD analysis project Ga0265593, IMG submission 190136) | Saline water microbial communities from Sakinaw Lake, British Columbia, Canada - sak_2011_5_24_36m | ecosystem: Environmental > Aquatic > Non-marine Saline and Alkaline > Saline ... | reverse complement strand
GTTAATGTATTCATCGTGGGTTAGCTGTTGGTAGGTTCGGGTCTCGATCAACGACTCCAGTGCCCGTTGCATGCCGTAGAGCTTTAACTGGTGCATTTTGGATAAACTGTTTTCATTCATGGTTTTTTGTATTTAGATGATTACTGATTATTGATAGTGCTGGGCTCCCCGGATATTTTCATGGAAGGGAAGTGTATATTGCTGGGGGTGTTGCTCTTCAATTTTATCAAGAGAATGAGTGATTATGTTTTTGATAAACATATAGGTAAACACGTTTAGTTGGATGCCTCGCTGACAGGATGCTATCAGCCGGTCATGGCCAACTCTTCGGCTGAATGACAGCACCCCTTCACAGCTTTTATAAGCCTGTTCCACGTACATGGGTTTATTTAAAATCTCCTGTAAGTACTTCTCAACCACCGGGGAGATTTGTCGGCCACGCTCCAGAAGTTTTTCCGGTGACAGTTCCAGGATGTATCTTTTTTCTTTAGCTAAATGTTCCGGATTGGTCGTGTACCGGGTGGCACTGGTAAAGCGCAGGTGGAAAGCGATCTGCTCCCCGTTAACGTAAATACTGACTGACCGGGCCGTGAAGATGACCTTGCATTGTTTGCCAATGAACCGGTAAGGAGCGCTATAGTAATGCTGTTCCCGTTTGATATACACATGGTTATTGCCTCCCAACTTTAAGTTCAGGTAGTACTTAATTTCGAACCGATCTTTGGGAAGTGGGCGCAGCAGCGCTCGCTCCTCCCTCTCAAACAACTCCCTTCGGCTATAGTCCCGATCCTGCATTTTGAGACCATTGTGTTTTTCAAGCAGGGGCAGGCGGGCTTGATTTAAGCTATGGATATCATGAAACACATCATTACGCAACACTGCATACACACGGCTGTAGATAATGTTCACCATCCGTTCTACCCAGGCCTTATCCTGAGGTTTTCGGCTTCGGGTGGGAACAATCGCAATCCCGTAATGATTGGCCAGGTCTTCCATGTCCCGGGCGATCCTGGGTTCATAGCGACAGGCTTTGGACACCCCGCTCTTAAGATTATCAGGAACACAAGCCAGGGGAACACCGCCAAAATACATCATGGCATTTTCGACGCATTGCAGAAAATCTTCTTTTTTTTGACTGACACAGAACTCGATGTAGGTCAGTCCGCTAAATCCCAGCGTGGCAACCAGCATCTCCACCTCTATTACCTCGCCTGTATAACGATCAACAATGGGGAGCTTTTTTCCGGCAAAATCAACATAGACTTTATCCCCTGGTTTTTGTTCAATATGCAGGCTGGATTTATTGGTAGCGTTCCACTGCTGAAAATGATAACAGAACTGGGAGTAGCTATAGCCTAAAGGGTGTTTCTCCTTATATTCCTGCCAGAGCAGCATCCGGTTTACACCAACCCGGCGAAGCTCTTCCAGAAAACCCGGAAACAGTTCTTTTAAAGTATTAAACCGCTGGATCTCATCCCCTTCATTGGCCCCATGAAACAAGGCTTCCAAAGCAGGTTCTTCCATCTGGATAAGATCCTGTAAAACATACCCTTTGCGGGCGATCTGATCCAGATAGCCGTTGATCGTGTGTTTAGATACTCCGGTTAATTCTTCGATCTTGTTTTTGCCTGTCCCCAGGCTTCGTAACAGTAAAATTTGTTTCAGTGAGCTCATAGGTATTCTTGTTCCAGCCATTGGGTTTATCGTTTAGGTTCTGTTGTAAAGTACAAAACCAAACGAAAATCTGACTTGTCCTCAGGGGGGGCAGTATGCCGGAATGTCAGTCCCACATTTTAAAAAAGAGGGGGCACAATGCCGGAATGTCAGCGAGATGAGAATCACTGATAATACCAGTAAAATCCTTAATTTGGAGCCTAATATCCAAGCCTTTAAAGAAACAAGGAAAATAGCAACTCAAATCAACGCCAAGGGTGGGGGTAGGATCACAGGAATGGTGGGGGTACCTTGTTCCGGATTGGTGGGGGTAGCATCAGCCGGAATATACACCTAGGTTGCCATCTTTTATTTTTCTACAATCCTAATTTGGGATATTTTTTTCCATCCTTCTGCTCGTCTCAATAAATAATCTCTTATTGTTCTGTTGTTTATTATATCGGCTGCTTCATTTTAGATTGGCATGGGTCAGGAAACCCGCGCGAGCCTGGGAATAAACTATTTGTAGGGCAAGTGCGAAATCATAATTGGCGGGGCTTTCTCTTCCTCTTTGTAACTGTAGTGAAAAGCCGATGCCCATTCGTATACCTTATCCACCTTAGGACCTAAGGTAATTTGTTTCACTCTCTTTTTTATTGACTCAAGTTCTATATATACCCGTGGTGGATTGACAGACTTGTCTTCCTTGTTTTCCTCGCAATATTTCTTTTCGAACTCTATTCCTTTTACTACCAGCCGCACTTCGTTTTCGTTTTTATAAGCATCGCTTTTAAACAAAAATGCAATATCGTTCAGGCATACTTCTAAAGAAGTTTTATCCTTTGCTTTGTAAGTCTTTACTTTCTCTTTTAGTTCTGCCATCAAGTCCTTTAATTCTTTACTTTTCTTTGGATTTAGATTTGGAATATAAAATTTAGTAGACTCATTATGTACTACATAAACCACCCGATAAAAGTGTAGATCACTTTCATTGTCAAGACGGGCTTCTTTTTTTTCATTTGCTAGAAAGTCCTTGATATCTTCAATAAATTCCTGCGTACGCAGGGTAATGGCACATCCTTTGGCCTCTATTCCCGCTTCTTTCCCATAAAACCGCCACATATTTAAGTCGTCATGCTTATCCTCGGTAACAAAGCTACCGATAAAGGGTTTGGGTGAAAAAGTTTCGACAGGAGAACCATCCTTACGAGAAGTATCAAGATTATCTTCCAGAAAATTAAAGAACACCTCACCTTCGGAGGTGTCGTTCATAAAGTTTCCTTCGAATATTCTGAATTTACTCTCTTCTAGTATTAATTTTTTAAGTTTGGATAAACTTGTATAATGAACACATTCTTCTTTTATCAATAATTTATCTTTAATGTCATTAACTGACTGTTTGATAGACCACAACTCAGGGTCTTCAATTTTCTCGTTTAGTTCTTCTATATAATATTTTGCATACTTAGCCCAAATATCATTCTCATCAGTTATAAGTTTCAGATATTTTTCAAAGTCTTGTTTGATTTCTTCCGGGTCAACATTCTTTTCTTTTTTTGCTAATCCCCTGTTATAATATGCATTTGCAAAATACGGATTGCGTTTGATAGCTTTAGTATAATCGGTAATCGCTTTGTCATATTTTTGTTGCGCTTTCCAAACATTTCCACGGACAGTATAATAAGTATCTGCATATTTCGAATTGGGCTTGATAATTTTAGTATAATCCGCTATCGCTTTATCATATTCTTTTTTAGCAACCCATGCAGATCCCCTGTTATAGAATGCTAATTCATAATTCGGATTGATATCTATGGCTTTGTTATAATCGATAATCGCGTTATCATAGTCCTTTTTATTATACCATGTATTTCCCCTCCATATATATAATTCCGCAGCCTGATCCTTTTCTTTTTCCAGCACTTTTTTCAGCACTTCATCTGTAAGCAATGCTATAATTTCATCAAACTTTTCCTGGTTAAAAAGTTCTGCTACTTGATCTCGAATGGTATTTGTGTTTTCTTCCATAATTATGTCAGTTTGAAGATAAAATATTGGATATCTTTCTGTTTAGTTTCACCAATATATAAATTTTCAGTATAAAACACTTTCTTGTCTGGGCGGATTACTGGCATTAAGAATTCATAAGCTTTACCTTCCTTTCAAGTATTATTTGTCTATTGAGTTTTGCGATATTGCAAAAAAACTCATTAACAACTAACGGATCTCCCTTTGGATTTTCATTTGCATTTCTGACCATACACATAGTACAAAACTCTTTATCCATACATTGAATACATTTAGGAAAGTCTTGATTGCGCAAGCCTCTTAAATATTGCACCTTTACAGAATTATCCCAAATGTCATTGAGAGAAGTTTCTTTTACATTACCAACAATATAATCCTGCCAGCCAGCACATGGATAAACATTTCCGTTGTCTGCTATGCAAATAGAGGAATGACAAACGCTACAAACAAAATCGTTTGAAGTAGTATTTTTTTTCTTCTCAGCTGCCATTTCTATTTGTTCCAAATATTTTGCATCATTTGCAACTTTGTCGTTAATCACTTCTTTGATTTCACTAATTGATAGACGGCAACTCAGATTCTGTGTTGTATGATCATATCTAGCTATGATGCCATAATCATCACCGACATGAATCTTATGCTTTTCCGCCCATTTAATAACTTCATCATAACAGTTTTTATTTTGTTTCATGATTGGGCAGCTTATTTGCAAAGGGATATCGTTTTCAATCAGTTTCAAAATTGCATTTTTTGTTTTTTCAAAACTTCCTTTCATTTGGGTTATCTCATCGTGAATATTGGAATTCATTGAGTATAATGTGACTTGAACACCTAAAAGGGGGGTTGTCTTCATTTCTTTGATAATTTTATCATCAAGCAATGTTAAATTACTAAGCACGTTAACTGAAAAATCATATTCTTTGCATTTTCTTAAAAAATTGCAAAAATTTTTGTGCAACATTGGTTCACCACCACTTAACGTCAAATGCAATAACCTCATATTTTTACATTGTTTTAAAACACTATAAAATAAATCAGGTTCGATATGACTTACCTTGTTATCATGTGGAATATAACAATGTATGCATCTTTCGTTGCACTTGCTTGTAATTTCTATGTGTAAATTTGTAAGCTGAGATTTGCCTTTAAAGTATTCTTCTAAAAAATCCTGTGTGGATTTTCTAGGATGCATAATAATCAGAGATGAATCCTTTTTTATTCTTTCAGGTTTTAATGTCTTGTACGAAAACCTCGTGTCTTGTTCATCGCACTCTTGCAATGTTTCGCCAGATACAATAAATCCATCCCGTTCAAGCATGCTATAAAATTCTCTGGCATCGTTCTTTATTGTTCTAATGTCAACATCTGTAAATTGCTTATTTATTTTTTTTGCAAGCTCACCAAGGGTTTGTGGTTTTCTACCTAAAACAGACAAAAATACTGCCCCACTTTCCGATAGAATTTTGTCACCGATGTCGTTTTCGTTTTTATCCGTCTGTTTATATCCGAAATTCCTATTGTCGGTTATATACCCAAAGGACTCATAGTTTCTGAATATAACATTAGATTTTTGCTTGAAAAACATAACAATGTCTCTTTAGTAATCAGGCGACGAGTTTTAATTGTATAACATCGTCGCCTGATTAAATTGTCCATTAGCGTCCACCTGGTGCTGGTGGTTTACAGGGTCTTCCACTCGGCTTACTATTGGGACGGCATTCTGCCATCTGTACAGTACTTTGTGCCAAGATTTTAGGTTTTGTGTAAATCATAGGTTAACCTCCTTTTTAAAGAATTATTACTATTGTTATTAAGCACAATGTAAAAATACAGAACCAAAACCATTTTTTATAGATTTATCATGAATTAATTTTACCTTACTCAAATATTCCTTTAATGGTTTGCAGTTGTTCTTCTATCGCCTAATGCCCGGTAAGCTTTGGGTGTGCCGACTAAATTGCCCCCCTTGCCGATCGGAATAGACGAGTCTAAATGTCTTTAAAACAGACAGATACAGTGGTCGATTTAAATCGGTGCAAGGTGGTCAGGTACACCGGCTTGTCCAGGAAAGCGAATTAATTAAAGGAAAAGTAATTTAAAGGAGGGAAAAATTTACTTTTATACTTTATACTTGATTTCTGATTACATCCTTATATAAAATAAAATACCCACTCTTGAAAAGCGGGTATTGATGTAGGTTATGGATGGGCAGTCCACCACATCGTAAAGCCCAGAGAATCGAATTCTACAAACCGGTATACATAGAACTCGTAGAAGAAAGTAATTAAATCAGTGTTCCAATAAATGTAATTAATATTACAATTAAAAACTCACTGATTTTTAGAAGAACTACAAACCTACCAATACCTCGCTGTGAAAATTTGTGCTTAAGGAATGGAAAATGGTTCACCCAATTCTTCTTTTGGCCAGAATTACCTCTTTGGTTCTTTTGGCCCTGTGCAATCTTTCTTCTCATAATAAGTAGTTTAGTACTCATTAAAGGGTGTGTAAATTAAATTAGGAATTTCTGTCAATGGTGGACACCCATACTAACCACTCATAAACAGGTTTTTCATTATTTTAAAGAACGGCCGCTCCTAATTTCTTTTTAAAAGATTGCCTTACAAAGATAATCAAAGAGTCCCCTGAAATCAAGTAAATGTTAATAATTTAACGACTTATCAACAAAAATATTCTTTAACACTCTGATATTTATATATTTGAAAAATATCATGCTATGTTGTTTAAAAAAATCGGCTTTACCAATATCACCTTTTCCCCCTTTACCGGGTTAAGGATAAAATAAACGCCATGAACAAACATAAAAAGGAATTTGTAAAAAAGGTGGTTCAATCATTAAAGAATTATGTGTTATCACCGCACTAATAAAAGAAATGGAGTCTAAATTAAAAAAGGAATGGGAAAAGAGAAAAAAAAAGGGAGACTAACACCCTCTTTTCCTGCTGATTGATTGAACAAGTTAGTAGGTTATTTGAAGATGTTACCAATACCATACCTGATTATTGGCTGTGATTTCGTTTCGTTATAATCAATCTTCCCATTACTGGTTGTCGTTTATGGTGAAACTGAACAGGCTTAGCTCTTCGCTCCACCTCCATTACAAAGGCTTCAACACTATAACGACTTAGTCCGCCACCTCTATGTCGTGGCATCCCTCCACGACTGTATCCTTATTCAATTAGCAAAGCGATAACGACTTCCCTTGTTCCTTACAAAAGCCTGTACTGCCTTCCTGCCAGCTTTACCCCGGATGCCGTGTAATCGGAAATCAGGTCTGGAAAAGCCGGAGCATCTGACCACGTTGTGCCGATTTAAATGAATCTGTGTGATTTTAATTTTCCCAGATAACATAAGTTCCTCACTTAATCACGATGATCCTTTAGCTATAACTGGAAATGGTCATTTGTAGATAATCCTGGTTCTTCCTTTTATTGCTCCATCCCGGTCGGAGATGGTCAGAATATACAAACCGGAGGCATGGCCATCCCAGCTAAGGATAAACTGATTTGAAGATGCTTTTCCTGAAAAAACCTTGATCCCTGAATAAGTATAGAGGGTGAAATTCCAGGAATCATCCGGGTTAAAACCATGAAGAGTCACCTGAACCTCGGTTTCGGCTGGGTTTGGCGCGACCTTAATCCATGTTTGTACCTCCGCCTTTTTGCTTTCTATCCTTAACAGAGTGAAGCAATCGGTGGTAATGGGAGTTCCCCACGAAACCGCCCCCTTTTTGTAGTAAACCAAGTTTTCTTCCATTTGCGCGTAGTAAGGCGGGTCGGCCTGATTCCAGTAAGTTCTTGTCCTGCCCAGCCCTTCGGTGTAGTTCCAGGTCGATATCGTCCAACTATATCCATTGCCCGTTCTCCAGCAGGTATCGCCGCCATTCCATTCCGGGGTAAACAGAAAACCACCCCAACTGACTCCCTTCTGCCTGCGGTCGGGAAAGTACTGGGTGGAAAACCAATAATCATCCGCGGAATAGCTTTCACGAATAAACTCGCCCGGCAACCTGGAGAGCCAGGTATTCTGAGGATTTTCGAGGAAACTGAATGTTTCCGCGATCGTGTCGTGAACCGTAGAATAATTAGGGTAAGTAGCCGACATCAACTGTTGACAATGTTCCAGGGTATATTTCACCGAATCTGACCCATAGTCAGTACGGGTAAGCACCTTTATGATTGTTTTCCATCCCGCCGTAGAAGCCCCTCCAATATAATGGAATGCATCCCCGATATGGTAATCATAGATTTCGGGCCATGTCAGGTTCTGAATCCCGACGGCCGGAACACTTTTCCCTGCAAGCGTGTAAACGGTCGTATCGCCGGGAACCGAAAACACATCAAGCATCCGCGACAGCCCCCAATGCTGGCTGAGGCTGATGAATTTTTGATTCAGAGGGTGTGCAATGTTGTTGTTCCCGGCATCTTTTGCCTGAAAGGTGATAATCTTAACACCATCCGGCGCTCCGAAAATACTGTCGGAAGTAATTGATGTCACTTTTGCTTCAAGGTATCCGTTTGAAGCAAGGGGACAAAAACGCCACGATTGATTTAAGGTTGCCTGCGTGTTGATCTTTACCGTATCACCGTTCCGGTTGAACAGGTAAAACCAGCCAGTTTGGATTTTGTAAATTTTCCGGCCAAGAATGGATCCGCTGGTTGTATCCAGACATCCTGTATCCGCATGGGTGCGAATCGCACGGTAGGAGAGAAACAGGGTATCTCCACCGCCGACCGGGAGTACGGAATCGCTCCTGAATGCCATGAAATCATTATCCGGGCTTCGGTAAAATGTGATGCCGGGCGTACAGATATTCTGGTAATTCTGAGCAACCAGGATGTTGATCCAGAAAAAAAAGAGCGGAAATAAAAGTTTCTTCATGGTATCAGTTTTGGAAATCGTAAAGTTATTATAAAAGGCTACCACGGACACTATACGGTGTTAAGTTTTAATCGTTTTACGGTTTTTAACAGATCAGTTTTTTTTGATAATGCTTCTCCCAGATCATAATCAATCTGAAGTCCCATCCAAAACTTTGCTGAATTCCCAAAATAATTGCTGAGCCTTACTGGAAAAGCCGGAGCATTTGACCACCTTGTGCTGATTTAAACATACCGCACCAAATGTCTGATAATAAAATAACTAAGATGATCCATTACGACCGGCCTGGGATGGTTTACTCCACTGGTTCTCCAGTGAGTCAAGCAATGCTGAAAAAATCAATAAAAGCTAAAGCCCAGGAAATAAAACAAAAAAACCTAAAGACACTATGGGAATAAAATTGGATTATAAAGGAGGCCAGACCGGAAAAGCCGGACACATTTATCACTCTCGGCCGGAGCAAATTGACCATGACAGAGCATTGATTGTTAATAGGTTGGGGTTGTCAAGCAAAATCGGCGGAATGTGGTCAAGACAACTGGTTTTCCCATCTATTCCCCTGTTCTCATAAAATTGGCGATTTTCTATAACGGAAATATTAGCAACGCAATATTTTGTATATGTTTAAGAACGATTGTGTTTAATAATCCTGAAGTAAACTGATATACAGGTCCTGAAGTTGTGTCAAGTTAATTTTTATAGTTTTCCTTCGTACAGGTCTTCAATTGGAAAAATCAAATCATAATCGTTCCAATTAAGATTTCCATCAACGATCTCATAATTCTTAAACTTAGCTTCATCTAAATACGTTCGAATCGATGGATGCAAAGATGTTTCTAAAAAAGGTTTAAAATCAACAAGACGATTAAATCCATCGCTAAATGAAACTCTTATTGCAAAATCTCCAATGTAACGGGCAGATTTAATCTGAATGAAATCAACGTTATTATCAATATATTCTTCAGTTATTTTCATTTGATCCTGGTGTTAATTTTTTCAAATTCAATATCCTTATGATAAACAAAGTAGTCAATCCATTTTTGAACTATTTTATCTGCAAATATTTCCAAAAAGTCCTCAAAATCTTTGAGTCTACTTCCTGTCAATGGTTTCAAACCTTTTATTGCCTTAATTTTTATCTCAACAATCTTACCATCAACTATATAAAACTCAGCCTTACTTTCAAACCCATCATATTTGCCATGAACATGAATAGGTTCATGTTCATTGGAATAGAAAAAAATCAGAATTCCTAAATATTCAAAAATCTTTGGCATTACTTCTTTTTTTTACAAATATAAAGGTTCTGATTTAGGAATGCAACTAATAACACTATCTCTTTAGCAATGACAGTACAAGAGCAAAAAAAAGCCCCTATTTCCCGGGGCCTAACACTTACATTGCACCTTCATCTGCAAAGGAATAAAATCGGTCATCCCCGTGAGAAAGCCGGACACATTGACCACTCTCGGTCGGAACAAATTGACCATCACAGAATTGATTGTTAATAGGTTGGGGTGGTCAAACAAAATCGGCGGAATGTGGTCAAGAGGACTGGTTTTCCCAAGTAACAAAAATCGTATCAATTCGGAAAGGACTAACTATTTGTCATACTTATCCATTAGTTCGAAAAAATGTTGCTCAGTCATGCCAATGTAGGTAAGCCGCTGACGTAAAGCATTCCCACGCTTTTTCGTATCTTCTGTAATTCTCTTGAGCGGAGATGAAATTGTTGATGTTTCCCAAGTCAGCAAGTAAGTTTTTAAATCCTCTGGTATGTTCATTTCCTTCAAATACTCTTGTTTTAATTGCTTCTTCGATTTGTTGATAAAAATTGCTATATCTTTCTTCAAGTGAGATTCCTTCTCTTTTAATTCTTTCCTCAAGGTCAATTCTAAGTTCTCTAAATTTGTTTTCAGGATTTTCTCTGCTTTCTTGTTCTCTAATGAGACCATCTCTCGCTGCATTTTCAAGTCGTTCAAAATCTGTGATTTTATCATCCAGTCTGTTTTTTTCTGTGATAATATCGTTGATTCGTTCTCTTGTTCGGTCAATATCTCTTCCAATATTTGAGATTTGTTGGTAAAGGTCTCTGAAAGTTCCTTCACTTGATTCTCGTATTCCTTCAATCTCAGTTGTTTTTCTATTATATCGCTCTTCCAAATCTCTACGTCTTTTTTCAGTTGATTCTCTTCTGCTTCTATATTTTTCCGAGACTGTTCGTCCAATTCCCTTTCTAAGATTATCAATATTTGATTGGTTTTCTTTGTGCCATTGTTCATAGTGTTGAAGAAATTCTTTTTCTTCGATTTTAAAAAGTCGCTGTCCTTTTTCAATATTTTCTCTTCTCTCTCTGTGTTTTGAATCAATTCCTTTTCGTATGTCTCTGCGTAAGTCTTCGAAATAAAGTTTGTCGTTCTCTCTTTGATTATCGTAAGATTCTCTATTTGTTTCTGTATTTCCCTCAACTCTTGATATTTCAGATTCAATGTTTCCTGCAATTGCTCTATATTGTTCTGATTCCAAACATCTTGTAATCGTGCGTATAAGGTTGTTAATTTGTGCCTTTCTACATCTGGCAGATTCTTCAAGAAGTTTTCTTTGCTCTTCATCAGTTGATGAAATTCCTTCTGGAGACTGGTTGGGAATAGGTATGTACTCGGTAATGGCTTGCTCATAATTATAAATCCATTTGGTTCGTTCTGTAATTGTAAAAGTTCTTTCAATATTTTCTGGTGAATCCTTGGGTATTGTGATTTGAATAGTATCGATTCCTAACCGTTTTAGGTCCAATTGTTTTTTTTCTGTAATCTTATGTGTTGCAACTATCTCAATCAGGAGTATAGGCTTTTCATCTTTATCAAAAAAAACGATATCTGGTTTAAGAAGCAGATATTTGCTTTCTTCCGAGGATATTGTTCTGCTACACCGTACTTCACCCAATTCGTTCTCATAGAAATAAAGTTCAGGTCTTACATACTCCGCTTCGATAAATTTCGATTCTGAGAGAAACATTGGAATACCACCAATATTCTTGGGTGGATATTTGTAGAGTGCTGGCACTTTTACTCTCTTCAATGCTATCAAAAACTGTTTTGCCAGTTTATGCCTAAAGGTTTCATCAGAGTAAGTACATTTTGGTAATCCCTTTACTGCATTATAATCATGCCTAAAATATGAAATTCGGTTTGGCATTCTCGATTTTACTGCCTGCATTTCTTTTTGGCAACCTTGACAAAAATAACCTTTCCTTCCACTTTCAGCCTTTGAAATGTGGATTTCTTCCATCCTTACATTGTTGGCAAAAACATTTTGTATTTCTTTTTTAATCTCCATTTGTTGATTCTGAATTTGTCAATGACCGCAAATTAGCCAATGAGGTTGAAGGATAACCTCTATTTTAAACCATTGTCACGTATTGACGGTTATTCATTTGAATTGATTGATAAAGTTACAATAAGTAATCTTTCGGATGCAATAACTGAGACTTTGAATGAAATAAAATTCCAGGGAAGACTAAGCCCTGCAACTGGATGTACCAACTAAATTGACCACCCCCTGCCGATCGGAATAGGCGAGTCTAAATGTCTTTAAAACAGACAGATACTATAGTCGGTTTAAATCGGCGCAAGGTGGTCAGATGCACCGGCAGTCCACTATGGCTTTATCCACGTCTATAACTACTGCAATTGCTTCAATCTTTTGTTTGTTCATAGTATTTGTAGTATTTTTAGTTATTGCAAGGGATATTATTCTGTATCTTCTGTTTGTGCTGATAACAAATCCAGCGCATCAACCTTAATATAGGCACATATGAGTGCAACGGAATCTGCTGTAATTAATTCGGGGTTATTGCAGTGTAACCAATCCAGAAAGGTTTCTTCGGATATCTCATGTAGGTCCATCAAGGCTTGGCGAACTTTGTAAAATGGAGGGGATCGCAGTATCTTTTTGTAAAGTTCTTTGAGGTGTACCTCTACGGCTAAGTTCACTGGCTGGAGGTTCCCGCTTTTTAACGTTTTGACCATATTTAAATGTTTAATAAAGATTTAACAATAGATGAGAATTTAAAACATAGATGATTTGCGTAATATTTTCAACTTAAAGTACCTTAATCTGTTAATAACTTATGTCTAAATATTGATTGTTTTATGTCGTTTCCATTGACATTCGAGTTTCTATGATGTATATTTGCATTTTATAAAAGCAAAATTATATTATTTATAGTAATATTTATTACTTATAGTGTTTTTACTTATTAACAATATGTAACCATGAATTTCATTGGCAAGAAGATAAGAAGCGTTCGGCTAATGTTAGATATTCAATCACAGGTATTTGCAAAGTCGATTGGAATGAAACAAAGTGCCCTTTCCGCGCTTGAATCAGGTCGCAATCAACCCACTTACAATACACTTTTCAATATTATTCATGTCTACGGTGTGCCTCCGGTCTATTTTTTTCAGGAGACTTACCGGATAAAATTGGTCGATGGAATCTTTTCCTTGGACTACGAAACAATATTCTCGGATGTCCGTTTATTAGATGAATTAGCTCGTATGAAAGAACGCCTGGATCTGGCCCACCAAAACTTATCGACAAAGGATACTAAAGTTGTTGCGGATCGGAAAATAAACAAACCCCATCATATCGGGACAAAACGCATGACGGAATCAAAGCAGGATCAATAAACTATTTCGGCATGTTCCTAGGGGCAAATTACGGGGCACATCGCTTTTTAAAATTTTTAAAATCATTCAAACACCTTGTTATTACAGATGTTTCGTAACATTGAAAAAATATTAATTTCATGCTCGAACGATATAAGTACATCTTCAATATTGCCCTCGAAGCGGTCTTTCTGAATAAGTTCAGATCTGTGCTTACAGCGTTGGGCATCATTTTCGGAGTTGCCGCTGTGATAACCATGATGGCCATCGGGAGCGGCGCAAAAAAGGAGATCCTTGATCAGATGAAACTGGTCGGGGTCAATAACATCATCATCTCACCCAAACCCGAAAAACCCAAATCAAACGCATCGCAGAGCAGTGATGCGACAAGCCAGAGCCAGGATCAGAACACTGATAAAAACAAGGGGAAATTTTCTCCGGGTCTCAGTTTGAAAGATGCCGAAGCCATCAAATCAATCATTCCTACCGTCGCCATCGTAAGTCCTGAAGTCATCTACGAAACCGACATCGTGAAAGACGGTATCAAAACCACGGCAAAGTTCACGGGTGTCACCCCCGATTTCTTCCGGGTATTCTCACTTGAACTTCAGGAAGGTCAGATGTTCAATGAAGTGCAGCTTACCGATGGCAAACCGGTTTGTATCATAGGTCCAACCTTGAAATCCAAATTTTTTCCGACCGAAAATGCAGTAGGAAAGGATATTAAATGCGGCCCCATCTGGCTGCATATCATTGGTGTGCTGAAAAAAAGGGAAATTAGTCAGTCAAGCATCGAAAACCTGGGGGTCTCAGACTATAACAACTCTATTTATGCACCGATCCAAACCCTGCTCAGAAGATTCCGCGACAGAACCATGATCACCGCGGCATCCATCCATGGCGGGTCGATGGAGATTTTCGACGGAGGATTCGTTTCATGGTCGGGAAGTTCAACAGAAGAATCATCCAGAAACCAGATTGATAAAATTGTGGTCCAGGTAAAGGAAAGTGAACAGATTGGGCCTACAGTCGAAATTCTTAAGAAGATGATGATCCGCCGCCATGCCGGCGTTGAGGATGCAGAAATCAAGGTCCCTGAATTGCTCCTGAAACAGGAACAGCGTACCAAGGATATTTTCAATATTGTACTGGGCGCCATTGCCAGCATCTCCCTGCTGGTAGGAGGCATCGGGATCATGAACATCATGCTTGCATCGGTAATGGAACGCATTAAGGAAATAGGGATCCGGCAGGCCATCGGCGCAACCAAACGCGACATCGTTCTTCAGTTCCTCATGGAAGCCACCCTGCTCAGCATCAGCGGCGGGTTGATTGGCATTATCCTTGGCCTGGCCCTTTCGAAAATCATCATGGAACTTACAGGGATCCTGACGATTGTCTCACCAATTTCCATCTTTATTTCTTTCGGAGTATCTGCTTCCGTCGGAATAATTTTCGGCTATATGCCCTCACAGCACGCTGCCAAACAAGATCCTGTTGAATCCCTCAGACATGAATAAGATGCAAATGAATTTATTTTCAAGACAAGCCTCCCTGGTTTTTGTAATCACCTTTTTCAGCAGTATTTTTTGTGCGATGGGCCAATATCAGACCCGCCGGTTAACCCTTTCAGAGGCCATTGAAATTTCAAAAGCCCAGTCGCCGGATGCCCTGAATGCAAAACAGACATTCCGCAAAAGTTACTGGGAATTCAGATCTTATCAGGCATCAAACCTGCCATCATTGGGACTCACTTCAACCCTGCCGAACATTACGCAAAACATCTCCCCCTATCTCAACCCCGACGGATCACAGAGCTATGTCAGTTCCAAATATATCAGTGCGCAGGCAAACCTTGCACTAACGCAAAAGATAGGGATAACAGGTGGTACCATTTCAGTAAACTCCTATTTGAGCGGGGTGAACAATGTTAACACAGAAAACCCAAAATCTTTCCTCAGCTATCCGGTAAATGTTGAATTAAATCAACCTATTTTCACCTACAACCCCTATCGGTGGGATAAAAAACTTAAACCGCTCAAATATTCCCTGGCTAAACGTAAATATATTGAAGACATTGAGCAGATCTCCATTAGCACAACAAACTATTTCTTCACCCTGCTTCAGGCCCAGGTTGAAAAAAAGATCGCGCTGACAAACCTCTCCAACTACGACACCCTCTACAGGATCGCCAAAGGGAGATATCAGTTGGGTAAAATCGCCGAAAATGACCTTCTCCAGCTGGAACTTAATTTTCTTCAGGCCCAGGCAGCTGTTGAAAATGCTGATCTGGCGCTGGACAATGCGCAGTTCCGTTTCAAATCATTCCTCCGCATCCAGGATAGTGTGCCGATACTCCTTCTGCCCCCGGGCAACATCGAGTTTTTCAAAATTGACCCGGTCAAGGCAGTCACCCTGGCCAGTGAAAATTCGCCAAGCACCCTTGATTTTAAGCGACGGTTGCTCGAGGCAGCCAGCGCTGTGAACTACGCAAAACTGAACGGACGGTTCGATGCCCAGATTCATGCTCTGATCGGACTCCAGCAGTCCGGCCCCACACTTCCTGACGCATACCTTAACCCGCTCGATCAGCGCCAGATCTCCGTTGGCCTGACCATTCCCATCGTTGATTGGGGCGTGGCCCATGGCCAGATTAAAATGGCACAGTCGCAGGAAGAGATTGTGAAAAATTCGGTTGAACAGGAAATCATCGATTTCCAGCGAAATGTTTATCTCAAAGTCATAGAGTTTAATATGCAGCAGAACCAGCTTAAGATCGCTGCAAAATCTGATACCGTTGCCCGCAAGAGCTACGATGTGACCAAGGGAAGATATCTGATCGGTAAAATCAACAGCATCCTCGACCTGAACAACGCCCAGATTGCAACCGACAATTCGGAGAAAAACTACTATTTCGCCCTCCAGACCTTCTGGAGAAGCTATTATGAAATCAGGAAAATGACCCTGTTCGACTTCCGGAAAAATGAAGGGTTGCCATTTGACCTCCGCGATTTTAAATAATTGTAAATTTTTCAAACTTATTAAAACTGTTTCTAAATAATATCTATCTTTGCATCAAAGAAAAATATTAACCAAAACTTAATCATTATGTCAGTATTAGTTGGAAAAAAAGCTCCGCTGTTCGAAGCTGAAGCAGTTATCAACGGTGGTGAATTTGTTGACAAATTCACCCTGGCCCAGTATATTGGAAAAAAACATGTTGTCTTCTTCTTCTATCCGCTTGACTTCACATTTGTTTGCCCTACGGAAATAATCGCCTTCCAGGATAAGATCGCAGAATTTGAAGCGAGAAATGTTGCAGTTGTCGCATGTTCAGTCGACTCAAAGTTTTCACATTGGGCCTGGCTCAATACCGAGCTGAAAAATGGCGGTATCAAAGGGGTGAAATTTCCCATTGTATCTGATCTGTCAAAGACCATTTCTGCAAACTTTGATGTACTCGCCGGAGAATATGCCTATACCGAAGAGGGTATCATGGAGTTCGAAGGAGGCCCTGTTGCCTACCGTGGTCTTTTCCTGATTGACAAACAAGGTATTGTCCGCCATCAGGTTGTCAATGACCTTCCATTGGGAAGAAGCGTCGATGAAGCGCTTCGTATGGTAGATGCACTCCAGTTTTTCGAGGAAAACGGTGAAGTCTGCCCCGCCAACTGGCACAAGGGCGACGCCGGTATGAAAGCCACTGCTGAAGGTGTTGCTGATTACCTGGGCAAACTCTGATATCCGGTCAGCTATTCATCTTTTTTTGCTTCGTTCCAGAAAACATCCATCTCTGCCAGGGTCATTTCATGCAAAGGTTTGTTTAATTCCTTTACTTTCATCTCGAGATAATTAAACCTTTTAATGAACTTCCGGTTGGTGCGTTCAAGCGCATCTTCAGGATTTACATTGATGAACCGTGCATAATTGACCATGGCAAAGATGACATCACCCAGTTCCTCCTCTTTCCGCTTCTGGCTTGCCCCTGTTTCGACCATCTCCTTTAACTCTTTCAACTCCTCGAGTACCTTTTCCCAAACCTGCTCCGGCTTTTCCCAGTCAAACCCAACCCCGCTTGCCTTTTCCTGGATTCGGTTGGCCTTTACCATGGCAGGTAATCCGGTAGGAACCCCCGAAAGTACAGATTTATTGCCCTTTTCCAGCAATTTGATCCGCTCCCAGTTATCGTGAACCTCCTTGGCATCCTTTACAACCACATCTCCGAATATATGGGGATGGCGATGAATCAATTTGGCTATGATATTTTCAATAACATCCTTTATATCAAACGCATTGGTCTCGGATGCGATTTTAGAATAGAATACCAGGTGAAGCATAAGGTCACCAAGCTCCTTTTTGATCGAATCCATATCCTTCTGTAAAATAGATTCCGAAAGCTCATAGGTCTCCTCAATGGTCAGATATCTGAGTGATTCAATGGTTTGTTTCTTATCCCACGGGCATTTGGCCCTGAGTTCATCCATGATCTCCAGCAGCCTTCTGAATGCCGCAATTTTCTCATCCATCGTTTATTTTTTGCGCAAAAGTAAGCATTTCGGTTTTGATTCGTTATTAATGATCGGAATTGATAGATTTATGAAGGATAGTTCTTCAGAATGAACAATTCATAATAAATTTGTCGTCTCGAACCTATCGGTTGATCCTTTGAATAAATGTAACAGATTTCACCTGCCCTTTCACCTGCGCATACTCCTTGTGCTCATTATCCTATTGCTTTCGATTAAAGGATCGGCACAGTTTCAGCATAAACTGTTTTCTTCAAATATGCTCATTGAAGGGAAGATCCATTATGGATTCCTTTATGCCCAGCATCTTGAAATGGAGGTGTTCAACGCACATTTTCCTGCTTTTGAGATAAGTTTACAGCAAATTACCTTCGGAAAACATAAATGGGAACGGGATTACAATTACCCGCTTATCGGAGTCACCTTTCTCTATACCGGGATGGGAAATAACCCTTCGCTCGGGAACATTTTTTGCTTGATGCCCTTCGTCAATTTCCCCTTGTACAGACACAAGAACTTCATGTTCGGCTTTCGGTTTGCCCTTGGAGTTGGGTATGTAACAAAACCTTTTAATCGCATCACCAATTATAAGAACCTCGCCATAGGCTCACACCTGAATGCAGCCATTAATCTGATGCTCGAAGCCAGGTACCAGGTTAACTACTACCTGGCCCTGAGCACAGGCATCAGTCTTCAGCATTTATCCAACGGATCCCTGAAACTCCCGAATTATGGCCTGAATGCACCGCTATTCAATATTGGCGTGGCTTTGCGGCCTTTCAAAGAAAATAAAAACCTGACCGACCGGTTCATTGCACCTACCGAACCCTTTGAGGCCATCATCCGTCATAGCATAGAATTCGATATCGGTGCATTGATCGGATATAAAAACATGCAGGCAGTCTTTGGCCAAAACTACCTGGTTTACCATCTGTTTGAAAACACCTTCTTCCCCATCAGTAAAAAGAGTAAAGTGGGATTTGGGTTCGATCTTTCCTATGACCCATCTCATATCCAGATCCTTGAGATGAATGGAATCGAGGTTGCCAACAAGTTTAAAATCATCCGTCCCGGGATCAATGCAGCCTACCAGCTGATGATGTCCCGGGTGGGGATAATCTTCAATCTTGGGTACTACCTTGGAGGAATGGAGACCAGCAACGGTCCCCTTTATGAAAAATTTGCGTTCCAGTATAACTTCACCAGGGAATTGTTTGCAACGGTGATGCTTAAAGTTCACTGGGGACGGGCCGATTACATCGGCTGGGGACTCGGGTATACAATTAACAAGAAATATGGAAAAAAAACTGTCAGGTAACATTCGTTTTTCAGGAGCAGCACTGGCTCTGCTGATGCTGGCTTTGCTGTTCATACCCCCCGGATGCGCAAAAGACGGTGGCGTATGTGTCACCAACTCCGGCACAACAATCATGGAGGAGAGAAACCTTGATGATTTTGACAGCATCAGCCTCAATGACAACGTCAATCTGATCCTCCGGAGTGACCTGGAAAACATTGTTCAGGTTGAAGCCGGCCGGAATATTATCCGGGGAATTACGACCGATGTCGTTAACCGTCAATTGATCATCAATAATAAAAATACCTGCAACTGGTTACGCAGCTATGACAAGCCACTCAACATCCACATTTCCAGCAAGAACCTTATTAAAATCATCTATAACTCCGCCGGTGACATTCTTACCGACGGCAAATTAACCTTCGATTCCCTGGATGTTGAAGTCTGGGGCGGGTGCGGAACCATTGATCTCACCTTCGATTCCCTGTCGAAGGGAAATTTCAGCCTGAACATGGGAACAGCAAACATCATTCTTCATGGAAAATGCGGGTGGACAACTGTTTTCGCCGGAAGCTATGGTTCATACGATGCCCGTGATATGAATGCATGGTACACAGGAATTACCAATAAAGGGACAAACGATTGTTATGTGAATGCAAAATACCTGGATGCCACCATCAAGTCGATCGGAAATATATATTACAGAATGGATTCTGTTAAATCTGTGAACCCCCAGATATTCGGATCAGGACAAGTCCTGCCCTTCTGATCACTAATAAGCCCGGGCAAAAATAACACGCTGATCTGAAGGCTTCCCCGAATAGATGCACTTCCCCTTTTCAGCCGGATTATTCAATGGAATAACCCGTATGGTGGCTTTGGTCTCCTCTTTGATCTTCTCTTCTGTTTCCGCAGTCCCATCCCAGTGAGCAGAAATAAAACCGCCCCGGTCGTCAAGGACCCTTTTAAACTCATCCCAGGTATCTACCCTGAAAGTATTGTCCTCCCTGAAGGCCAGTGCACGGTCAAACAGGTTTTTCTGTATCTGATCCAATAAATGAATCACCTTATTTTCAATATCGGTAAGTTGCAGAACCTCTTTTTCCAGGGTATCCCTCCGGGCGATTTCAACCGTACCCTGTTCGATATCCCGGGGTCCAACTGTAATACGCAAAGGAACTCCCTTGAACTCATATTCCGTGAATTTCCATCCTGGTTTGTAGGTTTCCCGGTCATCATATTTGACAGTGATCCCCTTTGCCTCAAGTGATTTTTTTATTGGGATCACTATTTCTGATATCTGTGAAAGTTGTTCGGTATTTTTAAAAACCGGAACAATGGCTACCTGAATCGGAGCAAGCTTTGGAGGAAGAACCAGGCCATGATCGTCGGAATGTGACATGATCAGTGCGCCCATCAACCGCGTTGAAACTCCCCAGGAGGTGGCCCAGACATAGTCGAGCTGATTTTCCTTATTCAAATATTTCACATCAAAGGCCTTGGCGAAATTCTGACCCAGGAAATGTGAAGTCCCTGCCTGCAATGCTTTACCGTCCTGCATCAAGGCTTCAATCGCGTATGTATCAATGGCACCGGCAAAACGTTCAGCCGGAGATTTGGTTCCCCGGATCACGGGCATGGCCATCCAGTTTTCAGCAAAGTCGGCATATACATGAAGCATCTTTTCAGCTTCGTGAATGGCTTCCTCCCGGGTAGCATGGGCCGTGTGCCCCTCCTGCCATAGAAACTCAGTGGTCCTGAGGAAAAGCCTTGTGCGCATTTCCCACCTGACTACATTCGACCATTGATTGATGAGGATCGGGAGATCCCTGTATGATTTAATCCAGTTTTTATAAGTGTCCCAAATGATGGTCTCGGATGTTGGCCTGACAATGAGCTCCTCCTCCAGCTTGGCATCCTCATCCACTACAACTCCTTTCCCATCAGGAGAGCTTTTCAGCCGGTAATGGGTTACAACAGCACATTCCTTGGCAAAGCCTTCGACATGACTGGCCTCTTTGCTGAAAAATGATTTTGGTATAAAAATGGGAAAATACGCATTGGAATGTCCTGTATCCTTAAACTTCTTGTCCAGTACCGCCTGTATTTTTTCCCAAATGGCATAACCATATGGTTTGATGACCATGCACCCGCGTACCGCTGAATTTTCAGCCAGATCGGCTTTGATAACCAGGTCGTTATACCACTGCGCATAATTTTCTGCCCGGGTAGGAAAATCTTTTGCCATTTTATAAGTTTGGTATGAGATTTGCTGTTTTGAATCAAATATATTGTTTGCAAAAATACGAAAATAATCCCGATTTTAAGAAAACAACAGACCATCCCGGTATTTAAAGTTAACGCCTTATGAAAAAATCAGCATGTTTAATCGCGATCATCAGTTTGGCGATCAGCGCTTGCACTACACAAAAACAGGCAACCTCTTTTGTCAATGATGATGTGTACAATTCTTCTTCCAAACAGGAGCTGCAACGCCCTGTCGCTATCCAACAATCAAACAATGGGGCTCAGGTCATTACCTCTCCAGATAATTTAAAAACTCAAAAACCAAGCTCCTCAACCTTCGAACAGGATTATAACGATTATTCCTATTCAAACCGTATTGACCGGTTTAGCAGCAAGGATACCGCCAAAGGATATTTTGATGAATCCTATACTGGTGGCTCTAACAGTTCAAACGCAGGGAACAGTGATCCCAATGTAAATATCACTTTCGGCATTGGCGGCGGATATGGTGGCTATTACGGTTCATCCATGATGTTTGGAATGGGATGGGGATATCCCTATTCAAACTGGGGATGGGATTATGGTTGGGGCTATCCCTATTATGGATGGGGATATCCTTACTATGGATGGGGATATAACCCATGGTATAATCCATGTTGTTACTGCTATGGATACAATGATTGGTATAATGGAGGATACCCACCTTATTATACATCCAATACTTTCTATGGTGCAAGAAAATCACTTTACAGAACAGACGGAGGAACCAGTGCCCCCGGATCCAGGAACTCAGCCAGTCTTTCAGGGAATCAGGCAAATCCAGGCAGCAGGAATGATTTAACCCCGGCTTATTCAAGAAATAATGTAGCGCCTGCACCACGAAATGTGCAATCATCTCCCAGGAGTGTTCCCGCAAACCAGGTAAAGTACAAGTATACCCGTACTTCAGGCAACACACAGGGGACTTACCAGAGAACTCCGAAACAGGTCCAGAGTCAGGGTCAGGGTCAGACACGTTCCCAGGCTTCAGCACCACGGTATGTCAGGCCGGAAAATGCAGGATCTGTCCAGCGTTCGGGAACCGCCCAAAGCTATTCATCTCCTGCTTACAGACAGCCCAAATCAAGCCAGGAATATCTTACTCCGAGGTCGCAGGACCCGGGATCCTCCAGGGTAACAAATCAAAGTGGCGGTGACCGGAATAACATGAGAACATCGGGCAATGGCAACCGGGTGAATAGCTCGCCATCGGGAGGAAATAGAACCTATAGTTCTCCAACAAGAAGCAATTCAACCAACAGCATCCCTACCCGGTCTGGAAACAGCGGTTCCTATTCGCCACCTGTGCGTTCCAATAACAGTGGTTCTTACTCTGCCCCATCTAATTCAGGTAGTAGTGGAAGTTATTCAGCCCCTTCACGATCAGGAGGAAGCGGTGGTTCATCTCCATCAGGTGGCAGCGGCAGCAGCAGCGGTGGCGGAAGACGCAAGTAAAAACTACATTTAACTTTAAATCTTACAGTAATGAAAAAGTTATTCATTATATCGATGTTATTCACCCTGTCCTGGTCTCTGATCAATGCCCAAACAGCAGAAGACGCCTTGCGATTTTCACGTGTATTCTACAGTGGTACAGCCAGGTTCAACGGACTTAGCGGTGCATTTGGCGCGGTTGGGGCTGATTTTTCCACCCTTGCTACGAATCCTGCAGGAATAGGCTTATACTCCGGATCAGAAATGACATTAACCATTGCCCCCACCATTGCAAACGCATCGGCAACATACAATGGAACAGTGGGCACAGATAACCGTGTTAATTTCGGACTCGGAAATTTCGGATTTATTTTTAGTATCAGGCCTCAGGGAAAGAATAAAAATGGGATTCTGAAAAGTTTCAATGTTGGGTTTGGATTCAACCGGCAAAACGATTTCAATAACCGGACTGTAATCACCGGAGTAAATGCTAAAAATTCATTGATGCAGAGTTATACAAACACCCTGAATTTTGAGCAAATTCCGCCTGCTACCGTTCAGGACACCTATCCGTTTGATCTTGGCCTGGCCTATGGCACCAAACTCATCTATTATAATTCGGACAAACAATACGAATGTGATGCCGCTTTTGGCGGAGTTCTTCAGAATAAAATCATCCAGACTTACGGATCCATGAATGAACTTGACTTTTCCATGGGAGCCAACTTCAATGATAAACTGTTTGTGGGTCTTACCCTGGGAGTTCCCTCCATTAACTATTATGAGACCAATACCTATAAAGAGGCAAGGACCAGCGACACGCTCCCGAATTTCATCTCACTTAACTATCAATATAATCTCCAGACACGTGGAACCGGTATCAATGTTAAGTTTGGATTGATTTACAGGCCAACAGACTGGGTTAGGATCGGGGCGAGTGTACATACGCCGACCTGGTTCCCCGGTATGCGGGATGAATGGTTCAGCAGCATGCAATCATCCTTTGATTCGACCTATTGGAATTCAACACAATATTCTCCGGTCGGTTATTATGATTATCAGCTTACCACACCATTCAGGGCGATTGGAAGTTTAGCATTTATCATCGGACAATATGGATTGGTAAGTGCCGATTACGAATATGTAAATTACTCCCAGGCCCGTTTCAGTTCAAGTCAGGACAGTTATACCGATGTCAACGGGAAAATTCAGTCAGATTATAAATCCTGGGGTAATATACGCGTAGGAACCGAATGGAGATTGCAGAATTTCAGACTCAGGGGTGGTTTTGCCTATTTTAGTAACCCGCATACGGGTGGGACCAACAACAGTGAACGTTTCCAGGCTTCAGGCGGATTCGGTTACCGTGCAAAGCGTTTTTTTGCAGATGTGACCTACGTATGGACGAGGATGAATCAGGATTATTATCTGTATGACCCGACAATGGTCAATCCTGCTGCAATCACCTACAATACCAACACAGTCTATACAACGATCGGGATCAGGTTTTAATTATGCCTGCATTGCGTTGACGATACCATCGTCGACCAGAATCCGGCCGCAATATTCGCACACAATTATTTTCTTGTGCATTCTGATATCCAACTGGTGCTGAGGCGGAATTTTATTGAAACAACCGCCACACGCATCACGTTCAATCTGAACAACAGCAAGGCCGTTCCTTGCATTTTTCCGGATGCGGGTATAGGCCGTCAGTAACCGGTCTTCAATATATTTCCGGTTTTCTTCTGAATTTATTATCAGATCCTGCTCCTCTTTCTCAGTTTCAGCAATGATATCATCCAATTCGTTCCGTTTAATCTCGAGGTCGTTTTTACGATCCAGCAGTAATTTCTGATAGGTGTCGATCTCCTCTTTTTTAAGTTCCAGCCCAGCCTGATACTCTTTAATTCTTTTTTCAGAAAGCTGAATTTCAAGATTCTGATATTCAATTTCCTTTGTCAGTGAATCGTACTCCCTGTTATTCCTAACGTTCATTTGCTGATCTTCATACTTCTTGATCAGGGTCAGGGCATCTTTGATTGCATTCTTTTTATCCGTAATAGATTTATCCATCACAAGGGTTTCCTGAATATAATTATCTACACGGGTTTCAAGACCAGCAATTTCATCTTCAAGATCCTGAACTTCCAGGGGAAGTTCACCGCGGATAATGCGGATTTTGTCTACCTGAGAATCGACCTGTTGCAGACTATATAATGCGATGAGTTTCTTTTCGATAGTGATTTCACCCTTTTCATCTGTAACCTCTGGTTTTGTTTTAAGAACAACCACTGCTGCAGCTTCTTCTGCAACAACCTCCTCAACTTTAGAAATACTTTTTTTTTGTGGGGCGGTGCCCTTGGAAGCAGGTTTCTTAGCCAATTTCGATGGTTTGGAGGTGGCGATCGGCGTGCTTGTTGTTTTTGCCATAAACTCTGAGTTAAAAATAATGAACAGGATTGGTATTAACTTCTGAAATAAGGAATGCAAAATTAGGAAATTTTTCAATAAGCTCAGCATAAAGCCATTCTTTTACACCGTATTCACTCTCATAATGGCCAATATCTATGAGAAGAAGCCTTCTCCCGACGGAAAAGAAATCATGATATTTGATGTCTGCTGTCAGATATGCATCGGCCCCTGACCTGACTGCTTCCGGGATCAAAAAATTTCCTGAACCAGTACAGAGAGCAACCCTTCTGATACTTTTGGAAGAGAGTGCCGAATGCCTGATCAAAGCAAGTTCAAGGTTGTTTTTAACCAGCTGAAGAAATTCCGTTTCAGGCATTGGTATTTCCAGTTCACCGACAATACCAGCCCCGGATTGAGCATGCAAATTATCAAGTGGGTAAATATCGAAAGCTATCTCCTCGTATGGATGGTTCGTACGCAGTGCTTTCATGACCTTCGCTTCAATATACCGTGGGAAGATCACTTCGATGCGGATCTCCCGTTCCAGGTGAATTTTATTTTTTTCACCGACAAACGGGTTGGCCTGTTCCGAAGCTCTGAAAGTTCCCTCACCCTCCACATTATAGCTGCAGCAATCGTAATGGCCAATATGACCTGCGCCTGCCTCAAATAAGGCATTCCGGACTTTCCCGGCATACGCGACAGGGCAAAAAACGACCAGTTTCACAAGCAAACCTTGTTTAGGGCTCAGTATTTTGAACCTTGTAATTCCAAGTTTCGAAAATACAAATGCATTCAACCCATTCAGCGTATTATCCAGGTTTGTATGCATGGCATATATGGCAATGTTATTGAACAAAGCCATCTTTATGATTGCCGTTTCAGCCATTTCAGGAGTCAGCCTCTTCAGCCCCTTGAAAATAAAGGGATGGTGGGAAATGACCAAATTGCACCGGTTTTGTATGGCCTCCTTCATTACCTCTTCGGTAAGGTCGAGGCACAGAATGGCTTTTTGAAAATCCTGCCCGGGATCTCCCACCAGAAGACCACAATTATCATAATCTTCCTGAAGGGATAAAGGTGAAATTGATTCCAGGTAGGATGTTATCTCGGAAATTGTCATGCAAGTCGAATTTTTCGGAAGTCAAAGATACACATTTTCAGTACATAAAGGTGATTTTCAATGTTCATAAATTGTTTAAAAGTTTAACCCGGGAACGACTTTTTACGAGGGAGAAATTGCAACATTTGATGTTTAATTTGCATACAAATATTGATTCATGAAATCACCTGTTGTTTTTGTTGTAGATAAAAACCTTTTACACCGCAACCTCATCAAATATCATCTGGATATCAACAAGTTTGCCAACGTACATGCTTTCCAGACCAGTGATGAGTGTTTGTATCGCGTGCGAAAAAACATGATCCCCGATTTTTTGATTACCGATTATGACCCCGTGGAACATATCGGATTTGACTTTATTGAACAAATAAAAGAAGTTTCTCCTTCCATTCAAATAATTGTCTTTTCCTCTTCTGATAACCCAATTCTTGCAATGAAGTTGCTTGATGCCGGCGTTTCTGATTTCATTGTCAAAACGGGCAAACTGGACATTGGCATAAAAGAATTGATCAAGAATGTAAAGTACCTCATAAAAGAGAAAACGCTTTACTGAAAAGGGGAAAAGAACAACATTCCTTCATTGACAGTGTGAAATTATGCGGCGACCTATGTGCAGGTCGATTTTTTTAATAATTTAGGAGGTTCAATATGACGAAGGTCCTTCAAATTATTTTGTATCCGATTTCCCTGATTTATGGTCTGGGTATGCAGATCAGAAATCTGCTATTTGACTTTCGGATTTTACCTTCCGTCCAGTTCCCAAAGCCTGTAATTTCAGTAGGAAACCTGAGTTATGGTGGAACGGGCAAGACTCCTCATATTGAGTACCTGATTAAACTATTACATCCCCACTTTTTTGTGGCCACGCTCAGCCGCGGATATGGACGAAAAAGCAATGGATTCATCATCGCATCAAAGCGTTCAAATGTGAAGTACATTGGAGACGAGCCCATGCAATTCCTGAAAAAATTTGAAAAAATCAAGGTGGCAGTGGATGAAAAACGCAAGCGTGGTATCCAGTTCCTTTATCAGAAATATCCTAATCTGGACGTGATCCTCCTGGACGACGCTTTTCAGCACCGGCATGTAAAACCGGGGATATCCATTCTTTTAACAGACTGCGGGCTGCTCTATACCGATGATTACGTATTACCTTCAGGAACCCTCAGGGAATTCAAATCCGGCGTTGCACGGGCCAACATTATCATCGTAACCAAAACTCCAAAAATATTCTCTCCGATAACCCGCAGGCGAATTCTGGAAGATATAAAACCATTGCGTCATCAACGTGTCTATTTTTCCTATATCAAATATGGAGATCCCCGGCCTGTTTTTGAAACGACCAGCCAGCAATTTCCGGCAAAAGTGACGAATATCCTTCTCTTTACAGGTATTGCAAACGATTATCCGTTAAGAGAACATCTTGCACGATTGTGTAGCGATCTTGTTGTTATTAAGTTTGCCGATCATCACGCCTATAAACCGAATGACATCGAGGAGGTTATAAAGAAGTATCATGATCTTCCCACCCAAAAGAAGGTGATGATTACCACCGAAAAAGACATGATGCGGCTGAAAACACCTGAACTGAGCACTAATCTGAAGAATCTGCCGTTATTTTATGTGCCGATCGAGATAGATTTTCACGGTACAGACAAGGAACTTTTTGACAATGAGATAATTGACTATGTTAAAAAAAATTAAAGAGACAACCGAATATCTTGAAAGCAGGATTTCACTTAAACCAGAAATTGGGATCATCCTCGGGACTGGATTAGGGGATCTTGTAAAAGAAATTGAAATACATCAGACCTTCCCCTATGAATTCATTCCCAATTTCCCTGTTTCGACTGTTGACGGACATCATGGGCAGTTGATTTTCGGGATCATGAATGGCAGAAATATCGTCGCCATGCAAGGGCGGTTCCATTATTATGAGGGATACACCATGCAGGAAATTACCTTTCCTGTCAGGGTCATGAAGTTCCTGGGTATTGAAATGCTCATACTATCCAATGCAAGCGGTGGAGTAAATCCCGACTTTGAAGTGGGCGACATCATGGTAATAGATGACCACATCAACCTGATGAAGGACAATCCACTGATTGGTAAAAATGAGAATGAGGTTGGTACACGTTTCCCGGATATGGGACAAGCCTATGACCATGAGTTGATTAAAAAGGCTTTTGATATTGCTGGGAAACAGAATCTAAAACTTCAAAGGGGTGTGTATGCTGCTGTTTCAGGACCGACCTACGAAACTCCCGCAGAATATAAATATATCCGCACCATTGGAGCTGACGCAGTTGGCATGTCCACTGTGCCTGAAGTTATCGCAGCCCGGCATATGGGGCTGAAGTGCTTCGCCGTTTCGATTATTTCGGACCTGGGCGTACCGGGGAAGATTATTGAAATCACGCATAAACATGTTATCAATGCAGCGAGTGCCGTCGAACCCATCATGACCCGTCTTATCCGTGAAATGATTGCCCGGTAACACCGGTATCAGTTTAATTGAGCATCCAGAATTTTTACCTTCCACCGGCCATCGGTCCTGCATCTTTTCTGCTGGAGGGAGATTGATATCAAACTGGCACCAAGGAATGAGCCTGAAATAATGAACATATCGGGTGTAAAAACCTGTTCGTTGTTGATGAGATGGTCGAATGCAATGATTGTAAAAATGGCCAGACTCCCGATTCCAACAATTCTTCCAAACTTTTTAGGAAAAGCAAACTGTTTGTAAACAGAATGGATTTCGGCGAGACGCACATCGAAAGGCCGGAGTTCAGCAACGGAGATAACACTGTCATGTATAGACCAGAGTTTGCCCTTTAGCAGTGTATCCTGACTGGAAACCCTGAGTTTCAGGTAGTCACCGGTATGGTAAAAATACCTTCTGGAAGTGCCAATTTTTTCTACAACCAATGTTTTCTGGGGAAAGAGGTGACCAGTGATCAAAAATAAAACAAGAAAGACAAGCAGCTTTTTCATTGTCAACATGATACTGTAAATTTAATAAAAATAGTATTTGATTACCTTTGTGACCAGAATGAAACATTGGATCGTATTAATTTTCTGTGTATTGATTTTCAGTCAATGTAACCATGTTGAAGAATCTCCTCCTTCCAGTACATCCATTCATAAGCAAAAATTTTCCCTGCCACGCGCTTCTCAGACAATGAGAAAAAGGCCGGTCAACATCACCAATACAAAACCAGCAAGCGGATTATTCAGTCATCAGAAAATTTCTAAAAAAAGAAAACACAGAATAAAAAAAGCACCCGTATCCCAACAAAAGTTCAGTGCTTCACGCAACGATTCACTGTTTGTAGCGCGATTGAATTATATAAGGTCGGGCAGAATTGAGATTGATCTTAATGAACCTGTGAATAACCAGTTCCTGGGTTCACCTGTTGAAAACCTGCCATTCCAGTCGATGATCACCCTGAGTCATGAGTCATTTCTGAAGATCAACTTTGACAATGACATCCTGGATTATACCGACCGATTTTATACCAATGGAATAAAAATCGATATTATTACTCCGGGTCTGCAAATGAATCCTTTATCAAAACTGATGGTTCCATATTGGTCTTCAGGCAAAAACTACTACGGACTTACCCTGGTCCAGAATATGTACACACCCTCCACCACCAAAACAGGTGGAATTTTATATGGCGACCGGCCTTATGCCGCATACCTTTATGTCGGAAGCTTTAAAATCACCAATGATCCTGAACATCACTTCAGGCAGACCAGTGAACTCGATCTTGGCATAATCGGGCCGAACTCATACGGTGAATGGGTTCAGCGATCCTTCCACAACACCGTTCCGACCAATAACGAACCGTTGGGATGGGAGTACCAGATACAGAACGACCTAGTACTCAATTATTCCATCATTTATGAAAAGGGGATCTTTTCAACCAAGCATCTTGATTTCAACGTTACTTCTATTGGAAATGTGGGGACCCTGTACACAAACTTCAGCGGGGGGATTCAGTTACGGGCCGGATGGCTGAATCCATATTTTGCAAACCTGGGCCTTGCCAAAAGATCGATCCTCAAGGAACAGGGATTAAGGAAATTCCAGTGCATTTTTTTCGTCAAGGGGGCAGGAAAACTGGTTGGTTATGATGCAACATTGGAGGGAGGACTCCTTAACAGGTCAAGTTCATATACTATTCCGGCGAGCGAGATATCCAGGGTGACATTTCAGGCAAGCGGAGGGATTTCAATTTCCTCGGGCGGTTTTCGTTTTGACGTGGAGCAATTTCTGTTAAGTCCTGATTTTCATGATGGTTGGTGGCATAAGTGGGTTCACCTGACCCTTACTTTTTGCCTTTAGTTGTTAATAAATAAAATTCAGAAGCACTGATTAATCAAACCGGATTAGCCCTACTTTTGAGCCATGGAAGAAAAGAGTACCAGAAAGCGGACCCGGCCAACCGGAGTGAGTGAAATTATTTTTGAACATGGAAAGATCCCACCACAGGCCCTGGATCTGGAGGCAGCGGTACTTGGGGCCATGATGCTTGAAAATGACCGCCTGGCCGAGGTTATTGAAGTACTCAAGCCGGCAGTCTTCTATAAAGAAAATCACCAGATTATCTTTTCAGCCATCCAGCACCTCTTTGCTCAAAATGAACCGGTGGATATTCTTACGGTGACTGAAGAGTTGAGAAAACGCGGCGAGCTCGATATTGCCGGCGGCCCTTACTTCATTACGATGCTTACAAACCGGATTGCGTCGGCTGCGAATATTGAATTTCACTCACGGATCATTTTACAAAAGTTTATCCAGCGTGAGCTGATCAGGGTATCTTCTGAAATCATTAAAGATGCCTACGAAGATACAACCGATGTATTCGATCTTTTGGATAAGGCTGAAACCGGGCTGTTTTCAATAAGCGAAAGCAGCATCGGCAAATCATATATGGATATGAAATCCATCATCAAGGAGGCCATCATTGAAATTGCAGCCGGAAGGAACCAGGAGGGCAAATTGCGCGGGGTGGGATCCGGATTTACAGAGTTGGACAGAATTACCTCAGGGTGGCAGAAATCAGACCTGGTCATCATTGCTTCTCGTCCGGGGATGGGTAAAAGTGCCTTCGCGCTGACCATGGCCCGAAATGCAGTCATCGATTTCAAGAAACCGGTTGCCATGTTCTCCCTAGAAATGTCATCGGTCCAGCTGGTAACCCGCCTCATGTCGAGTGAGACTGAAATTCCGCAGGAAAAACTGCGAAAAGGCTCGATGGAAGAACATGAATGGGCCCAGCTGAACACTAAAATTACCCCACTCATCGATGCACCTCTTTACATTGATGATACTGCGGCATTATCAGTTTTCGACCTCAGGGCAAAATGCCGCCGGTTAAAAGCCCATCATGATATCCAGATGGTCATCGTAGATTATCTTCAATTGATGCAGGGCAGCCAGGATACAAGAGGAAACCGCGAGCAGGAGATAAGCAGTATTTCAAGGGCACTCAAAACCCTGGCCAAGGAGCTGGATCTTCCCGTCATTGCCTTGTCACAGTTAAGCCGGGCCTCTGAGAAACGTTCACTGGCAGCTAAACCGATCCTTTCCGACCTGCGAGAATCAGGCTCAATTGAACAGGATGCTGATATGGTTTTGTTCATCTATCGCCCTGAATATTATAAAATTGACCAGGATGAAAATGGTGAATCCACCTCGGGAGTTACCGAAATCATCATTGCAAAAAACAGGAATGGTCCGTTGAAAGATGTCCGAATAAAGTTTGTTTCAAAGTACGCCAAATTTGTCGATGCCGAAATGGACTATACCCCTATGAAAATGATTCCTTCCAATGAATCTTTTGATGGTTCCATGAGGACCCGTAACGTGATGTCGAAAATGAATGACGATGATGCGCAGGATCCTCCATTCTGACCTGAAAAGGGGACTGATCATTCTATTATTTCTCTTCATAATCTTTCCCATTCGTGCAGCTTTTATGCTAATACCGATGGATGAAGCGCAGCAGAACCATCTGAAGGCCTATGGAATTGCCTTTTGGGTCCTGCAAAAGGAGGTGGAGGTGGATTGGCTGCTAAATTTCCGAGGAGGAAGCTTCATGTTCCAGTTCAGCAAAACCTTTGAATCGGAATGCACGATACGGGGGGTCACTTACCAAATTATTGCTGATGCACAGGCTTCAGCCATCCTTCAGGAAATTTCTGATCCTCAGGTCAACATGGAAAATATCAAGCTGCACAAAGTGCCCAAGGTCGCGGTTTATTCCCCAAAGAACAAGCTTCCGTGGGATGATGCGGTAACGCTTGTTCTCACTTATGCCGAAATTCCCTATGATATCCTGTATGACGAGGAGGTGATGAGCGGGGCCCTGCCCATGTATGACTGGCTGCATCTTCATCATGAGGATTTCACCGGGCAATACGGGAAATTCTGGGCAGCATACAAAAACTTCCCGTGGTACCGTGAGGATGTGATTGCCCAGGAGGAGAGTGCAAAAAAACTTGGATTCAGCAAGGTTTCGCTAATGAAACTGGCTGTGGCAAAAAGAATACGCGATTTTGTGGCGGGTGGCGGATATCTTTTCGCGATGTGTTCGGCACCCGACAGTTATGATGTTGTCTTGTCGGCAGATGGTGTCGATATTTGCGATGTCATGTTCGATGGGGACCCTCCGGATCCGGATGCGCAGTCGAAACTGAACTTTAATTATTGCTTTGCTTTTGAGAACTTCACCCTCAGTACAAATCCCTATGAATATGAGATTTCATCCATTGATGTGACCGAGACCCGGCCAAAAAACATCACCAGGGAAAACGACTTTTTCACCTTGTTTGATTTTTCAGCCAAATGGGACCCTATACCCAGTATGCTCTGCCAGGATCATGCTACCCTGATTCACGGCTTCATGGGGCAGACTACGGCTTTCAATAAAAAATATGTCAAATCCAATGTGATCGTCCTTGGCGAGACCAAATCGCTGAATGAAGCGCGATACATTCATGGAGATTTTGGAAAAGGAACATGGACATTCCTGGGCGGGCATGATCCTGAGGACTACCAGCACCTGGTAGGAGATCCTCCCACTGACCTAAACCTTCATCCTAATTCTCCCGGGTACAGACTCATTCTCAACAACATCCTTTTCCCTGCTGCAAAAAAGGAAAAGCGGAAGACTTAGGAAATTAAGATCAGGGATTACCGTTTCCGGTCATAAATTTCATTGGAGTAGGAGAAATCATTGGCCTCATCTGATGGAAAATCTTCCGTGGACAGAAGTGTCCAAATTGAAAAATCGATATCCGGGAAAAAGACATCGGCATCAAATGACTTGTGGACCCTTGTCAGATACAGCCGATCGGCGATCGGTAAAAACTGGCGATAGACAGAGGCACCTCCAATGACAAAGTTCTCCTCATCCGGATTGCATTTCGTCACTGCTTCTTCGATTGAATAGGCCATTTCACAACCTGCAATCTGCTCACCGGGAATATCGGTAATCACAATATTACGGCGGTTGGGCAAGGGGCGTCGCGGGAGGGATTCAAAAGTACGTTTCCCCATAATTACCGGGTGAGCGTTGGTAATTCGTTTAAATCTCTTCAAATCTTCAGAGATGTGCCAGAGCAGGTCATTATTTTTGCCGATACCCATGTTTTCGGCTATGGCGACAATGATAGATATCATTCTTTAACTTTTAAATTGCGATATCACCTTTGATATGTGGGTGAAACTGATAATTGACCAACTGAAAATCTTCAAACCGGAACCCGTCAATATCCTTTACTTCGTTGTTGATGATCATCTGAGGCAGGGGCAATGGCTCACGGGTCAGTTGAAGCTTCACCTGTTCCATATGGTTCAAATAAATATGCGCATCTCCCAGCGTATGGATAAATTCGCCCGGTTTCAAGCCGGTTGCCTGGGCCATCATCATAGTAAGCAGTGCATAGGAGGCAATATTGAAGGGAACCCCCAGAAAAATATCGCAACTACGCTGGTACATCTGGCAGGAAAGTTCTCCATTGGCTACATAAAACTGGAACAGGAGGTGACATGGCGGCAATGCCATCTGGTCCAGGTATCCGACATTCCAGGCGCTTACAATGTGCCTTCTTGAATCGGGATTGTTGCGGATTGAGTCAACCACCTGTTTTACCTGATCAACATGCGAACCATCAGGCTTCGGCCAGGAGCGCCATTGATACCCATAGACCGGTCCAAGGTTCCCATACTCATCAGCCCATTCATTCCAGATGGACACCTTGTTCTCGGTCAAATATTTAATATTGGTCGAGCCCTGAAGAAACCATAGCAACTCATGCAAAATTGAACGCAGGTGTAGTTTTTTGGTGGTCAGCAAAGGAAAATTCTCACGCAAATCAAACCGCATCTGATATCCAAAAACACTGATCGTACCGGTACCGGTGCGATCCTGCTTTTGAATCCCGGTATTCAGTACATGTTCGAGGAGTAAGAGGTATTGTTGCATAAGTACAATTAACGATATAGTGAAATAGTTAAATGGTGAAACGGTGAAATGGTGATATTAAGGTTTAATCGTTGAGGCATAGGTTTCCTTATTGTGTTTATGCCGGAAAAGGATGGCAAACAAAACAGCAACCACAAATGAATATGCAGCAAAAGCAAGCCAAATTCCCTTCCAATCACTGATGCCGTCATGTCTGAAAAAATTTTCTATTATCATACCACTGAGAACGCTTCCGAGGATAGCTCCAAAACCATTGGTCATCATCATAAACAAACCCTGGGCGCTGGCTTTAATTTCCGGCTTACTCTGCGTTTCCACAAAAAGAGAACCTGAGATATTGAAGAAATCGAAAGCCATACCATAAATAATGCATGAAAGAATGATCATCCAGAGTCCATCGGAAGGGTTGCCAAAAGCAAAAAGGCTAAACCTAAGCACCCAGGCAATCATGCTGAAAAGCATCACTTTTTTAATGCCGAATTGCTTCATAAAGAATGGGATAGTAAGGATAAACAGGGTCTCGGATATTTGGGATATTGACATAATTATTTCGGGATACTTTACAGAAACCAGGTTCTTGAATTGATCAAGTCGTGCAAAATCATCGAGGAAATTCGCCCCATACGCATTGGTTAGTTGGAGCGAAGCCCCTAACAGCATAGCAAAAATGAAAAACAATGCCATTTTGTAATTTCTAAAGAGAGAAAAGGCATTTAACCCGAGAGATTCAACAAATGAACTTTTGGGGCCTTTTCCCAGAGGGGGGCATTTGGGTAAAGTAAAGGCATAGACTCCGAGCACCAGTGATGCTGCAGAAGCAACGTAAAACTGCGAGGCCGATGCGCCCAATCCTGTAAGGCTGATGATCCATAGTGCAACGATAAAACCAATGGTTCCCCAAACACGAATGGGAGGGTAGTTTTTGATAATGTCCATTTTTTTTCCTTCAAGCGATGTATAGGCCACCGTTATGGACAATGAAATGGTTGGCATATAAAACATCATGTTCAACAACATTACCCAGAACATAACGGTCGGGTCTTTTATGACGGGTACCGTAAAAAGTATGATGGCGGCGATCAGGTGAAATATCCCATAAAGTCTCTCTGCGTTTATCCATCGATCGGCAATGATACCAGCCAGGGCAGGCATAAGCAGTGAGGCAATTCCCATTGTTGAAAAAATAGCGCCAAATTCAGTGTAGGACCAATGCATGGTATTATCGCAGTATTTGCCGACAGTGAGAAGCCAAGATCCCCAGATAAAAAACTGTAAAAAATTAAGGAGAATGAGTCGGTATTTTATCGTCATCAGAAATAGAGTTAATTCATATGTAAAGCGGGGAATTGTTATTTCCGTTTATTGAGTTCATCCCTGATCTTGGATGCTTTCTCATATTCTTCATTTTCAATGGCCTGCTGGAGCATTTGTTTCAGAACGGCCGAAGCTGCATCGGTATAATCCACTGCCTCTTCGGGTTCACTTTGCGGTTTTGGCTCTTCAGGTTTCATTAGTTCTGCCTCTTCCTCCATCAGGATGCCGGCAGCAACCATAATACTCTCATATGAAAAGATCGGACAATTAAATCGCAGTGCCAGTGCAATCGCATCGGAAGTGCGGGAATCGACCTCCTGTTCATTCTGTCCATCGGTACAAACCAGTTTGGCATAAAACACCCCTTCACTGAACTTGTTGATCACCACCTCCGAAATTTCAATATGGTAGACATCAGCGAATGATTTAAAAAGATCATGGGTCAGCGGGCGCGGCGTCCTGATTTTTTCAAGTTCGATTGCGATGGATTGTGCTTCAAACCCACCAATAATTATAGGCAAACGACGTTTCCCATCACGTTCACCAAGAATCAGGGCATAAGCCCCGCTTTGTGATTGGCTGTAGGACATCCCGATGATATCCAATCTGATTTTTTCCACAATAACATCCGGATTTTACTCCATACAAACCTACGGGAAATTTCCCTAACAGACAAAACATGTGGAAAAATTCTATTCATTCTCAAAATTCTTCCTATTTTTGTCAGCAGTCTAAATAAATAAATAGGTACATATGAAAAGAACCATTACGATTCTAACGGTTATGTTTTTGCCATTTTTAACGATGGCCAGTGAGGCGAATCTTGTGATTCCTGACGGGATCAGAAACCAATCAATATTATATTGGGGTTTCCTGATCACTTTTGCAGGTTTTATGTTTGGATTATTCCAATTTCTTAAAGTAAAAAAAATCGGTGCGCATAAATCCATGCTGGATGTGGCACAGGTAATTTTTGAGACGGCGAAGACCTATCTCGTTCAGCAGGGAAAATTTTTAATGATTCTTTTTCTCTTTATTGGCACTGCAGTAGCCTTCTATTTCGGATGGCTCTCAGATGCTCATTTTGGATTCGGCGGGGTTTTGATGATTCTGGGATGGACCATTATCGGTATCCTGGGGTCATACAGCGTAGCATGGTTCGGGATCAGGATGAATACACTGGCCAATGCACGTATGGCTTTTGCTTCACTTGAAAGAAAACCGATCAAACTTCTGAACATTCCTTTAAATGCCGGAATGAGTATCGGCGTGGTTCTGATTTCGCTCGAGTTAATCATGATGCTTATCATATTGATGTTTGTACCCGGGGAATATGCCGGTGCAAGTTTTATCGGGTTTGCCATTGGTGAATCACTTGGCGCCTCAGCGTTAAGAATTGCCGGAGGTATCTTTACTAAAATAGCTGACATCGGTTCCGACCTGATGAAGGTGATCTTCAAGATCGGAGAAGATGATCCCAGAAATCCAGGCACCATTGCCGATTGCGTTGGAGACAATGCAGGCGACAGTGTAGGCCCGACGGCCGATGGTTTTGAAACCTACGGTGTAACAGGTGTTGCACTGATCTCATTTATCATCCTGGCTGTTGCCGACGTGAATATTCAGGTTCAATTGCTTACCTGGATCTTTGTCATGAGAATCTTTATGATCATCACTTCTATCGTATCTTTCTGGATCAACAGTGCCATCAGCAAAGCCAAATACTCCAATGTTGATGATCTTGACTTTGAAAAACCTTTGACCGCACTCGTGTGGATCACCTCGATTCTTTCCATTCTTGTAACCTTTGCCATCAGTTATGTGACGATCAGTGATCTTCCCCACTACCTTTGGATCACCTTGTCGGTGATCATCTCGGCCGGCACTCTTGGTGCTGCGCTGATCCCGGAGTTCACGAAACTTTTCACCTCTCCCAAATCCACCCACGTAAAGGAGGTTGTAGTTGCATCGCAGGAGGGCGGCGCTTCCCTGAACATCCTGTCGGGGCTTGTTGCCGGAAATTTCAGTGCGTTCTGGCAAGGCATGGTGTTTTTCCTGCTGATGTTCATCGCCTATTTTGCAAGCACCTTTGGATTGAGCAATTTCATGATCTATCCCTCCATCTTTGCATTCGGCCTGGTTGCTTTTGGTATGCTCGGCATGGGACCTGTAACCATCGCTGTTGACAGTTATGGCCCGGTTACCGACAATGCACAATCCATTTATGAGCTTTCGCTGATCGAGGAAATTCCTGGAATTTCTGCCGAAATTGAACGAGATTTTGGTTTTAAACCTGATTTTGAAAAATCAAAGCATTATCTAGAGGCCAATGATGGCGCCGGCAACACCTTCAAGGCAACGGCAAAACCGGTGCTGATCGGGACTGCCGTAGTCGGGGCCACCACAATGATCTTCTCCCTTATCCTGGTCATAAAAAAATCGCTGGGCATTGAACCGGAACAGGTTCTGAACCTTTTAAATCCCTACACCATCCTTGGGTTTTTACTTGGCGGGGCAGTCATTTACTGGTTCAGCGGCGCTTCCATCCAGGCAGTCACCACCGGAGCAAGCAGGGCCGTTGCCTATATCAAGGACAACATCAACCTTGATCCAAATGCACCCAAAAAAGCCGACACAGCCAAATCAAAAGAGGTTGTTCAGATCTGCACGGTTTACGCTCAAAAGGGGATGCTCAATATCTTCATTGCCATTTTCTCCTTTGCTCTGGCGTTTGCTTTTCTCTCCTCCCCTGTTGGATTGACTGACTCAATGAGTCCTGCCGAAAAACTGAATTTCGCCCTGCCGGTCTCACTTTTTATCAGTTACCTGATCTCGATTGCCTTTTTCGGTTTATACCAGGCCATCTTTATGGCCAATGCCGGTGGGGCATGGGATAACGCAAAGAAGGTGATTGAAGTTGACATGAAGGAAAAGGGAACAGATCTCCATGCTGCCTCGGTTGTTGGTGATACTGTAGGTGATCCATTTAAAGATACCTCCTCGGTTGCAATGAATCCCATCATCAAGTTTACCACCTTGTTTGGATTACTGGCGATGGAAATTGCTTTATCGGCCGATTTCAGACCCATTGCTCATTACATCGGATTGGCGTTTTTTGCGGTAGCATTATATTTTGTTTACCGTTCATTTTATAAAATGCGCATTAGAGACTAACTTTCAACTACTTGCATTAAAGAGGCTGCGGGAATATTTCCTTCAGCCTCTTTTTTTATCAGAATCGAGACAACCTTTGGATTCATTCGTGTTATCTTTATGGATCATTGTTGATTTACGTGGAGGAACCCCTTTTAAAAAAAGCAATTGCAAGGGATGCAGGCGCCATTGAAGCGTTGTATGATCACTATGCTCCTTCGTTGTTAAGTGTTTGTTTCCGTTACTGCGGCAACCGGGAAGATGCAGAAGACATCCTGCATGATGGATTTATCAAAATTATCCAGAAAATCCATACGTTTAAGATGCGTAAAGATGGATCACTGGAAGCTTGGATGCGCCGTATTATGGTCAACACTGCCCTGAATTTTCTTCGAGACAGAATGAAAGAGAAAAATTTCGTGGATATTGACCCCATCCTTGAGAAACTTAACCATTATGATGAAGAGAAGATTGATGAGGAGGAGAAATACCTTAACATGGGACAGGAAAAGATCATGAATCTCATTTGTGAATTACCAGCTGGCTACCGGACCGTCTTCAATCTCTATGTGTTTGAGGAATATGGCCATAAGGAGATCGCAGAACTCCTCCAGTTCTCAGAAAATACATCCAAATCACAACTTTCAAAGGCCCGTGCAATGCTTCGGAAAAAATTGAATCAAATGGTCAACGTAAAAATATTACCGACCTATGAAAAAGTATAATCATCCTGTTGATGGGTACTTCAGGGAAAACCTGAAGGATCATCAGATAACGCCTTCGGATGCCGGTAAAAAGGCTTTCCTCAGCGATGCCATGCGGCTTCCCCGATCTGATAAAAAACGGAGAAAAGGAATAATCCTCCTTTGGGTCATTCTCATTGCACTCATTGGAGCCGGTATATTCATGTGGTCCATCAATTCTGACAAATCATCCCCAAATTCAGCCAACGGATCAAAACCATCTGTAAACAAATCATTAAGCTTAACCCATCAAACCAGCAGGGGTCTTTCAACCCAGGTTACCAAAGACCCGGTACATCTTCGTGCCACAAGTCAACCCGGGTTAGCTCAAAAATCTTCAGTTCCTGATGAAAAAGCAGCCGGGCAAAATAAGGCCGCTGCATTAAAACCTTTAGCACCGGAGACATCAGGTACGAATAGTCAGCTTGTGGATGAGGATCAAATAATACCCGTTGTTAACATCCAAAAGCCGAACTCCGATAGTTTAGATCCTCCCCGTTTTGCCGTGGTGTCAGAAAAGGGAACAACCAAATCGGCAGATTCCGGGATATCATTCATGAATAAAGAACCAGATAGCATTGCAAGTTCTGATACATTGCAAAATAATAACCTCTGGAGATCTGTTGAAAAGGACAGGAGTTGGATGCCCAACATTGGTTTCTATTATACTCCGGAATGGATGTTCAATACCGTAGAAGGGTCAAAATTTGTAAACAATTTCGGAATTGAGGGGACTTTTCATTTTGGCAGGTTCTCGGTCCGCACCGGTGCGGGGTTGTCTGTGGCAAAGGGGACTAATGAACTTTCTGTTGAATACAATGATTTCCTGGGAGCCTATAATAAACTGGATTCGATGAAATTTGCATGGAGCGATCCTTCACACCAATATATTCCAACCTATTACATGACGAGGCAAGATGTATGGGATAGCTTGTTAAAACTCGACTATCCGAAGGTTATAAAAAGATATACCTATATTCAGATCCCGATGATCATGGGATATGATTTCTGGCAATCGGAAAAAATCTCGCTTGGGATCAGGGTAGGACCTGTCATGTCGTTACTTCTTACTTCAAAACAATTATCTGAAGAATTTGATCCGGGGACAAAACGTATCGTAAGCATCAACAACATAGCACCTGGGCAGATAAACCTGAACTGGCAGATCATTGGCGGACTCAATGCGTCGATAAATTTAACCAGGAATCTGATTCTTGAAATTGAGCCCTGTGGAAGGTATTACTTCAATTCCGTTTACGAAAAACCTGTTAATAACACTAAACCCTGGTCTTTGGGCATCCGGACCGCATTCATTGTCAGTTTCAATTAATTCAATTTTACAGGCAACCTTTTAACATGACAGGGTTATTTTAACAGAAACAATTCAGAAACCGGTTCTGTTTAGTCAAATGAAATAATGAATCTCTAAATCCATTCGTGATGAAAAAACTAATCCTATTTTTCCTGTTGTGTTCCGGAGTGTCAGCCATGATGGCACAGACGACGTTACACATATCAGGCTATGTGCATGATTCAGCAACAGGTAGTCCGGTTGCCGGGCACTATGTAATCATTAGCGATGACTCTGTTGCCGGGGGGAATATATTCCACTATTACAGGTCCGTTCCTACTGATGTATTTGGCATGTACGCCGATACCATCCTATTACCTGCCGGTATTACTTCCTGGCCTTTTAACGTTTCGACCTATACTTATTGCAGCAATATAACATACACATACAACACAGCCTA
>Ga0265593_1000174_pt1 | contig 42644 bp, 32 predicted proteins | sample saktaG_8_FD_190136 | JGI IMG/M metagenome (GOLD analysis project Ga0265593, IMG submission 190136) | Saline water microbial communities from Sakinaw Lake, British Columbia, Canada - sak_2011_5_24_36m | ecosystem: Environmental > Aquatic > Non-marine Saline and Alkaline > Saline ... | reverse complement strand
TATCCCGACAATTTGTCAGCAGGATGCCGCTCTCTGCTCGGTGCTGTGGAAGCAAATGGGTTACGATGTGCGTTACTGGCAGTTGAAAGGGCATACAACAAGCGAAGTAAAATGGGGCGGTAAATGGCGCAATCTGGATGCCACTTTTCCGGAAGTTTCCCGGGGTCAGGACAATAATATCACGGGCGTTGTGGAAGGGAACAAAAGGTACAAGCCGAAAATAAGCTATATAGAGGACTTTGATGATTTTGTTGCAGGGCATTCTATGGTTCTGGGTCTCAGAAAAGGGGAAAAATTCACAAGATACTGGGGACCGCTCTCAAAAGGTCATGATTACTGGATTCCTTCCTTTAACAATAAAATGCCCGGGGATAATGACGGTCAGAAAAGGAGCCTGGCAACAATTATCCAAAAGAAACCTTATACTTTTGATACTCAGGGCTGCGGGTATGGTAACGGTTTGTGGACTTTTGTTCCTGAATTTACCGGTCCGGACTGGAAAACCCTTGCAGAATATGTAGAAAATCTCACGGCGCCGGTTTCCAAAGATGGTTATCTTGAATTGACTAACCCGGCAAAAAAAGGTGTAATTATTTATAAAGTTTACACGCCCTACATCGTTGACAGCGCCAGGATAAAAGGGAGTTTTCTGAAAGAGAAAGAAGCCAAGCTTGCGGTCTTCATTTCTAAAAATAACGGGATGAATTGGGAACCGGTCTGGGATTCAGGGCAAGTGCAGGAAGAGAAAGGGGACTTTAATCTGGGGTTAAGAGCGGAGGTAAGACAGAAACTTTGTTATTTTGTGAAATTTGAAATGGACGGTCCGGGAGCCGGCTTAAAAGACCTGAGTCTGGAAACCGTGGTACAGGTTAACCCGTTATCCCTGCCGGCTTTAAAGTCCGGGGAGAATAATATAAGATTTGAAGCCGGGGAACAAACAGAACGGCTGACGGTTATACCGGAACTAAAAAAAATACTTGCGGCCGGCAGCAGACCGGCAAACAAATCAGAGAACGGTTTTAACCGGACAACCGTGGAAGCATTGCCGGAAGAGAATGCCGTGCTGATAAAAGTCCTTGCGCCGGGCGAGATTAAAAAAATAAGTTGGGGCGGCAGATTTAAAAAAGATGAATTTGAAATGTGGTATTCCTTTGACGGGCTGGAGTGGAAAAAACAGGAAATCTCTTTAAGATATATCACACCGGATACTGATACGCCTAAAAGATATATGGCCGTTTACGATACTGTTCCCGGACTAATTTTTGCAACTAAAACAGTGTATCTAAAATTAAAAGCAAGAATCCCCCCGGAAAAGGTGCTTCAATATTTGAGGGCGGACATAGACTATCTGCCGGAAAATGCCGGACAAAAGACAGGTTTATCCGTGCCCGGGGTCAAAGTGAAGTATTGCTGGCTTGAAGAACGGGATAATAAAAAAGAAGAAAAAACGCATACAGAAGAAATAAACAAGGTTCCATATAAGTATAAAATTCAAGTTGAAAGTCCCGGAAAACCGGTAATGAAATTTGTAGAAATACAGTATGGCGGAAATTGAGCGCACTGTGCAAAACTACAAGGGCGTTTTTCCTGTCTTTTGACAATTAAAAGACCTCGCAAAAACGCAAAATTGGGGAGTTTTCTACAGGGAAAAGTCCTATTTTTCTGCATATATTATAGGGCTTTTGAGGGTTGACTTACACCGGCTTTAAAGTTATAATTATTATAATATTAATTAAATTAATCATTTTCATCTTAAGGAGGAAGTATGTTTTTTGAAAACATGTCGTTTTTAAGCCTTTTAGAAAAAGGGGGAATTGTTGTTGTCATTCTGGTGCTTTGCTCGATACTCTCCCTGGCGGTGTTCCTTGAAAGGTTAAAAACCTTCTACGGGGTAAGATTGAAATTGCTGGAAGAGGTAAAAACAAAAGTCAGAAATTTTGTTACTGCGGGCAAGATCTCCGAAGCCATTACTTATTGTGATAATTTCACGGTTAAATTTCTCTTTTTTAGGGTCCCTTGTCCTTTAAATAATGTTTTTAGGACAATTCTTTTTTCCCAGGCCAAGGAAAAAAAGCAGTTGTCTGAGATTGCGATGCGGGCGGTGGACAAAGAAATGGTCGGTTTGGAAAAATTTCTCGGAATTCTTGGCACCATTGGTAACATTGCTTTGTATATAGGACTGGTCGGGACCGTTATCGGTATCATGCATGCTTTTAAGTCCATGTCCATTGAATCTGCAGTCGGACCTTCCGTAGTTGCGGGCGGTATAGCGGAAGCGCTAATCAATACTATTGCCGGCCTTATCGTGGCCATCACTTCTGTTATTTTTTATAATGCTTTTACAAGACAGATTAAAAAACTTCTGGTGACTTTTGAAGACAGTGCGGCGGAACTTATAGAAATTGTGAAAAAGTGACCGGAGGTAATTTATGAGACGCTATAAAGTAGAAGATAAAATAATCTCTGAGATAAATATTACCCCGCTGACTGACGTGGCGCTGGTGCTTTTAATCATCTTCATGGTGACTACGCCTATGATTCTTGCCGGCGGCATTAATGTTAAATTGCCGACCGCCTCTACTGCTGATACCACACCCCAGCGAAATATAACCATCTCAATTACGCAGGACGGAAAAGTATATCTTAATGACCGGGAGACCGGCTTTGACGGTTTACAGCCGGCGCTTGAGCAATTCTTAAAGAATGAGAAGGACAAAACCGTAATCTTAAACGCGGACAAAGGTGTTATGCACGGGCAGGTGGTAAGAGCCCTGGATATTGCCAAAAAAGCCGGAGCCGTAAAGCTGGCTATTGCCGCGGAAAGAGCCGGAGACAATTAATGCAAAAGAGCGGGGATCTTAAATATACCGTTGTAGTTTCGCTTTTAATACACCTGCTGCTGCTTCTCTGGTTGTCCTCCATAAACATCAAACCTACAGGCGGCAAAACGGTTTACCTTACCGAGATAACTTTCCTGGCTGAAATGCCTTTAGGCAAAGGTCTCGGGCAGAAAGGGGAAGCGGTTGATTCAGGTATAAAAAAACCCGGTATTAAAATAACTCAAAAGACGCCCGTGATAAAACCTGTTCCCAAAGAAATGGATCCGGTTAAACCCGTGAAAGTGGAGCCGCGTTCCAATGAAGAAATCGCCAGAATACGAAAAGAAAATCCCATAGGGATAGACGAAACTGCCATAAAAAGCGCTTCTGGGCTGATTGAAGGGCCTGCTCTGGGCGGCGGTTATGGCGAGGACAATCTTACGCCGGGAAGTCCTGACGGCAGACCGGGCATAGAAGGACCGATAGCTTCAAGGGGCATTATTTACAGGGCCTCTGCGCTTTATCCGGAGTGGGCGAGAAGAAAAGGTATAGAAGGAGAAATAAAGGCCCAAATTAAAGTTGAACCGAAGGGAGAGGTAAGGGAGATTCTTGTCGTAAAGACCTGCGGTTTCAAAGAACTTGACCAGGTGGTTATTGAATGCATGAGAAAATGGAAATTCTCTCCGCTGCCTTTTTCCGCAAACCAGATAGACCAGGACGGCCTCATAACTTTTAAATTCAGTCTCAAAAAGTGATCTTTTAATGGAAAAATATCTTTTTGGAATAGCGGTCCTTTCTGCCTGCGTTTTTCTACCGGGCTGTGGCGCTTCCGTTGATAAAATTATAAAAGGTGAAACCTTGTCTGCGGAAAAAGTCAAAATTCAGACCCCTGTCCCCGATGAAATAACTAAAGCCCTGCGCGCAGCCACCCTGGATTATTATAACGGTAATTTTGGGGGCGCAATCGATAAATTTATGACGCTTATCCGGGCTACCGGTTCGCAGAGCGCTTACGCAAATCTTGCCACCGTTTATAAAGACACGGGCTATTATACTGACGCAGTCCGGAACTATGAAGAAGCGCTCAAGATAAAAGAAGACCCGTTCCTAAGGCTCAATCTGGGCTATTGCCGGTTCTATATTAAAGATTATGAGGGGGCGAAGGTAGAACTCGAAAAAGTTTTTAACACTATGGAAGTGCTTAAAGAAAAAGATGCGGATATTTCAAAGATAAAAATGCTGGCGGCCTTCGGGCTCGGTCTGGTCTATCATGAAAGAAAGGAGGATAGCTATTCCGCGGAGATGTATAAAAAAGTTCTGGAATATGATATCCGGTTTGCGCAGGCGCATTTATTTCTGGCGGATTATTATTATGCAGCCGGGGAAATTGAAAAAGCACTGGTCTCCTATAAAAATACAATAAATTACGATAATAGTTTTTATAAAGCAAATCTGAAAATGGCGGAAATCTATACCAAAAAAGAAAGGTTCGCCGAGGCCTATGAAAATTACAGGAAGGTTTCCTTTATTGAACCCTATAATAAAGAGCTGCGAGAAAAGCTTAAAGAGACCGGCGCCAAGGTCTCGGAATATGTTAAAAAAAATGAAACCTTAAAAGAAAAAAACAGAAAAGAAACCAAAGCTTTGATGGTGGAATACATAAAAGAAAACAAGGACATTCCTGTGCTTAAGGTGGTCATTGTGAACGGGGTAGAATCTGTGCGGTTTAAGTGTGCCGGAGTCTACGACATCTTTTCCGGCAGCGAGGTTGTTAAAAAATCTGTTGCCGAAGAGGATCTGGAGATTACAAGAGAAGGAACTTCTTTCTATATAAAAAGTCCGGGGGAAGCAAAGCCGCTCGAGGTCCCGATAAAAAAGGGTACCAAGCTTTACTTTGTCCCGGAAAACAAGAATGCAACCTTTACTATTTTTGATGTGACTATTGACAAGGGCTATTTCTGGGCGAATAATAAAGACCGTAGCTACCGCGGGTCTCTGAAGATAGCGGCGGAAGACCAGGGTTTCCGGCTGACCAATGAGATAAACCTGGAAGAATATTTGTACAGCGTAGTCCCTTCCGAGATAGGTTCCCGGGCGAACATTGAAGCCCTGAAAGCCCAGGCGGTGGTTGCAAGAAGCTATATTTACAGAAGGATTGAAAAAAACGGGGGGAATACTGAATTTCACCTTTGTGCGGATGTCCACTGTCAGGCCTATACAGGTGTGCAGACCGAACAAGCCAGTACTACAAAAGCCGTGGATCTGACCAGAGGGGAAGTTGCTTATAACGGCGACGGCACAGTGCCTGCCTACTTTTTTTCCACCTGCGGGGGCCGCACGGCGGATGTGTCCGATGTCTGGGGCGGGGAAAAGAGCGAGAATCTTACCGGTGTGGGGGATTATGAAGAAGCTGAACAAAAAGAATGCTACAGGGATTGGCCTTTAACCCCGGAAAATTTGGATCGCTGGATAAAACTTTCCCCGGTTGCTTATTGCTCCGACGATGAGGTTTTCAGATGGTTCCGTATGTCCGACCCGGAAGAGACCGGCGGTTTTAAGATAATAAAGAGAGATTTAAACGGCTATGTCAGGGAAGCCCAACTCGGGACCAAAAGTTTCTTACTGGATAGAACCAGAAGCGCGCTCCCCGGACTCAGGAGTTCTTTTTATAAAGTTGAAAAAAATCTTATTTTTGGCTGCGGGTGGGGGCATGGTGTAGGGATGTGTCAGGAAGGCGCCGTTAGAATGGCAAATAAGGGAAAAAGTTATGCAGAGATTATTACTCATTATTATTCGAAGAGCAGGGTAAAGAAAGTTTATTCAGCAATGGAAGTTAAGCCGGAAAAACAGGAAAAACCCTGAAAACGTTTTACGGAGGTTATTATGATAAATAATGAAGATGGAAAGCAGATCAATATCGAAATTGACGAACAGACCAGCAAAGGTATTTATTCCAATTTTGTAGTGGTGTCCCACAATGAATCCGAGTTTGTAATGGATTTTGTCTTTCTCTTTCCCCAGCAGCAAAAGAATAAAGTGGGCGCCCGGGTGATCTCTTCACCGGCACATGTTAAAAGATTTCTGATGGCCCTGACGGACAATGTTAAAAAATACGAGGAAAAACACGGACCGATTCCTGTATGAACAAGCCTGACAAAGAAGAACAAATATTGCTCCTGCTAAAAGCTTCACGACCCGTGTATATTTCGGGAGAGGAGCTCAGTAAGAAATTTAAGGTCACCCGCTCGGCTATCTGGAAACATATACAGGCCTTAAGAGCGCAGGGTTACGAAATAGAAAGCCAAACTAATTCAGGGTACAAACTGCTTTCTATTCCGGATAAAGTTCTGGCGGCAGAGATAAGGTACGGACTAGAAACCAAATATATTGGAAGGGAACTGTACTGTTTTAATGAGGCCGGTTCCACCAATGAAACCGCTCTTAAGCTTGCGGAAAGCAGCGTTTCAGAGGGTACGGTGGTAATCGCAGAAAAACAGACTGCAGGGAAAGGCCGGCTGGGTAGGAAATGGAGTTCTCCGGCGGGCGCGGGCTTATGGTTTTCCGTAATATTAAAACCCCGTATCAGCCCCCAGCATTCTGCAAAACTTACTTTTATTTCTGGTCTGGCAGTTCTGGACGCCATAAAAACGATTACGGGTCTAAAGGCCGGTTTGAAATGGCCCAATGATATACTGTTAAACGGGAAAAAAGTGTGCGGTATACTGACTGAGATAAAAGCCGGACCGGATGTGGTTAATTATCAGGTGCTGGGGATAGGCGTAAATATTGATTTTAAGGGAAAAGATTTCCCTGCGGCTCTGCGCGGAACGGCAACTTCTTTAGCCGAGGAAGCAAAAAAGGAAGTGCCGCGCCTTAAATTACTTAAAGAGATTTTAAAAAATATTGAAACGGGTTATGAGCTTTTTAAAGTTAAAGGTTTTGCTCCGTTCCTTTTGCGTTGGAAGGAACATTCCGTTACTCTAAATAAAAAAGTAAAGGTGGCGGGTCTTCTGGAAAGTTTTGAAGGCCTGGCGCTGGACATTGATGAAGATTGCGCTTTAATCTTACAGCTTCCCTCCGGGGAAAAAAAGAGGGTGTTGAGCGGTGATGTATCATAGAAAAATATATTTAAACATAGGAAATTCCTTCATGACGGCGGGGTATTTCAAAAACAAGGTTTTTGTGCCTCTAAAACGGGTGCCCGCAAAGGCATCTTCCTTTAAAAATCTTCAAGTTCTAAAGGAAAAAAACTGCGGGCTGGTCGTTATCTCCTCCGTGGTGCCCGCACTTCTGAAAACCGCCGTTAAAATATTAAAGCAAAGGGCCCTGGTCATAAAGAATGAAAACGTCCCGGTTCTGAACTTATATAAAAACAAAAAAAGCGTCGGCATTGACCGGCTTCTAAGTGCGGCGGGCGCAGCAAAAAAATATGGTTTTCCCTGTCTCGTTGTTGATTTTGGCACGGCCACGACAATAAATGTGGTAGGCAAAAAAGGGGAGTTTAAAGGCGGTTTGATCTGCCCCGGGGTATCCCTGTTTTCTAAATACCTTTTCGATAAGACTTCGGAACTTCCCTACGTAAAATTGACGCCGGTAAAAAAAGCGGTCGGCCGAAATACTGCGGCTTGTATAAAAGCGGGCCTATTTTTCGGGTACGTTGAAATGATCCGCGGTCTGCTGCGCCGGGTGAAAGCCGAAACCGGCGGCGGGGGCAAAGTAATTGCCACCGGTGGTTGGGGAAAATTATTTTCCCCTTACATAAAAGAGATCTCTAACTATGACCCGTATCTGGTGTTTTATGGTATGGAACACACCAACAGGAGTAAACAATGAAAAGTTTAAAAGTAATTCTTTTTCTGGCTCTTTGCCTTAATATTTTTGCCGGAGATATTTATGTTGTTGAACTAAAAGGCGTCCTTAATCCTGTCTCAGCTTCTTACCTTGAAAACAGGCTGGCGGCAGCGGAAGAACAGAAGGCGGAACTTGTTATAATTCAGTTGGATACTCCCGGCGGGCTGGACAGTTCTATGAGAAGAATGGTCCAGAAGATATTGGATTGCAAGGTTCCGGTAGTTACCCAGATCTATCCCAAAGGGGCGCGCGCCGCTTCTGCGGGGCTCTTTGTTGCGATGGCCTCTGATTATGTCGCGATGGCCCGGGGGACTAATCTGGGGGCGGCTCATCCCATATATATCAGCGGGGGTACGGTTTCAGAGAAGATAACCAATGACGCGGCGGCTTATATAAGAACACTGGCAGAAAAGAGGGGCCGGAATATGGTCTGGGCCGAAGAAGCTGTCCGGAAAAGTGTTGCTATAACGGAAACAGAAGCTGTCAAACTCAAAGTGGCTGAAGGGGTTGCGGATACCGCAGAGGAACTTATAGCCAAACTTGACGGCAAAATTCTTAAACGCCTGAACGGAGAAGTAAAACTTAATTTAAAAAACGCACCCCTAAAAAAACTTCATATGGACGGGTGGGAACTTGTTCTCCATTTGATAGGCGATCCTAATATAGCCTACATTCTCCTTATACTCGGTATTTTTGGTCTCATCTTTGAGTTTACCGCTCCGGGTACATTTATTCCGGGGATAACCGGCGGAGTCTTTATTGTCCTGTCTCTTTATTCCATGGGATCTATTTCAATAAATTTTGCGGGTGCTGCTTTCCTCCTTCTGGCTTTTATGCTCTTTGTGCTTGAAATAAAAACTCCGTCACATGGCTTTATTGGCCTGGCGGGGATCTTGTCCCTGATTCTGGGCTCTTTTATTATTTTTAGTCCCCTGGCTCCGTATTTCAGAATCTCCTGGGCTGTAGTACTGACCGTAGTGCTTCTTACCGGATGTTTCTTCGCTTTTATAATTACCATAGGTGTAAAAGCTTTGAAAAGTAAAGCAGTTTCGGGCATAGCTTCTCTCCTTGGAGCACAGGGAGAAGTAAAAACCACCCTGAACCCTTCAGGAATAGTCATAGTAAACAAGGAAGATTGGAGCGCAGAAACGTTTGACGGCAGCGAACTTAAAAGAGGCGAAAAAATAACGGTAGTTTCCATGGACGGCGCTAAACTTAAAGTAAAAGCCGCCGAAAACAAAAATAAGCCCCCGTTTTCTGTATCTAGGAATAAATTTTCCCAATAAAATCCATGTAATAAGATCTATGTAATTAAATCTATGTTCTCATATATGCCATTATCCATGTATTAATCGTATTCATCTGTGACATCTCCTTTCTCATCTGTGAAATCAGCCCGGCTATTTCGGGCTTGTGCTTAGGCTTTTTTTGTTATATAATTATCTTCGTAATTCAAACAGTAGTTGCAAAATATTCTCGGAGGATTAAGTAATGTCTAAAAAACTTAAGCTCTTGTTGCTATCAGCGGCAGTGGTCTTTGCCGGCTGCGCAAAAGTTATAAAACCCGCAGATAAACCCATGTATGACCGGACGGTAGCCGCTATTGATAACGCCAAAGCTGAATTAAAACTCACAGAAAAAGCCCCCACGCTTAAAGATCTTACTGAAATGTTTAACAGCGCAAAATCCTACCTTTCGACAGCGGAAGAATGGCTGGATAAAGGGCAGTACACCAAAGCTGTTGATATGGCGAATAAAGCAGGTGAGACCGCCAAAATGGTCAGAGAACTTCCGGGCCAGGTTCAGTCTCTTATCGCGGAAACCGAAAAAAACTTACAGCTTGCTAAAGAAGTAGGTATGGATAAAACTTACGGCAAGATGTTTAAAGAAGTTACCAATAATATCTGGGATGCGAAGGAATATGTCAGATTGAAAAAATTTGAACTTGCAAAAAGTTACGCTGCTCAGGCGCTGGCTTCTATAAACAAAGCCAACAAAGATGTGGAGAAAGCCACGGACGAAGTGACGAAAGCCAAGACCGCTCTTGCTGAGGCAAAAGACGCCAATGCGGATACGCTTGTTCCTGATATGTATAAAAATGTAGAAGAAGCTCTGAAGACAGCCGCTGAAGCTATGGACAAGGCCAATTTTGTCCAGGCGGCGGAATCTGCCGCTAAAGCGTCCCAGCTTGCAAAAGAGGCGCTGGTCAAAGCTAAAGAAGAAGCTGTCAGGCAGCAAAATCAGCCGGAAACTGCGCCGGCAATAAAAGCACCCGCTCCGGAAACTACGGCTCCGGTGACTGAACCAAAGTAATTATTTTTAAGACCTGTTAGGAGGTATTATGGCGGCAACATTTACGGATGCAAATTTTGACAAGGAAGTTATAAAATCCACGGAACCGGTGCTGGTGGATTTCTGGGCTGAATGGTGCGGTCCCTGTAAGATGCTGGGTCCTACAATTGAAGAACTCGCAAAAGAGTATGCCGGCAAAGTCAAAATAGGTAAAGTTAATGTTGACGAAAATCCCGGGATTAGCTCCCGATTCGGAATCCGTTCTATACCCACGCTTTATTTGTTTAAGAACGGGGAAATAGTAGGGCAGATGGTCGGCGCTCAACCCAAGGCGTCCATTAAAAATAAAATTGACGCCCTGATCTAGAGAAAAAATGGTAAACCTTTCCGCTTTTAAGGCGCTTAAATATGACCTCGAGAAAACCGGCAATCTTTCAAAAGTAGTTTCTCTTCCTTATGACGTGATAACTCCTAAAATGCAGGAGGCCTACTACGCCAGGTCGGACAAAAATATTGTAAGGATAATCCTCAGAAAAGAAACGGGCAAAGGCGACCGTTATGCCCAGGCCGCCAAAGAACTGGCCGGTTGGATGGAGGACGGCACGCTGATATTTGAAAAAAAACCGGTTTTGTTCGTGCACCAGCAGCAATTTTTTCTGAAAGGCGAGAAAAAAGTTAGAACCGGTATACTCTGCCTGCTCCGTCTCGAAGAATTTGCCAAAAGAAATATTTTACCGCATGAACATACCTTCCCGTCCCACAAAGCCGACCGCTTAAAACTACTGGAGGCGTGCGGCGCAAATATGAGTCCTATCTTTGGACTTTATGAAGGGTCTTATAATTTTAAAGATATAATTTCCAAAAAACCTTATGCTGTTTTTAAAATGAAAGATAAGAACGGCGAAGTTCTAAATAAAGTCTGGTGCGTCAAAGACGACAAGCAACTGTTGAAAGCGGTCAAGGCTTTCAAAAATAAAAAAGTATTTATTGCGGACGGGCATCACAGATACGAGGTGGGCCTTTTCTTTAGAAATAAAATGAGAAAACTTTATCCGGCCTCTATTGATTCTTCCTGGAATTACATAATGTTTACCCTGGTTTCTTTGCATGACAGCGGGCTCGTTGTTTTACCGACCCACCGCCTGGTGAAATTTGTTTTCAAAGTGAGCAAGCATAAAATGTTTGAAACACTCACGCCCTTTTTTGATATTAAGGAAATTAAAACACCGGAAAGCAAAGATATTGTTTTATACACCGATAACAGATATTATGCGTTAAAGCCAAAAGGGAAAAAGACTCTCCTGGCAATAAAAGAAAAGTATTCACTGACCTGGAAAAAACTGCCTACTTCTCTTTTGCACCACCTGATTCTAAAGAAGCTGCCGCAGGTTAAAGAAATTGTCTATACCCGCGATATTCCTGAGGTAAAAGAGAAGGTTAATAGCGGAGAGTTCCACGCAGGGTTTATAATTCCCGATATTTCCGCCAAGACAATAATGGATCTTTCCTATAAGATGGAAAAGATGCCGCACAAAACCACGTATTTTTATCCAAAACTGCCCGTCGGAATTGTTTTCAACAAGTTTTAATCGCTATTAATTAAATATCCCAAAGAATATTAAAAAATAATGTTAACTAATACAATATTTTATAAGCAATTTTCATCGCTTTTGGAGTTAAAATGAAAAAAACGTGGAAATGGATTGTTCCCATAATATTGGGCCAGAAAGAAGAATATTTCAAAGAATATTTGAAAATGCTAAAGGAAATGAGAGCTGATATGGTCTTAATGGCCGGACCGTTTCCTGAAGCAAACGTGCTAGGTAAAGAACAGTGGAGAAGATATTCCGGAATACTAAAACAAAGGACTAGATTCTTTGATGCAAATGGTATTAAATCCGGATTCTGGATGGCGCGCACGCTGGGGCATTCTTCATCTTTTTCTTCCACAGGAAGGCGACAAGGACTAATATTTCAGGAGCTTGTCGGTCCAAAAGGGCAAACAGCGCACGGTTGTTATTGCCCCTTGGACAATGACTTTAAAAAATACATGGCGCAAGCAGTAAAGCAAATTGCCGGGTCAGGAGTAAAATTTATACTACTTGACGATGATTTTAGAATGTCACTGCACGGTGAGGAAGCACGGCTTTCATGCTTCTGCCCGCTTCATATTAAAAAGTTTAATAAACTGGCGAAAATGAATTTATCACGCGAACAACTGGTAAAAAAAGTTATATGCGGAAAACCGAACAAAACAAGGGAAAAATGGCTTAAACTAACAGGAGAATCCCTCATTGGTATGGCAAAAGTGATAGAAAAAGCCGCTCATTCCGTAGACAAAAAAATTAGGATTGGGCAATGTGCCAGCCCTTCACACTGGTGCAGTGAAGGTTTTAATATGATTGATTTATTAAGAACCCTTGCCGGAAAAACCAGTCCTTTTGTCCGGATATGTGGCGCGCCTTATTGGGCAAAAGATTCTACAAGTTTATCCCATATTCTTGAGTACAACAGACTGGAATATAACTGGATAAAAAAACATGACATAGAAGTTGTAGCCGAAGGTGACACGTTCCCTCATACAAGATTCTACTGCTCCGCAATAATGTTTCATTCTTATACGCAATTTATTATAGCCGCAGGGATACCCGGCATATTGGATTATGCTATTGCTTACTCTCAAAAGCCCGACCATGAGACAGCATATGTCCAAACAGCTGCGAAATATATCGAAAATTATGCGGCAATACGAAAATTCTTTCCGGAAAAATATATTGATAAAGGACTAAATATTATAATAAATCAAAACTATAACAAAAATATTTCCGCATCTACAGATATAGGCAAAGCTATCTCGGATTGGCAGACGGAATACATGCCGCCGGTATTAATGGGTATTTCGAGGCTTGGGATTCCTCTTATGTATAATGAAGGGACAGGACCAGTATTATTGAGTGGGCATATGGTTTTTAATTTGAATGATAAGGAACTTAAAAAAATATTGAAACAAGGGGTTGTAGTTGATGCGGTTGCTGCAGAATGGTTAATGAAAAAAGGTATTGACATAGGAATAAAATCCATACAAAAAGCGAAAAACAACCCGGTGCTTGAGCATTATAACGGTATTTTTAACGGTAAGCATGAGGGGAGCAGTACCTGGCTGTTAAACTACGAAAAAGATTTATACTATGAGTTTGAGCCCGGGGTTAAAGCAGTCATTGCGAGTAAATTTCAGGATGATAATAGAAAGGAGATGTTTCCGGGAACGATCTTGTATGAAAATGCTCGTGGGCAGAGGTTTTGTATTTTGCCGTATGATATGAAAAAAGTAAAGGGGGGTATTCAGTTATTATTAGGTTATGCAAAGCAGCATCAACTGGCGGAATGCATAAGTTGGGTCGGTAAAAAGCCGCTTCCTGTCTTTATAAGACAACCGGATGTTCATATTATGTGCAAAACTGCGAAAGATGAAAGCAGAATAGCAATTGCGGTGCAAAACTGTCATCAGGATACTCTCGATAAACCCGTACTACTTTTGAATCCTGATATAAAAGTTGGAAAAAAAATTGAATTATTGCTGCCTGATTCAAAAAAATCATTTTTGAGTTCCCGCTTTGAATACAAAAACGACGGCAAGTATGGGTATTTGAAAATTATGTGTAAAGTTCGTAGTTTGGAACTCTTATGTGTCGGGTTAAAACAGAAATAGAAAAATATTTTTAATGCTTGAAATACTTTCCTGTTGAAAAGCATGATTTTCTCTGGTATTATTAGACAGGTATTCAAAATGGCAAAAGAAAAATCGAAGGACATAAAGCCTTTGAAAGCGAAGAAGGGGCCAGAAAAAAAAATTAAAGAAAAAAGACCTTCTAAAACACCTGGAAAGAAAACCCAAAAAAAGAAACTCAAAGCCGCTGTCCTGAATATAAAAGTCACTAAAAAAATATTAGCGACAAAGACTGCCAAAGAAAAAATCCCCGAAGAAAAACCCTTTAAAGCTTTAGAGCATCCTGCCCTGATTTATAAAAAATATGATAACAAAGTGCCTGAATACTATGGTGACACGCGTATCGTCCTTTTACCCCGGGATTCCTACTGGCTTTTTACCTATTGGGAAGTTTCACTCCCCCGTATAGAAGAGGCAAAAAGAGAGCTGGGCGGGGAATTTTACTCCGGCCGCACCATACTCCGGGTCTATGAGGTAACAAATATAATATTCAACGGCAACAATGCTCATTCCTACTTTGATCTGGTCCGGGAAAATCTCGGGATCAGTTATTATTTCAAAGTTCCTGCTCCGGAAAAAACCTGGGTAGTGGATATCGGCATTATAACTGCTTCCGGGAAATTCTTGACGCTGGCGCGCAGTAACGACATGGCAACTCCGGCGGACAGCGTTTCTAATTTTAATCTTGAGGAATGGATGGACGCAACCGAAGACCGGAAGACGTATATTACAAAAACGGGTAAGGGAAATAGAACCGGTATAGGCAGGGGTCTTTACGGTGAGGGAGCGGAAGAAACTGCGTTTGGCGCTCTTGCCGGTACAGGCAGTTCCGGCAGTCTCTCTAGTCCGGTAAAATACGAAAAAATACCTTCGGCTTTTTGGATGCGTGTAGGCACGGAACTAATAGTTTACGGCGCTGCCGAACCGGGTGCAAAAGTTACCCTTAATAGTACGCCTGTTGTTTTGAATCCTGACGGAAGTTTTTCGGCGAGATTCGCACTTGTCGACGGGATACATAAACTTAACATAACGGGTAACTCCGCAAACGGAAAATATAAACAAACCTATAATATAACGGTAACCCAAGATAAAAAGAGGGTGGAATAATGCCTAAAGGATATTTAGCCCTGGTTTTGCATGCGCATCTGCCTTTCATAAGACATCCGGAACATGACGATTTTCTTGAAGAGGATTGGTTTTTTGAGGCAATCTTTGAAACCTATATTCCCCTGCTTTTAGTTTTTGAACGTCTGGTGGAGGATAATGTTGATTTTAGAATAACTATGTCCCTCACTCCGCCGTTAATTAACATGCTCGCAGATCCTTTACTGCAGGACCGGGCGCTGCATCACATAGAAAAGCTGATAGACCTTTCCGAAAAAGAGCTGGAACGCACCCGGTTTGAACCGCATTTTAGCAACATTGCAAAAATGTACAACTGGAAGTTCAATGAATACCGGGCTTATTTCCTGAAATACAATAAAAATATAGTGAATTGGTTCAAAAAATTCTCAGACCTGGGCAAGTTGGAAATTATTACCTGCGGGGCCACACACGGTTATCTGCCTTTAATGCGTGTAAATGAAAAAGCGGTTAGGGCCCAGATAAAAGTAGCCGTGGCTTGCCATAAGGAGCACCTGGGAAAACAACCGAACGGGATTTGGCTGCCCGAGTGTGCTTACTATCCAGGTCTGGAAAATATTTTAAAAGAAAACGGGATTAATTTCTTTTTTGTGGATTCGCACGGGTTAAACTACGCCAAACCCGGACCTAAGAACGGTATTTTCGCTCCTGTTTTTACAAGGAACGGCACTGCGGCTTTTGCCCGGGATGTAGAATCTTCGAAACAGGTCTGGAGTGCGAAGGAAGGTTATCCGGGGGACTTCTTTTACCGGGAGTTTTACCGGGATGTCGGTTTCGACCTTGAATTTGAATATATAAAACCTTACATCAATGCCGGCGGTCTCCGCACTTTTACGGGTATGAAATATTACCGGATAACAGGGAATTCCGATTACAAAGAAGCGTATGATCCGTGGATAGCGGAGCATAAGTCGGCGGAACATGCGGGTAATTTCCTTTTCAACCGGGAGAAGCAGACGGCATTTCTGGCCTCAAAAATGGATCGGAAACCTATTATCGTGGCGCCTTATGATGCGGAACTCTTCGGCCATTGGTGGTACGAAGGCCCGCAGTTCCTTGATCATTTTTTCAGAAAAGTTTATCACGACCAGGATGTTTTTAAAACAATAACGCCCAGCGAGTATCTCAAAGAATATCCGGTTAATCAGGTTTGTTCCCCCTGCGAGTCGAGCTGGGGACATAAAGGCAGTCATGAAGTTTGGTTGGAAGGCGGTAATGACTGGGTTTACAGGCATTTGCATAAGGCTGCAGACAGAATGTGTGAAATGGCCGCCCGGTTGCCGGACGCGGAAGGGGTTTTAAAGCGCGCTTTGAACCAGATGGCAAGAGAACTTTTACTGGCGCAAGCTTCAGACTGGGCTTTTATTATGAAAACGAAAACCAATGTGGGCTATGCCGTTAACGCCACTAAAGATCACCTGTCAAGATTCACTAAAATTTATGAGGATATAAACAGCAACTCCATAGACCTTCCCTGGCTTAACTGGATAGAATATAAAGATAATATTTTTCCTGAAATAGATTACAAAGTATACATCTAGAAATATATTTGGAACTTAAATAAAAAAACAGAGAGGATAATGAAAAAGACCTTCCAGAAAGTCCTGCTGACAGCCACAGTGCTCTGTCTTGCCGTTTCTTGCTTTTCCGAAGATATGGAAAAAAATGCCCGGGAGGAAATAAGCAAAGCGTTAAAGGCAAAACTTATAAGCGTTTCGGATATTTCAAGATATTATGAGAAAATCAACAAAGGTAAGGCGGAAGAGGTAATAAAAGAATTAAAGAAGCTGGCTGCGCAGGAGGGTCAGGTTTCGGATAAAAATCCCGCCGGCTGGCGGTTGGATGGCACGGGTAAATTTCCAGGGGCAGAGCCGCCGCTTTCCTGGAGCCTGGACAGGAACGGGAACAAAAAAAACATTGCCTGGGTGTCAGAAATGCCTTTTTACTGTCCCGGTTCGGTCCTGGCTGCCGGAGATAAACTTTTCACGGGTTCAAATGATTACAGTCTGGTATGCCTGGATAAAAAAACGGGAAAAATACTTTGGCTCCGGTCAGTTAGTCCCTATGATGCTGCCGAAAAAGAGGAGCGTGACGGGAATAAAGAAGTATTTGTCGCGTTGGATGCTCTGGCAAAACAAAGAAATGAACTAAACAGCAAAATACCCGGTCTGCCCCCGGGGGAGATCTTTAAGAGCGGGGTTGAAGTTAATAAAATTGAGAAAGAAATGGAGAAAATACTCTGTGAGTCAGATAAGGAAAAATATAAAAATACAGGGATGACCTACTCCGACGGGGGCTTTATGTCCACGACCCCCGCATCTGACGGGACTTTTATCTACGCCTGGAATGCCTGGGGTGTTACGGCTTGCTTTGATCTGAACGGGGAAAGGAAGTGGATACGTTTTGATAAACTCAAACCGCAGGAACACGGGCATTACGGTTCCCCGCTGTTAATCGGCGACAAACTCATAATTCATACGGGCAAACAGTACAAGGCGCTCGACAAAAAGACAGGGAAGGAAATATGGACCTCGGAGGTTGTGCTTACGAATCCGGGGTGGAGCGGTTATTGGTATGGTTCTCATCTTTATGCCCGCATCGGGAATGAAGATATTATTATTTCGGGTAACAGGGCTCTCTTTAAAGCATCGGACGGTAAGCAGTTTATGAAAGGTATGGGCATGCAGTGTCCTTCTCCGGTTTTTGGTGACGGCTATGTAAGCTGGATAAACGGTCCGGGGTCAGCCGCTCCGTATTTTTACAAAATGCCTTCAACTACTTTGGGTACCGAGATACCGGTTATAAAGACCTGTTCGTTCAAAAGAGCCAAAGAAATTAAATCCCAGGGTAGTTATTTTTCCGCTTCGGCTTTGATCCTTAACGGTTTGTTGTATAGCATTGGTTGTGACCCGGTCCTTTATGTTTATGATCTGACCGCGGATAGACTTGTTTATCAGCAGGTACTTGATTTTGGACCAACTCCGGATCGGCTCGACCGTCCCTATGGTTGCGGCATAGGCGCATCTCCCACACTCGCAGGCGGGAAGATATTCCTCTGGGGGAATTTTGGAACAACTCTAATCATTGAACCGGGGACAGTTTATAAAGTCCTGGGGAAAAACACCATAGATACCCGCCTAACGTATAATTACAAAAATGATCAACAGGAAGGGACTGTCAGTAATCCGTGGTTTGAAGGAAAAAGGATCTACTATCGTGCCCAGAAATATATTTATTGTATTGAGGAAAAAAAGTAACCTGCCTAAAAAGTATAGTCCATTGAGCCAATTTTGATTGAGGGGCGGTTATCAGCGGCCGCCGCTGTAAAGGAAAAGTGGTCTTAATTTCCCCGCATCCGGAATCTACTCTCGTAGAAGCCCTGAAGACGGAGAACAAAATCCGGGCGCCCTTAAAACTTTTTGGGAATGCTGTCAAATATATTGCCGGAATAAGCTAAGCCCTTCCTTAACCGTTGTATTTGCTTGACAGTCCGTTAAAATCCTAATATAATCCATTATTATTTCATTTTAGGCTTGTAAAAGGAGAGTTTATGGTAAATGAAACTATTTTCAAACGGTATGAAGGCAATCCTATAATAAAGCCGGAGGATGTACCCGGGGCAAACAGTATTTTCAACAGCGCCGTGGTAAAATTCGGCAAAAGTTATGCGGGAGTTTTCCGTGTGGATTCGACCCGCCTCTTGAGTGAGCTGCATACGGGTTTCAGCGACGATGCCATAAACTGGAAGATAAACGAGAAGCAGATAGATATGAAGGGGGCGACTTCTGCGAATTATAAAACTGCCTCCTGCTACGATCCGCGGGTGGTGGAGATAGACGGGACTTATTATACGACCTGGTGCTACTATCCCGCAGGCATCTCCTGCCACATCGGTATAGCGAAAACTACGGACTTTAAAAAATTCACCCAGTTGACCGAAATCATGCTGCCTTACAACCGTAATGCCGTACTTTTTCCCTCCAAAATAAACGGAAAATTTGCCTGCTTGAACCGGCCTTCCGATCCGTTCCATACGGCGTTTGGCGAGGTCTTTTATTGCGAGAGCGACGACCTCATTCACTGGGGTAATCATAAATTTGTGTTCGGCGCAGGTTCCGGCTGGCAGCGTTCCAAGGTCGGTCCCGGTCCGGCTCCGATAAGAATTAAGGAAGGGTGGCTTTTAATCTATCACGGTGTGCGCATTACTTGCAGCGGTTATGTTTATTGTATGGGCGGAGCTATTCTGGACGGGAATAAACCCTGGAAGACTCTGTACCGTTCAAAGGAATATCTGCTGGCGCCGACGACTCCGTATGAAATGATAGGAGATGTTCCGAATGTGGTATTCCCGACTGCGCTCTTGCATGATAAAAAGACGGATAAGTTGAGTGTTTATTACGGCTGCGCAGATACCGTGGTCGGTCTGGCAACGGCGGATATGGGCGAGCTGGTAAAATTCATCAAAAAGAACAGTTAAAGATGAAATTTCCTGAGGGCTCCGGGAAAAAAATTGTATGAAACCAAGGGACGCGGTTTTAGCGTCCCTTTTAATTTAGGAGGCATAAATGGCAAGTATAAAATATTTTGATTCGCATTTTCATGTCTGGCCGGGCCATGAGGGTAAGCTGGGCAAGTTTCTGGAGAGCGGGCAGATAGACGGGATGAATCTTATTCTGGCTTCCCCTTTTGCCAAGGATCAGACCGCGCTTAATAATGACGCTTTTGCTTTGAAAAAGAAATATGGGAAACAGGTTCAGTTGGCCTATTGGATGAACCCTCTTGACCCTGGGCATATCAAAACCGCAGAACTTTTCTTCAAAGACCATCCCGAAACTACCGGGATAAAGATACATCCCTGTCATGTAAATCCTTACCCAATCACGGAAGAAATACTCGGCCCTGTTTTTGACTTTGCCAAGGAAAGAGACCTCTATATAATAACGCATACCCAGCCTACGCCGGGCCACAGCGCTATTCATTTCAGGAGTATCATGGCGAAGCGGCCGGAGGTGAGGTTTATTGTCGGGCACGGCTCTACGATGGAAGAAAGTGTTTTTATGGCTACTTCTTTTAAGAATTGCTATGTGGATCCTTCCTGGCTGGGCTTTTTCTCCCTGCTTTTTGAGATGGCGGAAAGACTGGGCGGCTTTAATAAACTGCTGGCCGGTACGGACGGACCGATGTGGTTTGCCGGTTGTGATATTGAACCTTTTGAGGATGTTATTCAGCTGTCAAGAAAATATCTGCCCTCTATGAAAGAAGTTAAAATGTTCTGCTATGATAATGCGGAAATATTTTTCAGGCTAAATGAAAAATAAATATCAAGTCCTCCGGAGTTTTAATCACTTCCAAGGGGTTTTTGGTTTTAATATTTTTAAAAACACCCAAACCGGAAATATGGGCCTGCATGCGCATGATTTTCATGAACTTGTTTTTACGGTGGAGGGGCAGGCCTTTCATAAAACGCTCAAAGGCAAGCGGCGGATTAAACGGGGCAGTCTTTTTTTTATTCCTGCGGGCGGGGTGCACGGTTATGAAACGGAGAGAGAATTTAAGATTTATAATATTTTGTTTACAAACGCCTTTGCCGGCGAGCTCCAGAAAAATTACCTGAAAGAAGTTTTTCCCGCGAAAAAGATATTTGTCCGCACGCTCCGCGAAAAACTAAATTCTCCGCTCCGGCTTTCACCCCTCGAGACCGTGTATTTTGAAAGTTTGATAAAGAAAATTTGCCGGGAATTTGAAGGGAAAAAGCGGGGTTTTGAAACGGTTACCAAAACCTATTTTGCCGAGTTGCTGATAAAACTGGCCCGGCAGCTGGAAAAAGAAGCAGACCTGAAAATGTCTTATATTGAAAATGATGAGCGGGTGGAAAAAGTTCTCAGGCTTATAGAAAAAAAGTACGCCGGCAAGCTGACGTTAAAAGAACTCGCCGACAGTGTTAATCTGGTCCCCGCCTATTTTTCGGCTTTCTTCAGAAAAACCACGGGTTACGGCGTCTTTGAATATATAACCGAATTCAGGATCTATAAGGCCTGTTCCCTTCTAAAAAGTACGGACCGGCATATTATTGAGATTGCTTACCAGACCGGCTATAACAGTGTCTCACTTTTTAACCGCATCTTTAAGCGGCTTACGGGCTATTCGCCCCGGGTCTATCGCCGGCTGCAAAAATCTAAAGATAGTGCAAGTTTAAGTTAATCTAGTGGTAGAATAAGGAAGTCCGGTGTCCTACAATAAGCAGTCAGAGCAATTCATATCGTAATAATATTTCAAAAGGAGAACAGCTTATGGACTTAAATACCTTCAAAAATCCCACCAAAGAATACCGCGCTTCGCCTTTTTGGTCTTGGACCGGGGATGTAAAACCGGCAGAACTTAAACGGCAGGTAAGGGAGATGAAAAAACAGGGGTATGGCGGTTATTTCATGCATTCCCGCGAGGGCTTGGAAACCAAGTTTCTAAGCAAGGAATGGTTTGACGGCATAAAGGCCTGTTTGGATGAAGGTAAAAAGATAGATATGGAAACCTGGATTTATGATGAAGACAGGTGGCCGAGCGGCGGGGCCGGCGGTTTAATGGACAAGGAATGGCACAGAGGCCGGAGATTGGAATGTAAAGAAGTCCGGGACGGGGCTCTCGCAGCCGTTTTTTCCGCGCCTGAAGTTGTGGCGGTCTTTGCGGTGGTTTTCAGGGAAAAAGATATTCTTAAAAGTTTCAGAAGATTAAAAAAAGTGAAAGAACTTAAAGCAGGGGAAAAAGCTTTTTCTTTCAGTATCAATCTCTGTGAAAAAAAGAACTGGTATAACGGCTCTTCTTATGTGGACCTGTTAAATCCGGCCGTGACCCGGGAGTTTTTAAAGATTGCGCTCGATCCCTATGTGAAAAGATATAAAAAAGATTTTGGGGAATTCCTGCCGGGCACCTTTATGGATGAACCCAATCTGGAAGTCCCGAACCATATGCTGCCCTGGACGGAGACGCTGCCGGGGTATTTCAAAAAAATGCACGGGTACGACCTGGTAAATAAAATCCCTCTCCTTTTCTTTGACGGGGAAGGCATGTTTAAAATAAGGCATGATTTCTGGAGAGCGGTCGCGCAAAGATTTGTTGACGCTTACACTATTATTTATGCAAAGTATTGCGATAAGCATGGGCTCAAATTGACGGGACATTATCTGCAGGAAGATACCCTGCTGGCGCAAATCAGAACCAGCGGCTCTATTATGCCGCATTATGAATATGAGCAGGTCCCGGGTATAGATCACCTGGCTAAAAATATCAGCAACCCGCTGACACTGAAGCAGGCGTCCAGCGTTGCGCACCAGTTTGGCAGGAGCCGGGTGCTTTGTGAGATCTTCGGCGTTTGCGGCCATTCCATGACCTTTGAAGACCAGAAATGGATAGCGGATTTTCATTTTTCCCTCGGCATTACTTTTCTCTGCCAGCACCTTCTGCTTTATACCATGAGACGGGACGGCAAAAGGGATTACCCGCCGAATATGAATTACCAGCAGACTTATTTTAAATATTATAAATTAATGAACGATTACTTTGCGAGAGCGGGTTATCTTGCCAGCCTGGGTGATTACAAAGCGGATGTTCTGCTTTTGCATCCCATCGGCACGGCGTGGGGGCTTTACAAACCGAACCTGGCAAAACATGAAGTAAATACCGAGATAAACAGTTTCCAGGGGGAACTTGACGGGGTTATAGGCTTTTTAACGGGCCAGCATATTGATTTTGACCTCGGGGATGAAGTGATACTTGCCCGGCACGGTAAAGTAAAAGCCGGAGAGATAAAAGTGGCGAAAAAGGGCCGTTATAACACGATAGTTGTCCCGCCTGCTTTGACCTGGTTTAAGAGCACTGTAAAACTGCTGGAAGAGTTCCTGGCTTCCGGCGGACAGGTGGTCTTTATTGGCAATAAACCCCAATATATAGAAGGTGTTCCGGCCGGGAAGAAATGGACCGAGATTCTCGCTCACAAAAACGCGCTTACCTGTGTAACTCAAGGTGAGGAGCTAAGAAAACTCCTGGTAACTCTTCCAAAAAATAAAGTAAAAGTTTTGGATGCGGAAGGAAAGGAAATAGTTGATATTCTGGTGCATTACAGAATAGACGGGAAGAAACATATTTTCTTTATGTCCAACAAAAGCAGGCATAGAGCCTTTGATGCTTCGGTATTTTTCCCTGTTACCGGCGAAGCCGCAGAATACGATCTTTTGACCGGTAAAACAAAACTTCTGGAAACGGAGCTTGCCTCGGGCGGGTTGACTTCAGAAATTAAATTTAGCGCCGCAGGCAGCCGGGCGGTGGTAGTGGATGCCTCTAAAGAGTCAGTATTCATTAAGAAGCCGGTTTTCGCAGAAGTAGCCGCGGAAAAATTTGAAAGTAAATGGAAATTTAAACGGCTCGATCCCAATGCCCTCACTCTGGATTTCTGCAGATTCCGGCTGGATAACGGGGACTGGAGTGCTGTGGTACCGGTGTATAAAGCGCGGCAAAAGGCCTGGGAATATTCCGGTTTACAGCCGTATAAAGGCAGACAGCCCTGGTCAATAAAAGAAAGCCGGTTGCCCTGCAAAAATTATCCACTGGAAATTGAAACAACTTTTCTGGTGGAAAAAAAGCCGGGTAAACTGTTTTTCCTGGTGGAAACTCTGGAAAAATGGACCCTTGAAATAAACGGGAAAAAAGTTTCTACGAAAACTACTGCCTGGCAGTTTGATAAATGTATCGGCAAAGTGGATATTTTGAAATATATAAAGACCGGAACCAACACCCTGAAAATTAGCGGCATCTATGATTATGATATCGCCCTTGAAGATATGTATCTGACCGGCGAGTTTGGGGTCAAACGGCTCCATGGAAATAAATACACGCTTACGGGCGAACCCGCTTTCCTGAATGACGGGGATTGGGGCGCGCAGGGTTATCCTTTCTATTCCGGGAGCATGCTGTATGAAAAAGAGCTAAAACTTAAAGCGGATAAAAACAGTCGCTTTGTTCTGGAGTTGAACGAGCCCCGCGGTACGCTGTACTTTATTTCTGTTAACGGGAAGAGAACACCTTTGATCTCGGAACCCTGGAAAGCGGATATAACAGGAGCGGTCAAGACGGGCAAGAATAAAATTCAGATAGAAGTAGTGAGCTCAAGAAGAAATACCTTCGGGCCCCTGCATCACAGGCTGGGGGACGATGTTGGTTATGTAAGTCCGCCGGTATTTGTGGATGATGAAAATCAGAAAACAGATTACGTCTTTGCTCCTTACGGTCTTCTTGAGGGCGCTACTCTTATCCGGAGCACCTGTAAAAAAGAATAAGGGATTGCTGTAAATGCTCACTAAATAGGTAACGCTTTTTTTATTCTCTTAATTAATTTTCAGCTGTCATTGCGAGGAATCGACGGATAGGGAGAGTTTATGACGAAGCAAACTCAAATTAAAACTTCTGGTACAGATCCCGCAATCGTTTCTGGATTGCTTCGTCGAAAGCCCTGCCTATCGGCAGACTCCTTCCTCCCTAAAGCCCGGCGGACAGGCGCAAGGACAAAAGAGTTACCGAATTATTGAGCTAGTACAACTGCGCTTAGGCAACGGGTTGTAGGTTTAGAAAACGGGTTTAGAATCTATTGACCAAGCTTTGAATTGATGGTATATTTTTCCTGATAGTCTTATATTTGGAATATGGGGGCTCTATGGATAAAGTTAAAGTACAGGAGATCATTGACTCCGGAAAGCATCCTAAATGCAGCTGTAAAAACACTAAATGTGAACAGCATGGGCATTGTTTTGAATGTGTTATGGTGCACAGGCATTATGGCAACCATTTTCCGGAATGCCTGCAATTCATAATAAGCGGCAAAATATCAGAACTGGCAAAAACCGCAGAAATGAGCATAAAAGAAAAGAAATAACCCCGGAATAAGCCAAGTCCAATAAGGGCTCTATAATCCTATGGAAATAAACCTTCCTGAAATGTATAATGAATATATATTCCCTAAAAGGAGCAAAAATGAAAAAAAGGTCAATATTTCTCCTCCTGAGCTTTGCAGTTATTGCAATTCTTTTCGCCTTCCTGTTTCGAAAACCCGCCGGCGAGTATTTTACTCTGAAAAAAACTGATGTGGACTATAAGATACTGGCCAGTTGCACGGTGAGCTTTCCTGATCTCTATGAAATGGCGGCCAAGACAGAAATGGATGTAAAAAAAATACCGGTGGGCGAGGGGCAGCAGGTAAAGAGAGGCGCGCTGCTCATTCAGGCGGATGACTTTAAGGAAGCACAGAATCTTACCATTGCCGTGAATAATTATGAAAATACAAAATTAAAATTAAAAAATTCAAAGGAAGAAACCTATCCCCGGCTCAAAGAACAGCTGAACGACGACAGCGCGGTGCTCGCAGACGCGAAAAATCAGTTTGACCGCGTCAAGATACTTTTTGACGGCGGAGCAGTTTCTAAAGCAGAACTGGAAAATACGAAAACAAAATATGACGCAGTCCAGGCCAGATATAATCAAACCAAGCTCCAGCTGGACTCCTATTCCAAAAGCGGAGCGGCGGCGGAACTGATAAACCAGCTGAATATCCTGAACGCCCAGATGGAACTTGCCCGGCGCTCGGTCCAGGAAAAACAAATTACCGCACCCTACGACTGCACGGTAATAAAAATCGATGTAAGGGAAGGGGAGACGGTTGCGGCGGGAAAAAAAGCTTTAACGATATTGGAAAAAAAGGCCTGGGTACTTGAGACCAATGTGGACCAGAAGGAAGTGAGTTTTCTGGAAACCGGACTGCCTTGCTATATAATCTTTGACGCCTATCCGTCAGAAAAGGTAAAGGCCGATGTCAGTCTGGTCTGTTCCACCATAGACGGCGCCAAGGGGACCTGTAATCTTAAACTCCAGATAAAAGAGGATAAAGCGTTCATTAAACACGGGATGACCGGTAACGCGGAAATTTCCGGAAAAAAAATAGAAAATGTTAATGTGAATGTGCTGGCACTGCCTTCCAAGTATCTGCTCCGGGAAAAAGAAGGTAATTTTGTACTGGTATATAAAGATAAAAAAGCGGAAAAAACAGCCGTTGAATTTACGCCTATCGGGGAAAAATGGGTTGGTGTGAAAAATCTTCCGGAAGGTACAAAGGTCGTACTGCCAAAATGAGCCGCCAAAAAAACCGTTATGAATTTATGATAGCGCTCCGCTTCCTGCTTAAAGGCCGGGGGCAAACCGTGCTTATTGTGCTCGGTATCGCCATCGGCGTAGCCGTCCAGTTCTTTCTTGCCTCTCTGATCGGCGGGCTCCAGATAAGTTTGATAGACCGCACGGTCGGGTCGGCTCCTCACATAAATATTCTCCCGGCGGACAGGATAGCCAAGGCCATTAACGGCGGTAAAAACTTGAGTGATAACCGGAAGGTGCTCTACGAAGAAAGGACCGAGATTTACTCCTGGCAGCAGTATGTACGTGAACTAAAACTGGATTCAAGGATACTTTACGCGGCGCCCGCGGCGAACGGCTCGGGCTTTATAGAAAGGGGTACTTCAGTGGTGCCCGTTATGGTAAAAGGTCTTACTGCGCCTGATGGTTTGGATATATACAAAATAAGAAAGAAAACCCTGTCCGGAAATTCTGAACTTTCCTCTGACTCCGCGCTTTTAGGCAAGGGTATCGCGGACCGGTTGACGCTCGCAGTGGGAGACAAATTCTTTTTAAGGAATAATAAAGGGGACCAAATGTTTCTGCGGGTCGGCGGTATCTTTGACCTCGGCGCAGCGGCGGGAAACGACCTCGTCATAATCTCCATGGATATGGTGCGTAGTTTTTTTGGTATTGAGGGCATCTCGGTAATCGAGGTCCAGGTCAAGGATGTTTTTGCGGCAGAAAAGATCTCAAAAGAATATGCCCGGCAGTATGACCGGGTCAAACTGGAATCCTGGCAGGAAAAAAACCGTGAGCTCCTGACCGCTTTAAGATCCCAGAGTTCTTCTTCCGACACTATTCAGTTCTTTGTCATCATAAGTATCTCCCTCGGCATCGCCAGCGTGCTCGGTATTGCTGCGGTGCAAAAACAAAGACAGCTGGGAATCTTAAAAGCCATGGGCACGACCGACCGCAGCGCTTCAAAAATATTTGTCATCCAGGGCTTTCTGCTGGGTAGTCTCGGTTCTGTGCTGGGGGTCTTCTTTGGTTTGCTTTTGGCGTATGGTTTTGTTGCCGGGACCGGGGTCAATTTCGGGTTTGAAATAAATTCCCGCACCCTCGTAACTCCGTTGGTTCTCGCGATGCTGGCTTCGGTGGTGGCGTCAACTATCCCTGCAAGAAGGGCTGCGAAACTGTCACCGATAGAGGTGATTAGAAATGGCTGATATTGTTCTTAAAACCAATAATTTAAATAAAACTTATACAGGCAAGGTAAACACCCCGGTGCTTTTTGATATTAATATAAATATAGAGCGGGGAAGTTTTACCGCGCTTATCGGTCCCTCCGGCTCGGGTAAAAGCACGCTCCTAAATTGTTTGGGTCTGCTAGATCCCCAGACGTCGGGAGAGATAGTTTTTGACGGCAAAAGCATTACTTCCCAAAATGTAAACGAATTGGCAGGATTTCGTAACGCTAATATCGGCTTTATTTTTCAATTCCACTATCTGTTGCCGGAATTCACCGCCTACGAGAATATTCTTCTGCCTTTCTGGATCCGGAGCGGAAAGCCCACGCCGGAAATAGAAAAAGAGGCTCAGCGCATAATGGACCGCATAGGTGTTTTAAAACTTAAAAACAAATATATCTCCGAAATCTCCGGAGGTCAGCAGCAGCGTGTTTCCATTGCCCGGGCTCTTATCAATAAACCAAAACTTATTTTTGCCGATGAACCGACCGGTAATCTGGACCGGGAGAGCGGGTCGGCGGTGCTTAAACTTATGGCAGAACTGAACCATGAAAATAATATTACCCTGGTTATGGTGACTCACGACAGGGAGGTTGCCCTGAAAGCCGATCATATATATGAACTGGTGGACGGAAAAATCTGCAAATATCTGGATTTAAAAAAGATTGGGAAAACAGAAGCTGCAAAAGCCATAGAAGAACAATCCTGCGAAATAGAGTAAGTACAGTATAGATTACGTAAACTCCTTTCATTTGAAAAGTTTTTTGTTCACACGAGGAAAAGACAGTTAAATGAATGCGTTAAGCCGGCTTTCACTTAACTGTTGCCAAAACAAATAATAAGTTTTATAATACAAAAGGTTTTTTACGCTTTTAAAGGAGAGGTGAAATTGGTTCCGCAAGAAAAAGACAAAATAGACAGATATTTTGTATTCTCTGTTTTTATTTTTGTGAGTATTCTTATTGCTCTTGGAGGGTATTTATTCTATGGGCAGGAGCGTTCCCGGACCCTGTTCCAGCAAAAATCAGTTCTTTACGCAATTTCAAACCTTAAAGTCCAACAAATGAAAACCTGGAACAAGGAAAAAAATTCCTACGCTGAAATAATTATGGCGGGCTCGGCAAATATAAATTATATCAGGAATTATTTGGCGGACAGGTTTGACAAAAGCCTTGAAAAATTAATAATTGAGCGTCTTGAATCCTACCGTGTTTTTGGAAACTTTAAAGGAGTTCTTCTTTTTGACCCTCAAGGCAACAGGATACTTGAGAGTGGAGCAACTAAACATCCAATTGATCAGGGGCTCAGACTGAAAATTAAAGAGTGCGCAAAGAAGTCGGAGATTCAATTTTTAGATATCTATGCCGAACAGGAAACAGGCAAACTTCATATGGGCTTTCTTGTTCCGCTTAAATACCGGGTAACAAAAAAAGAGGAAGTGGTTGCAGTAGTGCTTTTTGATGAAGAGCCGGATCTTTTTCTCTTTCCTTTAATCCAGACCTGGCCGATACCCAGCGCTTCTTCCGAAACCCTTCTGGTAAGAAAAGAAGGCGGAGAAATTGTTTTCGTGAATGAGTTAAGGCATAAAAAAAACACTGCGTTAAAATTAAGATATCCCTTGGAGCGGACTGATATCCCTGCCGTCAGGGCCGTACTGGGAAAAGAAACGTATTTTGAAGGTGCGGACTACCGGGGTGTCAGAGTTGTTTCAGTTTTAAGAAAGGTTGAGGGAACTCCCTGGTTTTTAGTCGCAAAAACAGATATAGAAGAGCTTGAAAAACCCTTGAAAAAAAGACTCTTTGAGATAACTTTCGGTATTATCGGTTTTATATTGCTTTTTGGCGCAGGTCTGTCCTTCTATTGGCTGCAGCAGAAAAACAACTGGCTAAAGAGAATGTATGAATACGAAGCCAAACAAAAGGCTATTACCAAACATTTTGAATTTATCACAAAATACGCAAATGATGTTATCCTTCTGGCCGATGAAAACTTGAATATTGTTTTTGCGAATGAAAAAGCCTCAGAAATATATGGTTATTCCGTGGAAGAGTTTATGCAGCTTAAAGTGACAGATTTGCGTTCTGAGTTTAGGACGGAATTTCCGGTCCGGGAAATAAAAGAGACTTTTAAGGAAGGTCTTACTGTTGAGCTGGTCCACAAAAAGAAAGACGGTGCGCTGTTTACTATTGAAGGTAGCGGCCGGATAATAGATATTGAAGGCAAAATATATTACCAGACAATAATAAGGGATATTACTGAGAGAAAAAAGTACGAAGCAAACATGAAAAAAAACGAAGAAAAATACCGGGCTCTTTTTGAAAATGCCAATGATGCCATCTTCCTTGTCGATGCGGATACCGGAATAATTGTTGACGCTAATAAACACGCAGAAATACTTCTGGGTAGAAACAGAGACGAGTTAATAGGCTTGAACAGGGCGCTTATTCATCCTAAAGAAGAATTTGATTTTTATGAAGCACAGTTTAAAAGTCACGGGAAAAAGGGAAGTGTTATTGAAGAAGGTGTTGTGGTCAAAAAAGACGGCAGCCGCGTTTTTGTCCAAATAAGCGCTTCTTTGATAGACGTTGAAGGAAAAAAACTGCTTCAGGGCGTGTTTCATGATATTACTAAAAGAAAAGTAATTGAAAAGGAAAAAGAGCAGCTTATGACACGGCTCTCGCAGGGCGAAAAAATGTCTGCAGTCGGACAGGTCGCTGCCGGAGTGGCCCACGAGATAAATAATCCCATGACCTCCATTCTGGGATTCACCCAGATATTGCTCCGCGGGCATAAAGAAGGGGATCCGGAATTTGATATGCTCCGGATGGTGGAAACCTCTGCGCTCAGATGCAAAGATATTGTTTCCCAACTGCTGACCTTTTCCAACTCCAAAAACAGCGGGGTTGCGGCTGTGGATGTGAATATTTTGCTTGATAAGGTTCTTGCCCTTACGAACAGTTATTTTAAGATAAGTAATATTTATGTGACTAAAGAATATACGAAAGACCTCGTCCCGGCTCTTGCTTCCCAGCAACTGGACCAGGTCTTTATGAGTATTCTCACGAACGCCCGGGATGCTATGCCCGAAGGCGGAGAACTGTTAATTAAGACCCGCAAAGATAAAAACAAAGTAATTGTGGAATTCAAGGATACAGGGACAGGGGTTTCAAAAGAGGATCTTAAAAAACTATTTACGCCTTTTTATACGACGAAATCAGCAGGGCGGGGTACCGGCTTAGGACTCGCCATTGTCAAAAAAATACTGGATGAAATGAACGGTGAAATAAAAATAGAGAGCGAAATCAAAAAAGGAGCTACCGTTATTATCTCCTTGCCCGTCAAAACCGCGAATTAGGAACAAAAACCTGCCCTAAATTGTCCTATAAGTCCTACTGAAATTACAATAATTAGTTGCCATTGCTAACTATATTTGATAGAATTACAATTATGAAAAGAGCTATAGGAACGATAATTATTGAGCTTTTACCTTCTGTGACCCGGGAGATTTACGCCAGTATGCGGTCTCTGGCCCAACCCGAGTTAACGGTTTTTCAATTTCGTATCCTTAAGAAACTATTTTTAAGTCCCGGAACAAATAATGAGCTGGCGCAATGGGCGGGAATCAACAAGGCCACTATGTCCCGGGCCCTGGCCACTCTGGAAAAAAGAGGTTTAATAGAAAGAAAGACGGATGAAAAAGACCGGCGCGGTAATTATATTTATCTTACGCCTCTGGGAAAAATCAGGTTTAAGACCATAAGAAAAATAGTCGGCGCTATGATCTCAAAAAAAGCGGAGCGCATAAACATGCGCAAGCAAAAAGAACTTATAAAAGGGCTCGAAGTACTCAAGGAGGTATTTAATAAATGAAAAAAAGCTTTCTTGCTTTTGTTATTACGCTTCTCCTCTCTTCTTTATTTACCGGGGAAAATATTAAATTTGACACAGCTTACCGGGCTGCTGTTTTAAAAACAGAATTTGGCGCCCTGCAGGAAGAGCAGAACAAACAGGCGGCGGCGCTTGTCGAACAGGCCGGTGCATATTTACTGCCCCAGTTTTCTTTGAAAGGCGGTTATTCCCTTCAGCAGTCCGGCAGCGGCTCCGTCGATGCCTTGACTACGGCTCTAAATTTAAATCAAGTCCTTTATAACGGCGGGCAATTGTCTTCTGCGCTGGAAAAACTTAAAGCCCTGCAAAGAGTAAAGGGATTTCAACTGGCGGCAGCAAAACTGGAACTCTATGCTTCCGTGGCGGGCAGTTTCTACGCCGTTTTAGCTGCGGAAAAAGACCGGTTTAATACCGAAACGGTCATAAAGCAAACCAAGGAAATGCTTGCAGAACTGGAGAGAAGAAAAGCCATAGGCAAAACCAAATACAGCGAGGTTTTGATGGCTCAAGTCCAACTGGCTTCTCTGGAAGCAGAACTGGAAGGCATAACAAGGAATATTCTTTCCTCGCGCGAGGAATTTGCCTTACTTACCGGGCTTCCGAGAGACAGCGTCCTCGAAGAAGAAAATAAAGCTGAATTGAAAATTGAAGGGTTGGAATATTACCTCTTGGCTTCAAAAAAAAGGCCGAATCTTGCGGCTTTGCAGGCGGAACTGGACGCTTTGAATTATGAAAGTAAAGTTCAGGCTTCTTACGGTCTTCCCGCCTTATCTTTAAACGGAAATTATTATCCTTACAGAACGGGTTCCTCTTCAGGAATCAATTGGGATGCGGGTTTAACTTTGAATTTCAGGCTCTTTGACTGGGGCTCTGCCGGCGCGGGTTTGCAGGAAGCGCAAAGCAAGGAGAAAGAGTCCGGGCTTAACCTGTCCTTGAAAAAAAGAGAGGCAGAAAAGGAAGTCAGGACCGCTTACGGTAGTTTACAAAGCCTCCTTCTGCAGATTAAAAAACTTGAATTAGCCGTGGAACTTTCTGAGAAAAACTACCTTGAACAAAAGAAGGATTATGATTTCAGTCTCGTGACAAATCTTGAAGTACTGCAGGCTCTGAACTCTCTGCAGAGCTCCAAAAAAGCTCTGGACCGCTGCAGGCTTGAGGCCTTAAAGGCCCGGGCTGAGCTGCTCGCAGTCTGTAATTTGGCGGAAATTAATTAATAAGCGCTTTAATCAGGAATAAAAATATTCAATTTGCCGGGAGGAAGTAGTGACAATTTCAGAGATTTCCATAAAAAACCACGTATTTGCCTGGATGCTCATGGGCGCGCTTATAATATTTGGAGGCATTTGTTTTACCAGAATGGGTGTTAGTCAGCTGCCCAATGTGGACTCGCCTACCGTTAATATCAGTATCAGCTTGCCCGGTGCGGCGCCCGAGATAATGGAACTTACGGTCGTAGATATGGTAGAAGACGCACTTACCGGAGTTCAGGGCATAAAATCTATGGCCTCTTCCTCCCGGACAGGTAATGCTAATATTTCCGTGGAATTTGATTTAAACAAGGACGTAAATGTCGCAGTGGCAGAAATACAAACGGCTATTACAAGAATACAAAGAAGGCTTCCTGCCGGTATCGAGCCGCCTTCAATAAGGAAGAGTAATCCGGACAGCCAGCCGATACTTTGGCTCTCGGTTTCTTCTGACAGTATGCCGCCTGCGGAGCTGATGAAGTTGGTCAGGTATACCATTCAGGACCGGTTTACAACGGTTTCCGGAGTCGGGGATATTATGGTCGGCGGTTTTGCGGAACCCAATCTCAGGGTCTGGCTGGATAAGAAAAAGATGGCAAATTTTCAGCTTACGGCTTCAGATATTATTTCCACCATACAAAAAGAGCATGATGAACAACCCGGCGGGAGAATTGAAACGACGGATAAAGAGCTGAATATTAGAACTAAGGGCGAAGCGGAAACGGTCTCGGATTTTGGCGAGATAACCATAAATACCAGAGGCGGCAAACCCAATTATGTGCCGGTGGCGCTGAGTGAAGTTGCGAAAATCGAAAAAGGTACGGAAGATATAAGAAGCATGTCCAGAGCCGGCGGAAAATTTGCCATTGGCATAGGCATAATGAAACAGCCCGGAACCAACTCTGTTGAAGTCGGCCGGGAAGTAAAAAAGCGTATAAAAGAAATTGCTGCAACGCTTCCCAAAAACGTTGAGATAGGCGTAAGATTTGACCTTACCACCTTTGTGGAAGAGTCCGTAAAAGAGCTTTATTTTACACTACTGCTTGCGGGTTTGTTGACTTCCCTGGTTTGCTGGCTTTTTCTCGGTTCCTGGACGGCAACCTTAAATATTATTTTGGCAATCCCGACTTCAATTATCGGTACTTTTATGGCGCTCTATGCGCTGGGATATACTTTAAATACTTTTACTCTTCTTGGTCTGTCTTTGGCAATCGGTATCGTAGTGGATGACGCTATTATGGTTTTGGAAAATATTGTGCGGCACAGGGAAAAAGGTCAGGCGCGGGTTCCGGCCGCCTTGCAGGGGTCTAAAGAAATAACTTTTGCGGCCATAGCAGCCACGGCAGCAATTATTGCAATCTTCCTGCCGGTTGCTTTTATGGAAGGTGTGATTGGCAGATATTTTCTGCAGTTTGGTGTGACACTTTCTGTAGCGGTGCTTTTCTCTCTGCTGGAAGCTTTAACCTTGACGCCTATGCGGTGTTCGAGATTTTTGGATGTTAAGGAAAGATCGACGAAGCTGGGTCAGGGTGTAGATGCGACTTTCAAAAAGGGCGCTGAACTCTATAAAAAAATGATACCTTTTACTATAAACCGGCCCTATCTTGTTGTTATCCTGGCCTCCATATTTTTTGTTGCCACGCTCGGCCTGGGTCTGACGCAGCTGCCCCGGGAAATGATGCCGTCGCAGGATCAAAGCCGGCTTATGCTTAGTCTTAGAACTCCGGTGGGCTCTTCTCTTGCGCTTATGGATGAGAAGACCCTCGAAGTTGAAAAGTATTTGAATTCAAAGAGCGAGGTGGAAAGCATCTTTACTTCTGTAGGCGGCGGGTCCAGTGTTAACAGCGCGCAGATCATGATCAATATGAAGCCGAAGACCAAACGAAAGCTTTCCGCACAGAAGTTCATGGAAGTAATAAGAACGGAGACCAAAGAGATTAAGGGAGTCAGGGTGATAGTGCAGGATCCTTCTCTTTCTTTCTCTTCCGGCGGGCATGGAGGCGGTAAACCTGTTTCATTTTCCATCCGGGGTCCCGAGTGGGAAAAACTGGTAGAGTATTCGGAAAAAATCATGGTGGAGATGGAGAAATCAAAAAAGATGGTGGATATTGATACAAACTACCAGTCCGGAATGCCAGAGCTGGAGATAATTCCTGACCGGGTGAAAGCCAGAGACCGCGGTATCGATGTTGCTCAGATTACGGACACCGTCAATGTTATGATGGCGGGTAGCGCAGTAGGCAAATATTCTGACAGCGGAAGAAGATATGATATTCGGGTGAGTTTACCCGTGTCGGAAAGATCCTCTGCTGAATCCATTAAAACGCTGCTGGTCAGAAATAACCGGGGTGAACTCATTCCGATAGCGGATGTGGTGAAAATTAATCAGAAAAAAGGTCTCCAGTCCATATCCAGGGAAGACCGGCAGAGGGCAATAAGCGTAAATGCTAATGTGGCTCCGGGAAGCTCCCAGCAGGAAGCCATAAATGCGATGTATCAGATAGCAAAGAATATTCTTCCTGAAGGTTATGCGGCGGTACCGTCCGGCAGTACCAAAACTTACGGGGAATCTTTTACCGGACTAGCGGTTGCCCTGATACTCGGTATTCTTGTTGCTTATATGGTGCTGGCTTCCCAGTTTAACAGTTTCTCGCAACCGGTCACAATTTTAATGGCGCTGCCGTTCTCCGTTTCAGGCGCGTTCATAGGACTTTATATTTTTGGACAATCTTTAAATATCTTCAGCATGATAGGTTTGATTTTACTTATGGGTATTGTAAAGAAAAATTCTATTTTACTTGTGGAATTTACCAATCAGATGCGGGAGAGGGGTCTTTCGGTGCGCGAGGCACTCATTGAGGCCTGTCCTATCCGTCTGCGTCCTATTTTGATGACTTCTATCGCCACTATCGCGGCCGCTGTTCCTGCCGCGCTTGCCTGGGGTCCCGGAGCGGAAACGAGAATACCGATGTCCATTGCCGTGATATTTGGAGTTGTAGTTTCGACGGTGCTCACGTTGTTTGTGGTCCCGTCTTTTTATATAATACTGGATAAGTGGTTTCCCGGGGAAAATAAAAAACAAAAAATAACAGCAAAAAACACTGTTAAGTAGCAGTGTACAAGTATTAAATGCCACTTGACAGATAACGGGAGATATTGTATAATAATTACATGATGAACATCGTCGGAATAAATATAAGAAAACTGCGCGAAGAAAAAAGAATCAAGCTCCGCGAATTTGCGAGAAGTTTGAATCTGAGCGCCAGTTTTATTTCGCAGGTGGAGATGGGGAAGGCCTCGCCTTCGCTTTCCACGCTAAAAGGTATTGCCGACAAACTTTCCACCACGGTAGGCGATCTCATAGGTGAAGGCCAGAAATTTTCTGCAGAACCTATCACCCGGGAAGCAGAACGGAAAAACCTGCAGGGTCTTGAAAAAGGCGTAAGCATGTATCTCCTTACCTCTCCGGATAATAATAAAATGATGCAGCCTATTTTATTCAAAATGAATAAGAACGCAAGTTCCGGCGGTACCAATTACACACATTTCGGTCAGGAATTTGTAATGGTACTGAAAGGCGAGATAGAAATAAAATTGAACTCCAGTTTTTACAATCTTAAAAAGGGCGACAGCATTTACTTTAATTCAAAAACACCGCATTCCTTCAGAAATATCGGAAACGGTGAGGCCGAGGCCGTCTGGGTTATTACCCCGGCATCTTTTTAATTTTTTTTGCCCAAATGGTTAACATATACTTAAAAGTGTTAAGCCATACAAAACAGGAGGATTTATGAAGGAAATACTTAGAGAAAGGCTGGGAGGGTTGAAGGGTTCCATGGAAGTATTCTGGGACAAGCTGGGGGAATTTGAACAGGATAATACAGACTTAAATGGTTTTGAAAAATTTATTTCCGGAGAAATGAAAGACAAAGGGTATGATGTCGTGTCTTCCGATAAAGCCGGAAATGTTATAGGCATTATCAAAGGGAATAAAGATGACGGCGATATAGTCATCATCTCGCATTTTGATATTCCGGAGAAAACGGGCGGCAGGTCAGGTTTTAAGAACGGTATAACTTCCGGACTTTTTGCCGGCACCCTTTTAAAAAATGCGCTGGCTCCGCTTACCGGCAATATTGTGTTTTGCTGTATCCCGAACATAAATTCCAGTGAAGCCCGGGTGGAATATCTCTTCAATGAAACGCTTAAGCACCGGAAGGACAAAATAAAAAGCGTGCTCCTCTGCGAGCCGACCGGCCTCAATGTCTATCTTGGCCACAAAGGCAGGATGGAATATGAGATACAGATAACCGGGGATTTTGCCGGGCAGGCCTCAGAAAATAAAATGCATATGGCGTTCCCGCTGGTCAATGAACTCTACAAAGTTTCCGAAAAACTTCCTTTAAGCACCACTCTCGGAAAATCAAAACTTTCCGTCAGCGATGTGAGCTATACCAAAAACGACTCGGGCGCCAAGGAAATAAAATTTACCGTGGACCGCGTTTTTGTGCCTGAAGAGGACCACAATGCTATTCTCAAGAGAGCCAAATCCATCGCCGAGGATGTCTATTCCAAAAATGAAAAATTCCTGGTCAATACGGCCGTAGCGGTTGAAAATGTGACCGTAAACAGCGGGCTCGAACTTAAAGTTGAAAAGAAATATGATCCCTGGGTTATGGATGTTATGCATCCTTTTGTCAGGAAATCGCTGGAAGCGCTTAATGAAATAGAGTTAAAACCGACTACCGGCTACTGGCAGAACTCCTTTACCTTTGGTTCCTATACCTACGGCAAGCTCAAACTGCCTACCCTCGGTTTTGGTGCCGGCAATGAAGAAAGCGTGAAAGGTGAGGACCGGGCGGAACATCTTAAAGCCCTGGAAGCCGCCGTTCTCGGTACTGCGTGGATAGCCTACAGAAATATCGGTATGCCTTCTTTCGGGTGGACTTCTGATGAAATCTGACGCAAAAATAAATATCCTGGTCTTTAATCCGGGAAGTTCTTCCGTAAAATACCGGCTGATAGAAATGCCGGGAGAAAAGGACCTTATCTTCGGCGAAGCTGAAAGGGTGGGAATCAAGACCCAGGGTGCTTCTTTCATCACGCATATTGTGCTGGGTGAAAAAAGAATAATTAAAGCGGATATGCCGGACCATAGCACCGCTTTCAAAAGTATCATGGATGTTATTGCGGCAGACGCAGAAAAAGACAGCCGGCTTAAGATAGGGGCTATTGCGCACCGGTTCGTGCATCCGGGAAATCTTTACGATAAAACCACCCGGCTTGAGGACAGTGACTTAAAAAAGTTGAAAACAACTTTTGACCTGGCCCCGATTCACAATCCGGTCTCGCATTCTTTTATGGAGATGTGCCGGGACTACTCAAAGGAGATTCCGCAGTACGCCGTTTTTGATACGGCTTTTCACGCACAAATTCCGCCGGAAAATTATACCTACGCGCTTCCTGCAAAGCTGGCTAAAGAATATGGTATCCGCAGGGTCGGTTTTCACGGAATTTCACATAAATTTGTAACTGGTGAAGCCTGCCGGTTCTTAAAAAGAGAATACCCGCTCCAAAAAATTATCAGCTGTCATCTCGGGACGGGGGGCGCCAGTCTCTGCGCCGTAAAGGACGGTCATTCCATAAATAACACTATGGGGTTGACCCCGCTGGAAGGGCTCATTATGAACACCCGAAGCGGGGATATTGATACCGCAGTGTTGTTTCGTCTTATTGAAAGCGAAGACCTTACCTTAAAGCAGGCGGATGAGATTTTAAATAAAAAAAGCGGGGTGCTCGGTATTTTTGGTTCCTCTTCAGATTTGCGCGACGCCGTGAAACAGATGGAACACGACAAAAATGCTGCTTTTGCGTTCAATATGTTCATAAGAAGGATAAAAAAATATATTGGTTTCTATTCCCTGCTTTTGAAAAAAGCCGATATTTTGATCTTCACCGATTCTCTCGGCGTAGCCGTCCCTCTTGTAAGGGAAAAGATCTGTGAAGAGATGGAAGTCTTCGGTTTTAAAATTGATAAAAAGAAAAATAACAGTTATGAATCGGGCATTATGGATATTTCTTCGGAAAAATCGGAAGCGCGTATCCTTGTGCTCCCGACCAATGAAGAAATAATGATAGCCCGGGAAGCCTATGGAGCGCACAAATGAAACTAGTAGTCGAGATAGGAGCAAGCAGTTTAAATATTACGGCCTTCGGTAAGGCAGGACAAAAAGAAGGGAAGGTTGTGGTCCTCAAGCACGAAGCTGCGCTGGATAAAAATAAAAATTTATTTGAGAGTTTAGCCCTGAAAGGTCTTGATACAAAGAGTGTTTCAGCGGTTGCGATAATTCTTCTTTTTGGCCCGGAAAAGACAAAAAATCCGGAGCTGTTAAAAGAGAGTATTATTGAAAAGCTGGAACCTCTGGCGGATAAGTACCCTTCCTATATCCCCTTTGCTGCGGCGGTCTTAAAGAAGCTGCTCAAAGAAAAGAATAAAATTCCGGTTTATGTTTATTCGGATACTTCTTTTTTTGCAGGACTGCCGGAAGAAGAACTCTATTATGCTATACCGAAGAGCAGTTCGGAAAAGAGCCAACTAAAGAAATCCGGCTATCACGGTATCTATCATGAATATGCCGCAGGCCTGGCAGGAAAGAACAAAAAAGTAATTTCCGTAGTGCTGGACAAAAAAACCACGGTTTGCGGCGCCGCAAACAGCACTCCGGTGACCGTGAGTCTCGGTTCTACGCCGCTTGAAGGTGTAATGTCCTTGACCTCTTCAGGTGATCTGGATCCGGGGGCGGTATTTTATATTATGAAAAAGGCCGGTTACTCCATCTACAAGATGGATGAGATACTTAAGAAAGAAAGCGGTTTTCTGGGCGTTACCGGCTACCGAATGGAAATGGCAGAGCTGGCAAAACTTGCCGGTAAAGATGAAAAAGTCAAACTGGCTTTCAATATTTATAAAAACCAGATACTAAAATACATAGGCGGGGCGCTGGCGATATTGCCCGGTGCCGATGCTCTGGTTTTTTCCGGTGCCGAAGTAAATTCTCTGGAAGGACTGATTTATGATCTGTTAAAACAGATGAATTTTCTGGGTATTCACTTGGAAGAATTGCCCTGGAAGAATAGCGCAGCCCTAACGGAAGTAAGCAGAACGGATTCCAAGGTAAAGGTCTTTGTAAACAACAAAAGAATGACCGATATTGTCTTTGAGGAAATGCCTGCCGGGAAATAACAAAAAAACAAAATGTGGAAACGCCGACTTGAGTTTTCTTAAGCCGGCGTTTTTGTTTTGCGCATAAAATACTTGTTAAGTTTTACTTGTTGATGTTATAATTGCTTGTTATAAAAGTCTTTTTATGGAGGCTTTATGCTTAAAAGGTCACTTTTGTTTCTTCTTGCCTTAAGCGTCTTCCTGCCTCAAAGTACTTTTTGTTCCAACGCCACACCTGACCAGGTCCTAGTGCTTTATGAAAAAACCTGGCTGGACACGGACAGCAACGGAAAATCCGATTCGCTCGATGTTGCAGAGTATTACATGACACAGCGGGGTATCCCGGCGGGTAATATTCTGGAAATAAATACCGCCATAGCAGGTACCTATAGTATAGATCTTTCCTTGACGGATTATGAAACGATGATTGCCGCCCCTGTTAGGAACTGGCTGGATACCAACTTAAAGAAAGATAAAATATTTTATATTGTTATGTGTCTTGGTATGAGATACAAAATAAACGGTTCTTCCGGAGGTCCCAGCATAGATGCCTTGCTGACTGACCCCTATACCCCTATAGACGGGGTCAACCGCTCCGGTATGTTTGGCATAAGCCCGGTGAGAGAAGTTACCTTTGAAAGGACTTCAAACTCGCATATCTGGTCAGGAAGGGCGGCACTTACTCCCTACTATCTTGTTTGCAGGCTGGACGGACCCTCTCTGGCTATAGCAAAAGGACTTGTTGATAAAGCGATACAGGCGGAGAAAAACAATCTTGGCAAATACCATCCTTACCTTGCGTATGTGGACTATGGCTCTCCACATGTGGTCCAATTTCAAGATGACTGTTTGAAACCGAACCCGGCTATCTTTCAGTCTGCCGGCTGGATGTGCGTGAAGGAAGAAACCTCGGCGCTTTTTTCCTCACTGCCGAACTTTCTCTGGTATTCCGGCTCCTATGCGCATACTTTTACCGGGACTTTTGATTTTAGACCTGGCGCAGTAGCTATACATATGGAATCTATGGTTGCCTTTGATTTCAGAAACAGAAATTCCTTACCTCTTACCCAGCAGACATGGTGTGCCGGATTTTTAAATAGCGGTGTTACGGCCACTGTCGGAACAATTGATGAACCTTACCTGAGCGGAGTGCTGGAGCAAAATATTTTCTTTGACCGTTTTGTCAGCCCAAAATATAAATTTAACTTTGCGAATGCGGCTTACGCCGCCAATGCTTATGATCCCTCTTCCTCAGCGGACTGGATGATGATCATGATAGGCGACCCTTTATACTGCATCTATAATTCTCCGGAAGAGGCCGCACAGGTGAATACCCCGAATCCTTTTGACCTGGTGAAAGTATATCCCCAGCCTTTCAAACCCTCTGCTTCCCTAACGGGCGGCGTGAGATGGGCGAACCTGCCTGTTGATGCCACGCTCGAGATATTTGACGGCTCCGGTAAACTGCTTAGAACAGTTAAAGAGGTCGATCAGGGAAACTCCACTATTATTGTCTGGGACGGGAAGGATGAGGCGGGAAACCTTCTGCCTACAGGAATTTATTACTACGGTCTGGGTAACGGCGCTGCCAGAAAAACAGGCAAGATCGCCTATGTCAGATAGAGAAGGAGAAAAATGCCGAAGAAAGGTTTTGATAATCAGAAATATTTAAGCGCGCAGACAAAAAAAATCCTTGAAAGGGTTGAAAAATTTAAAGGCAAACTTTATCTGGAATTCGGGGGAAAGCTCTGCTATGACTACCATGCCTCCCGGGTGCTTCCTGGGTACGACCCGAACGTAAAAGTGGAACTGCTTAAGGAACTCGGCGATAAAAAAGAGATTATCTACTGCGTTTCCGCCCGTGCTATCCAGGAAGGGAAGGTGCGCGGTGATTTTGGCCTTACCTATGACAATGTTACGCTTAAAACCATGGAAGATTTTGACAGAATGGGTCTGAAGATCTCCGCCGTTATCATTAATCTTTTCTCCGGAGAAAAAAAAGCCGTCACCTTTCAAAAACACCTGGAAAAGCTGGGCGTAAGAGTTTTCACCAGCCCCCTGATAGACGGCTATCCTTTTGATATTGACCGGGCGGTGAGTGAGGAAGGTTTTGGCAGGACCTCTTTTATTGAAACAAGTAAACCCATAATCATAGTTACCGGCGCCGGACCCAACAGCGGCAAAATGGCGACGGCTCTCGGCCAGGTCTGGCATCATTATCATAAAGGGGGGCAGGCGGGTTATGCGAAATTTGAAACTTTTCCCATCTGGAATTTACCGCTGAAACATCCTGTAAATGTGGCTTATGAATCTGCCACTGCGGATTTGGGTGATTTTAACATGGTGGATCCTTTCCATCTGACCCAGTACAACGTTACTTCCATTAACTATAACCGGGATGTGGAAAACTTCGGCATCCTGAAAAGAATGATAGACAAAATCGCCAAGAAGGGGGATGCGCTCTCCATGTATAATTCCCCTACGGATATGGGCGTGAATATGGCGAAGGAAGGCATTGTGGATGATGCGGCCGTAACGGAAGCCGCCCGCCAGGAGATAGTTTCCAGGTGGTTTAAATACAATAAAGAATTTGTTGCGGGCTCGGGCACGCGGGAAGCTTTAGAGAGAAGCGAGAAAATTATTAATGAAATGGGTTACAAGACCACGGACCGGAAAGTAGTACTGCCCGCGCGGGAAGCCGCTGAATCTGCGAAGCAAAAGAATCAGGGCAATAAAGGCATCTACTGCGGCGCGGCGCTGGAACTTTCGGGCGGGGAAATAATAAAGGCGCACAATTCACCCTTGATTCACGCTGAGTCCGCTATAATTATTAAGGCAATAAAAAAGCTCGCAGGTATCCCTGATGAAATCCACCTGCTGGCGCCATCGGTCCTGAATAATATCGGGGCCCTCAAAGGCGAGGTTTCGGGTGTGGATTCTCCTTCCCTAAACCTGGATGAGACGCTCATAGCCCTTTCGGTGAGTTCAGGTACGAATCCTCTTGCCGAAGCCGGCTTGAAAAAACTTAAACAGCTTAACGGCTGTGAAATGCATCTTACC
>Ga0265593_1000171_pt1 | contig 43275 bp, 36 predicted proteins | sample saktaG_8_FD_190136 | JGI IMG/M metagenome (GOLD analysis project Ga0265593, IMG submission 190136) | Saline water microbial communities from Sakinaw Lake, British Columbia, Canada - sak_2011_5_24_36m | ecosystem: Environmental > Aquatic > Non-marine Saline and Alkaline > Saline ... | reverse complement strand
AATCTATCACTCGGTCTATGCAGTGAAACCTTAACCTGAGGAACCGGATGCGGGAAATCCGCTCGTCCGGGTCTGTGGGGGAGCGGGGAGGCAACGAGCCGCTCTACCCGGAACGCGTGACGAAAAATCTTTACTCTGATACTTTATTACTCTGTCACTTTGTTACTTTCTTTCTTCCTCCGGACTCTTCCCAGCCGTCCGTATGCTGGCATTCAGTTCAAACCCCACAATCATACTGATGGAATTGATGTAGATCCACACAAGTACAATCATCAGCGTTCCCAGTGAACCATAAAGGGCGTTGTAACGGGAAAAATTATCAACGTAAAAATTGAATCCAAGGGTAGTGATCACTATCAGGATGGTCGCCAGCATGGAGCCTGCTGAAAAGAACCGGAATGATTTGTGTTTCGCGGGGGCAAGGTAATAAATAAAGGAGATGGCCATCAAAAGCAAACCAACGATGATCAGCCAGCGCAACAGTTCGAGAAGGAGGATCACCATGGCGCTGTTCTGAATAGCGTCTGGGAGGATCCATGATAAAAGTTCAGATCCGAAGGTGATCAGCCCGATGGCGACAATCAGTAAAATGCTGTTGATCAGGACGATGAGAATAGAGATCAGGTATTGCTTAAAACTGGAACGGGTTTCATGGGCATGATAGGTGTTATTGAAAGCCTCAATCAGGCTGTTTACACCATTTGTCGAAAAGTAAAGGGTTAGGACCAGGTTGAAGATCAGCAAGCTGCTTCTGGGGCGGGTTACAATATCAATGATGGTCTCTTTAACCGATTCGTAAGCCATTCTGGGCATAAAATCCTGTATAATTCCCAGTAACGATTGCTGAAAATTCTGGATGGGGATAAATGGTATGATGGTGAAAAGAAAAATCATGAAGGGGAAAATGGCCAGGAAAACAGAAAAAGAAATTGCCGCAGCACGAGAAGTAATGTAACCTTCCGTCAGGCCCCGGATGAAAAAAGTTGCAACATCAAAGAGTGGCACTCCATCAAAACCAGGCAGGGTGATTCGTTTTGAAACTTTTAGGATCCAGGCTACCGGGCCTAGTCCTGTCAGATGATCAAGGATGCGTTTTTTCACAGGTTTGCTTATTCACTTTTACTCGGCCTTAAGGCTCATGTCCAGGCTTTTTATCCGATGTGTCAAAGCCCCTATCGAAATATAATCCACGCCTGTTTCAGCATAGGCACGTACATTTTCCTCCGTAATCCCGCCGCTTGCTTCTGTTTCAAAACGGCCACCTATCCGCTTTATAGCTTCCTTCATCTGTTCGGGTGAAAAATTGTCGAGCATGATCCGGTCTACCTGTCCGAAATCAAGGACCTCCTGCAACTCTTTAAGGTTCCGGACTTCAATCTCAACCGGAAGATTTCTCCCGGTTTGCCTGAAATATTCATGCACGGCCTCAATGGCCTTCACAATCCCGCCTGTAAAATCGACATGGTTGTCTTTGATCATGATCATGTCAAAAAGGCCCATCCGGTGATTTTCTCCGCCTCCGGTTTTAACGGCATATTTTTCAAGAGCCCGCATCAATGGAGTGGTTTTGCGGGTATCCAATACTTTGGTTTTCAACCCTTCAAGTTTTCTGACAACCAGATTTGTGGCCGTGGCAATCCCGCTGAGCCGTTGCATGAAATTCAAAACCAGGCGTTCTGCCTTCAGGATGGAGGCTTTCCTTCCCCGTACTTCAAACACAATATCTCCCTTTTTTATGGAGGCGCCATCATATTGATAAATGTATAATTTCAATGCCGGATCCACTGCCTGAAATACCTTTTCCGCAATGATGACGCCACAAAGGATGCCATTATCCTTAACCAGTAACTTCGCCATGCCTTGCGCATCGGGCTTTATCGTTGCCAGAGTCGTGTGGTCTCCGTCGCCGAGGTCTTCAGCCAGCGCCAGATTAATAAGTTCGTCAATGGTCATCGAAAAGGTAAATTATCAATCATTAATTGTCCTGGACCTGTAATTGGTGCAACAAATTCTGGCCATTCACCGATTTGATCAGGAAATAGACCCGGAATACTTTTTTGCCAGTGTCGAGACTGCCAATTGAATAGTTTGAACCATCAGGGGAAGACCCTTGCCGTGTAATCTTAAAGCTTTTCACGGGGTTTTTTGAAAAGAACTCTTTCAAGATCTGTCCGGCCTGGGCTTTACTGTATGAATCATCATAACCCGGAAGTGTCAGATCGACCATCGAATTAAAGTATTTTGAAAGTTCAACTGAATTGCCTGATTGAATGGCAGAGGCAACCTGTGCTGCTGTTTCATCAGGCCCCGGATAAGCAATAAAACTCAGGCAGAGTAATGCCGGAATCAGCGATACAAAAAAATACATGGGTAAATTTCTCATCTGTCAATAATTTGATTTAATGGTCAGATCATGCATGGCATTTGTTTCACAAATTTATAAAAATTCGTCCGAATTTCTCATCTTTGTATCAGAATTATGAAAATCCGGCTCTTACTGATTGGAAAAACCGAGGAAGTTTACCTGAAAATGGGAATCCGTGAATATGAAACACGGATCAAACGGTATATTCCTTTTGAGATTTTAGAAATCCCCTCAATTAAAAATGCAGCGTCGCTTTCACAGGTTGAACAAACCCAGCATGAATCGGAAATGATGCGTAAATATATTCAGCCGGGCGATATTGTTGTATTCCTTGATGAACGAGGGAAAGAGATGAGGTCAGTTGAGTTTTCCTCTTTCCTGAACAAACAATTTATTTCAGGCGGCAAAACCCTTTTATTTGTCGTCGGCGGTCCTTTCGGATTTGACCCGGACTTTAAAAAGCAGGCCTCATATATACTATCCCTCTCAAAAATGACGTTCTCCCATCAGATGGTTCGTCTCTTCTTCACCGAACAGCTCTACAGGGCGCTCTCCATCTTGCGTGGAGAGTTGTACCATCATGAATGAAGCCCGGGATGCAAGATTGCTTTAACACTTTTTTAACGCAATGGTTAACAAATATTAACATCATTACTTGTTTTACAATTTTTTCATTTGATAAATTTGCACCCTCAAAATATCTAGACCATGGTTGAAACCGACATCAAAGAATTAAACGAACGGATCCAGAAAGAAAGTGCATTCGTCGATATGGTAACGATGGAAATGCACAAAGTCATCATCGGCCAGAAACAGATGATCGAACGCCTGATGATCGGATTGCTGGCCAATGGCCACATTCTGCTCGAAGGTGTTCCAGGGTTGGCAAAAACCCTCGCAATTAAATCATTGGCTAATTGCATTGATGCGAAATTCAGTCGCATCCAGTTTACGCCCGATCTGTTGCCTGCCGACCTTTTGGGCACCCTGATCTACAGTCAGAAAAAGGAGGAGTTCAAAGTTCGCAAGGGCCCAATTTTCGCCAATTTCATACTGGCCGACGAAATAAACCGCAGTCCGGCCAAGGTTCAGAGTGCCTTGCTCGAAGCCATGCAGGAGCGTCAGGTAACCATCGGTGATGAAACTTTTATTTTACCGGAACCCTTTCTGGTACTTGCAACGGAGAACCCGATTGAACAGGAGGGAACCTATCCGTTACCCGAAGCACAGGTTGACCGTTTTATGCTCAAGGTAGTGATCGGTTACCCGGATAAAAAGGAAGAAAAGTTAATTATCCGCCAGAATATTGGGAATGAAACATTCAAAACAAGCCCGATCATTAAAATGGAGGATATCATGCGTGCAAGGTCAATCACCCGTGAAGTTTACCTCGATGAAAAAATAGAGAATTACATTACGGATATTGTCTTTGCAAGCCGTTTCCCCGCCGATTATAAACTGAAAAAATTCGTCGGGCTTATCAGCTACGGCGGATCCCCACGCGCCAGTATCTACCTGGCCCTGGCAGCAAAGGCGTATGCCTTTATCAAACGGCGAGGCTACGTTATCCCCGAGGATATCCGTGCCATCGCACATGATGTTCTCAGGCACCGCATCGGGTTAACCTATGAGGCTGAAGCCGAAAACATCACAACAGAAGATATTATCAATGAGATCCTGAATACAGTTGAAGTTCCCTAAGATTAGATTTTTCTGTTTCAGTTTTTCCCATTCACCCTATTTGATTTAGATGGATTCCGCTGAGCTTTTTAAAAAGGTACGTAAAATAGAGATCAAAACCCGTGGACTGAGCAATCAGATTTTCTCGGGGCAGTACCACTCTGTGTTCAAGGGACGTGGAATGGCTTTCTCTGAAGTTCGGGAGTACCAGCATGGCGATGATATCCGCAACATCGACTGGAATGTCACCGCCCGTTTCAACCATCCGTACATCAAAATTTTTGATGAAGAACGTGAATTGACGGTCATGCTGCTCATCGATGTGAGTGCTTCAAACCAGTTCGGCACGCAAAAAACGCTCAAACAGGAGGTGATCACCGAAATTGCTGCCGTCTTGGCATTCAGCGCCATTCAGAACAACGACAAGGTGGGAGTGATTTTTTTCAGTAAAACGGTTGAAAAATTCATTCCTCCCAAAAAAGGAACGTCCCATATCCTCCGCATCATTCGAGAGCTGATTGAGTTCAAACCGCAACAGCAAGGGACAAATCTGACGGAACCGCTGCGATACCTCACGAATGCCATCAAGAAACGTTGCACTGCCTTCCTGCTCAGCGATTTTCTTGACAGGGGCTTCGAGGATGCCATCAAGATCGCCAACAATAAACATGATCTCATTGCGGTCCGTATATATGATGAGCGGGAGTTGGAACTGCCTGATGTTGGATTGATCCGCGCCCGTGATCCGGAAGCAAACAAGCAGATCTGGATTGATTCATCCGATCGCAGTGTGCGTCGCCAATATAATAATTGGTACCTGGCCCATAACGATTACCTCAATGAAACATTTCTGCGGAGTGGGGTGGATGTGGCCAAAATTTCGACCAACCAGGATTATATCAAACCATTGATGGGGCTTTTCAGAAAACGAACTGCACGAAGATAAAAATTTTGACCATTCAGGATGAGGAGTGTTAAGAAATATCTATTGATTACAGTAATGGTTTCCGTGGTATCGGCTGCTTTTGCACAGGATGTTACCGTAACGGCAAAACTTGATACCAACGCGATGCTGATCGGGGACCACGTGGGTTTGACCCTGAAATACACCGGCCCGGCCAAATCACAGGTACTCTGGCCCTTTTTGCCCGATACCATTCTGGGAAGCATCGCAGTCATTGGCCGTGGTAAGATTGATACATCTTACAGTGCCGATAAAAAGTCAGTTACACTTTCACAGCAACTGAATTTTACCTGTTACGATACCGGGTTCTATACCATTCCACAAATTCCGTTCAAATACAGGTTTCTTCCCGACACAACAAGCCTGATGATCACCTCAAACATGATGCTGCTGGCTGTTCATACAGTGAAGGTTGACACTACACAGGCAATTAAACCCATTATTGGTCCGCTGAAGATCCCCATTACCTTTCGTGAAATGCTCCCATGGATCCTTGCCGGCCTGGCTGTGATCGCTGTGATTCTTCTTGTGATTTGGTACCTCAGGAAGCGAAAGAAGGCAGAACCGATCTTCAAACTCAGGCCCAAGGTTGTTCTTTTACCCCATGAACTTGCTTTGCAGGAGATGGAAAAACTGCGGGTAAAAAAATTGTGGCAGGCCGGAATGGTAAAGGAATATTATTCGGAACTGACCGAAATCCTGCGGAGATATATTGAAAACCGTTTCATTGTGCCGGCACTTGAACAAACCAGTGCGGAGATCTTGGATAGTCTTACAGGGAATGTGGGCTGCCCGCCAAAAGTTCTCAGCAAACTTGGTGAACTCCTTGTACTTGCCGACCTAGTTAAGTTTGCAAAAACAAAACCCGTTGGATCTGAGAATGATCAGAGCCTTGCCAATGGAATTGAATTTGTATATGCCACCACCGGAGAACAGGTATCAGCTGGTGCTGTTCAGGTAAGCACTACAGAGAAAATATCTGGTTGATTTTTAATTATTGAATTTTGACTTTTAATAAACATGTTTAAAACGCTGACCTTCGGCAATCCTGATTTCCTGTTTCTGCTTCTGGCAATTCCTTTGCTTGCAGCCTGGTACTTCTACCGCAAAAAGAGGTTTACGGCTGATTTGCAGGTTAGTACCATTGAGGGGTTTGCAAAGGTTGGAAAGAATCTGAAATTTTACACCTATCATGGCCTGTATGTCCTGCGTTTGTTGGCCATTACGCTGCTTATCATCGCACTGGCACGCCCGCAGACGAGTCTTAGCCGGCAGGATATCAGTGTAGAGGGCATCGACCTGGTCATTGCCCTTGATGTGAGCGGTTCCATGCTGGCCATGGATTTCAAACCCGACCGGCTTGAGGCGGCCAAAGATCTTGCCATTGAATTCATTGACGGAAGGCCAAACGACCGCATCGGACTAGTGATTTTTAGTGGCGAAACCTTCACCCAGTGTCCGCTTACCACCGACCATGCCGTGCTGAAGAACCTTTTCAGGGACATCCACAGCGGAATGATCGATGATGGTACCGCCCTGGGCGATGGGTTGGCAACGGCTGTAAACCGTCTTCGTGGCAGCAAAGCCGTTAGCAAGGTGATCATCCTGCTCACCGATGGGGTCAATAATATGGGCTCACTTGATCCCAGGTCGGCCGCAGAAATTGCAAAGCTTTACGGCATCCGTATTTATACCATAGGAATCGGAAGTATTGGACAGGCGCCCTATCCGGTCCAGACGCCTTTCGGAATGCAAACCCAGATGATGCCAGTGAACATTGATGAGGCCCTGCTTCAGGAGATTGCCAGAGGGACGGATGGAAAATATTTTCGCGCAACAAACAATGCCAAACTGCGCTCCATTTACCAGGAGATCGATAAAATGGAGAAATCCAAAATCGATGTCACCGAATTCCGGAAAAAAAATGAAGAATTTTTCCCACTGGTACTGCTGGCTTTCATCTTCATCGGGATTGAGGTGCTCCTGAGATATCTGTACTTAAAAAACATACCATAGTGTTTAGATTCGCTCACACATATTATTTTTATCTTCTTGCACTGATACCGGTTTTTGCAGGGTTGCTGGTACTTTTCCTGATCTGGAAGAAAAAAACACTGTCCAGATATGGTGAATGGATTGTGATCCGCCAGTTAATGCCCGATTATTCAATATCCAAGTCCATCCTGAAATTCATCCTTCTCATGCTCGCTATTGCAAGCCTGATCGTTGCCCTGGCCGATCCTCAAACCGGTTCCCGGCTCGAAAAGGTAAAACGCAAAGGCATTGACCTGATGATTTGCCTCGACGTATCCAATTCCATGTTGGCACAGGATATCAAGCCCAACCGCCTCGAACGTGCCAAACAAGCCATTGTACGTCTCATCGATAACCTTGAAGGTGATAGGATCGGTATCATCGTTTTCGCAGGGAAGGCCTATACACAACTTCCCATCACCACCGACTATGCTGCTGCAAAAATGTTTACTGCAGCTATCAATACCAACGTTGTTCCCACCCAGGGAACAGCCATTGGGGCTGCCATTGAAACTGCAGCCAATAGTTTTGGCGATTCCAAACACAACAAGGCAATCGTTATCATTACCGATGGTGAAGATCACGAAGGGAATGTACTTGAACAGGCCGATGCTGCAGTGAAAAAAAATATCACCATCTACACGATTGGCATGGGATTGCCCGAAGGAGCGCCGATTCCTGTTTACAACGGCGACATTCAGATTGGCTACCGCAAAGACCGGGAAGGTCAAACCATCATGACTAAATTGGATGAAACACTCCTTCAGCAGATAGCAAGCGTCGGAAAGGGAATGTTTGTGAGGGCTACCACATCCGAAACAGGGTTGAATAAAATATTTGATGACATAGGCAAAATCCAGAAATCAGAGATAGAAGAAAAACAGTTTAGCGACTATGAGGACCGGTTTCAATACTTTGTTGCACTTGCCCTTTTTCTTCTGATTCTTGATCTGTTTGTTTTTGAACGGAAAACAAAATGGATGCTGCGATTTAAACCATTTGAAAAGTAAATGCAGGCTCGTTTAACAGGAAAATGAAATACAGTTTAATCATAATCATTCTGCTCCTTGCCGGTCTTCCCGGGTTTTCCCAAAAGGAGAATGCTCTGTTACGCCAGGGAAACCGAAAATTTGACCGTGGCGATTACAAAGAGGCTGAGAAGGATTACCGTAAGGCCCTCGAATTGAATAAAGAATCGGTCAAGGGGCAGTTCAACCTTGGTACTGCCGTATACAAGAATAACAATTTCGAGGAATCCGCGAAGATTTATTCTAACTTAGCCGAAAAGAACACCGACCGGGAGATAAAATCAAAGATTTTTCATAATCTGGGGAACTCGTTTTTACAGTCGAAGGAATATGAAAAGAGCATCATGTCCTACAAAAACGCACTGATGAATGATCCGAAGAACCTGGATACAAAATACAATCTGGAATATGCCAAAATGATGCTGAAGAAACAACAGCAGCAGCAACAGGATAATAAAAAGGACGATAAAAAAGATCAGAAGGATAAAAAGGACCAGAACAAAGATCAGAATAAAAATCAGGACCAGCAGAAACCGCCACAGGAACAGAAAAAGATTAGTAAAGAGGATGCCGAACGGATGCTGGAAGCCATGAAAAATGATGAAAAGAAAACGCTGCAGAAGGTGAAGAAAGAAAAAGCCAAAGTGCAGGTAACCGGAATCGACAAAGATTGGTAATAGCGTGGTGTCACGGGATACGTGTCATCAAATCAATATAGATGGTGAATATGTTAAAAAGGATTTTCTTCAGCCTGGTTACAGTGATTTTGCTAACCGCAAACCTCAATGCCGAGGATGTGCAGTTTACAGCACAGGCCAAAACGGTTGTGGCAGCAGGAGAGACCTTCACCCTGATTTATTCGCTCAATGCACAGGGTAGTAATTTCCGCGGCCCGAACATCCAGGGGATGGATATGCTCAGTGGTCCGAATACCAGTACGAATTCAAGTATTCGCATGGTCAACGGGAGTACTAGTATGTCGATTACCTATACCTATACCTATTTGATGCAGGCAACACGGGAGGGGACATTTACCATTCCAGCAGCAACCGTCACCGTAAATGGCAAGCAGGTCAATTCAAATTCACTTTCCATCAGGGTAGTTAAAAATCCCAACGGCTCCGGAGTGCAAAGCCAGGGCAATGCCAGCCAGAACCGTGGTGCTGCTAGCCAGGGTGGTGGGGTTATAGGTACCAGCAACGACGTCTACGTCAAAGCATTCGCATCAAATACAAGTCCGTTGCAAGGCGAAGGAATTGTGATTACCTATAAAATATTCACCAAAGTACCTATTGCCCAGATAAATATCAGCAAGTTATCCTCCTTTTCCGGATTCTGGTCACAGAACCTGATGAAAGAGAATGACAAACTCCAGCAGACAACCCAGGTGATCGACGGAGAGCAATATGTGGTGGCCGACATTCGCAAAATTGCCCTTTTCCCTCTTAAAAGTGGCAGGCTTGTAATTGACCCTCTTGAACTGGCTTGTGTGGCCCAGGTCAGGCGTCAGGGTAAAACCAAGACGGGTGATCCATTTTTTGATGATTTTTTCAACGACTCATTCTTTAATTCGGGCGTTGCCAATGTTGAGAAAAACCTGAAGTCGAACCCGGTCGTTATTTCGGTTCGACCGCTTCCTGAAGAGGGCAAACCTGCCGATTTCAGTGGTGCGGTCGGAGTTTTCAGCCTGCATGCCGAGGTTGATAAAACCCGTTTGAAGACCAACGAAGCGGTCACTCTGAAATGTACCATAAGCGGAAAGGGAAATATTCAACTTATCGACAAACTGAACCTGATCTTTCCCCCCGATTTTGAAACATATGATCCTAAGGTAACGAGTGATATTCAGACCACTGCTGCCGGAATTTCAGGAAATCAGATTTTTGAATATCTGATGATCCCGAGGAAACCTGGCAAGTTCACTGTAAAACCTTTGACATTCAGCTATTTCGATCTGGATAAGAAGCGCTACGTCAGCCTTACAAGTCCTGAATTTTCACTGAATGTTGAAAAGGGAACAGGGGAGGCCGGGGCAGTCATGACCTATTCGGGAGCCAATAAGGAAGATATAAAATATATCGGCAGCGATATCCGTCACATCAAAGACAATGAAATCATCCTGACACCCGCAGGTTCCCGGTTTTTCCCATCGGTTGGCTTCTGGCTTCTTTTGATCATACCCCTCTTGTTGTTTATGGTTTTTCTTATTCTATGGCGGAAATTGTCAGCCCGTCGCAGTGACACAGTATTGATGAAAAATCTCAAAGCAACCAAAATTGCACGCAAACGTTTGCAAAAAGCTGAAGAGTTCCTTAAAACCGGGAAACAGGAAGATTTTTATATTGCCATTTCCCAGGCGCTTTGGGGTTATCTGAGCGATAAATTCAGCATACCGATGTCTGAACTCAGCATTGAATCTGTGCATGAAGCCCTGATTCTAAAAAATGTGAACGAATCCATCATAACACAATTCATCAGTACGTTGAATAATACCGAATTTGCCCGATTTGCTCCAGGTGAAAAGACGGTAAATATGGAGCGGATATACAATGAGGCGCTGGAGATTATCAGTAAAATAGAAAGGGAATTAAGATGAGCCAGATGAAACCATATCCCATTTTATTCCTCCTGTTGTTTGCTGCAATGTTAGGTTATGCTTCGCCGCAAACTGACAATATCCTTATTGGGAACAAGTCATATACGACCGGTGCATATTCCAAGGCCATCGAAATGTACAAAAAAGTGGTGGATGCTGGTTTTGAATCACCGGAGCTTTTTTATAACATCGGGAATTCCTATTATAAGATGAATGATTATGCGAGCGCAATTTTATGGTATGAAAGAGCCAGGCGTATTGATCCGGGAAATGAAGACATTGAATTTAACCTGAATGTGGCCAATACCAAAATCTCAGACAAAATCGAACCCCTTCCTGAAATGTTTTATAAAAGGTGGTTTAATGCTGTCCTCGAGATGTTCTCAGTCGATATGTGGGCCACTGTTTGCGTCGTGTTGTTCATAGCAGGAATGTTATTTGGAGTCCTTTACATCTCATCGCGTGTGCTGGTCCTGCGTAAGATCGGATTCTGGCTCGGGATTGGACTTCTTTTCCTGTCAGGTTTCTCGCTGCTTTTTGCCTGGAGCAGTTACAGTTTTACCAAGGCTACCTCCGAAGCCATCGTATTCGCACCGACCATCACGGTAAAGAGTTCTCCGGATGATAAAAGTACCGATCTTTTTGTGGTGCATGAAGGTACGAAAGTCAGACTTTTAGACAATATAAGCGGCTGGTATGAGATCCGCATAGCAAATGGAAGTGTAGGGTGGTTACCTGTCACCTCTCTTGAGAAAATATAGCACCATCCTCTTTTTTACCGTTAGTTCCCGTGGCTTTACAGAAGAAATTCCCCTGTAAGCAAAATAATTTTGCAGGATACTATTTTTACTTTATATTTGTTCGTTTGAACGAATCGGGCTTTACTTTTCCGTTTGTATTGATTTTACTGGCTTTTAAAAGTACAATATAAAATATATAAGTCATAAATAAAACGAGTATTATGAAAAACAGATTTTTACCTTTTGGCTTGATCAGCGCATTTCTTGGATTCTGCCTGCTTCACTTCTCAGCGCTTACAATGGCCGGCCAACCTGGTAAGCCGGATCTTAAGCAACATAACAAATCTAGAATGGAGACCATGAGGGCCAATCAGAACACAGGCATGGTAAATCCGCTCGACCTGGTTAAGGCCCGCCAGCAGGCTCTTGCCCTGAGTTTAAAAAGCACAGCAGGACCGATGAACCTTGAATGGCAGAGCATGGGCCCGGATAACTACTCCGGCATTGTCTGGACTGTTATTTTTGACAACACTGATCCTTCCGGAATTACACTTATTACGGGGGGTGAAAGCGGGGGGATCTGGAAATCTATAAACCTGGGGCTCACCTGGTTTCAATTGCCCGTTCAGGATAACATCGTACCCAGGGTTTCATCGATTGTACAAACATCGGATGGAACCATCTATGCAGCAACCGGGATAAGCTCATGCAAAACAGTTAAAACCCCTGGCACCGGAATCTATCGTTCCGATAATGGCGGCACCTTCACGGTTATTGAATCAACGCATACCAACCCCGATTTTTCTTCGGTAATCAAATTGACAGTCGACCCCAATTCGAACCGGATTTATGCTGCTACCTATGGCGGATTATATTACAGTGATAACGGAAATGACTGGGTAATGGCAAAATCAGGCTATACCATGGATGTCTGTGTTGGTCCCGATGGCACTGTCATAACTGCAACCGGAGATTCAGCCTATATGGCTCCCGAGGGGAACCTGACCAATTGGGTAACACTTACTACAGGTCAGACAGATGCCCTTCCGAAGGATGGGATCGGCTGGATGGTCTTTGCCATCGCCCCCTCTAACCCTGATGTCATGTATGCAAGTTTCGCCAAACCCGATGGTAGATTGCTCAACATTTACAACTCAACAGATAAAGGGGCAACCTGGTCGGTTATTTTCCCGGCTAATCCAAGTTGGGATCCCTTTTATGTGAATGGATGCTACAGCAATACGCTTGCAGTTTTTCCCAATGATCCGGATAAGATTTTCCTTGGCGGGGTTAACATGTGGTATGGTCGTCGCATCCAGCCGACAGGATATTTTAATTGGGAAATGGTTAGTTTCGGATTCTACTCTCCGTGGGTACCGAATAGCGCACCTCAGTTTCACCACTCGTATAAGTTTCGTCCGAACAATCCCAATCAATTGGCCCTTGCTACTGACGGCGGTGTCAGCATCTGCACGATCGGTGTGGACACGATTACCTTTAAGACGATCAATAAGGACATGGGAACCAGCCAGTTCAATTCGGTCACCTTTTCGGCTCAGAAAAATTATGTAATGGGTGGAGGAGATAACATTGGTGTGCTGGGTTTGGGCTATTTCTATCCGACCTATACAAACAGCATTTCTGCTGGCTACCCGGTGTGGTTGCCTGACGGACTCGTTTATGCCGGTAACGGTGGTACCTGCGAATGGTCCAGTATCGATTCACGGATTGCCGTGTTTACAGAGCAGTCAGGCGTGCCTTCTACCAGACGCCGCGATTTAACGGATCTTACTTATGCCAATGACTTTATGAACGGGGTACATCCGGTAGATTCATCTTACATCCCCATGCGCATCTGGGAAAGTTTTAACTTTACACAAACCCGCGACAGTGTTAAAGTATACGCACGTATAAAGCCCATCCCTGCTGATACAACCGTGATGGTCGAAAGTGCCAACAACCGCTTCCCTTTCCCTTATGTTACCAAGGCACCCATTGCTTTTAAGGATAGTCTGACAGTTGCGGATCCCATTGCCAATCGTTTCTTTTACTATGGCAACAGCCATGAAACAGGACAAGGTATCCACATGACAAAAGACATGATGAAATTCAACAAAATCGCTCAATATTTTATCGTGTATAAAAATGCTGTTACAACCGATCATATCTCTACGATGGCCATCTCTGCTGATTTAAACACCCTCTGGGCTGGTACAGAACAAGGACGGCTCATCCGTGTTACAGGTCTCATCAATGCCTATGATTCGGCAACTGCAAATGTAACCAGTTCCCAATGCGTGCTGGTCGATTCTGTCTTTAGCTATCCGGCCTTGCAGGGACGCATAGTTACCTCCATTTCAATAAATCCATCCAACTCAAGCCAGGTTTTGGTTACACTGGGGAACTTTGGAAATGAATCGTACATTTATTATAGCCAGGATGCGAACGCCCCGACTCCGACATTCACATCGAAACAGAGCAACCTTCCTCAGGCTCCCGTTTACAGCGGTTTAATTGAAATGCGTAACAGCAACAGCGCCTTTGTAGGTACCGAACTTGGCGTATTCAGCACGACAAATCTGAATGCTGCCAATCCGACCTGGGGAGCTGACATGCAGAATCTCGGAGATGTTGCAGTAACCGAAATCCGCCAGCAGATTTTGACCGATTACCATATCCTGAATAAAGGAGTAATTTACGTTGCCTCTTACGGACGCGGTATCTGGATGGATACTACCTATGCTATCCCGGTTGGCATTGAACCAATTCAGGGACAGCCTGTTTCACATGGATCATTGAAACTGAACCCGAACCCCGTTGCAGATTATGTGAGCATTACCTATTCATGTGAAGCAACAGGAAACCTTACGGGAACCGTTTATGACCTTGCCGGCCGTGCTGTAATGGCCAAGGACTTTGGAACACAAACCAAAGGCACTTTCAACGGGAAGATCAATCTGAGTGGTTTGCCGAAGGGTACCTATCTCATTAAAGTGGGAAATGGATATGGAAAAATAGTGAAGATGTAACCTCTCCAGGGGAAGAATTCCTTTTCGTTAACTAAGTGATTTTTTGAAGTCCTGTAAAATCTTTACATCAGAATCTGAAATGAAACCGATCTCCACTGCCTTTTCAATAAGGTGGTCATAATCGGTAAGTGTGATCAGGTCACAATTGGCCTCTTTAAATGCTTTGTCGGCTTTGGTAAGGTTGTAGGTAAAAATGGCAACCATGCCTTTCACGTTGCAACCGGCATCGCGCAGTGCCTGCACGGCGCCTAAGCTTGATCCCCCGGTGGAAATGAGATCCTCTACAACGACGATGCGTTGTCCCTGACGTACCTCCCCTTCAATCTGATTGGTAAGTCCATGCTCTTTCTTTCCTGAACGGACGTAAGCAAAAGGCAGCCCCATCTCCTGCGCAACCAGTGCTCCCTGGGCAATCCCTCCTGTTGCAACGCCCGCAATGGCTTCTGGCTGAAAACTGCTTTCCTGGATTGCCTTAACAAAATGCTGGCGGATGAATGTTCTGATCTCCGGGTAAGAAAGCGTAATCCGGTTGTCGCAGTAAATAGGGGATTGAATCCCCGAAGCCCATGTATACAAATCTTTTGGGCTGAGTTTCACTGCCTTGATTTTTAAAAGTAATTCAGCCGTTTTAAATGCAATGTCTTTGTTATATACCATAGAGATATTTTTAAATATTTTGGGATGCAAATTGGATGCAAATGTAGTAAAATTCGGCCAATTTCTTTCGGACTTCATTCACTGAAAAAACGTAATTTTACAATGCAAATTATTGAAACATGAAAATATTCCTGAATAACCGTACTGTCCAGTTTACTGCTATCGCTCCGGAAAACCAGCTACCGACCGATATGGTTGTTAAATACGAATCTGCAGAAAAATTAATAGAGGCGTATGAAGATTTTGAGAGATACGAGAAATATCTCAACCTGTGGATATGGCATTCTGATTCAGGATTATTCGACGGGGCCTCTGCATTCAGGGTTTTCGTCTCCTTTTTTAAATTTATTCCCGCAGCAGGTGGGCTGGTGAAAAACGAAAAAGGTGAATACCTGTTCATTCATCGGTTGGGACACTGGGACCTGCCAAAGGGAAAAATCGATAAAAAGGATATGAATGATCCGGCGACGGATGCCAGCCGATTTGCTGATTTGATTACCGGCAACGTTGAATTTCCACCGCATCCATCATCGGCTGGAACAGCTGCCATCCGCGAAGTCAGGGAGGAAACAGGTCTGAAGTCAGTCAAAATCACGCGTGATCTTCCTTGTACCTGGCATATATACAAACCGAAAGACAAAAGAATGCTCAAGCAAACCTGGTGGTTTGAGATGGAGGCCGACAGTGCCCAGGTGTTAAAGCCACAGACAAGCGAGGGTATATTTCTTGTAAAATGGACCTCTCCCAATGCCATTCACTGCATTCTGACCCATACCTATGCATCCATCAGGGAGCTCTTGCTGGAAGTGTTTTTTGTTTAACCCTTGGAATGTTCATTCAACGGAGACTGGTTATTCAAGATCAGCCTGAAACCGGTAGCCAAGTCTTTTGCCGGTACGGATCAACATTGAATCGAGTGTGGTTTGCATTTCAGCCACGGTAACTTCTTTGATATTGTCGTAGGGTGGGGTTAACAGGTCGAAATTCAGGGTATATAAAATGGAGGATTGAAGGATTGTCTGAATAGCCTTCCGGTCAAGATTGCTGCCCGGGAAATTATTATACAGCAACCCGATTTCGCGTTTTCCTTCGGTAAAATAGTGGTTTTCACGATTTACAAAGATTCGCCCGATGCAATATCCGAGATCATTCGTACGGTTATATCTGAATGAATCTGCTAAGAAATTGAATATGTGAATAATGCCACAATAGGACCGGCTTTTGTCTTCACGGATATAACTGCTTTTCATCATCAGGTGATCGCGGGGGATCTCAAAGACATTCGAATGCATAAAAAAAATAAGGACGTCGGATCCGAACTTGAGCTGGAATTCAAACTTGCTCCGGTCGCTGTATTCGAACAACAATGGAAAAGGGGCCTTTTTGAAATCAGCAGCATTCGACTTTACAAATGTTTCACTTTCATGTTTGAATGTGTTGAAGACGTCCAGTGTTTTAATGTAAACTTCCTGTTTCAGGCTGCTCTTTTCAATGATGGCCTTCACAAGGGATTTTGATTTTGAAGCGGGCTGGGACATATGTATCATTTTTAACCGGATTACCTTTTTAGTCGCTCATTTATTATTTCAATCCATTCTGAGGGATTGGAACGGCAGTCTGGTTTGTTGTTAATCGTTCACCTTTGGTAAAAGAATGGCATTGAATAAAAGTTTATAGGTTGCCGGGACTGAGGCTCTGAACACCGGACTGAAAGCCATGAGGACCATCTGTCCCTTCCCCTTCCTGAGCCATAGCATTGCAGCTTTATTTGCCAGCAGTTTCTCCCCTTCAAGGAACCCGCTGATCAGCAGGTTGTTCTCTCCAAAATACCCGGCAACCCTCCGGTCCATGTCAAACCGGGGAGTGGAGGTTCCAAATAATGGGTTCCCCCGGTAAAATATGGCTGTTTCATCTCCCATTCCCCAGTTTAGGGTCTGTACAGCCCTGAGTTTCATTCTCCCCAGCGATCCCGGGCAGTTAAGTTCTTTCATCGAAGGTCCATTAGCCTCGTTGCGGAACGGGAGGCGGAATTCTTCAACTGAATTTTTTGATTTCCATGTGAGATTTTCATTAAAAAGGGCAGTGGACTCACCCCAGGAGATAATTTTTCCACCATTGCAGAAGAAACTGATCAGGCTGTCAAAGCCATTGCTCCCCATGCCTTTGGTGAATTCGGGCCTGTAGTTGCTAAGGTAAAACTGGTTATGGTCTTTACGTTTTCCGTCCTTTAGAACAGATGCCTCCTCATCGGGAAAAATAATGAGATCGAATTTCGCGGGAAGATCGGTCTTTTCAAAATCTCCGGGATGAAGCACAGTAAATCCGACATGGTATGAATCGAGAACAAAACGCGTCCATCCTGCATCGATGTCCTGCATATAGGATTCAACAAGGGCAATCCTTGGAATTTTTACATCCAGCCATTCCGTTTCCGTTACCTGGTCTGAATAAACCAGAGGAAAAACTGTTTGTTTCAGGATTTCACCGGCCCCCTTTGCAGTTTCCATCAGGAAGCTGCCTGCAGGTATGCTGATCCCCCCGATGGAAAATGAAGCGGAGCACCGCCTGACCCCAATGCCCTTCTGCAATGCCTCAAATGCCAGTTGGAATGATTGGTTTTGGGCAGAGCTAAGTATGACATACGGTGATTCTCTGTAAGGTATGGCGAAGGAAAAATCCCCGCGAATCATTTCAAGTGACTTTTCCAGGTCCGGACTCCTTGTGTCCACTGCATTGCAGATAAGACCTTTATGCAGGGGAAGCGACCAGGTGGTGATGTCATAGGGTTCGATCAGTTCCCCACCAGGTGTATAATGTAATTCAGGATAATGCTGGGCTTCCATGACCTCTTTGATGAAGGAACGGAATGGTTGTGCCAGCGGGACTACAATGTCTCCCTTTTCCCAACCCGTTTTTCCGATCGAGACATCATTTTTCAGGTGGTAAACCGAAATACCATGTTCATTCAGTAACCTCACGAGGGAAATGAGTTCTCCCTGGTCCGCCTGGTTCTTAGGAAGAATAAAGTAATAGGGTGGTTTGGTCAATCCCAGGTTATATTCTTTCCTGCACAGGGAATTTCGAAAGGTGAGGATCTTTTTCCGGTTATCTGAAGCGGTTTGCAATAAGGTGTTGCTCGAAACGATCTCATACTGAATGATGTCACCCAGCCGCCACCAGCCACCTTGCCATGGATCGGGCATGTTGATGCTTTTTTTATAATCCGAAAGCCCTTTTCCCCATCCCTGCAGTTCCGTAGGCTCGATATAGACGGGGCTGGCAATCCGACAATTGGCGCCTTCCGTCAGCAGGGCGATCACATTTTTCCAGAGGCAGGTTTCAGTCGACCCTGGCCAGTAATTATCGTACATGGTTCGCTGCGTAACGCCTTTCAAACCTGCTGCTGTCATGTCATTGATCATCTGCTGGCCAAAAATACCAGTCCAGATGAACAATTCAGCATCCACATTTTCGGCAATTGGATCACAGTTTGGCTGGACGAAATAGCGTGGACCCGGCGATCCCATCTGGTGCTTCTGAACCAATACCTGCGGGAACCATTCGGTGCTGGTAAGCCGTGAAATTACCCTGGTATCTTCCTGCGTAAGCGTGATAAAGTCCCTGTTGTTGTCATGGCCGGTATATTTATGATACATTCCGGGTAACGACGACCCTTCGTATTTTGTTCCCCGGTTCTTACTGTAATCCTCAACAACCATATCCATCCCGTCGGGATTTTGATTTGGAACAATCATAAATACGACATTTTCAAGCGCTTGCCTCACGGATTCTTCCTGTGTTGTTAACCATTGATATGCGATCAGGGGAACCGACTGGCTCGGTCCAACCTCTGTTGAGTGCATTGACATCGTGGCGAGTACAAAAACCTTCCCATCCTCGACAAGTTTTACGAGTTCTGCGGAATCAAGTGTAGGTTCAAGAGCCAGCTTTCGGTTTATCTCTTTCAGTTTCTCCAGATTTTTCAGGTTTACCGGCGAGGAGAAACAGGCAGCGTACATGGTTTTTCCCATCGGCGACTTCCCGATGTCAAACATCATCATTTTATCCGACTGGCTTTCAATCAGTTTAAGATAATCAATAAGCTGCTTGTAGTTGAAGAGCATCCCGTCACTTCCCGGCCTGAAACCAAAAAATTTTTCGGGGGATGTGATGTTTTGTGAAAAAAGGATGGGGGTAATGAGGAACACCAGGAACAGAATGGAATATTTCTTCATGAGAAAGAAAGTTGGAGCTGGTTTTACTGCCAAAGTTAGTGTTTTTCTTCAACCATGACACATGCTAAACAGGAATACCATGTTGGATAACCAGCTTCAGACATACTTTACAATGAGTTTTCCCGCAAACCGCTCTTTCCCTGCATCCGACAAAAAAGGAACCTGAAAAACATTTCCGAGATTATTTATTATGTGATGGATAACGGGCTGATTTGAATTTACTAATTTTGTATCTATGAAAAACAACAATTTCACCCGTCAAAATATCCCTCAGCGAAAGAACAACACCATTGTTTTTCTTATCCTGATCGCGTTGGGGATGATCCTTCCATTTTCCCACGGGAATGCCCAGACATGGCTCTATTTCCAGGACAGCCCAAATCCTGATTATTACGACTTCAGTTGGATGGAACAGTATGCTCCAAGTTCGGTTGAGATCATCCAGGGCGGAGGACCACGTTTCCCGGTAGAGTCTGTCATTCCGGCCCAGCAGGGCATCAACTCGCTCAAACTTCACTGGACTTCGGCAGCCGGGGGCAACTGGTATGCGATTGCTGCCGGTACGGACTGGACTGCAAATGACATATCCACAGCTGATACCCTTACTTTTTTCTTCCGGTCGGAGACCGGATTGGCAAAGGAATATATGCCGAAGGTTTTTTTTGAAGATGTCAGCAACACGAAGTCCTCGTTCTTCAGCATCTCTCCTTATGCCATTGATCTCCAGCCGGGGACCTGGACCCAGATCAAATTGCCCATGAACATCTTCCTGACTGCCGGTGATCCGGTGGATTACACCAAGATAAAAACAGTAGGATATACGCAGGACGCAGATGACGGAGCGGAGCACACCATCTACGTCGATGATGTGAGGGTGTACAAAGGAGGAGGTGTTTCGCCGCCTGTTTCCGCTCCGACCGGCGTTGTGGCAAAAGGATATGAAAATCACATCTTCCTCTCCTGGACACCCAATCCGGAATCAAATGTGGGAGGATATGAGATTTACCGGTCGACCAATGGAGGTCAGACTTTCACACGTATTGGAATGGCAGCCACCGACCTATGCATGTTTACGGATGATGTTAAAACGATGAGTCATAATACGCCCATCGACTATTATTTAAAGGCTCTGAATGATGTCAACCAGCCGTCATCTCCTTCGGACACGGTCACGGCAAGTACCCGGGTCCTGACGGATGAAGAGTTGATGGACATGGTACAGGAAGCCACTTTCAGGTATTTCTGGGATTATGCTCATCCTGCATCAGGCATGATCCGGGAGAGGCTTGGTTCAGGAAATGTTGTGACGACTGGAGGATCTGGATTTGGCGTCATGGCCATCCTCGTTGGGATTGAGCGCGGATTCATCACGCGTGCGCAGGGGTCGGAACGGATGCTGAAGATCCTCAATTTTCTGAAGAATGCAGACCGGTTCCACGGTGTTTGGTCCCACTGGTTCAATGGCAGCACAGGAAAAGTGATCCCTTTCGGAACAGAGGACGACGGGGGAGACCTGGTCGAAACGGCATTCATGATCCAGGGGCTATTGGCAGCCAGGCAGTATTTTGATCTGCAAAATACGCAGGAACAGCAGGTCAGGGATCTGACAACAGAGCTCTGGCAGGCGGTTGAATGGGACTGGTATCGCAAGAACAACAGCAATGTGCTATACTGGCACTGGTCACCTTCTTATGGCTGGGCCATCAACATGCAAATCCGCGGATTCAATGAAGCCATGATTATTTATATACTGGCCATTGCCTCTCCGACGCACGGAGTCCCGGCTTCTCTTTGGAAAACCGGCTGGGCAGGAGCTTCCTACTACAAGAACGGGGGGACTTTTTATGGATACAAACTGGAGGTGGGATGGGACTATGGCGGACCTCTTTTCTTCACACATTACTCTTTTTTAGGGTTTGATCCACGGAATAAACGCGACGATTACACCAATTACTTTAAAAACAACAGGAATATAACACTGGTTGATCAGGCTTACTGCAAGGATAACCCGCTGAATTACCCTGGCTACAGCGCTTCCTGCTGGGGGTTGACGGCCAGTGATGACCCTGACGGGTACGCGGTTCACGAACCCATCACTTCCCGTGATAACGGAACCATAACCCCTTCGGCGGCATTATCTGCCATGCCTTATGCTCCTGACGAATCAAAGGCAGCGCTGAAGCACTTTTACCGTGACCGAAGCAATAAAATCTGGGGGAATTTTGGTTTTTTCGATGCCTTTAACCTGAAGGAAAACTGGTATGCAACATCCTATCTGGCGATTGACCAGGGGCCGATCATTGACATGATCGAGAACTCCCGTACAGGATTGCTCTGGCGACTTTTTATGGCAAACCTGGAGATCAAGCCGGCCCTCGATGCCATTGGATTTGTTGCGGATTCCACGAGCAGCATTCAGGATTTCGACCTGACAGGACGTATTTCATGTTTTCCTAACCCCGTTAAGGATGTGCTGAACATGGTAAATACAAAAACCGTATCCAAAATCATCATCACCAGTTTACTTGGTCAGCAAGTGAGGGTTTTTGAAAATCTCAGCCACAATGAACTGCAGCTGCCTGTAAATGATCTGGTGAGCGGCCTGTACCATGTCAGCCTGTACAGAGGGACTCAACTGACATCCCTGAAATTTATCAAGGAATAAATTTTCATTTACCTGTAGAAAATTGCTATTTTGTATTTTATTTTTTTTATATTGCGATACATTTGTAAAATGTGTTTGTTTTTTTCAATTAATACACTTAATGTCAATGAATTAATAAACGAACACAGGAGCATTCAATAAATTACAGGATAACCTTAAATTAAAAAAAAAAGTTATGAAGAACAATCTACCACGAAAACAAGCCATGGGTTGGTTCAAGAGCACCTTTTTGCTGTTGCTGGCCATCGCTTGTACTGCAGCCTTCGGGCAGGAAAGGAGCATCAGTGGTTCCGTAACTGAACGATCTACAAGTGAGTCGTTGCCTGGTGCATCGGTATTGATCAAAGGAACCTCCATAGGCGTTGTGACCGATATGGATGGTAAATTTACCTTGAAGATTCCTTCGGGTGAAAACATATTGGTGATTAGCTATGTAGGATATGAGAAGCAGGAAGTTCTCATTGGCAGCCAATTGACTTTCAACATACAAATGGTTCCTTCAAAAACTTCCTTGCAGGAAGTGGTTGTCGTTGGATACGGCAGTTCAAAGGTCAAGGATCTTACTTCATCGATCGTGACGATGAAAGCCGATGAGATAAGCAAAACACCGTCCTCGCAGCCAATCAATGCCTTACAGGGAAAAGTCGCGGGCGTGCAGGTGGTATCGGCCGGTGGTCCTGGTGATTCTCCTACGCTCAGGATCCGCGGAGTGGGCTCATTCCCGGGAAGAGAAAACGAGGCGCCCTTGTACGTGGTTGATGGAATGTTCTACGATAACATTGACTTTATTTCTCCATCCGATATCGCTTCCATGTCTGTATTGAAGGATGCTTCCGCATCAGCTATCTATGGTGTGAGGGCTGCCAACGGGGTCGTTCTGATCGAAACAAAATCAGGAGCATACAACCAGAAGCCGGAAATCACCTATAACGGATATTTCGGATACCAGGTTGCCCAGAATGTATTGAAAATGGCCAATTCCCAGCAGTTTACCCAGATGGCCCTGGAATCCGGGTCTGAAGCTGACAAATCGTTCATCCTGAACGCCATGCAGCGTTACGGCCGCAGCTATATTGACCCGAACATCCCGGAACCCAATACCGACTGGTATGCAGAAATTCTCAGGCCTGCGATGATTACAAACCAAAGTCTCAGTTTTACCGGTGGCAATGATAAAGCAAAATACGCCATCGGAGGGGATTACTTCCTGCAGGATGGGATCATGAAAATGGACAACAAGTATGAAAGATTCAACGTGCGTACCAAAGTGGATTTCAAGGCCACCAAATGGCTGACCGTCGGAGGCAATTTCATTTTCAGCAATGCAATAAAATACAACAACTACGGGGGAGCCTGGAGCGATGCATATTATGCCGTACCGATCATGCCTGTTTATGATCCGTCGAATTTACTTGCGAACCCGACAGCTTACTCGAATGCGCAGGATTTGGGATACAGAAGTGGTCAGAATCCATTTCCCAACATGGATAATAATATAGACCGCATGAAAATCAAGAAGTTGCTCGCCAATTTCTATCTGGATTTCACCCTGATCCCGAAAACGCTGACCTTTAAAACGACTTACAATTACAGTTTTCAGTCAATCGATCAGAGAATGGTCAATTTACCCTGGTTCATCGGCAACAGCTTCCAGAACCCAAATGCGACCATCACACGCTTTCTTACGAATTACAATGACTGGATCTGGGACAATGTGCTCACCTTCACAAAAAGCTTTGGGAAACATAACCTGACTGTGATGGGCGGTACTTCATTCAAGAATGAGACCTTCACCATGCTTACGGCCCAGGGAAAGAATTTTCCTACAGGCATGGAACAATCCTGGTACATTAACCAGTCGACGGTCATCCCTGTTGAAGCAGTCAACGACAACGGAGGGGCTCAGTATGGCATGTCCTATTTCGGAAGAATTGCTTATAACTACAAGGAAAAATATTTGCTTTACGCCACGATGCGTGCTGACGGGAGTAACAAATACCAGCAAAAATGGGGATATTTTCCCACGATAGGTGTGGGTTGGGTAATCACCGAAGAGAACTTCCTGAAAAACATCAAGGCGTTGCCCTATTTCAAAATCAGGGGAAGCTGGGGACAACTTGGAAACGACAAGATCCAGGCCAGTGACGGAGCCTATACAACTTACGTTGTCAATACAACCATGGGTGGCGTTGTATACGGCGGAACGGTTGTAACCAACAGCTACTCGGAACTCAAATGGGAGATGACCCAGGAGTTCGATGCCGGTTTCACGGCGAAGTTTCTCAGCAACAGGCTGTCAGCTGATTTCGACTATTACAACCGTACAACAAAAAATGCGGCTATTCCGGTTCAGATTCCGCTGGTTGGCGGCAGCGTCTTAAAACCTGTCGGCTCCATCAGGAACTCAGGTATTGAGTTGGCCCTTAACTGGAGTGATCAGGCGTTAAACGGCAAATTCTCCTATAGCATTGGTGCCAATATCACCACCCTGAAAAATCAGGCGACCGATCTTTACGGGCAGGATTATATCGACGGCGGCACTGCTGAATTCCGTCAACGCACCTATGTTGGTCAGCCGCTGATGGCCTTCTATGGCCGCCAGGTTGCCGGCGTGTACCAGAATCAGGCCGAAATTGACGCGGATCCTGTTGCTGTTTCAAACGGACTCGTCCCGGGCGATTTCAAGTATGTTGACCAGAACGGTGACGGAACGATTGACGATGATGACCGGGTAATCCTGGGCTCCTATTTCCCGAATTTTACCTATGGTGGTGAAATCAATCTGAAGTACATGGGCATCGACCTTTCAGTCAGTGTGTATGGTCAGGTAGGAAATAAAATCCTCAACCGCAAACGCGGTGAAGTCATCTGGACAAACGATGGAAACATGGATGCCGACTTAGCAGTAAATCGCTGGCATGGCGAAGGAACATCCGACAAATATCCTTCATCAGCCGGTTTGCGCAAAGGTTGGAACCAGAAAATGAGCGATTTCTTTGTCGAAGACGGATCTTTCTTCAGGATTCAGAACATTCAGTTAGGTTATACCTTTCAGAGTAAAAGTTGGCTGAAAGGTAATTTCCCTGAAACCAGGATCTTTTTAACAGCCGAACGTCCTCTGACCATTTTCAAATACAATGGTTTTACTCCGGAAGTTGCCAACGGCTGGGATAATCAAACATATCCGGTTGCAGCAGTATATACAATTGGTCTGAATGTTAAATTCTAATCTTTAAATTATTTACGTATGAAAGCATATAAATATCTCATATCAAGTACCTTGGCACTATTTCTCCTGGTTGGTATAACAGGGTGTGACAAGTACCTCAATGAACCACCTGAAAACACATCATTCACTCAGCAGACCGATTATACCAAGAGTGATAATATGAAACTGCCACTCCTCGGGCTGTATGAAAAACAAAATATGGTAGACCTTGGTTGGTCCGATTTTCCGCTCATCTCTGTTCGCGGGGATGATGTGAATGCCGGTGGATTAGGTGACCAGCAGGATTTTTCCGAAACCGACAGATACAATTACAACAAGGATTACTGGATGTACAATGCGTTGTGGCAGGATTATTATTCCTACATGATCACAGCCAATTCAGCCATTGAACAGATCGATCTTTACAAAGAGTATGCTCCCGATAAGGCACTGGCTGAGCAGTATAAAGCTGAGGCGAAAGTTTTAAAATCATGGTGGATGTTTCAGCTGAGCCGTGTATGGGGAAATCTGCCGATACCACCATCTTCCGACCCGTCTGAAATGCTTACCGTCCCACTTACCAAAAAGGATGATATCATGAAGGCCATTTCAGGCTGGATGGATGAGGCGATTCCGAATTTGCCGGCCATGAGGCCCAATGAACGCGGAGATCTCCCGGGTGGGGTAACCAAGTACACGGCTTATGCCATAAAGGCACTGGCCAACCTCGAATTGAAACAATATCAGGCGGTAGCCGATGCAGCCGGTGAAATCATCAATTCCTCAAGGTTTTCACTTGAACCCGACTTTTATCAGCTTTTCAAGATCAAAGGCAAACTGAACAATGAAAATCTCATGGAGATGCAGTATTCCGACCTTGGACAAGGGTCAGGTGACAACTATTATTACCTGTTCGGATTCTTCGGACCCCAGGGATGGACTCCCAAAGTAGAAGGTTCAGCTGACGGTTGGGGCTTCTGGGAACCCAGTATTAAGTGGATAAAATTCATGCTTGACCGGGGTGAATATATCCGGTTGCAGACCAGTGTGCTTTTCACCGACAGGGGCATAGCAGAGATCAAAAAAGATCCGAAGTATGCCTCGCTGCCATCCTGGATCTCGAATACCACTCCTTCGGGGGACAAGATCAACGATTTCGCCCGCGAGATGTTTTGCAGCGGAAAGCATTATCTTCCGACCGATCAGCTTACCGCAGGCAGGGTTAATTATGGAACCAATAAAAACTTCCAGTGTATCCGCTATGCTGAAGTGCTTCTCATGTATGCTGAAGCACTCACCCAGGGAGCTTCCGGTGCTGCCGGATCTGCAGATGAGGCAGTCAATGCCGTCAGATCAAGGGCTGGCCTGCCCCTGCTGTCAGGAGTAACCCTTGACCAGGTGATGGATGAAAAGTTCGCCGAGCTTGCCATGGAGTGGGGAACCCGCTTTTATGACATGGTCAGACTTGGCAGGATCAACGAACTGAGTTATGAAGGAAGGACATTTACGACGGATAAAACCTTTCTTCCTTATCCTCAGAACCAGGTTGACCAGCTTCCAATCCTTCGTCAATAACTCTCTGAATAGTTGAACATTTAAAATATATAACATGAAATCGTTAAAATATATATTGTTTGCTTGTCTGATCACAGTCTTTGCTGTATCATGCAACAAGGGCCTCGACCCTATAAACTATGTTGCGCCCGGTCCTGATCTGGAACCTCCGGTCGTTGAGATCACTGATCCCACCGATGGAAAAGTAGTTCTCTCCCCTGATTCAGTAGGTGTTGTTACCTTCAAATTTGCGGCTTCAGATGATATCGAACTCAAATCCGTCACCGTTACATTGGACGGTACCGAACTGGCGAACTACACTACGTTTACCGACTACCGGAGAATGGCCCCGAACCTGGTTTATAACCATCTGCTCGATGGAGACCATATCCTGACGGTCAATGCAGTTGACCTAACAGGAAAAAGTACCACCAAGACGGCTAACTTTAAAAAAGTGACCGCTCCACCCTACGATCCGATGGAAGGAGAGGTCATTTACCTGCCGTTCGATGGCACTTATCTCAATTATATTGGTTACACGATGGCGGGTGTTGTTGGAACACCGAGCTTCGCTCCTGGTAAGAAAAATGATGCCTATGCCGGTGCAACCGATGCTTATATAACCTACCCTTCGGATGGTGTTATTGGCGATGAGTTCAGTTTTGCATTCTGGATGAAAATAAATTCTACTCCCCTTAGAGCTGGTGTTGTCGTCATTGGTCCTCCGGGTACCGGTACGGATGCCGAAAGAAAATTCGGCCTCAGGCTCTTCCGGGAAGGAACTGTTACAAAACAGAATATCGGTCTCAACGTAGGTATCGGAACAGTGGATACCTGGGACAATCCATTTGCCACCATCACGGTGAGTGAAGATTGGGTTCATTTTGCTTTGGCCATTTCGCCAAACTATGTCACAATCTATGTGAATGGTGATACGGTAAAGGGACTGTCACTTAAATCGAAAATTGACTGGACCGGCTGTACTTCAATATCTATTGCTTCGGGTCAACCCACCTTCACCGTCTGGGAGCATTTCTCTGATCTCAGTCTATATGACGAAATGCATTTCTTCAATCGGACAATTACCGAAGAAGATGTTCATAAACTTTACAATTTGAAGAAGAAATAGATTCTGTTTTTTCGATTCAAAAAGAGGATGACGTTTAGGACATCCTCTTTTTTTTTACATTTGACTTGTTTATCTCAACCCCATATGACCGGTTTAAGATGTTTCCTTGTCGCAACGCTTTTCCTGATTCTGTCAATTCCAGCCAGGGCGCAGCAAAAATCCTATTGCAACCCCGTAAATATCGATTACGGCTATAGCCCCATTCCCAATTTCAGCGGATGGGGCAGGCACCGGGCAACAGCAGACCCTGTGATCGTGAATTACAAAGGCGATTATTTTTTATTTTCGACCAATCAAGGGGGATACTGGTGGAGCCATGACATGTTAAAATGGAATTTCATCCCCAGGAAATTTCTGCGGCCGTGGAACGAAGGCTACGATGAACTTTGTGCCCCTGCTGTTGGAATCATTGGCGATACCATGCTTGTTTTCGGATCGACTTACACCAGCAATTTTACCATCTGGATGAGCACCAATCCAAAGGTTGATGATTGGAAGCCCCTGGTTGACTCTTTAGCGATAGGGGGCTGGGATCCCGCCTTTTTCACGGATGACGACGGCCGGTTTTACATGTACAACGGAAGCAGCAATCAATACCCGGTTTACGGAGTGGAACTGAACAGAAAGACCATGCAACCGCTCACGAACCGCCAGGAGATGTATATTCTTGAACCCTGGCGTTACGGGTGGCAGCGTTTTGGAGAATACATGGACGACACCTTCCTTGATCCTTTCATTGAAGGTTCGTGGATGACTAAAAACAGGGGCAGGTATTATCTGCAATACGGTGCTCCGGGAACAGAATTCAGCGGATATGCCGATGGCGTGGTTGTGGGAGACGGTCCTCTTGGCCCATTCAGGCCCCAATCCATGCCATTCAGTTACAAGCCCGGCGGTTTTGCGCGTGGTGCCGGGCATGGGTCCACCTTCCAGGACAGTTGGGGAAATTACTGGCATGTCTCAACCATGGCCATTTCGGTGAAAAACAATTTTGAACGCCGGATCGGCATATGGCCCGCCGGTTTTGATGCCGATGGGGTGATGTACTGCAATACGGCATATGGCGATTATCCGGCCTATCTTCCAACGGGCGAAGCCGATCATCTGAAAAGCCTCTTTACCGGATGGATGCTGCTCAATTATCAGAAACCGGTAACCGTATCATCCACCTATGGCCAGTATCATGCCAATTTTGCTGTGGATGAGAGCATCAAGACATACTGGTCTGCCGCTACTGCAAACGAAAACGAATGGATCCAATCCGATCTGGGGGTTATGTCCACGGTTATGGCTGTGCAGGTAAATTATGCCGACCAGGATGCGGAATTTTTAGGTAAATCGACCGGAGTTTTCCATCAATACAGGATCTTCGAATCTGTTGACGGGAAAAAGTGGAATCTGCTTGTCGACAAAAGCAGGAATCAGACGGATGTGCCGCATGACTATGTTGAATTGGCCAGACCAGTCAAAACCCGCTACCTGAAACTGGTGAACATCCACATGCCAACAGGGAAATTTGCCATCAGCGGATTCCGGATCTTCGGGCATGGATCGGGTGAAAAGCCGAAGCCTGTCAGAGAGTTCAAGGTATTCAGGACGATGAAAGACAAACGCAGCGCCTGGCTGAAATGGAGTCCGGTTGACGATGCTTATGCCTATAACATTTTTATGGGGACTGAACCGGATAAGTTGTACAATTGCATCATGGTGCACAGCGCGAATGAATATTGGCTTAAAACCATGGATAAAGAAAAAACCTATTATTTTACCATTGAAGCGATGAATGAAAATGGTGTGAGTGCAGAAAGTCCTGTAATTGTTTCCGAATGACTTTTCAGCAAATAACAAAAAGCCATTCTGCCTGAATTACTCCCTGAATCAAAAACTGAATAAATAAAAAAGGTATGAGATTTAAATTAATATTCCTGTCTGCATTTCTTGCGTTATACCTGATAGACGCAAGTGCACAAAAAACAGGGATCTCCGGTGACCCGAAAATGAACCGTTTTATTGGTGATCTGATGAAAAAGATGACCCTGGAAGAAAAAATTGGGCAGTTGAATCTGCCCGCATCAGGGGATATTGTAACCGGGCAGACATCAAGTTCCGATATCGGAAAAAAGATCAAGGAGGGAAAGGTTGGCGGTCTGCTGAACGTAAAATCCGTGCAGAAGATCCGCGATGTGCAGAAGGTGGCTGTTGAAGAGAGCCGACTGAAGATCCCCCTCATCTTTGGAATGGATGTCATACATGGTTATCAGACCACTTTTCCCATTCCCCTGGCACTCGCGAGTTCCTTCGACATTCGTGCGATGGAGCAGACTGCCCGGATTGCAGCCATTGAAGCAAGTGCTGACGGGATTTGCTGGACCTATTCCCCCATGGTTGATATCGCCCGGGATCCGCGCTGGGGACGCATTGCCGAAGGGGCAGGTGAAGACCCCTATCTGGGTTCATGCGCAGCCGAAGCCTATGTTCATGGATACCAGGGTGACGACCTTTCAAAGAACAACACCATCATAGCCTGTGTAAAGCATTATGGGCTGTATGGAGCCGCAGAGGCCGGACGTGACTACAATACCATCGACATGAGCCGTTTGCGCATGTACAATGAATATTTTCCGCCTTACCGTGCCGCTGTTAAGGCCGGTGTTGGAAGTGTCATGACCTCCTTCAATGAAGTTGACGGAATCCCCGCCTCCGGTAACAAATGGCTGATGACCGACGTGCTGCGCGATCAGTGGGGTTTTAATGGTTTTGTAGTAACTGATTACACTGCAATCGATGAGATGAGCGAGCATGGAATGGGCGATCTGCAGACCGTATCCGCCCTGGCGTTAAGGGCCGGTGTTGACTTTGACATGGCGGGTGAAGGTTTCCTGACCACGCTGGCAAAATCTCTCAAAGAAGGTAAAGTTACCGAGGCGCAGATCGACCAGGCCTGTCGCCGGATACTGGAAGCCAAATACAAGCTGGGGCTTTTTGAAGATCCTTACCGCTACTGCGATCTGAATCGCGCCAAAACTGAAATTTTCACTCCGGAACACAACAAAATCGCCCGGGATATTGCAACGCGGACCTTTGTCCTTTTAAAAAACGAGAACCAGCTTCTGCCTTTGGCCAAAAAGGGAAAAATTGCCCTGGTCGGACCCCTGGCAAACAACCCGGGTAATATGGCCGGCATGTGGAGCGTTGCTGTAGATCATAAGCAATCCGTCTCCGTGCTCCAGGGATTCAGGGAGGCGGTTGGTGACCAGGCTGAGGTCGTCTATGCCAGGGGAACAAACTTCGTGGATGATCCCAGGTTGGACAAATGGATAAACTTTGGCGAGTCGGTTGGCGACTACACCCGCACGCCAAAGGAGATGATTGAGGAGGCTGTCAAGGTCGCTTCAACATGTGATGTGATTGTTGCCGCCGTCGGAGAAGCCGCCGAAATGAGCGGAGAATGCTCCTCCAGGTCAGACCTGTCACTGCCGGGAAGCCAGAAAGAACTGCTGGAGGCATTGCTGAAAACCGGCAAGCCAGTGGTCATGCTGCTGTTTACCGGCCGGCCGCTGACGATAACCTGGGAACAAAAGAATATTCCTGCCATCCTGAATGTCTGGTTCGGTGGAACGCAAACGGGTAATGCCATTGCCGATGTTGTTTTCGGCACAGTCAATCCCTCCGGCAAGTTGCCTGTTACATTCCCTCAGAATGTCGGGCAGATCCCGCTTTATTACAACCATAAAAATACAGGACGGCCGCTTGCAGAAGGGGAGTGGTTTCACAAATTTCTTTCCAATTACCTGGATGTTACCAATGATCCGCTTTATCCTTTCGGGTTTGGATTGAGTTATACGGTATTCACCTATGGTGACCTGAAGCTGGATAAGACGAAACTGGCCGGAGATCAGAAATTAGTTGCTAGCATCAGCCTCACCAATTCGGGCAAATATGACGGGGCAGAGGTGGTTCAGCTGTACATCCGCGACATGGTTGGCAGCATTACAAGGCCGGTGAAGGAGTTGAAAGGTTTTCAAAAGGTTTTCCTGAAAGCAGGGGAATCCAGGGATATCAGCTTCACCATCACTCCTGAAGAGCTTAAATTTTACAATTCTGATCTGAAATATGACTGGGAGTCCGGTGAATTCACCATCATGGTTGGCGGAAATTCGAGGGATGTAAAACCGGCCACGGTCGTTTGGGAGAAATAGCAGGCCGGATCCTATGTGGGGCTAAAATATAAAATTGAGCAAAGTGGCACAAAAGTGACATGAAATCAAATAAAAAACCCTTGAATACTATTGATATTCAAGGGTTTAATGTGCTTATTCTGTAGCCCGTAGGGGAATCGAATAGATGCATTCGGCTACCTCCAATTTCATCTAAAGTGCTTTTATTCAGATTAATACGTTTTTTGGTGAAGCAAAGAAAAGAACAAAAAAGCAAAGGAAAGAAGAAAATGTTTTACCAATTGTTTTACCAAGTATTTTTTGTATTACCTTTATGGCAAAGGATTTACCGATGGCCACAACAAAGTTAATATTAAAAGTAGAAAAGGAAAATAAAAAAGGAAAAATTCCACTTTTTCTTCGGATTATTCAGGACCGGAAGCCAAGCTATATTTCGCTGGGGGTCTATCTGAAACAAAGTGAATGGAATGAGGAGGAGAAGAAGGTAAAGAAATCACACCCGAATTCAACCCGGTTGAATGCATATATTGCAAAAAAGGTGGCGGAGGCCGAAGCGAAGATGGTTGAACTTCAAACCAAACAGAAACGGCCCAGCGGGAAAAAAATCAAAACCGAAATAATGGGTGGGGCTGCCGTTAATTTTTTTGACTTTACCAAAGCCCACCAGGAGGCGATAGAAAAGGCAGGGCACATTAATATGGCCAAAAGGATAAAATCTATTCAGGAAAAGCTAAAGACTTACCTGGGTCATGAAAATCTTTTTCTTACGGATATTGATGTGGAGTTTCTTGTTAAGTTCAACGATTATCTTGCCGGATCCCTTCAAAATAAAACAAACACCATCACCAGCAACATGAAATTGATCAGAAGAATGCTGAATGATGCCATCCGCCAGGGGAAGATGAACCGGAATGATTATCCTTTTTACTCTTACAGGTTGAAGAATGAACCCACCCAAAGAGACTACCTGGCAGAGGACGAGTTGCTGGCGATTGAAAAACTAGCGCTTGAACCTGGTTCAAGGTTGGCAGAGGTAAGGGATATGTATGTATTTTCGGCCTATGCCGGAGGGATCAGGGTGTCGGACCTGCTCATGCTGCGATGGAAAAATTTTGATGGGGAGCGGCAGCATTTCAAGGTGCTCAAGACCGGGAAGGAATTGCATATAAAACTGCCGGAAAAGGCGTTAGAAATTCTTAATAAATATCAGACAGCGGAAAGCAAACCCGACTCCCTGATCTTCTCACTACTCCGGTCAAATATTGATTTTGACAATCCAAAACAGGTTACCGGTGCCATTTCCTCAGCAACCGCCCAGATCAATGAACGGTTAAAGATCATTGCAGGTAAGGCAGAAGTAGAAAAAAAGATAAGTTTCCACACAGCCCGTCACACTTTTGCGACACGTGCTTTAAGAAAAGGGATCAGGATCGAATACGTATCCAAATTGCTTGGCCATGCCACCATCAAAGAAACACAGGTTTATGCCAAGATTGTTGATGAGGAGTTGGATGTGGCTATGGAAGTATTTAACGAAAAAAAGCCAGTAGCGAAAAAAAGGACTGTGAAGAAATCCGGTTCGTCAAAAAAACCTGTTCGGAATTTACGGAAACCGAAATAGAAGCATTTGAAATTCAGTAACGAGATTGACTTTGTTCAACCGTTGATTAAAAACAAAATGGGATAATGAATAAGAATATGGATTACTTTTTTAATCAGGAGTGTCACAAATATATGCTAAATTTGTGACAAAAATGGATCTGTATTATTATGGAATCAATTGATAAACAGATATACACAAAGATATCTAAATTTAAGCGAGGAAAAATAATTTTCCCGGAAGACTTCATGTTATCAGGTAGTCAGGATGCCATCAGGCAAGCCTTACACAGACTGGTAAAGAAATCGGTGTTGACACGACTTGCACCCGGTATTTTCTTGTATCCTAAATTGGATAAGGAACTGGGCATGCTAAATCCATCGATTGACGAAATTGCCAATGCCATTGCCAAACGAGATAAAGCCAGGATCATCCCGACAGGTATCCAAGCAATGAATAGTTTGGGATTGTCAACCCAGGTACCTATGAAAATCGTTTACCTTACCGATGGGACTCCCCGCACTATTAAATTAGGGAAACGAACGATCAGGTTCAAAAAAACCACTCCAAAGAACCTGACAGCTAAAAGTAGGATATGCGAACTTGTTATTCAGGCTTTAAGAATAATAGGCAGAAACAACGTAACCCAGGACCAATTAAACAGAATTAATAGGGTACTTGCGAATGAAAGCCAGGACACCTTAATTCATGACAGCCGGTTAGCTCCTGCCTGGATCGGAAAGATCATGTTGGAGACACTGAAAACAGAATAAGCGTATACGTTATGGAGAACTTTTACAAATTATCTATATCAAGGAAGAAAGAGATATTCAATCAGGCAGGAAATCAAACTGGTTTACCTGAATCGGCCATCGAAAAAGATTGGTGGGTAACCCTGGTTCTGAAAGCGATTTTCGAATTATCATACGCCCGGCATATCGTATTTAAAGGTGGAACCTCGCTGAGCAAAGGGTGGAATCTTATCGACCGGTTTTCTGAAGATATTGACCTGGCTTTGGATAGAAGCTTTTTGGGGCCGTTTGATGGAGATATCAGTAAAACCCAGGTAGCTAAATTGCGAAAGGCGTCATTTTCTTTTATAAGTAATGATTTCCGTAAAGATTTATACGAGCAGATAGCTATGAAAGGCATTACAGATATTGATCTTTTTGCCAATGAATCAATTTCCCACGACACAGATCCACTTGTTCTGGACCTGCGTTATAATTCTGTAACTGATGCGATAAAATACATTCAGCCAAGGGTGCTGATTGAAGTTGGAGCTCGTTCACTGAAGGAACCCTTCGAAGAGAAACCAATCCAATCAATAGTTGGAAAGGTATTTAATGGTCAACCATTTTCTGATTCTCCTAAAGCAATTCCGGTTGTTTTACCGAAGAGAACTTTCCTTGAAAAAGCTTTCCTTTTGCATGAAGAATTTTTAAAAGCTGAAGGATCAGCAAAGTTGGAAAGAATGAGTCGCCACTTATATGATCTTTTTATGCTCATGGATACGGAACATGGGATTGGGGCCCTGCAGGATGAAGAATTGTACAAGGTCATTTTGGAACACAGGAAAAAATTCAACGCACTCCGGGGCATGGAATATTCTCATCACAAACCGGCACTGATTGACTTTATTCCTCCCGAACATCATCTTGAGGCATGGAAAAGGGATTACCAGGCAATGGGGGAGAGTATGATTTATGGAGAGGCTCCGGAATTCGACCAACTTATACGACAGTTGAAGCTTTTACGTGATCGTTTCCGGGAGATCACTTGGCACTGACAGTTATGCAATTACTCATTAACTACAACGGTAAATGATTGGTTAGGTGGTTGCTTGGTTGGAAAACCTTCACTTATGCGGAGCGAAATGCCAAAATGTTTAAATGAATTATCTCCGATTTCTTAGTAGGAAAAATCCAAAAGCCATTAATGCAATTAACCCGGAAACGAGCCAGGGGATGGCTGATATTAGGTTGTCCAGTTTGTCGGGCCGGACTATCTTAATCTTTTCAACCGGAAACCGGCGATTGATATAGATGGTATCGGCCTTGCATTTTCCGCGGATAAATAATGTATCGTGAAGGCGATGAATGGCCACTTCAAGCCGGCCTTTATTTATATATATGGTGTCATGAATGCTGTCGATATTCAGAATTGTATCGGCTTCTGCCTGGGGGATAGGTATTGTGTCAAGGATAAACAGAGTATCGGGGATTTTTAATTCGGGGTGAAGTGCCAGGAGGCGGTTGAGGCGATGAGTGGGGGAGCAGGATGTTGAAAGTAGGATGAGGATCAGGATTGAGAGGATGGTTTTCATGGGTGGGATTTTGAATTTTGAATATTGATCAACGAATCAAGAATTTAGAACTGCTTATAAATATCCATTCAGCCGGTTGAGCCAGCCGCGTTCGAATCGACTTTGGGATGGGTCCTTTTTGATAATGTTCATTATGAAGGCAACCCTGGAATTGTAAATCTGGATCAGGAATTGATAAGGATTCGCGCGGTTTACTGCTTTTATTGTTTCAGGTCCAACGATGCCATCGGCAGGAACTCCGAGAATCCTTTGTGGGATGATGATTCCCCATTTACCGCTGCACCAGAGCCAGTCGACCAGAATATCGGCAATCTTCTGGTTTTTGATCTCACCGGCATGCCAACGATCCCAGTAACATTTTTCGAGTACCAGCATGGCGTCAGCAGGTGACAACAGCCGGATATCGTCGATATCGATATCGGAATCACCGTCTTTATCATACCCGACTTTACGCCAGGTTGAAAGGGTTATCCCCCGGTTCGTGGGGCCTCCATGATCGATCGGATCGTTTGCAAACAGACCTTCACTGAGGAAGAGCTTTGTTGCGAGATGATTAATGTTTGCCATTTGGGTTTCAGGTTTAAGGTTGCAAGTTTCAAGTTTCAGTTTTGGGCTATGGCCTTGCTGTTATCTTAAAGACCGTGTCGCGGACATAGAGGAGGCCGAGAATTGTGGGAAAAAAGGCTGAGAACTCACCCAGGGTGATGATTCTCATAAAAAGCAGAACTACCGCCAGGATCAATAGTATGATGCCAAGGGCAGTAGTTTTCCAATTGTTAAAAATTCGCTCTTTCATGGTTATTTGTTATTTCTGAGGTAAATCTGGATTTCATCGATACGTTTCAGGATCTCCTTGGTGTCGGCTTTGATGTCGGACCGTATGATGTCGAAGTTCCTGGTGTTGTCTGTCTTATGCAGAAGCAGGTCCTGTTTAAGGTTGGTGATTTCCACATTCAATTCTGCCAGGCGAATTTCCATATGGACCCATATAGAGATGATTGCCAACAGGAAGGTGAACAGACTAATTGCCTGTGCGAGTGGCATTCCCAATATGTTTGATTTCATTGTCATTTTAATGGAGTATTACTAAGTGGGCGAATGGGAAAAAGGTGCCCCTGGTCGATTGATCAGGGGCACCTTAAAAAATTATTGAACAACACTGGCTGCATCGCCACCGGCTTTAAACTTGATAATCCTTTTCGGACCACCTGCGATGGTTTGCGAATAATCAAGGGTCAGCACGTGAAGGGCTGTTTGGGCGCCTACCCAATCGGCCGGGACATTGATCTCGGCGGATCCGGTAGTACGAAGTACAACATCGGGAAACAGAATCACCTTGTTGGTGGTGCAGTTGATCAGAATGCAAGTGAGCGGCGAAGCCAGTTCATCGGGATTCACGGTGTTCGGATTCCAGGTGAATTCCATCATCTGGGCTGGCAGTGAAGTCAACACGACATTTGAAATCGTACTCCCTTCAAAATCGCACAGAATGATTTTGGTGTGGTCAAGCACCGGAGGATCGCCGGTAAAGGCGTTCTTCACATTGATACTCACAATTTTGTTGAACGGAGACATTTTTTTAATCGTTCCGGCATATACCGAATTGATGAGGGGTAGAACCTGACGGATCAGTTACACAATGGTTGAAAACTTGGTCCGTTGGGTGGACTGACCGATTGTGTTAGGATTCTTCACTCCAGCTGGTTTGGTGCGCATGGTATTCATGCCAAACTGTTTGGAGAACACAGCAGTTCCGAACATTTTGCGGGTCCTGCCTGTGATGGGGTTTTGAACAATTGCCATGGTACAGAGTTTTAAAGGTTAATACTGAATTAGTGGACTTGGTACGGACTTGATACGGTTTTAGTACGGTCCGAATGGGCACAAAGATACCATCAGAAAAAAGGAAAAACATCATAATACATTGATATTCTATGTATTATGAATGATTATACATTCCTTTGCTCTGGTTTACTTATTGAATAAAATAGGCGGAACACAAGATTACAGGAAGGAGGTCAATGGTGTTGATTAGGATCATGTAAAACCGAAGGTTATTCCGGATATTCGAACTTGATAAGATTGAGAAGCGGTGAAGTGCATTTTAAAAAAACTCCCCGCTGGATGGCGGGGAGGAAGCTCGGAAGAAATCAATGCCTTTTCCTTTTGTGCCTGGTGGCTTGCTTGTCTGTTTCCTTCACGGTTGTTGAAGGGTTTCTTTCAGCAAATTTCCGGGTGGTGTACTCACCGTTGTCGGCACGACGGTACCGGCTTTTCTTTTTAATTGTTGTCATGGCTTTGGGGGTTTTAATAAATGAATAAATAAGCACGTCTGACAAAGATACGTGTGTTCATCTCAATCTATTCAAAATCATCTGATTGATAGATATTTATGCATCAGATTGCATTCAATGGATAATCGAAACAATCATCTTCCCTCCCACCTTATTTCAAATAAATGATTATTCAGAAAATGAGACATTCCAACTGATTCCTAAATGTATTTATACAATCAGAATTCCATAATATGTCCTTGAAATCCGTCCCCCAGGAAACCCTGGCCAGCAGGCCAGGGAATTGGGATAACCAAACCCGATTAGGCTTTGTGAGCCTGGGTAAGTTGAATGAGCGACCGCAACTCGCGAATAACGAATTGCTTTGATTGCGCTGCTGCATTAACAAGTTTGATGTGATTTAACTGCGACTGAACTTGATTTTTGTAAGAAGCCATCGAGCGATTTGATGTTTGAATTGTTGCCATGATGGATGGGATTTAAACTGGTGAATACTATGTGAATAAATGCAACTCATGCCCGTTTCAACCGGAGTAAATTTTTGCATGCAAGGCTGCTGGTCATTTTTTTACCCCAAAAAATAAACACTAAAAAAATGACGGCACCTGAAAGGCAAAGGCCTTGCAAGGCAAAAATTTACGTAGGTACTTTTGGCGTGAGTTGCATTTATTGCACTCGCCCATCCGGCAAAGCCGGAAGTACGGGTGCCAGTCCGAAATCACTCATCAAGGCTCCCGGTATCCAAATATAATTGTGAAATGATTGGACTGAATTATTCGGAAAATCCACCTCAACAATGAATCGTTATTCATGACCTTCCATCCACGGAAGCGGGAATCCTGGCTCAGAAGACGGTGTTGGATTTCCTAAGGGAACCGGAATCCGAATTTTAGTGGGAATAGAATCCCTGACATGAGGGTATCTCTGCTCTATAGGAATATTCACTGGCAGCCTGGGTGGATCAGGAATAACCGCCGGATCCGAAGGAACCGGGTTCTCTATCGGATCATCGAATTGAATCAGTAGTTGTGTCAGTAGTTGTGTCTCCATTTATAGCTTTTTTAATTGTGATGCCTGCGCTTGACGGCATTGCGGGAAACCGCAATGATAAATAGTATAGAAACCGCCAGACTCATTATGTAATAGATCATAAACTCTATTTATTGAAATGGTTGAAAATACAATGACGGAGATAAATTGAAATCTTAGCATCCAGTAACCGGACAAAATTTTAGATGCAAGGCCGGCGGTCATTTTTTTCCCCGAAAAAAATAGATACTACAAAAAAATGAAGCCGCACGAAGTGCTTGGCCTTGCAGATATAAAATTTTGGAAGGTAATTTTGCGACAGATTTTGATTTATTAGCCGCTTGGCGACATAGTGATCGCTGGATGGAAATGATCGTCACTTTGTGAAATAATGTGGCGAGGGTGGAAGTCAAACGGACCCGCGTCAGACTGGGAATAAACTATTTGTAAGGCAGGTGCGAAATTTTAATTGTCGGGGCATTCTCTTCCTCTTTGTAACGGTAGTGAAAAGCTGTTATCCATTCACTTACTTCATCCACTTTAGGGCCGAAAGTGATTTGCGACACTATATCTTTGATAGAAACCAGCTCTATATATACCCTAGGTGAGCTTACATCCATATTGTATTTCTTTGGGAACTCTATTCCTTTTATTACAAGACGCACTTCATGTTCGTATTTGTAAGCATCGCTTTTAAACAAAAAGGCAATACTGTTCAGTTTCTCTTCTAAAGAAGTTTTATTATCTCCTTTGTAGGAATTTACTTTCTCTTTTAGTTCTTCCATCAAGTCCTTTAATTCTTTACTTTTCTTTGGATTTAGAATATTAAAGTCAGCCGACCCATGCGCTTTATAAACCACCCGATAAAATTTTATATCACTTTCATCGTCCAGACGGGCTTCTTTATTTTCTTCATTTGATAAGCGGTCCTTGATTTTATCAAAAAATTTCTGCCTACGCAGGGTAATGGCACATCCTTTGGCCTCCACTCCCTTTTCCTTCCCATAAAATCGCCACAAATTTAAGTCGTTATTCTTATCCTTAGTAACAAAGCTACCGATAAAGGGTTTGAGTGAAAAAGTTTTGGAAGAAGAACCACTCTTACGGGAAGTGTTAGGCTCATAGTGCAGAAAATAGAAGAACTCCTTACCTTCGGAGGGGTCGTTCATAAAGTTTCCCTCGGATATTCTGAATTCACTGTTGTCCAGTATTAAACTTTTAAGTACAGACAAACTGGTATAATGCGCGATACACTTCTCTTTAATCAATAATTTACCTTTAATGTCATCAACTGACTGTCTGATAGACCGCAATTCGGGGTCTTTAATCATAACATCAAGATCTTCAATATAAGATTTTGCATATTTAGCCGAAATTTCATTTTTGTCAATTGCAAGTTCCAGATATTTTTCAAAGTCTTGTTTGCTTCCTTCCAGGTCAACATTCTTTTCTTTTTTTGCTAATCCCCTACTATAATATGCGTTTTCAAAAGCCGGATTTTTTTTGATAGCTTTAGTATAATCGGCAATTGCTTTGTTATATTCTTTTTTCGCTTTCCAAGCATTTCCTCGGTCATTATAATAAGTATCTGCATATTGCGAATTGAGCTTGATAATTTTAGTATAATCCGCTATCGCTTTATAATATTTTTTGTTAGCAAACCATGCAAGGCCCCTGTTATAGAATGCTATTTCAGAATTCGAATTGATCTCGATAACTTTAGTATAATCCGCTATCGCTCTATCATAGTCCTTTTTATTATACCATGTAGTTCCCCTGTTATAATAAGCATCTGCATAATCCGGATCAAGCTCTATGTCTTTGTTATAATTTACAATCGCTTTGTCATAATCTGCAATCGCTTTGTCATAATCAGAAATCTCTTTGTCATAATCAGCAATCTCTTTGTCATTTTCTTTTTTGTTTTGCCAAGCAACACCCCTGTTATAGTAAGCATCTGCAAAATCCGGATTAAGCTCTATGGCTTTAGTATAATCCGCTATCGCTTTGTCATTTTCTTTTTTATCAGCCCAGACAAGAGCCCTGGCAAAATATCCCATAAAATAGTTCGGGTCTGCGGCTATAGCTTTCTCCGCAAAAAGCATAGTTATAGCAACATCATTTCCTAACCTATAATTAGCTCTTGCCCTCCATGCATATAATTCCGCATCCTTTTCTCTTTCCAGCTCTTCATCTGTAAGCAATGCTATAATTTCTTCAACCTTACTCTGTTTATAAAGTTCTTCTACATTTTCGCGAAGGTTATTTGTGTTTTCTTTCATAGTTATATCGGGTTGAAGACAATATATTGGATAACTTACTGTTCGGTTTCACCAATATAGAGATTTTCAGATAAAATACTTTTTTGTCGGGGCGGATTACTGGCATTAAGAATTAATAAGCTTTTCCTTCCATTCAAGCAATATTTGTCTATTGAGTTTTGCGATATTGCAAAAAAATTCGTTAACTACTAACGGATCTCCCTTTGGGTTTTCATTTGCATTTCTAACCATACACAGGGTACAAAATTCTTTATCCGTACATTGAATACATTCAGGAAAGTCTTGATTGCGCAAGCCTCTTAAATATTGCACTTTTTCAGAATTATCCCAAATATCATTGAGAGAAGTTTCTTTTACATTACCAACAATATAATCCTGCCAGCCAGCACATGGATAAACATTTCCGTTGTCTGCTATGCAAATAGAGGAATGACAAACGCTACAAACAAAATCGTTTGAAGTAGTATTTTTTTTCTTCTCAGCTGCCATTTCTAGTTGTTCCAAATAAGTTGCATCATTCGCAACTTTGTCGTTAATCACTTCTTTGATTTCATTAATTGACAAACGGCAACTCAGATTTTGTGTTGTATGGTTATATCTTGCTAAAATTACATAATCATCTCCGACATGAATCTTATGCTTTTTTGCCCATTTGATAACTTCATCATAACTGTTCTTGTTTTGTTTCATTATTGGGCAGCTTATTTGCAAAGGGATATCATTTTCAATCAGTTTCAAAATTGCATTTTTTGTTTTTTCAAAACTTCCTTTCATTTGGGTAATCTCATCGTGAATATTGGAGTCCATTGAGTATAATGAGACTTGAACACCTAAAAGGGGGTTCATCTTCATTTCTTTGATGATTTCATCATTAAGTAATGTCAAATTACTAAGCACATTTATTGAAAAATCATATTCTTTGCACTTTTTTAAAAAATCGCAAAAGTTTTTGTGCAACATCGGTTCACCACCACTTAACGTCAAATGCAATAACCTCATATTTTTACATTGTTGTAAAACATCATAAAATAAATCAGGTTCGATATGACTTACTTTATTATCATGTGGAATATAACAATGTACGCATCTTTCGTTGCACTTGCTTGTAATTTCTATGTGCAAATTTGTAAGCTGAGGTTTGTCTTTAAAGTATTCTTCTAAAAAATCCTGTGTGGATTTTTCAGGATGCATAATAGTCGGAGAAAAATCCTTTTTTATTATTTCGGGTTCTAATATCTTGTACGAAAACCTCGTGTCTTTTTCATCGCACACCTGCAATGTTTCGCCAGATACAATAAATCCATCCCGTTCAAGCATGTAATAAAATTCTCTGGCATCTTTCTTTATTGTTCTAATGTCAACATCTGTAAATTGCTTATTTATTTTGTTTGCAAGCTCATCAAGGGTTTGTGGTTTTCTATCTAAAACAGACAAAAAAACTGCCCCACTTTCCGATAGAATTTTGTCACCGATGTAGTTTTCGTTTTTATTCGTTTGTTTATATCCGAAATTCCTATTGTCCGTTATATACCCAAAGGAATCATAGTTTCTGAATATATACTCAGTGAACTTGAATTTGCGAAAAAATCAGGCCTGAAGCAGTTGGAAATTATCTGTCATCAAACTTCGTAATTCGACTTTATATTCTTCGATGTTTTCAAAAAAATTCAGGCATTGTTTTT